>Ga0070675_100004539_pt1 | contig 10598 bp, 9 predicted proteins | sample KBSM43metaG_FD_65343 | JGI IMG/M metagenome (GOLD analysis project Ga0070675, IMG submission 65343) | Miscanthus rhizosphere microbial communities from Kellogg Biological Station, Michigan, USA - KBS M4-3 metaG | ecosystem: Host-associated > Plants > Roots > Rhizosphere > Soil ...
CGCGCGGTCGAGGCGACGCTCGCGGTGCCGGGCCGCAGCACCACCGCAGCGGTCGACGGGGCGGCCGATCCGGCGCCGGTGACGCCTAACTTTCCGCCTACGTTGCCAACGTACGGCCGACAGCAGTCGTTCCCATTGCGCGCCGAGGAACCGCGGCCGTCGTGGCCCGGCTGGCCAAGCGCGCCGGCGCCGCTCGACGAGCGGCCGGCCCTGCAGCGCAACGATGCCGACAGGGACACGAGCGGCGAGCCCGACGCGACCTGGCCGCTCGGGAAGGCGATTGCGCAGGTCGCCGGCACCTTCATCCTGGCCGAGAACGAGCATGGCCTGGTCATCGTCGACATGCACGCGGCCCACGAGCGGATCGTCTACGAGCGCTTGAAGGCGGGCCTCGCCGGCATCGCAGTCGAGTCGCAGCCGCTGCTGATCCCGGCGGTTTTCCCGGCCACGCCGGCCGAGATCGCGACGGCCGAGGCCCATGCCGAGACCCTGCGCGCGCTCGGCCTCGACATCTCGCGCCTGACTGCAACGGCCCTCGCGATCCGCTCGCACCCGGCAGCGCTGCTCGGTGCCGACCTCGTCGAGCTGGCGCGCAACGTGCTGGCCGAATTGGCGCGTTACGATGCCAGCAGCGTGATCGAGCGGGCGCGCCACGAACTGCTGTCGACGATGGCTTGCCACGCCGCAATCCGCGCCAACCGCGAGCTGCGGCTCGACGAGATGAACGCACTGCTGCGCGACATGGAGCGCACCGATCGCTCCGACCAGTGCAACCACGGCCGGCCAACCTGGCGCCAGATCACGCGCAAGGAACTCGATGCGCTGTTCTGGCGCGGTCGCTGACCGGTTGCGTCAACGCCCACAGGGCGATGCCGTTATGTCGCTGATCTTGAAAACGTTCATCGCCTCCTTCACGCGCGTCGGCTGGCGCGTGCCCACCCTCCTCGTCACGCTGTTCGGCCTGCTGGCGGGCTGCGCCGGCTTTGACGCGCAACAGCGCAAGTGGATCTTCCAGGCCGCGACGGTGCCGGTCAGCGTCGACCCGTCGACCGCCAGCGAGCCGACGGTCGCCGACATGGAAGACGTGTGGATCGAGCACGCGTCGCCGCTCAGCGGTCGGCCGATCCGCCTGCATGCGCTGTGGCACGCCCATCCCGACGACGATGCGCCGGTCCTGCTGTACCTGCATGGGGCGAGGCGCGACGTCGAAGGCAGCGTGTTCCGCATTCGCCAGATGAGCGCGCTCGGTTTCTCGGTGCTCGCGGTCGACTACCGCGGCTTCGGCCGCAGCACCGACGAGCTGCCATCGGAAGCGACCGTCTACGAAGACGCGCGCGCCGCGTGGCGCTGGCTCGGCGAGCGCGCGGCCGGCCGCGACCGCTATATGTTCGGCCATTCGCTCGGTGGCGCGATCGCGATCCAACTGGGCAGCGAAGTGAACGATGCGAAAGGCCTGATCGTCGAAGGCACCTTCACGTCGCTCCGCGACGTCTTCGACAGCATGCGGTTCGGCTGGCTGCCGCTCGGCCCGCTCATCACGCAGCGCTTCGACTCGGCGCGCAAGATCGAGAAAGTGCAGGCTCCGGTGCTCGTCGTCCACGGCTTGCGCGACACGCTGATCCCGCCTGCCCTCGGGCGTTCGCTTTACGAGCGCGCCCGCGGCCCGAAGCGGCTCGTTCTGGTCGAGGGCGGCTCACACTACAGCACCAACGCGGTCGGCGCGGCGCAGTACCGGCACGCGCTGCACGAGCTGTTCGGGCTTGGCAGTCCGCCCGAACCGCTCGTGTCGGTCAACTGAACGACGATGGCGACGCTCAAGCTTCGCAAGCCGGCGGCCGCTGCCGGCACTCCGCCGGCGCAAAAGCGCGCACCGGTGCGCGGTCACGCGAACCGAGCGCGGCCGACGCTGAAGGAAGCGCAGGCACAGCGCACGGAGCGCGAGGCGTTCGCTCCGGCGACGCACCCATCGAGCGACGCGGACAAGCGGCACGACACGCAGGCACGGCGCGACACCCATCAGCCGGGTGACACCCATGAGCGACGTGATGCACGCCGCCCACGTCATCCGCATGACACGCGTGAGCAGCGTGACCCGCGAGAGACGCGCAACGCACAACACCAGCGCCCGGCCTCCGCACCGTCGTCAGCAAAGCCGGGGCGGCCTGTCGAGCGCGGTCCTCGCCGTGAACCCGACCGCACGACCGATCGTCCAAGCGGTCGCACGACCGATCACGCGAACGATCGAAAGACCCAACGCCCGACCCACCGCCCAGACTCCCGCGACGATCCGCGCGCCGGACCGGTATCGCGACGTCCTGCCGCAGGTCACGCGAACTCCTTCTCCCCCACCCGCGAGCCCGCTCAGCGCCGCTCGGCTGCAGAGGCTCGTTCTCCGATCCGCGTGCAAAGGGCACCTTCCACAGAGCGCGAACCCGCACGCCCCGCATCGACGCCCGCCGACGACACACTGCGCCTGTCGAAGCGCATGAGCCAGCTCGGCATCGCATCGCGCCGCGAGGCCGACGAATGGATCGCCAAAGGCTGGGTCCGTGTCGACGGCCGCATCGTCAACGAGCTCGGTTCGCGCGTGCTGCCGGAGCAGCACATCACGGTCGACGCTAAGGCGCGGCGCGAGCAGGACGCGCGTGTCACGGTGCTCGTCAACAAGCCGGTCGGCTTCGTCAGCGGCCAGGCCGAAGACGGCTACGAGCCGGCGGTCGTGCTGGTGACACCCGAGAACCAGTGGCGCGAGGATCGATCCGGCACGCGCTACATGCGCGAGCACCTGCGCAGCCTGGTGCCGGCCGGCCGACTCGACATCGACTCGGTCGGCCTGCTCGTCTTGACGCAGGACGGCCGGGTCGCGCGCCAGCTGATCGGCGAGGACTCGGCGATCGAGAAGGAGTACCTGGTTCGTGTCGCGGCCTCGCCGGACGCGCCGGTTGCCGGCGACGTGCTCGAGCGCCTCCGCTACGGCCTCGAGCTCGACGGTGAGGCGCTGCGGCCAGCGCAGGTCGACTGGCTCAACGAGGACCAGCTGCGGTTCGTGCTCACGCAGGGTAAGAAACGACAGATCCGACGCATGTGCGAAGCGGTCGGCCTGCAGGTGATCGGCCTGAAGCGGGTGCGCATCGGCGCCGTGATGCTCGGCGACCTGCCGCCCGGACAGTGGCGCTACCTGCGCGCCGACGAGACGTTCGCGCCGCGCTGACGGCCATGAAGCTGTCGCGGTTCGCGGCATCCAGCTGCGACCGCAGGTGATGGCGCCTACCCATCGTGCCGAAGCCCGCTGGATCTGCTCTCATGAAACGGGCTGCTAACCTCCAAGGATGGCCGTTTCGTTCGCCGCGCATCGGCACATGTCTCCCGCCACCGTGGTCGTGCTGCTTACGTTGCTGCTCGGCATCCAACCGATCACCACCGACCTCTACCTGCCGGCCTTGCCGACCGTCCAGGCCAGCCTCGGTGCCTCGATCGCCGCAGCGCAACTAACCCTGTCGGCGCTCGTCATCTGCTTCGGGCTCGGGCAACTCGTCTGCGGTCCGTTATCCGACCGCTTCGGCCGGCGTCCGGTGCTGCTCGGCGGCCTCGCGCTGTACTGCGTCGCCAGCGTGTTCGGTGCCGCCGCCTCGAGCATCGAGGCGCTGATCGGCTGGCGAGCGCTGCAGGGAGCTGCGATGGCCGCGGCCGTGACCTGCGGCCGCTCGATCATTCGCGATCTCTACGAGCCGGGCGAAGGCGCGCGCGTGATGTCGCGTGCGCTCTCGGGGCTCGGCATCATCGCCGCGCTGAGTCCGCTGCTCGGCGGCCTGCTGATCGAGCGACTGAGCTGGAACCTTGCGCTGCTTGCACTCGCGCTGTTCGGCGCCGGTGCGCTCGCTTTCGTCGCTTGGCGCTTCACGGAAACGATCCCGCGCCGCGATCCCGGCGCGACGCGCCTGCGAAGGATGCTGTACAACTGGGCCCACGTCGTCGCGAATCCGACGTTCCGGGCCTGGGCCCTGCTCTCGGCCTGCACCTACGGCGGCCTGTTCTTCCTCCTTGCCGGCTCGTCGTTCGTCTTCATCAACGTGCTCGGGACGTCGCGCGTCATGTACGGCGCGATCCTCGGTTCGATCTCGCTCGCCTACATCGGCGGGACGATACTGTGCCGGCGGCTGCTGACCCGCTACGGCCTGCGCGGCGCAGTCAAGCGCGGCGCCTGGTTCACGCTCGCCGGTGGCCTCAGCATGGCGGCGCTCAGCCTGGCCGGCGTCCACACAGTGTGGGCGATCGTGCTGCCGCAGTACCTCTTTGCGATCGGCCATGGCGTCCACCAGCCGTGCGGCCAGGCGGGCGCGGTCGGGCCGTTCCCTGAGAAGGCCGGCACCGCGGCATCGCTGTCGGGCTTCGCGATGACGTTGTCGGCGCTCGGCGTCGGCCTCTGGCTCGGCCGCAATCTTGACGACACCGTCTATCCGCTGACGCTCGGCATCGGCGCGGTCAGCGTCGTCCTCGCGCTGATCGCGTGGACGCTGGTCCAGTGGCACGGCGAGCCGGGCCGCGGCTCGCTGATCGCGCGGTCCGGTGCGCGGCCGGCCTGAGCACAGCGCCGGTCGCACGATGCCCGTCCCGCGCTACCTGTGCCTCGCCGGGCCGACCGCCTCGGGCAAGACCGCTGCCGCGCTCGCGATCGCCGAAGCGTTGGCACCGACCCGGCCGGTCGAGATCGTCAGCGTCGACTCGGCACTCGTCTACCGCGGCATGGACATCGGCACCGCGAAGCCGAGCGCCGCCGAGCGCGCGCGCGTCGTCCATCACCTGATCGACATCCTCGATCCGGCCGACGCGTACTCGGCCGCGCGCTTCGTGCGGGAGGCACAGCGCCTGACCGATGCCATCGCCGCCCGCGGCCGCACTCCGCTGCTGGTCGGCGGCACGATGCTCTACTTCAAGGCGTTGTTCGACGGCATCGACGAGATGCCGGCCGCCGATCCGGTGATCCGCGCCGAACTCGAACAGCGCGCGTCGAACGAAGGTTGGCCGGCGTTGCATGCCGAACTCACGCTCGTCGATCCGGTCGCCGCGGCCCGCATCGCGCCGCGCGACGCGCAGCGGATCCAGCGCGCGCTTGAAGTGCATCGCGTGACCGGCGCGCCGATCTCGGAGCGCCAGACGCGCGTCCGCGGCGCCGCGCATGCGCCGCTGATCGCGCTCGAACCACGCGACCGCGCCTGGCTGCACGCACGCATCGCGCAGCGCTTCGCGGCGATGCTCGCAGCCGGCTTCGTCGACGAAGTGAAGTATTTACGCGCGCGGGGTGACCTTCATCCCGACCTGCCGTCGATGCGCTCGGTCGGTTACCGACAGGCCTGGGGCGCGCTCGACGCGGGCCGACTCGACACGCTGCTGGAGACCGGAACCGCGGCGACCCGCCAGCTCGCGAAGCGCCAGCTGACGTGGCTGCGCAGCATGCCGCAACGGCACGTCATCGCCTGCGACGATGACGATGCGATCGATCGGGTCGTGCAGTCGGCGCGCGCATGGGCAGAAGGCATCGATCCGTGAGCCGTCACGCGGGACCGCTCCCAACGGAGAGCTGCTATCGCTCGGCGGTTCTGCCCAAGAGCCGCGGGGTGCAGCCGTGAACGCTCCGCCCGACCGGTCGACCCGCGTCCTCGCGGTGAGGGGCCTCACCAAGCGCTATGGCGACGCCGTCGTCTTCAGCCACGTCGATCTCGACGTCGCCCGTGGCGAGTTCGTCGCGGTGGTCGGCGAGTCGGGCGTCGGCAAGTCGACCTTGCTGAACTGCATCGCCGCGCTCGACTCCATCGACGCCGGTTCCGTGCGCATCCTCGACGTCGACGTGACGAGTCTTGACGAAGCCGCGCAGGCACGCCTGCGCCGCGAGCGGCTGGGGTTCGTGTTCCAGGCCTTCCACGTGCTGCCGCACCTGACCGTCGCCGACAACGTCGCGCTGCCGCTGCTGCTGCAGCGACGACCCGATGCGGCGCGCACGCGCGAAGTCCTCGCGGCCGTCGGCCTCGACGGCTTCGACGAGCGCCTGCCGCAGACCTTGTCGGGCGGGCAGCTGCAACGCGTCGCGATCGCGCGCGCACTGGTCCACCGGCCGCCGCTGATCCTGGCCGACGAGCCGACCGGCAATCTCGACCCGCGCACCGCCGAACGCGTGCTCGCGGTGCTGCACGAGCAGATCCGCCGCGAAGGCGCGGCGTGCGTGCTGGTGACGCACTCGGCCGCCGCCGCCGCGCGCGCCGACCGCGTCGTGACGTTGACCGCATCCGGCATCCGGAGTTGACGGCGTGATCGCGTGGCTGCGCCAATTGTCGTGGCCTGAGCTGCGCCATCACCCGTGGCGCGCCGGCGCGGCGTTCATCGCGGTGCTGCTCGGCGTGGCGCTCGCGTTTTCGGTGCACCTGATCAACCAGTCGGCCCTCGGCGAATTCAGCGCGGCGGTGCGCTCGATCAACGGCGAGCCCGACTTCGAGCTGCGCGGTCCGGCGGCCGGCTTCGACGAGGCGCTTTATGCACGCGTCGCGGCGCACCCGCGTGTCGCCGTCGCCAGCCCGATCGTCGAGATCGAGACCGCCGTGCTCGACCCGCAGGGCCGAAGGATCGCGCTGCGCGTCCTCGGCGTCGACGCGCTGGTCGCCGGCACGCTCGCACCCGCGCTGCTGCCGCGGGTCGCGACGGGTCAAGGCCGCTATGCCGTGATCGACCCGGCGACGATCTTCCTCAACCCGCAGGCCCAGCAGCGCCTCGGCGCGACCGGCAAGACGACGCTTCAAACAAAGACGCCGCGCGGCCCGGTCGACTGGCGGATCGGCGGCGGCATCACCGCGCCGGGCCCGCCGCTCGCGGTGGTCGACATCGCCGGCGCTCAGGCCGCGTTCGACCGGCTCGGCCGTCTGCATCGCATCGACGTGCGGCTGGTGCGCGGCGCGGATCGCGCCGCGGTGCTGCGCGAGCTCGCGCTGCCGGCCGGCGTTCGTGCTGCCGACCCCGACGAAGCCGCACAGCGGGTCTCGAACGTGTCACGCGCCTACCGCGTGAACCTGACGGTGCTCGCGCTGGTCGCGCTCTTCACCGGCGCGTTCCTGGTGTTCTCGATCCTGTCGCTGTCGGTTGCGCAACGCCAGCCGCAGCTCGCGCTGCTCGGCGTGCTCGGCCTGAGCGCGCGCGAGCGGCTGCGTCTGGTTCTGGTCGAGGCGGCCTTGCTCGGCACCGTCGGCAGTGCGGCTGGCCTCGCCGTCGGCACCGCCCTCGCCGCGCTCGCGTTGCGCCTGCTCGGCGGCGACCTCGGCGGCGGCTACTTCGCCGGCGTCTCGCCGGAGCTGCAGTTCAGTCCAGTCGCTGCGCTGGTCTATGGCGCGCTCGGAGTCGCCGCCGCCGTCGTCGGCGGCTGGCTGCCGGCGCGCGCGGCCGGCCGCATCGCGCCCGCGCAGGGCTTGAAGGGACTGGCCAGCACGTCGGACGATACCCCGATGACGGCGCTTGGACCGGCGCTGCTGGTCACCGGCGTCGCCCTCGCGCTGCTGCCGCCGATCACCGACATTCCGCTTGCGGCCTACGGGTCGGTCGCCTGCTTGCTGCTCGGCGGCATCGCCTGCGTGCCGGGCGCGATCGGCCTCGCGCTGCGCGGCGTGCGTGCGCCGCGCCATCCGCTCGCGCTGCTCGCGGTCGAGCGCGCACGCCGGCAACGCAACACCGCGACGATCGCGGTCGCCGGCGTCGTCGCGAGCTTGAGCCTCGCGGTCGCGTTGACGGTGATGGTCGGCAGCTTTCGCGAGTCGGTGCTGGCGTGGCTCGACACGGTGCTGCCGGCCGACCTCTATGTGCGCAGCGGCAGCGGCGGTCCAGGCAGCGAGCCGGCGACGTTGCCGGCCGAGTTGGCGGCGCGCGCCGCCGCGATCGATGGCGTCACGCGGGTCGAGTCGCAGCGCGTCACGCAACTGCAGCTCGACCCGACAAAGCCGACCGTCGCGCTGATCGCCCGCACGCTCGACGATCCGGCGGCGCGCCTGCCGCTGGTCGGCACGCTGGCCACTTTGCCGCCGGGCCGGACCGCCGCTTACGTCAGCGAGGCGATGGTCGACCTGTACGACGCCCGGCCCGGCACCGACCTGGTCCTGCCGCTGCCCGACGGCACGCGCGCGCCGGTTCATGTGCGCGGGGTCTGGCGCGACTACGCGCGCCAGCATGGCGCGGTCGTGCTTACCAGCGCCGACTACCAGCGCCTGACCGGGGACCTGCGCAGCACCGATATCGCGCTCTGGCTGCGCGCTGGCACGGAGGTCGACGCGGTCCGCACGGCGCTGCGCCGAACCGCCGGCGAGCTCGGCTTCGACGATGCGCTGCTCGAGTTCGCCGAACCGGGCGCAATCCGCACCGCGTCGCTGCGCATCTTCGATCGCAGCTTCGCGGTGACCTACTGGCTGCAGGCGGTCGCGATCGGGATCGGCCTGTTCGGCATCGGCGCGAGTTTCTCGGCACAGGTACTGGCGCGCCGCAAGGAGTTCGGCCTGCTCGCCCACCTCGGCTTCACGCGCCGCCAGGTGCTCGGCATCGTCGGTGCCGAATGCGCCGTCTGGACCGCGGCCGGCGCACTGCTCGGCCTGCTGCTCGGCCTCGCCGTCAGCGTGGTGCTGGTCAAGGTCGTCAACCCGCAGAGCTTCCACTGGACCATGGACCTGTCGGTGCCGTGGGGCCGCCTTGCGCTGCTGTGCGCCGCCGTACTCATCGCGGGCACGGCAACCGGCTGGCTGGCCGCGCGCGGTGCTGCGTCGCGGCAGCTTGCATTGGCAGTCAAAGAGGACTGGTGAACCGTGCGACCCTGATCAACAGGCGCGACAGCCGGCGACAATCGACACCATCCCCCGACCCCGGAGTTCCCATGCTGCTGACCGCCCAAGCCCGCGGTGTCTACCCGATCGCCCCGACCCCGTTCTTCGACGACGGTCGCATCGACACCGAATCGATCGACCGCCTGACCGATTTCTATGGCCGCATCGGCTCGACCGGCATCACCGTGCTTGGCCAGCTCGGCGAGGCGCCGAAGCTCGGCCATGACGAGAGCGTGCAGATCGCGAGCCGGATGATCAAACGCGCGCCGTCGCTGCCGGTCATCGTCGGCGTCTCGGCGCCGGGTTTCGCGGCGATGCGGGCGTTGACCCACGAGGTCATGAGCGCGGGTGCGGCCGGCGTGATGATCGCGCCGCCGAACACCTTGCGCACCGACGACCAGATCGTCGGCTACTACCGCCAGGCGGTCGAAGCGATCGGCGCCGACGTGCCGTTCGTGCTGCAGGACTATCCGCTGACCTTCAGCGTGCAGATGACGCCGGCGGTGATCCGCCGCATCGTCACCGAGCTGCCGTCGTGCGCGATGCTGAAGCACGAGGACTGGCCTGGCCTCGAGAAGATCACGACCTTGCGCGGCTTCGAGCGCGACGGCTCGATGCGCCACATCGCGATCCTGTGCGGCAACGGCGGGCTCTTCCTCGACTACGAAATGGAGCGCGGCGCCGACGGCGCGAACACCGGCTATGCATTTCCCGACATGCTGTGCGACGTCGTGCGGCTGTCGGCCGACGGCCAGCGCGACGCCGCCCACGACCTGTTCGACGCGCATCTGCCGCTGCTGCGCTACGAGCAGCAACCGGGACTCGGTCTCGCGGTGCGCAAGTACGTGATGATGCGACGCGGCATCCTGACCAGCTCGGCGCAGCGCAAGCCCGCGGTCGCGCTGACCCCGGCCACGCGCGACGAGGTCGATCATCTGCTCGGCCGCCTCGCGCGCCACGACGAACGCGCGCGTCTCGCGCCGGCTTGAGCTTTGCGCGGCGCGCATCGACAACGCGCCGCATTTCAATTCCATCGATGAAGCGTCGCTCGCGAAAGACGCTGGGGAGCGTCTGGCAGAAGGCCATGACCTCGATGACGCGGACGGCTTTGCGCAGTGGCGCGAAGACGTTCCGTCAGGCCCTTGCCAGCGTGCCGAAGGTGCAGGCGGCGGCACGTCCGAAGGTCATTCGGGCGAAGAGGCGACGTTCGACGTCCGCGAGCGTCAAACGCGCCAATACCGCGTCACTGGCCAAGACTCGACGCAAGGCATCGACGCGCGCGGCTTCGCGCGAGATTGGCTGGTCGGCCGGCGTCGCGATCGCTCCGGCCGGCGTGCGCCGCTTCCACCTCTACAAGCCGCCGGGCACGCGCCGCGGCGAGCGCCTGCCGCTGCTGGTGATGCTGCACGGCTGCGGACAGGACGGTGCAGCGCTCGCCGAGAGCTCGAGGATGAACCGCCTCGCGAAGAGCGAGCGCTTCCTCGTGCTCTATCCAGAGCAGGATCGCCTCGCCAACGGCCAGGGCTGCTGAAACTTGGTTCGACACGCGCAACGGCCGGGCCCAGCGCGAGGCCGCGATCATCCATGCAGCGATCGAGCAGGTCTGCATTGCGCAGCCGGTCGATCGCACGCGCATCGCGATCGCCGGGCTGTCGGCAGGCGCCGGCATGGCGGCGTTGCTGGCGACCTTGCGGCCCGATCGGTTCTGCGCCGTCGCGATGCATTCGGGGATTGCGCCGGGTCTCGCCCATTCGT
>Ga0070675_100004542_pt1 | contig 10595 bp, 9 predicted proteins | sample KBSM43metaG_FD_65343 | JGI IMG/M metagenome (GOLD analysis project Ga0070675, IMG submission 65343) | Miscanthus rhizosphere microbial communities from Kellogg Biological Station, Michigan, USA - KBS M4-3 metaG | ecosystem: Host-associated > Plants > Roots > Rhizosphere > Soil ...
CTGCGCCTAGCCGCCTCGTTCGCGGATTTTCCGTTGCCGGACGACGCCGAGCCGGCTCCCGTGTTCACGGCGTAGGCGCTACGTCGATGGGTTCGATGGACAAACGCGCCACGCGCTCGCTGGCTTGCATCTCCGCCCCTCGGTTGTCACCGTCCGCGGTGGCTGCCCGCTTTCGCGGGCATGACGACGGAGTTTGAGGCACGATGGACACGGCCTGGTCGCACGCCAGCGAGATTGCCGCCGCCGTCGCCGACGGCACGATCAGCGCGAGCGCCGTAGTCGACGCCGCGCTGGCGCGGGTCGCAAAGGATGATCGCGTGCTCAACGCATTCACCGCCGTGGTGGCGGCGCGTGCGCGCGCGAAGGCCAAGACGGTCGATGCGGCGCGCGCGGCAAGCCGTCCGCTCGGGCCGCTCGCCGGCGTGCCGTTCGCGGTCAAGAACCTGTTCGACATCGAAGGGCTGCCGACGCTGGCCGGCTCCAAAATCAATCGCGACCGCGCGCCGGCTGCACGCGATGCCACCTTGATCGCCCGTCTGGAAGCGCAAGGCGCCGTGCTCGTGGGTGCGCTCAACATGGGCGAATACGCCTACGATTTCACCGGCGAGAACGTGCACGACGGTCCCTCGCGCAACCCGCACGACCCGAGCCGCATGACCGGCGGCTCTTCTGGCGGCTCGGGCGCCGCGGTCGGCGGCGGGCTGGTGCCGCTGGCGCTGGGCTCGGACACGAACGGGTCAATACGGGTGCCGTCGTCGCTGTGCGGCATCTTCGGCCTCAAGCCGACCTATGGCCGGCTCTCACGCGCGCACACGTTTCCGTTCGTGGCGAGTCTCGATCACGTCGGCCCGTTCGCGCGCAGCACCCGCGATCTGGCGCTCGCCTACGACGCCATGCAGGGCCATGATCCCGACGATCCGATTTCGCTCGAAGATCCGGTCGAGCCGGTCACCGAGCTCATCGCGCGCGGCCCCGACGGCCTGCGCATCGCCGTCGCCGGCGGCTATTTCCGCGACGGCCTGTTTCCAGAGGCGCAGACCGCGCTCGCCCGCGTCGCCGCCGCGCTCGACGTCGACCACGAGATCGAGATTCCGGAAGCCGCGCGGGCGCGCGCCGCTGCCTATGTCATCACCGCGAGCGAAGGCGCCACGCTCCACCTCGAACGGTTGCGGACGCGCGCGCGCGATTTCGATCCCGCCGTGCGCGACCGCCTAATCGCGGGCGCGATGATCCCCGCGTCCTACGTCACCAAAGCGCAGAAGTTCCGCCGCTGGTACCGCGAGCAGGTGCTGGCGCTGTTTGCCGACGTCGACGCCATCCTCGCGCCGGCGACCCCGTGCACCGCGCCTGCGATCGGCCAGCAGACCTTCACCCTCGACGGCGTCGAGCTCAACGTGCGCGCCAATCTCGGCATCTACACCCAGCCGATCTCGTTCATCGGCCTGCCGGTGGTGGCGGTTCCGGTTCCTCTCACTCCCCTGCCGATCGGTGTGCAGATCATCGCGGCGCCGTGGCGCGAGGACATCGCGTTGCGCATCGCGCATGCGCTCGAACAGGCCGGCACGGTCGCCGCGACCAGGCCGTCGCTCGCGCCGGACAAGCGCACGCGCACGCGCAAATGAGCAAGCCGATGGACATCGATCTCCCCGATGTGGTGGCCGAGGTGACGGCGGCGTTCGAGCGCTACGAGCGCGCGCTGATGGCGAACGACGTCGCCACGCTCAATTCGCTGTTTCGCGACGATCCGCGCACCATCCGCTACGGCGGCGGCGAGAACCTTTACGGCCACGCCGCCATCAGCAGCTTTCGCGCCGCGCGCTCGCCGCTCGGTCTGGCGCGCACCTTGTCGAAGACGGTCATCACGACGTATGGACGCGACGTGGCCGTCGCTTCGACGCTGTTTCACCGCGCGGCCTCCCCAGGCAAGGTGGGCCGCCAGATGCAGACCTGGGTCCGGTTTGCGGACGGCTGGCGCATCGCGGCGGCGCATGTGAGCATGATCGACGCCGACGGTTCCGCGGAGCCTGCGTGATGACGCTCGCCGAGCGCACCCGGGCCGCTGCCACGACCGCGCCGGCCGTCGGCCGCAGCCGCCGCACCTTGGCTGACGAGCTGCGCCTCGCGCTCGCCGACGATATCGTGCGCGGTCTGCTCGTCCCCGGCGCCGCCCTCGACGAGACCGAGCTGGCGCGCCGCTTTGGCGTGTCGCGCACGCCGGTGCGCGAAGCAATCCGCCAGCTCGCGGCCAGCGGCCTGGTCGAGGTGCGCCCCCATCGTGGCGCCGTGGTGGCGCGGCCGAGCGAGGAGCGCCTGCTCGGCATGTTCGAGGCGATGGCCGAGCTCGAAGCACTATGCGCGGGGCTCGCCGCCGAACGCATGACACCGGCCGAGCGCGGGGCGCTCGAGGCCGTGCACGAGGAACTGCGCGCGCTCATTCAGGGCGGCGATCCGCAGCGCTACCACGAGATCAACGAAGCCTTTCACGCCGCGATCTATGCCGGCACCCACAATGCCTATCTGGCCGAGATGACCCATGCGACGCGCTCGCGCGTGCAGCCGTTCCGCCGCGCCCAGTTCCGCAATCTCGGGCGTCTGGCGAAATCGCACGTGGAGCACGACCGTGTCGTGCTCGCCATCCTGCGCGGCGATCGCGCCGGCGCCGCCGGTGCGATGCGCGTCCACATCATGAAGGTGCGCGAGGAATACGAGGCTTACGCGGAGACGGTGTGAGTGCGTTGCGTGCCCGGGCTCGCTCTATCAGGCGCTTGCGCCGCCCATGGTGGCCTTCAAAATCCACTGCGGCTCTGGTAGAATCGTGTGATCGGACCCGCGCGCGACAGGCGCGGTGCTCCGTCGCCGGGGGTGGCGCATTGTGATGGCGGTCGCGATCCGTTGTTCGGACCGCTGGCGAAAAGCGAAGCATGCCCATGCCGACCTCCCCGTTCCCTGATGCCTGGGATCCCACCGTCGCCTTTCTCTCCGGCGTGACGGCTGACGCCACGATCGCCGCGATCAGCTACAGCTCCTGGGAGAATGCCGGCAACACCGATCCTCCCACTTACAGCGACGACCTGTCCGATGTGATCAAGTTCGGCGGACTGGCCTTGTCGCCATCCGGGACGCCCGGCGGTGATGTCGCCTATTGGTTTGACCCCGCTTCGAACTGGAGCGCCGAGGAACAGAGCGGATGGCTGTCGGGGCTGGCGCTGTGGTCGGCCGTCGCCAATATCGAGTTCACGCCCGCAGCCGACGCGTCGTCGTCCGACTTCATCATCTATCGTCAACCCAATCAGCCCGGCGGTGCGTCCGGCGGCGCGGGGATGTTCTCCCCCAATATGGAGCGCGTCCCGATCGGCGGGATGTATGCGGGCAGCCCCGGCGCCGACGTGTACATCGCCATTGACACGAGCGTCCCGGGCTTCGGCCCGATCGGCGACGACGTCGGCGCGGATAGCGGATTTCCCTATCTCACTCTGGTGCACGAGCTCGGGCATCTGCTCGGGCTCGGGCACTCGGGGCCGTACAACGCCAGCGATGATGAATTCGCGACGCAGCCGCCCGCGCTGCAGTTCAGCGCCTACGATACCCGGCTGTGGTCGATCATGTCCTACATCGATGTGTGGGACAGCAGCGCCGCATTCTTTGCCGACTACCCGGTGAACGGGACCACCGGCCTCTATCCAAACACACCGATGATGCTGGACATCCTGGCGGCGCAGCGCCTCTACGGTGTGCCGACGTCAGGCCCGCTCGCAAGCGGCGGCCAAGTGTTCGGGTTCCACAGCAATATCGACAGCTCGATCGCGCGCTTCTTCGATTTCACCATCAACACGAACCCTTTCATCACGATCTGGGACGGCGGGCTGAACAACACGCTCGATGTCTCCGGCTGGTCTACGCCCGCGACCATCAATCTCGAGCCCGGCTCGTTCAGCAGCGTCAATGGCCAGGTCAACAACATCGCCATCGCCTGGAACACGGTGATCGAGACCGCGGTCGGCGGCAGCGGTGACGACACCATCAACGGCAATGCCTACGACAACGTCCTACTTGGTGGCCCCGGCAGCGACTTGATCACCGGCGGCCCGGGCGCGGATCGTTTCGTGCTCGGCGCGCCGTCGCACGGCGCCGATACCTTTTTCGACTTCGCGTACTACGACGGCGACCAGATCGCGCTCGATCACGTGGGCTTCGGCCTGAGCGGCACCGGCAGCCTCGCCGTGGCCGGGGTGAATTTCGTCTATGCGTTCGCGCCGCCATCGCTCGGCTACAATGGAACTTCGCCCGCCGGCCCGACCATCATCGAATACGGCAGCGACGTGTACTGGGATCCGGACGGCGCCGGCGCCAGTCCCGCGGCGCTGCTCGCCCATGTCTTCGGCCAGGGGACGCCCGCTCCTCCCGTCACCCGAAATGCCCCCAACGACGTGATGCTGGTCGACCCCGAGACCGGCGCGATCGAGAGCTTCAAGGTCGCCCAACTGACGCAGCACGATTTCCTGATCGTCTGACCGGGCCGCCGGTCTCGCGCGTTGGATCACGGACGCGCAGAAGCAGCGCGTCGTTGCACCTCGCCGGTGAGGGATTGACGGTGGAACATTTCATCGCCTCTTGGTCGTGACGATGGAACTTGTCTGACGTTGGCAACAGGCGCGGCCCGCGCGAGCGCGAGAGTTCCGAATTCAGTTCGGGCCAACAATGAAAAATACTGGCGATCATTCGCGCCGCCATGTAAGGAGCAAATCCGGTGGCGACGATCGAGAGCTTGCTCGATTGTAAACGCGCGCGGCCGCAAGCGAGGGATGACTCGGGTTCCCTCCGCGGCGTTCCCTCTCGATTGATCGCAACCGTCAGAAACGCGAGAAAAGTCGATGCCAGACCCGGCAGAATTCTCCCGCAGTCAAGCGCCGTTTTTTCCAACCACCATCGCTCCGCCCGGCCGGGAATCAGAGGTCACCTTCATCTCGGGCGTCACGTCGGACGCGACGGTTGCCGCGACCAGCTTTGGCGCATGGGGGGCTTTCGAGCCCTACCCGTCAATTCCCGCCCAGTACAATCCGAATTATTCCAACGCGACCAAGTGGGGCGACCCCACATTGCAGCTCGCTGGAACGCCCGCCGTCGTCACCTATCAGTTCGATGCGGCCTCGAACTGGTCGGACGAGGAGAAAGGCGCCTGGCTCGCGGCTCTGACGCTGTGGTCGGCGGAAGTCGCGATCACGTTCACGCCCACGGCAGGACCGACTCCCGATCTCACCTTCTTTAAGCAGCCGCTTCCCGGTTCTCCCTACGCTACGGCCGGCACATATCAGTCCTTTCCCGACGGGGTGCCCTCGGTCATCGGCAGCAACGTCGAGAGCGTTCCCGGGGCCGGCGCCTTCATCACGTTCGATATCTACAACGACATCACCAACCCCAAGGGCGACACCCAACCGCTCGGCGACACTTTCGCAGACAGCAACGATTTCTATTTCTCTCTGATCCACGAGCTCGGGCACGCGATCGGGCTCGGGCATGGTGGCCCCTACAACCAAGGCGACATAGAACCTTTCGACGCCGCGGTTCGGCAGTTCGGCCCCTACGACATGGCGCTGTGGGCGATGATGTCCTACGTGACGCCGTCGATGACCAACGCGACGTTCTATGCCGACTATCCGGTGACCGGGACCAGTTGGGGCAGCGTCCAACCGATCACCCCGATGATGTTGGACATCCTGGCGGCGCAGCGGCTGTACGGCCCGGCGACATCGGGCCCGCTCGCGGGGGACAACCATATCTTCGGGTTCAACAGCAATATCGCAGGCCCGATCAAGCCCTACTTCGATTTCACCCAGAACACGCAGCCCGTCATCCCGATCTGGGGGCTCGGGGTGCACAACACGCTGGACCTCTCCGGGTGGTCGACGCCGTCGATCATCAATCTCGAACCCGGAAGCTTCAGCAGCGGCAACGGCTTCACCAACAATATCGGCATCGCCTTCAACACCGTGATCGAGAAGGCGATCGGCGGCGGCGGCAACGACACCATCAACGGCAATGCCTACGACAATATCCTGGTCGGCGGTCCCGGCAACGACCTCATCACCGGCGGCCCGGGCGCGGATCGTTTCGTGCTGGGTGCGCCGTCGCAAGGTGTCGATACCTATTTCGACTTCGCGTACTACCAAGGCGACCGGATCGCGCTCGACCACGTGGGCTTCGGCCTGAGCGGCACCGGCGGCCTCGCCGCGGCCGGGGTGAATTTCGTCTATGCCTTCGCGCCGCCGTCGTTCGGCTACAATGGCCCTCCGCCCGCCGGCCCGACCATCATCGAATACGGCAGCGACGTATATTGGGATGCGGACGGCGCCGGCGCGAGTCCCGCTGCGCTGCTCGCGCATGTCTTCGGCCAGGGGACGCCCGCTCCTCCTGTCACCCGCAGTGCTCCCAACGACGTGATGCTGGTCGACCCCGCGACTGGCGTGCTCGAGAGCTTCAAGGTCGCGCAGTTGACGCAGTACGATTTCGTGATCGTCTGACGCCGGTCTCACGCGTGCGGATGGTGGACGCGTTGGAGCAGCGCGGCCAGCGTCGTTGCCTCGTCGATGAGGGATTGCTGGTAACGGTAGAACATTTCATTGCCCATGGGCGTGACCACGGAATTTGTCTGGCGTTGGCAGCGGGCGCGCAGGGGAGACCGCGTGCGCGGGAACGCGACAGCGGCCTGGCATCACCGCTTTGCGGAGCCATCCTCGTCCTTGCTCGCACGGGCGGGGGCGGCCCGCGACGGAGCCGGTGTCGCCGGCGTGACGAGGTAGTACGGCGCCGGGCGTCCGGCCGCGATGTCTTCCGTGGATTTTTTCCGCGCCTCCAGGATTCGCGCCGCCGCCTTGGCGTCCGTTTCCGTTTCGCTCGCCGTTCCTGCATCCGGGAGTGCCGGCGGCTGCGCGTCCGGCTCGGCGGCCGCGCTTTGGGCGGCGTTCATTCCTTCGGAAGGTCGGATTGCGGCGTCCGTCCGGGACCCTGGGAGAGGAGTTTTGGTCTCGTTCGATGCCAGCATCCGCACCGTCGTCAGATCGGTCACGCCGCTTCCCGCGGCGGCAGCGTCGAGCGCCGGCACTGCCTCCTCGTACGAGGGCGCTTCGAAGATGAGGAGGAGATCATGATCGCCCGACGTCCGATAGCACCCGATCAGCGTGCCGCCGATGCCGGCGATCAGTTGCCGCGCTGCGGCCTCCATGTGCTCCGACCGTGCGACGAGCAGGCCGCCCTGCGCGCCATCGGCGGTGAAACGCGCCGTCGTGATCAGGATGGCCATCTCGTTCTCCCGGCAACTGACGCAGCGGCCCCTGTTTAGCGATTTGGGGCCGGCGTGATTCCCGGATCGGGTGGTTCACCGGCCGGTCGCTCGCGACTTCTACAGCTGCTGGGCGCTGAACGTGTCGCAGCTTGCAAGCTCACCCGATTTCAGGCCGGCGACGAACCAGCGCGTGCGCTGCGCCGAGGATCCGTGCGTGAAGGCGTCGGGCACGACGTAGCCCTGGCTTCGCCGTTGCAGACGGTCATCGCCGATCGCCGACGCGGTCTGCATGGCCGCCTCGACGTCGCCGGGCTCGATTAGCCGCCACTTTTCCTCGGCGTGGTGCGCCCACACGCCGGCGAGGCAATCGGCCTGCAACTCGACCCGCACCTGGAGCTGGTTGGCCTCGGCCTGGTCCAGGCCGCGCTGCATCTCCTGCACCTTCGGCAGGATGCCGAGCAGGTTCTGCACGTGATGTCCGATCTCGTGCGTGATCACGTAGGCCTGGGAGAACTGGCAGCCCTTGCTGCCGACCTCGCAGCCGCGGAAACGCTGCTCGAGATCCTGGAAGAACGAGGTGTCGAGATAGACCTTGCGGTCGTTGGGACAGTAGAAGGGGCCCATCGCGGACTGCGCAGCTCCGCACGCCGAACGCGTGGCGCCCGAGAACATCACCAGCGTCGGCGCCTGGTAGGTCTTCCCGGCGGCGGCGAAGATCTCCTTCCATTGCACCTCCGTGCTTCCGAGCACGGCGGCAACGAACTGGCCCATCTGATCGGAGGGGGCCTGCGCCTCGCGTCCCGGAGCGGGCTGCGTCTGTTGTTGCTGCGAGTCGCCGGTGTCGGAGCCGATCTGGCCTTGGATCAGATCAAGGGGATTGATGCCGAGTGCCCAGCCGATGAGGCACAGGATGACCAGGGTGCCGATGCCGATGCCGCCGGTGCGCCCCATCGGCATCCCGCGCGGCCCGCCGGCGCGCCGATCCTCGACATTGTCGCTACGCGGCAGCTCGTCCCAGCGCATGGCCTTGGTCTCCACTGCGCCCACAACCAGTATTACCCCGATTGGGTTCCCGATTCCATGCCTGGTTCCGGACGTGGGATCGCGACGGCGGTTGCGGAGTAGGGAGAAAGCTGGGGACGGGACTCGGGAGCGCGCCGGCGACCCGCTCGATTCTGCCCGGGGATTGCGCCGGTGCCGCGGACGCAATGCGCCTCACATGCATGAAGCTGCGCGCGCTGCGTGCGCGACCCGCGCCCGCAATCAATCGCGAGGGATTACGGCGACCTTGGCGAGAGTGCCCGAAACCATCCGCCGCTCTTCGCGGACGCGTTGGCGCGCAGGGGTGCCGGGATTTGAACCAGCTCGGCCGTCTGCTTGCGCGACAGCGGCGCCCAGATTTGCCGGACCTTTGCCGCCTCCTTGGAGATCGCGTCCAAGCCGACGATGCGGTTCGGCGACAGCATGTCCTTGGTGTAGAAGTCGTCGCGCATGCGGCGTGCGACCTCTTCGGGCATGCCCGCGAACTCGGCATAGGCCTTGAGCGCGGCCGGATCCGAATACATCCACTCGACAGTGTCGCGATAGGCCTGCACGAAGCGGTCGACGACGTCCTTGCGCTTCTGCAAGGTGTCCGCGGTTACGATCGTCACGCTGTCCGTCTTGTCCCGGATCTTGGGGATGTCGTTCGCTTTCGCGAGCACGCGAATTTTGCCCTGCTCGACGGCATCGACGCCGAACGGGGGCGTCGCCCAGCCGACATCGATCTTGCCTGCCATCACTTGGTCGAATGTCGGGGTCGCACCCGCGATCAGCACCGGCCTGGCCTTGACGCCGTAGCGTTGCACGAAGTCGAACACGTCGTATTGGCTGGAGGCATCGGCCTTCGAATATGCGATGGTCTTGCCGTTGATGTCCTTGACCGTCTTGATCGGAGACGTCGCGGCCACATACCAGTAATTGGCGGAGCCGGTCATGTTCGCGCCGATGATCCGTATCGGCGCCGACTTGGTCGCATAGGCCCGCAGCACGTCGACGATACCGACGCCCAGCCCGACATCGGCGCTGCCCGAAATCACCGCGGGTTCGATGGTGTCCTCGGCCCGCGGGTAAGTCAGGTCGAGCGTGAGGCCGTGTTTCTTGAAGATGCCGGCGCGCTGCCCGAGATCCGCGACCGCCGTGTCCCAGGCCCCCTGCCGGGCGACGGCGACTTTGAGCATGTCCTCCGCCATCGCCTGCGGCGTCATTGCCCATACCGCGACGACGGCCGCGACGACATACTCCAATTTCCGCATATGCCGCAGTGGCTTCACGTGCGTCACTCCGTGCTTCTCGAGAATTCGTCCGTCAGGCGGACACGCGATGAATGGTTTGCAACGAAACGCCGGAACATGGGCGGATAATGGCGGCGAGAACAAGACCTCAGCGCGGCGGATCGCTTGCCCCCAGCTTATTCCTGATCTTTTCCAGCAGTCGCGGTAATTCGACCGGCTTGGTGTCGAAATCGTCGCACCCGGCGGCAAGCGCCTTTTCCCGGTCCTCGACCAGGGCATTGGCGGTCAGGGCGATGATCGGGATGGAACGCGTTTCCGGCGCGGCCTTGACCTGACGCGTCGCTTCCAGCCCGTCCATGACGGGTAGGCTCATGTCCATCAGGATGAGGTCCGGCTTCTCGGCGGCAGCCATGGTTACGGCTTGTCCGCCGTCGACGGCCACCACCACTTCGAATCCGTTGCGCACGAGACGGCGCGAAAGCATATCGCGGTTCATCTCGTTGTCCTCGACCAGCAGGATTTTGGGCATCAGGCTCACCCCGGCACGGCTGTGGGTTGTTCGGCCGCGGGCGTATGCTGCACGCGCTGCTTGGCGATGGCCGACAGCGCCGAGCCGAGGCTGCCGATCGGCTGGGCACCCTTGCTCAGCACGAGCAGCGTGCGTTCGGCGAGAAATGCCCGTTCCTCGGCGGTCAGCTCCTTCGCCGATAGAACGACGACGGGCACGTCGACGAGCTTGTCGTCGTCGCGGATCCGATTGAGGAACTCGAAGCCGTCCATCTCCGGCATCATCAGGTCCAGAAGGATAAGCGACGGCGCCGGATGGCTCTGCAGCCAGTCGATCGCGGCGCGACCGTTCACGGCCTGGAATGTCTTCAGGCCTGAATTTTCGAGCGTGCTGCGTACGACGTCGCGGACGTCGGGATCGTCGTCGACGATCAGAACCCGGGCTTGCGCCTCGTGGCCGGCGAAGCGCTGCACCAGCGAGAGCAGGCGCGAGCGGTCGATCGGCTTGGTCATGAACTCGGACGCGCCGAGCGAAT
>Ga0070675_100004545_pt1 | contig 10593 bp, 14 predicted proteins | sample KBSM43metaG_FD_65343 | JGI IMG/M metagenome (GOLD analysis project Ga0070675, IMG submission 65343) | Miscanthus rhizosphere microbial communities from Kellogg Biological Station, Michigan, USA - KBS M4-3 metaG | ecosystem: Host-associated > Plants > Roots > Rhizosphere > Soil ...
GCCGCGTAGATGTTGCCGTGATCGTCCACGCGCCGGTGATCGCGTGGCCAATCACGATTGCGCGATCGTTCGGGCCCGCGGTGGGGCGAAGAGCAGTCTGACCTGGTGGGCGTCGGCCGACGCGACGCTATTTGACGACGTTCAACTGGATTCGAGTGTTCTGCAGCTGAACCTTCAGATCCGCGACCTTGATGGTCAGCGCGACGGGAATATCGAGGCTCGACACCGACACACCGGTCTCGCGGTTCTTCACGTCGAGCTTCACCCCATGTCCGGTGACCTGCACGGCGCCCGGCACCATCGTCGCGTGAAGCTCCCCGGTCAGCTCGGGCTGGTAGCGGTGAAACACCTCTTCGATGAGCCCGGTGACGAAGTCGTGCAGCGTCCCCGACTGTTCGTCGATGATCTCCTTTACCAGCTCGCCTGCGAACGCGGAGATCCGCGGGCCGTATGCCGCGAACGCCTGCTTGCTCACGGTTTCGGCGAGCGTCTTCACCTTTGGCGCAACCGTGGTGTTGACGTCGGCGCCGATGGCATCGATGAATGTCTTCACATCAGACATGGCGGGTGGGCTCCTGGCGGAATGACGGGCGATGGTCGGCGAGGTGGAACGGAATGTTCATTTGATCTGCGGCACCGGAATCACGATGGTGCCCACGCTGACTTGCGTATCGACCGGCACGTCGGCTTTGAAGATCTCTTTGTTGTTCTTCCTGGTGTCCTTCAGGCTCGTGTGGGCGAGGCCCTTCAGGCTGACGCCGCCGTTCACCACCGAGATCGTGAACGTGCCGTTGAGCTCGATCGCGTTTCTCTCCACCAGGTTCTCGATCAGGTCGTCGACGATGGACATGAACCCTCCTCGGTCATGCGTTTCCGCGAGTCCAGTGTGGCCGGAAGTGACCCTCCTGCGTACATCCGTCGCAGTCGGCCCCTCTGAATACTACCCGAGCGTCGCTCGTCATCGGCCCTCATCTACGCCGGCACTCAACGCACAAGGGCTCTTCGCCGAGTCTCACTGGTTCTCCGTACCGACGAGGCGTCCATGACCAATCACCTCAGGCGCAGTTTGATCACGACCATACCTCTTGCGGTCATTGGGTTCGTCGTTCGAATACCGGGCACGGCGCGGGCGTTTCCCCCCCCGCCAACGGAAGGGTGCGGTTCGTGTCCCGCCGGAGGGAGCCGTGTCGCCACTGCGAGCTCGAACTACCGCCTGACCCAGGTGGGCGCTTTGTAGGGCAGGCGGCGCGGCCGGAACGCCTTGTCGCCGGGCGGGCGGCGTGGTCAAATTCCCCGCAGGAGGCCCTATGCGCACGCTCTCTGGTGTCGTGATCGCCGTGTTCGTGGCGGGAGGTCTCGCCCTGGCGTCGTCACCTGACGAAGCCGAAGTGCTCGCGCTCGATCAGAAGATCGCCGACGCCGTCGTGCGCGGCGACACCGCGTATGTGTACAGCGTGACGCCAGACGACTTCGTCATGGTTCACGGTGACGGCTGGACCAACGGCGGCAAGCCGCTCCTCACCGACAGCAAAGCCAGCCTGCTGGGGCGCGTGACGGCCAAGTACTACGATGTCATCGCGTTCGACTCGGTGAAGGCCGAGATGCACGGCGACATCGCCATCACCTACGGCCGTTACGTCGCGCACACCTCGGGCGGCGACGACCCGTCCAAGCGCTGGTTCGCGGTTTGGTTCGAGCGCGTCTACGCGAAGCGCAACGGCAAGTGGATCTACCTGTCCCACCGCACCGTCCACGGGCCGACCTATGGTGCCGATCGCGCCGCCGTTCAGGACAAGTAGGTCGGCGCGCGGCATGGCGGCCGCCGTCGCGCGATGCGAATGACGGCCGTCGATCGCCGTGCGTTCCTGCGGCACACCGCTGGCGGGCTCGCCGCGGCGTCTCTTGCCGGTGTGACCCCGACGACCGTGTCGGCCCAAAGCGCGCCGCCGGCGCGGCGGCGGCCGCAGCGGGTCGCCGTCATCGGCGCCGACCACTATCACGCGACCTCGACACCCAACTACCTGCGAATCCTGCAACAGCAGAAGGTGGACATCGTCGGCGTGCACGCCCCCGACGCCGCGGTTGCCGGGAAATGGGCTACGGAGTACGGCAGCACGCCGTTCACCGACTATCGCGCCCTGATCGACAAGACCCGGCCCGAGTTCGTGATCGCGCTCGGCCATCACGCCGCGATGCCGGCCGAGTGCCGCTACCTGGTTGAGGCCCGGGTCCCATTCCTGATGGAAAAGCCGTGGGGCACCGACGCGAAGACGGTGAGCGAGCTCGCCGATCTCGTCGAGCGCGAGAAGGCGTGGGCGGCGGTGCCGATGCCCTTCCGTTACAGCTGGTTTGCCGAGACCGCGATCCGGCTGCGCGATGCCGGCGAGCTGGGCGCCCTCTCGCACGGGCTGATGCGGTTCAACCAGCCGGGCGTGCAGCGCTACCGCGATCTCGGCAGCCCGTGGATGCTGTCGAAGGCCGAGACCGGCGGCGGCGCGCTGATCAATCTCGGCATCCACGGCTTCGACCTGTGCCGCCATCTCACCGGCGAAGAGCCGCGCGTGGTCTCCGCTGTCTCCAGCCATGCCGTGCACAAGCTCGAGATCGAGGACTACGCGCTGGTTACGATGAAGACCCCGCGCGGCGTCATCTTCGTCAACGAGGCGAGCTACACCTATCCCGGCACCAGCGGATCCGATCAGGAGCGGAAGCTGTCGGCGGAGAAGCTGTTCCTCCGCGCCACGACGACGGGCGAAGGCGTGCAGATCGCCGGGCCCGGCCGCAACGACACCAGCATGGCCCCGGCCGGCTATCTCAGTGGCTGGCCGAAAGTGGTGGACGAATGCCTCAACCGCATCGGCCGCGGCGAGCCGCCGCCGGCCACTGCCCGCGACTGCGCGCGAGCCGTGTCGCTGGTGTTCGAGGCGTATCGCGCGGCGGGAGAGCGGTAAGGTTCAGATCGCCAGCCGAGCTCGTTACCATCGACGGTCACCACCCACCATCCGTGGTAACAGCGGCTGGCACGCGCCTGGTGCTCGATGAGCGCCGACACGACGTGCGGCCCGAGTGGAATGGTCCGCGCCGCCTTCTGGGTCTGTGGTGGCTGGAATTGTCCTTCGTAGACCGACTCCCGCACCATCAGCGCTCCCGTCTCCAGGTCGATGGCTGACCATCGCGGCGCCGCGGAAGCACATGCTTGGCGAGCACGTTCTTGTACCCGTGCTGCGTCGAGACTTTGAAGGTCGGAAACACCAGCGGCGTCCACTGCTGTTCCACGAACCGGCCGAACGTGACCGAAGACTCCGGCCTGCTGCTCGCCGCATTCACGGTCGCCAACATTTCGTCCAGCCTCGCCTGCGCGTCGCGGCGCGTCGGCAACTCGGCGATGGTGCCGAGGAGCCTCGAGACCAACGGCCTACCCACCCTGCGGCGCTTGCCGATCTTCAACAACCACCCACGTTGAAAGCGTTTGCCCCGACCGCACCTACCTCCTTTCGCTGTGGCCCGCTTCGTCTTCTGGTTGCATGATGGTGAACTGGAACGGATCGGACCTCAACCCGAACGGTTTCGCTTAGCGGCCGCGCGCCCGACGGTCGAGAAACACACGAATCGCTTCGCGATCAAAACGCACGTGACCGGTGGCTCGAGGAAGAGCGCCCGACAAACAGGTTCACGCCTCGGACCCCGAACGGCATTGAATGCCAGCTCCTCTCGCCAACCTGTGTGATCCCAACCTTCTGGTCGGCGAAGTATGCTCGTGGCAAGATGATGTTTGTGCAAAGGGAGGCATGATGTCCGCTGCCACGATTCCAAACGTGCTCGTCACCACCGACTGGGTGGCGCAGCACGCAGCTGATACTGAAGTTCGCCTCGTCGAAGTCGATGTCGATACGACGGCGTACGACCAAGGCCACGTGCCCGGCGCCGCCGGATGGAACTGGACCACCGAGCTCTGCGACACGCTGATCCGCGACATTGTGCCGATCGAGAAGCTCGAGGCGTTGCTGCGCAAGAGCGGCATCGACAACAACACCGCGATCGTTCTGTACGGCGACAATAACAATTGGTTTGCTGCCTGGGCGTTCTGGCAGCTCAAGATCTACGGCCATCAGGACGTCAGGATCATGGACGGAGGGCGGAGGAAGTGGATCGCCGAAGGGAAGGAACTGAACACCGACGAGCCGTCCTTTCCGCTGAAGACGTACAGGGCGAGCGCACCCGATCTCTCGATTCGGGCGTTTCTGCCCGAAGTGCAGCAGGCGGTGGCACAAAAGACAGCTGCGCTTGTTGACGTGCGGAGTCCGCAGGAATTCAGCGGAGAGATTCTGGCTCCTCCCGGGCTTCCGGAGACCTGTCAGCGTGGCGGCCACATTCCGGGAGCGAAGAGCATTCCCTGGGCCAAAGCATGCAACGACGATGGGACGTTCAAAAGCGCCAGCGACCTCCAGGCGTTGTACGGAGCAGCAGGAATCACTCCTGACAGGCCCGTGATTGCGTACTGCCGAATCGGCGAGAGGTCCAGCCACACGTGGTTCGTCCTGAAGTACCTCCTTGGGTTCCCGAGCGTGAAAAATTACGACGGCTCTTGGACCGAGTGGGGCAATCTGGTCGGAGCGGCGGTGGAGAAGCCCTAATCGATGAGACCAGAAGAACAATCACTCCAGCAGCTGGAACTGGCAGGCTGGCCGGTCATCGTCGAGAGCTACCGGCTGGGCGACGTGTACCACTGTACGATCTCCAGTGCCGACCCTGGCGCGCGGATCACACGCGCCGACGGTTCGACTCGTCACGCGGCCGAACAGAAAGCGATCGAGAAGGCGACACGGTATCTCGGTCAGACGCGGAGGTTTTCGACGATGTGATCTTTGCAACGGTAGAGAATTTCGACCGAGTGTCGCGGCGAGGCGTGCCCTTCAGTCAAACGGCGGGCGATTGCGGTATGCTCGGCTACGGATGCGACCTGCCGACCGCCAGTGGAGTGCGTGGGCAATGAAGAGGATCAACGCGGACTTTTGCCGTTCCTCGGACACGCACCTGCTCCCGGTGAGACTCTCCGCGTTTCCAGCCATCCAGCTATACCTCAAAGACGAATCCACCCATGTCACCGGCAGCCTGAAACACCGGCTTGCGCGTTCGCTGTTTCTCTACGCCCTGGTGAACGGCCAGTTGAGGGAAGGCAGCCTCGTCGTGGAAGCGTCCTCCGGCAGCACGGCGATCTCAGAAGCCTATTTCGCCCGTCTGCTCGGGTTGCCGTTCGTGGCCGTCGTACCCACGTCGATCTCGAAGGAGAAGGTCGCGCTGATCGAGGCGGAAGGCGGTCGCTGCCACTTCGTCGAAGCTTCAAGTACGGTCTACGCCGTCGCTGCGCAGCTCGCGGCGGAGGCCGGCGGTTACTACATGGACCAGTTCACCCACGCCGAGCGCGCAACGGACTGGCGAGGAAACAACAATATCGCGGAGACGATCTTCGCGCAGATGCGCGACGAACCGCATCCGATCCCGACGTGGATCGTGCTAGGCGCCGGAACCGGCGGCACCGCCTCGACGGTCGGTCGGTTCATTCGCTATCAGGGACATGACACCCGGTTGTGTGTCGTCGATCCAGAGCACTCGGTGACGTTCGATTACTTTCGAACGGGTGACCGTTCACTGACACTGGAACGCGGCTCGGGCGTGGAAGGGATCGGACGCCCCCGAGTGGAGCCCTCGTTCATCCGTTCTGTCGTCGATCAGATGATCAAGGTTCCCGATGCTGCCTCTTATGCCGCGATGATGTTTCTCTATAAGCTCACCGCCAAACGCGCCGGGCCGTCGAGCGGCACCAACCTCTGGGGTGCCTTCGAAATCATGGCCGACATGGCGGCTGCCGGTGAAACAGGCTCGGTCGTCACACTGATTTGCGACTCGGGCGAGCGCTACATCCAGAGCTACTACAACGACGCGTGGCTGGCGCAGCGCAAAGTCGACCTGAGACCGTATCGGCGCCAGCTCCAGGCGTTCATCGAGCGCGGCGAATGGCCCCATCGTCAGCCACGGGCGGTCGCCGAGCGTAGCGATCAGACGCATCATGCACTCCGCGTGATGACGCCGGGGTCGTAAGGCAATGGGCGATGTCGACGCCGTCGTCGCGCAGATCCGCTATGAGCTGCGCAACCCGATCAACGCGATCCTCGGCTACAGCCAATTGCTGTTGGAAGAACGCGAGTCGTCGCCGTTGAGCGGCGCCGAGCGACACGACCTCGAGGGTGTGGCGGACGCGGGAAAGCAACTCCTTCAGACGATCGGCGCCATGCTGGATCCCGCCGCGATTACTGATGGTATCGAGGAGTATGCCTTTCGGCTGCGATACGCGACACGCGTCCAGCTGACGAAGATCCGGGGCTGCATCAAGATCTTGCTCGAGAGGCACCAGAACGCTCCGATCGGCGACGATCTGCGGCGGATCGCCGTTGCGGCCACTCGATTCTTCAAGCTCATCGACGGCGTCGAACTCACCTTCCGGGCTTGCGCCTCCACTAAGGATGACGTGCCGCCGTCGGTGTCCCTTACCATCGCGGATAACGAAGCCGCTGCCCTACTGGCGGGCGGCGGCTCGATCCTCATCATCGACGACGAGGAGGCGAACCGGGCTCTGCTCTCTCGTCGACTGATTCGCCAGGGGTACACTGTGCTGGTTGCCGCAACCGGTGAGGCCGGCCTGGCGATCGCAGCCCGCGAATCGGTCGACGTGATCCTCCTCGACGTGTGGCTGCCAGGTATCAGCGGTTACGAGATCCTCGCGAGACTGAAGAGCAGTGAGGCGTCGCGAGAGATTCCGGTCCTCGTCATCACCGCGGTGGATCGCCCCGAGAGCATCGCGCGATGTCTTGCACTCGGCGCCGATGACTATCTCCCCAAACCCTTCGATCCCGTAGTGCTCGGCGTCCGCCTTCGGGGCTGTCTGGCGAAGAAGCGTGCCCGCGATGTCGATCTCGCATATCTGCGGGGCGTCGCCCGCGTCACCGCGGCGGCGCTCGCGGTCGAGTCTGGCGCCTTCGTCGCGGAGAGTCTCGACGAGGTTGCTCAACGGCCCGACACGCTTGGGAATCTCGCCAGGCTTTTCCAGCGCATGGCAATGGAAGTCGCGGCGCGGCAGCGCCGGCTCGAAGACCAGGTCCAGCAACTCACCATCGCCATCGACGAACAGAAGAAGGCCGCTCAGGTCGAAGAGATTACCGATTCCGACTACTTCAGGGATCTCCAGATCCGTGCCCGTCATTTTTCAGCGCGGCGGACCGCCCGCAGCAGCCAATCGGACTGACCGACTCCAGTGGCCAAAATCGTGTCCATTCACTCGTACCGCGGCGGCACGGGGAAATCGAATCTCACAGCCAACTTCGCGGCGTGCCTTGCAGCGGCGGGGAAGCGCGTGGCGGTGGTCGACACCGATATCCAATCGCCCGGAATTCACATGCTCTTCGGACTCGAGGACACGAATGAGCGACGCACGCTGAACGATTACCTGTGGGAGCGGTGCCGCGTTGGAGAGACGGCCGTCGACGTGACGCCCGAACCGATCGAGAAGGCCGGGGGACGCATCTGGCTCGTCCCCTCCAGCCTCAATGCCGGGGAGATCGCCAAGGTGCTGCGTGAAGGCTACGACGCGGGCCTCATGAACGACGGTCTCCAGGATCTGATCGACGAGTTCGTGCTCGACTATCTGCTTATCGATACACACCCGGGGCTGAATGAAGAAACGCTTCTCAGCATCGCTATCTCCGACGTCCTCGTGGTCCTGCTTCGGCCCGATCGACAGGACTTTCAAGGAACAGCCGTCACCGTGGAAGTTGCCCGGAAGCTCGAGGTCCGTCAGCTCGTCATGGTGCTCAATAAGGTGCTGCCGAGCGTGATCGCGCGAGGGTTCGTGGAAGAAGTCACTCGCGCCTACGGAGCACCGGTGATCGGCATTCTTCCCGAGGCGCCCGAGATGCTCGAACTGGGGAGTCGCGGACTTTTTGCGCTGCAGTTTCCGGATCATCCGCTGTCGGCGGAGATTCGTCAGGCTGCTGCTCGTTTGGCGTGAGGGCCGAATTCGTCAGACTTTGAGCGTCGACACTTGGGAGCAATTTCGGAGCAACAGCGTCCAAACAGGGCACATAGCAATCCGAGAGTTTTCGCCTTCGCTCAATGCTGAAGGTGTCCCCAACTGTCCCTTTTGTGTCCCTGTGGAAGCGCTTCGTTGAATCACGCGGGCAGACGGACGGCGTCGAGGCGGATGGGTACTACGCGCGGTCTCTAGAGCAGCCGGCACCCGACGGGCGGACTGGCCAGTTCAATGCCGTCTGATTGTCAGCCCTCAACTCTCAACCGGTCGATTCCATGCAGACGTATCGAGCTCGGCGAGTGGTCAGGACCGATCGTGGTGGCAGTTCCTGGCCGGTCTTGATCGACACCGAGAGCGGAGTGTTCTACACCAAGCTGCGCGGTGCCGCGCAGGCCCCGTTGACACTGGTGGCCGAGATCGTTGTGGGCGCGCTGGCCGATGCGCTCTCTTTGTCTGTTCCCGCTCGCGTCTTGATCGACGTCCCTGCGGATCTGCAGAGCGATGATCCGCACGACGAGCTGGCGCAGCTTCTCAGATTTAGTGTCGGCCTCAATCTCGGCTTCGAGTGTTTACCGAACGCGAGAGACTTTCGTGCACTGGATGTTTCGCGCGTGGAGCCCGCTCTGGCATCGAGGATTGTCTGGCTAGATGGATTGGTCCAGAACCCGGACCGCACTGCGCAGAACCCCAACTTGGTGTGGTCTCAGGATCGGCTCTGGCTGATTGACCATGGTGCCAGCCTTGGATTTCATCATCGGTGGTCCAATGTCACTGAGGAATCGCCGCGGGCGCGGGGCTGGTCGCTCAGCAACCACGTACTGGGATCTCGAGCCACCAGGCTAGCGATCATCGATATGGCCTTGGCGGGGCTCTTGGACCGAACGGCATTGGAGTCGGCGGTCGGTGCGGTGCCGGCCGAGTACCTGTCCCTGAATGGCATCGATACCCATCGGCGTCGCGCAGCGTATGTTGCGTTCTTGTGGAAGCGGCTAAAGGAGCCCAGACCTTTCTTGCACGTCCAGTAGCTTGCCCGACGTGCGGATCGCTGCCGGCGATGGCCCAACTGGTCGGTGCCGACCCCGAGCGCAAGCGTCTGCTCTCGTGCACGACGACAGAGGTCTCAGCCGTGGGGTCGACCGACGGCAGCGATGCTGGACAAACGCTTCGCCGCGATGTTTGCGGTGCAGCGGCTCAACAACCGATGGCTACCGGCGCGCGCGAAGTCGACATCGTCCGCGTCGGTCACGACGGGCGCGCCGCGGTTCATGACGTCGCGGCCGCCGAGGAACCGCTGGAGATCCGTCTGGGCGGCCAGCCGTTCGTGGTGATTATGCGGACGCCCGGCGCCGACCGCGACCTGGCGGCCGGTTTCCTCCTCTCCGAACAGCTCATCCAACGTTCGTCGGACGTGTCGATGATGCGGTACTGCGCCGACGCCGATGGCCGCGATTCCGAAAACATCCTGAATGTCTGGCTGCAGGGCGAAGCGAGCGTTCGCGCCCAAGCTGCCGCGCTGTTCGACGCCGCTGGAGCCCTTACCGGCATCGCCGAAGATGTCGGCCGTCACAATGCCGTCGACAAGGTCATCGGCGCCGCGTTCGGACGCCGCGACCTGCCGCTTTCCGAGCGCTTGCAGTTCGTCAGTGGGCGGACGTCCTTCGAAATCGTCCAGAAGGCTGTCGTGGCGGGGATTCCGATCGTCGCCGCTGTATCGGCGCCTTCGAGCCTCGCGATCGACCTCGCGCGTGAAGCCAACGTCACGCTGCTCGGGTCGTGAGAGGTCACACCTTCAACATCTACTCGGTTCCGACTCGCATCAGCGAGTAGTGCGCGGTCAGCCAGGCCAGTCTAGGGCGCGACGCGGTCAGGCGACGTCGGGGAGGGTGGCGGGAAGGGCTAGGGCGAGATAGCGACCATCTTCCTCGAAAAGAAGCCTCAGCCCCATCAGCTCGTCAAAGAACTGATGCACATCCTCCAAGTCGATCCCAGACTGGCTGTCTGCGCGCACCTCGTTCAAGGCTTCGCTGGCGGATGCTCCGTTCTCGCATGCGAGATAGAGCCTCGCCTCAACGTCGTCGAGCGAGTAGTCGGCAGACTCGAGGTTCGGTCGCCGATCCTGGATGACTAGGAAGCCAGGCCCTCGGCGGTAGCGAAGCGCTCGATAGCCGGTCGACTGATTGGTGCGCCAAGTGTCCAGCTGACCGCGGAGCGATCCGATGTAGCTCTCAGAGTCGGGACCCTCGAGCAGGCGGTACTCGAATGAATAGGCGAGGTCCATCAGTGTTGCGTCGTCGGCACAATACACGTATTTGTACCAGGCCCACGGCCCAAGGATTTCGATCCCGAACTCGCCTGGTCGCTGGTGATACGGGCTGAATCGATCGACGGTGAGCCGGCTCAACCCGGGTGGCGTCAGATGTGCCAGGGAGGGGACGACCTCGGCCATCCGCCGGTACTCGTCAGGGGGTTCGCCCGGGAAACCGTGAATGAGATTCCACTCGACATGCACT
>Ga0070675_100004546_pt1 | contig 10590 bp, 8 predicted proteins | sample KBSM43metaG_FD_65343 | JGI IMG/M metagenome (GOLD analysis project Ga0070675, IMG submission 65343) | Miscanthus rhizosphere microbial communities from Kellogg Biological Station, Michigan, USA - KBS M4-3 metaG | ecosystem: Host-associated > Plants > Roots > Rhizosphere > Soil ...
TGGGAACTGGCACCGGGCCATCCCATCTTGACGGCGCATGTGCTCGTCGCGCCCGGCGAAGACTGTCATGCGGTCCGCCGCGCGCTCGAGCGGATGCTGCACGAGCGCTTCAAGATCGCGCACACGACACTGCAGGTCGATCATGCGCACCAGCAAGTGCTGTCGATTCAGCGGCACGGAGTCTGGCCTTCGAGTACTTCGTGACCGTCTTACGCGGTGATGCCCCTCAGCCGCGCGCCGACATCGACGTCGGCCCGCTCTTCGGCCGTCGCTTCGAACAAGGGGCGATGCCGCCATTGCGTTAACATCGCGGCGCCCACGTGGGACCGTGAGGAAGCGAAATGCCATCACCCGAACGACCCAAACTCCACGAAACGCCGGGAGCGGCACGCGTCCTCGATCCGCTGTATCGAGAGCGCCTGTTCGCACTGATTGACGAGGCACCGTTCATGCGCCACATGGGCATGCGCATCACCGACCTCGCCTGGGGCCGCGCGGCGTTCGAGATGACGCCCGCCGAGTTCCGTCTGCAGCCGTTGGGAGTCGTCCACGGCGGCAACATCGCCACGCTGATCGACAGCGCCGCCTTCTGGGCCTGCTTCTTGTCGATGGGTAGTGACGAGGACGGCCTCGTGTCCGTCGACCTGAAGCTGAACTACCTCGCGGCGGTGCGCGTGGAGGCCCTTCAGTCCACGGGCACGCTGATCAAAGACGGAAAGAGGTTGTCCTACGCCGAAGCCGATGTGCGGACCAGCGACGGGCGGCTCGTCGCGCACGGCACGTCGACGCTCATGCGACTGCCGGGCCTGGGCATGAAGCTCGGGATTCCGCTCTGGGCGGAATAGCTCTATAGTCGCGCCATGTCTCTCGCCGTCGGCGCCCGACTCGGACCGTATGAGATCGTCGCGCCTCTCGGAGTCGGCGGGATGGGCGAGGTCTATCGGGCACACGACTCCCGCCTTCATCGCTTCGTTGCCGTCAAGTGTCTGTCGAGCGAGGTGACCGGCGACGCGAGGGCACTACTGCTAGACGAGGCGCGCGCGGCGGCGGCGCTGAATCACCCGCACATCTGCACCATTCACGAGGTCGCCGACATCGACCAGCAGTGCTTCATCGTGATGGAGCTCGTCGATGGCCGGTTGCTGTCCGCGGTTGCCGTGGAAGGCCTTGCGATCGAGGCGACGATTCGCTACGGCATCCAGATTGCCGACGCCGTTGAACACGCACACGATCGAGGGATCGTGCATCGCGATCTGAAGACAGCGAATCTGATGCTCACGGCCGAGGGCCGCGTGAAGGTGCTGGACTTCGGCATCGCGAGGCGATTCGCCGATCCGGCGATCGTTCCAGACACACAATTGGCCACGCTCGAGCCCGGGTTGACCGCCGGCACGCTGGCATATATGTCGCCCGAGGTACTACGCGGCGGAGTCGCCGATCGACGCGCCGACATCTGGGCGATCGGCGTCGTGCTCTACGAACTGCTCGCGGGCCGTCGTCCGTTCCAGGGCGATACGAGCATCGATCTCAGCTCGGCGATTCTGCGCGATTCGCCGCCGGCGCTTTCGAGCCAGGTGCCGCGGGCCTTTGTGGCACTGATCGCGCGCTGTCTCGAAAAGGATCCCGCGCGCCGGTACCAGCGCGCCGGTGAGGTTCGGGCTGCGCTCGAGATGATCCCCGCGGACGCGGCGCCGGGCGCGTCGGCGCCACGGCCCCGGCAGTCACGGCCGGCGAAAGGCCGCTCGCCGGCCAAGTCGCGGATCCGCGCGATCGCTGTCCTGCCCCTCGAGAATCTCTCGCGCGATCACGATCGTGACGTCTTCGCTGACGGCATGACCGATGCGCTGATCAACGACCTCGCGCAGATCCAGGCGCTGCGAGTGATCTCCCGCACGACCGCGATGCGCTATAAGGGCACCACCAAGCCGATCGCCGAGATCGCGCGCGAGCTGTCGGTCGACGCAATCGTCGAGGGTACCGTGCTGTGGGATGCCGGTGCCGTGCGGATCGCCGTCGAGCTCGTCGACGCCGCGACCGACACGCATCTCTGGGCGCGAAGTTACGAGCGCGAAGTATCCAGCGTACTCGCGCTCCAGCGCGAGCTCGCCCGGGCCATCGTCGACGAGATTCAGGTCACCCTGAGTCCCGACGAACGCGCCCGCCTCCAGACGACGCGTGTCGTGAAGGCCGACGCGTATGAATTGTGGCTTCGCGGACGCGAGCTCCAGAATCGGTGGACCGAGGAGGGCTTGACGGCCAGCGTTGCCTCATTTCAGCGCGCGATCGACCGCGATCCCGGCTGGGCGCCTGCTCACGCGGAGCTGGCCAAATCGTTCCTTCTGATGGCGACGTTCGGCGTGCGACGGCCAGCCGACGTCGCGTCAGTCTGCAAGGAGGCGGCGACCAGGGCGTTGGCCTTCGACGAATCGCTGGCCGAGGCCCACGCGACGCTGGCGTTTGCCGAGGCGGCGTTCGACTGGAAATGGACCGAGGCCGAACGGCGTCTCCGGCACGCGCTGACGCTGAAACCTGGCGACGGGACCACCAGGCAACTGCTCGGATGGCTGCTGTTGGCGCTCGGCCGGTCGGAGGAGTCCATCGCCGAGCAGCGGCGTGCGCTCCATCTCGATCCGTTGTCGCCGAACGTCAATTCAAATCTCGGGTGGGCGTTCGCATGGGGCGGAGAAACCGGACAGGCCGTCGAGCAGTTGCAGGCGACACTGCGTCTGGAGCCGAGCCTGCCGACGGCGCATTTCTGGCTGTCCGAAGCGTATCGCCAGCGTTCCATGCCCGAGGAGAGCGTGCTCGAGTGCCAGAAAGCCGTGCGGTTATTTGGCGGGCCGCAAATGGTCGCCCACCTTGGCCATGCGTTCGCCGCCGCCGGTCACGAAAGCGAGGCGCGAGCCATTCTCGACGATCTCACTGCGATCGGTACGAAGCGCTATGTCGCGTCGTACGGCTTCGCGTTGATTCATGCGGCGCTGAAGGAGATCGACGAGGCCTTCGTCTGGCTCGACCGCGCCTGCGACGAACGATCGTGGTGGGTGATGTGGACGCGAATCGATCCGCGCGTCGAGCCGTTACGGGCCGACCCGCGCTATCAGCGCCTGTTATCGAGGCTCGGTCTGTCGAGATAACCATCGACACGCCGCCTGCGCTATCCTTCGGCACACCGGACTCGAGCCAAGTGCAGAGAGGGAGATCGCATGCGTGTCGCATTCCTCGCAGCGTCGGTTTTGGTCTTCGCCCTGATCGGCCTCACCGCGAGCCAGGTCCTAAAATCCGTTGACACCGCCCGATTGGCTGGCGCCGACAGTGACACCAGCAACTGGCTGATGTACGGCCGCACCTACGACGACCACCGGTTCAGCCCCCTGAAGCAAATCAACGAACAGACGCTCGGACAGATGGGCCTCATGTGGAGCCGCGAACTCGGCACCACACGCGGTCTCCAGGCTACGCCTCTGGTCGAGAACGGCGTGATCTACACCACTGGTTCATGGAGTGTCGTCTACGCACTCGACGCGAAGACCGGCGATGTGCGCTGGATGTATGACCCGGCGGTGCCGCGGACGCGCGCGCTCTTCATCTGTTGCGACGTCGTCAATCGCGGCGTCGCGCTCTACCGGGGCAAGGTCTATGTCGGCACGCTGGACGGCCGGTTGATCGCACTCGACGCGCAGTCGGGGAAGCCGGTGTGGAGTGTGGCGACGACGGACCCGGCGCAACCTTACGCGGTGACCGGCTACCCGCGGATCGCCAAAGACATGGTGATCATCGGCAACGCCGGCGCGGAGTACGGCGTGCGTGGATACATCTCGGCGTACAACGCCGAGACCGGAAAGACGGTGTGGCGCACCTATACCGTGCCAGGCGATCCCAAGCGCGGCTTCGAGTCGAAGGCGATGGAGCAGGCGGCGAAGACATGGAGCGGGGAGTGGTGGAAGGTGGGCGGCGGCGGCACGGCGTGGGAGGGCATCGTCTACGATCCGTCGCTCGATTTGCTGTACTTCGGAACCGGCAATGCGACGGCATGGTACCGAGACCTTCGAGGCAAGGCGAAAGACGACAACCTGTATGCGGCGTCGATTCTCGCCGTGCGCGCCAGCAACGGCGAGCTCGCCTGGTATTTCCAGACCGTGCCCGGCGACAACTGGGACTTCGACGCGACGCAGCCGCTGATTCAGGCCGACCTGGCCATCGCCGGACGACCGCGCAAAGTCCTCATGCAGGCCTCGAAGAACGGCTTCTTTTACGTGCTCGATCGTCAGACCGGTGAGTTCATTTCCGGCACGCCGTTCGTCAGCGGCATCACGTGGGCCAACGGACTCGATCCGAAGACCGGCCGGCCGATCGAATCGCCCACGGCGTACGACGGACTCAAGCCCGTGATCGTCTCGCCCGATCCCGGTGGCGCGCACAACTGGAACCCGATTGCGTTCAATCCCACGACTGGCCTCGTGTATCTGGCAGCGAAGAACGGCACGCATGGGCTGCACGCGCCCGACGCGAAATGGAAATACAACCCCAAGGACGCCAATGTTGGCGGCGATGCACGGTACGAAGGTCCGCTGGTCCAGAAGCTGATTTCGTTGCCGCCTCCGAAAGGTGAGCTCGTGGCCTGGGATCCTGTCAAGCAGCGCGCCGCGTGGCGTGCTTCGTATCCGGTCGTCGAGGGCGGCGGTGTTCTCACGACGGCCGCCAACCTCGTGTTCCAGGGGCGCGCCGACGGAATCCTCGCGGCGTACCGCGCGACAGACGGCAAGCAGGTGTGGCAGTTCGATGCAGGAACCGGGATCATGGCGCCGCCGGTCACCTACATGGTTGATGGAGTGCAGTACGTCTCCGTCATGGCGGGATGGGGTGGACCGAGCGCAACGTTCAATGCGCCGAATCAGGGCAAGACGAAGCCGGGATACGGACGCATGCTGACATTCGCGCTCGGCGGCAAAGCCACGCTGACCCCGCGCACGTTCGCTCGAACTGGACCTCCCACCCCGGCGATCACGGTGAATGCATCAGCAGACGTGATCCACGAGGGGCAGATCCTCTACACGGCGAATTGCGCAGGGTGTCATGGCCTCGCCGCCGTGGCGGGTCCACTTCCCGATCTGCGGTACTCCACGCGTCAGGTGCACGAGCAGTTCGAGGCGATTGTGCTGGGCGGTGCGCGCGCGACACTTGGCATGCCGCCATTCAAGGATCTCCTGAAGCCCGATCAGGTGAAGGCGATTCAGGCTTACGTGCTTTCACGCGCGAAAGAAAGTGCGAGCGCCCCGACGAAATGACCGCCATGACACATCACCGATCGCGCCGGGAGTTCATGGGGCTGACGGCCGGCACTGTCGCTGCCGCCGCTTTCGGAACTGCGTGGTTCAGCCGAGCGGTTGCCGCTGTCGCTGCCGCGCAGGCCGGCAATGCCGATCTCATCGTCCTGAACGCGAACGTGTACACGGTCGATTCGCGCATGGCGAAGGCCGTCGCGTTCGCGGTGAAGAACAGCCGGTTCATTGCCGTGGGGACGAACGACGAGATCAAAGGCCTGGCCGGCAAAGATACGCGGACGATCGACGCGAAGCAGATGACGGTCGTGCCTGGCTTCACCGATTGTCATAACCACGCCGGCGGTGACGTGCTCCTCTACGAGGTGCTCGTCGGCAATCCGTTCGAGGTCGAGTTCGTCACGATCGCCAGCATCGTCGAGAAGCTTCGTGCGAAGGCACAAAAGACGCCGGCTGGCACGTGGGTGGAGGGCTTTTTCTTCGACGACACCAAGGTGAAGGACAAGCGCGAGCTGAACGTCCGCGATCTCGACGAGGTATCGCGTGAGCATCCAGTGGTCGTGCGCCATCGCGGCGGCCACACGTCGTACTACAACAACGCGGCGCTCACGATGGCGGGAGTCACGAAGGACACCAGGAATCCGGCGGGTGGTACCTACGACCGCGACGAGACAGGCGAGCTCACCGGGCGCGTCACCGACACGGCGCGCGCCGTAATCGAAAAAGTCGGGAACAGGCCAACGCTCACGACGGCGGAGCGGGAGCGGCGCGGCAGGGACGGCATTGCCCACATCTCCAAACAGTTTGCTCGTTACGGGCTCACGAGCGTTCACCACCAGGGTGGGGACCTGGCGGCGATCCAGGACGTGCGTGCGCGCGGCGAGCTGTTGCACCGCGTCAGTTATGAAGTGAGCGGCCGCGTCCTCGATTCGATGATCGCCAGCGGGATCCAGACCGGCTTCGGCGACGAGTGGATCAAGCTCGGGGCGACGTCTGAACACACTTTGGACGGCTCGTTCTCAGAACGGACCATGGCGTTGAGCCAACCGTATCCTGGAAACAAGACGGGGTACAAGGGCAACGTCACCGAGACCCAGGAAGAGCTGAACGCGTGGCTCGAGAAAGTGCATCGCGCCGGGATCCAGGTGAATTGCCACGCCAATGGCGATGTGGCGATCGAGATGTTCCTCACTGCAGTCGAACGCGCGCAGAAGCAGTTGCCGCGCTCCGATGCGCGTCCGAAGATCACCCACTGCACGCTCGTCAACGACGGGCTCGTCAAACGCATCAAGGCTCTCGACGCCATCCCGACGCTGTTCACCACCTACGCCTACTACAACTCCGATAAGTTCGTCTTCTATGGCGAGGAGCTGATGACACGCGCGATGGCCTACCACTCGCTGCTCGATGCCGGCGTGCACGTGGCAGCGGGGTCGGATTTCAGCCCCGGCCCGTTTGCGCCGTTGATGGGCATTCAGGGAATGGTCACGCGCAAGGGCTGGGACGGCAAGATCTGGGGCGCGAATCAGAAGATCAGCGTCGAAGACGCCATCCGCGTGAACACGCTGCACGGCGCCTATGCATCGAAGGAAGAGAACCTCAAAGGCTCGATCACGCCAGGCAAGCTGGCTGACTTCGTTGTGCTCTCAGAGGATCCGCACACCATCGATCCAGAGAAGATCAAGGACATCAAAATCGCGCGCACCGTTGTCGGTGGCAACACCGTGTACGAGGCATGAGAATAGCACTGAATGTCATCGCTGTCCTGTTGTTGGTGATGGGAACCACCTGGTTTCTGCAAGGAATCAACGTGCTTCCGGGCAGTTTCATGACCGGTCAGATTCAGTGGGCGGTGTACGGAGGGATGGCAGCAGCCCTGGGCGTAATCCTCCTGATTGTGGCCAATCGGCGCCGTCGCGCGTCACCCAGACAGACGTGACTGCGTGCGACCCGAGCGGTCGCGCACGTCATTGCGGCCAGCGCTTTTCGTACGCCCGCTTGACGTCGGGCGCGTACCGCAATGCGATGCCCGCCGTGAGCTGGTCGAGAGCAGCGCCCTGCAGATTCGACAGCACGATCACGGTCACACGTTGATTCGGCAATCGCCAATACACCGCCCGGAACCCCGGGATCGAGCCTTCATGCCGGATCATCGGCACGTCGGTCGTACCGACGCCGTTCGGAAAGTAATCCACTTCCCAGCCGTACCCGTACGGATATTCAGAGCCGTTGTTCAGCCGCACGGCTGTCCACATCTCGGTTTTTGTCTGCGGCGAGAGGATGCGGCCTGTCTGCAGCGCAACTTCCCAGTTCGCCATGTCGCCGACGGTTGACATGAAGGCGCCGCTCGGCCGCAGCGCCAAGTAGTCCTCCGAGTTGGAGAACACATTGTCGCGCCACGTATAGCCTTCCGCACGACCCACGACGATATCGAAGACGGTTGTCAGCCGCGTGGCAGTCATCCCAAGCGGCGCGAAGATCCGCTCCTGGAGAAACGCCGCCCATGGCTGTCCGCTCACGCGATGAATCACCTCCGCGAGCACCTGATAGCCCACGTTGGAGTATTCGTAGTTGTTGCCGGGCAGTCCGTTCAGCGGAACCTTGAAGGCGCTTCTGATGACGTCGATGTCGGGCTGGATCTTGTACGGATCGAACCCAGGCGCCTCACGTCTCAGCCCCGATGTGTGCGTCAGCAGATGCCGGATCGTGATGGGTTCCCACGCGGCTGGCGCCTCGTCCAGGTACTTGCGAAGCTTGTCGTCCACGCGCAGTTTGCCGTCCTGCACCAGCAACATGACGCCTGCGGCGATGAACTGTTTGCTCACTGAGCCAATCTTGAACACCGTGCTTTTAACAACGGGAACGTTGTGTTCGAGGTCGGCCACTCCGTAGCCTTCGGTTTTGACCACGACGCCGTCCTTCACGACGGCGATCGCGACTCCTGGCACGTGTCGAGCCCGGAGCTGCGCCTTCACCCAATCATCGACATCGTCAGCGCGGGCACAGACAGCGCTCAGGAGAATCAGAAGCGCGGGGAGCACGACCTGGCGGCTGCGGGACATGCCGTCTCCAAAGTTCGATGAGGACAACGGCGGGATCTTAGCGCCGAACGGGCGTACACTGCACCGGCGAACGGCGCACACGAATGCGCGCGCTTGGGGGATGACGTGAAGAACTGGACGATCGTCGGACTGCTGCTGGTGTGTTGCGCGAGGAGTGCCTCCGCACAGGCGGCGCAGCCTGCCACTGCCACGTGCGACCGCGAGTGCCTGCGCGGCAAGGTGACGCAGCTGTTGTACGCGCTCATGAAGCACGACGTGAGCGGCCTGCCCGTCGCCGAGACGCTGCGCGTGACCGAGGATGCCGTCGAGAAGCCGCTCGCGAAGGTCGGCCTCGTCGGCACCGTGACGCGCCTGCGCGGCTTCCGTCAGGACGTCATCGACGAGCGCGCCGGCGTGGCAGGCGCCCATGTCATTGTGGAGGAGACCGGGGCGCCCGTGCTGCTGGTCGTGCGGTTGAAGGTGGTCGCCGACAAACTCACCGAAATCGAGCTGGTCGCCACACGCAGCCGCGCGGAAGGGCTTATCTTCAACATCGATGGCCTGAGCGCGCCGAGCGCGGTGATGAATTACGCGCCGCGTCCAGAACAGCTCGCCACCCGTGACGCGGCGATCAAAGCGGCGCTGCACTACCCGGAAGGCCTCAATGCCGCGAAGACCTTCGCCGCTGTGAACGCACCCTTCGCGCCCGACGCCTATCGCTACGAGAACGGCCAGGTGATGGCCGGGCCGGACTGCAAGTTCGCCCCCGGCTGCCAGAATATCTCGACTCAGTCGCTCGCGATTTTCCAGCGCCTCGGTGACGTGCAGACGCGCGTCATTGCCGTGGATGAGCGGATGGGCATTGTCTTGCTGCGCATGGCCTGGGGCGTGCGCGAGCGCGGTGGCGATCAGCTGACGGTCTGGGAGATGTTCAAGGTCTACGACGGCCAGATCCACGCCGTGGAAGCATTCATGCGGATCCTGCCGATGGAGAAGCGCAACGGCGGGTGGCAGTAAGACCGCACGTCGAGAGTCGCAGCCGGGCGGCACGGCCACAGTCCCCAAAACTCGGCCGGGTCCTGTGACGGCATTTCGCGAAGATTCTACGTGGCGATAAGCCGGGGTTGTTGACCGGTTCACACGGCCAAGATCCGTCATGCCATCGTTCAGCTTTGCACCTCGGCACGCCGAGAGACGCGTCGGCACGCCACATGGATATGACAAGGTGGTGAGGCTTTCGTGCCGTTCGATTCGACGTTGACCAATGCCATCGGCACGTATGGCGCCTGGGTCGTGGGTAGTGCTGTCGCAATCGAGAGCATGGGCCTTCCCGTTCCAGGCGAGACGATACTCGTCGCAGCCGCGTTGTACGCGGGCAGCACCGGAGAGCTGAACATTGCCCACGTGGTCCTTGCGGCCATGATCGGCGCCATCGTCGGCGACAATGCCGGGTTCTGGATTGGGCGAACCATCGGGGTTCGTTGGGTGGTGCGCCATCGCTCACGGTTGCAACTGACGATACGGCGGCTCAAGCTCGGGCAGTATCTGTTCCTGCGGCACGGCGGCAAGGTTGTGTTCTTCGGGCGCTTCGTTGCGGTACTTCGGGTGTTGGCGGCGTTGTTGGCTGGGCTCAACTGCATGAACTGGTGGCGGTTTCTGCTGTTCAACGCACTGGGCGGAATCGTCTGGGCAGGCGCGTACGGCCTCGGTGCATACGCGTTCGGGGAAACGCTCACCAGTGCGCTGAGCAGAATTGGGCTCATCGTGGGCGTTGCCGCTGCCATCGCTGTCGTTGCGGCACTGGTCATTGCCCGCCGCTTTGAACGCCGACTCGAGGACGCGGCCGAACGCGCATTACCCGGCCCGTTACGGGGACCAGAAGGTTGCGCGCCGGTCGCGGCCGAGGGCGAGTAGCGGAGCTCTCGCCATCGTCACGCCGAATGCTAAAAGGTGTGTGAGACAGAGCGGGTTTCTTTTCAGTTTGCCGCCTTCCAGTCGGCGCCGTTCGCGGCATTCTTTACTCCGTCGATCATGACAAGGCTCGTGTAGTTCCCCGAAAATCCACCGCTGAACAGTGGGTTGACCTTCACCGAGATCGGCTTGCCCACCTTCAGGATGGCCGGCGTAATACCACGCTGTTGCATGTTCACCGTCGTCGACATCTCGATCGCCCACGTCTGCGGCGGGTTGAGCGGCTTGCCGTCACGCTGCGTGGCTTCGATTCGGAGGTAGACGTGCGGATTGGCGTAGCGTACGTTGACCAGGGT
>Ga0070675_100004549_pt1 | contig 10588 bp, 7 predicted proteins | sample KBSM43metaG_FD_65343 | JGI IMG/M metagenome (GOLD analysis project Ga0070675, IMG submission 65343) | Miscanthus rhizosphere microbial communities from Kellogg Biological Station, Michigan, USA - KBS M4-3 metaG | ecosystem: Host-associated > Plants > Roots > Rhizosphere > Soil ...
AGAGGATGAAGGCGAAGAGAAGACGCCGCATGGTTATTGCTCCGTGGACACTCGGGGCGAAGGCACATCCTAGTCCACCTGTCACCGGGCGCCAACTTGCGGCCGCGACCGCGCACCGCGCACAATAGGTCAAGTAGCTTGACCCATAGGAGGTGCGATGCAGGACGTCCAACGCAGGCTTGCGCTCGATGCCGCCGTCGAGCTCAGCCACTTTGCCTACCGCGCGATGACGGCGCGGCCGGACGCGCTCCTTGCGGCGCGCGGGCTGTCGCGGGTACACCATCGCATCCTGCATTTCGTCGTGCGGCTGGCCAAGCCCTCCGTCGGCGACCTGCGGCGCACGCTCGGCGTCAGCAAGCAGGCGCTGTCCGGCCCGCTGCGCGATCTTTACGCACAGAAGCTCATCACGTATGCGCGCGCAGCCGACGACGCGCGCGTCAAGCACCTGTCGTTGACCACGGAGGGCCGCAAGCTGGAAGGGCGCCTCGCGGCGCTGCAGCGCGCGCAATTCGCGGCTGTCTTCGAGGCGGAAGGAGCCGAGGCCGAGGCGGCGTGGCGCGCGATCATGCGCCGGCTCGGCGCGACCGAGATCGCGCAAGCGCATTTCGAGATCGCTGACCAGCCGCTCACTTGATCGGCGGGGCGACCGCTTCCTTGTCGTAACCCATCACGCAATCCGTGAAGTCGGACGTGCCGCGCGTGAAGCCGCGTGCCTCGCACAGCTTCTCCCAGGACGCGATCCGCTCCTTGCGAAGCGTCGCTTGCGAGGGATCGGCCGAGCTCGCGCAGCTTGCGAGCGCGAGCGCGGCGGCCAGCGTCGCGGCGAGCCTTGAATGTCGTTCTATCGCCATGCGCCTCCGAACACGTGGGTCCACAGCGCGGCGACGGCGGCTCGCCGCGCGGCATGCTCTTCCGGATCGACGCGGGCGTGCGGCGCGCCGGTGAGACGCACCTTGTGCTGCAGGCTGCGATAGTCGCGATAGGCATCCGCGACTTCGCGGGCGAGCGACGCCGGCACGAGGTCGAGCTCGCCTGCCATGTGCAGCAGGGCGATGTTGCCGAGGTTGCGCGTCAGCGACTCGTGGCGGTGCGCATGCCCGAGCACGAGGCATTGCACCGTGAACTCGATGTCGACCATGCCGCCCTGGTCGTGCTTGATGTCGAAGAGCGCGGTCGTGTTCGGGTGACCCGCGTGCATCTTCTTGCGCATCGCGACGACTTCCCCGATCAGGACCGACGGGTCGCGCGCCATCGTGAGGATCGCGAATCGCGCCGCTTCGAACGCGTCCCCAACGTCCGTGTCGCCCGCGACGTAGCGCGCACGCGTCAGGGCCTGGTGCTCCCACAGCCAGGCCTGCTCACGCTGGTAGCGGATGAAGCCGCGCAGGCTCGACGCGAGCAGTCCCTTGGCGCCGTCGGGGCGCAATCGCAAATCGGTGTCGTAGAGCGGGCCCGCCGAAGTGGTGCTGGTGAGCCAGGTATTGAGCCGCTGCGCAAGCCGCGTGTACTGGTGTTCGCGCGCGTGAGGATCGGGGTCGTCCTCGGGGATGTCGAACAGGAACACGAGATCGAGATCCGAGACGTATCCCAGCTCCTTTCCGCCGAGCTTGCCGTAGCCGATGATCGAGAAGCGCGGCTTGGGCACGTCGGCGCCCGCGAAACTGCGCCAGCATGCCGTGAGCGCGGCGTCCAGGACGGCGTCCGCGAGTGCGGACAAGTGATCGGCCAACCGCTCAAGGGTGAGCCGTCCGGACAAATCCTGCACGAGCAGCCGGAACGTCTGCGCGTGCCGGAAATGGCGGAGCACGTCCATCTGATGCTCGGCATCGTCCGGACGTTGCGCGAGAAGGCGGGCGAGCTCGGTTCGCCACTGCGCCCAATCGGGCTCGGCCATGAGCGCGGTCGCGTCGAGCAATTCGTCGAGCAGGAGCGGATGCCGCGTGAGGTAATCGGCGCCCCAGGCGGACGCGCTCATCAGGTTCGCGATTCGCGGCAGGAGCGGCGGGTGCTCGATGACGAGCGCGAGATACGCGCTGCGACGCGCGACCGTTTCCAACAGGGCCACGAGGCGCTCGAACACGGCGAGCGGGCCGGACAGACCCGGGTGCGCAAGCGCCACCGCCAGGATCTGCGGCATGAGGGCGTCGAAGCGCTGGCGCGAGGCGGCCGGCAGCTCGCGATAGCGGCCGGAGTTGCTCACGCGTCCGAGGATTGTCAGCACGGCACTCGCATCCTCGTAGCCCGCGTCCTCCAGCTTCGCACGGTTCTCCTCGTCGTCCTCGGGCCGTTCCCAGACCGGCGCGAAGCGGCCTCGCGACTCTTCGCCGGCCGGCCCGGCGTCGCCGAACGTCTGCGCGAACGTGATCGAGACCATGTCGCGGTGATGCCGCAGCGCGCGATCGAAGTCCTCGGGCCCGAGGTCCATTGACGCGGCGAGCGCCGAGCGCTCGGCGACGTCGTCGGGGAGGTCGTGCGTCTGCGCGTCGTCGCGATATTGCAGCCGGTGCTCGACGTTGCGCAGGAACACATACGCATCGCGCAGCGACGACAGGGACGACGACGGCATGAGTCCGCGCTCGTCGAGGATCGCGAGCGCCGGCAGCGTGCCGCGCACGCGAAGCTCGGGCTCGCGCCCGCCGCGCACGATCTGCAGCGCTTGCGCGATGAACTCGATCTCGCGGATGCCGCCTTCACCGATCTTCACGTTGGACAGCGCGTCACGCCGCGCCCCTTGCTCGCGGATCTGGCGATGGACGTCGCGCAGGCCCTCGTACGCGTCGTAGTCGAGGTACTTGCGGAACACGAACGGCGTCACGAGCGCCATGAGCTCGTGGTGATGCGTGCCGGTGATCGCACGCGCCTTGAGCCAGGCGTAGCGCTCCCAGGCCCGGCCCTGCGTCACGAGGTAGTGCTCGAGGCCGGCGAACGAGGTCGTCAGCGCGTGGCTCTCGCTGTACGGGCGAAGCCGCATGTCGACGCGGAAGACGTACCCGTCGGACGTGGCGTCGTTGAGCGCCGAGACGATGCGCCGGCCGAGCTTGTCGAAGTACTCGCGATTGGCGATGACGCGGGGGCCCGCGGTCTCGCCTTCCTCGGGATACACGAACACGAGGTCGATGTCGGAGGACACGTTGAGCTCGCGGCCGCCGAGCTTGCCCATGCCGATGACGATGAGCTCCTGCGGCGCGCCGCTTTCGTCGCCGATCGGCGTCCCATGAATGGCGTCGAGCGCCGCGGCATGTACGCGCACCGTCTCGCGCAGCGCCACGTCGGCGAGGGTGGTGATCGCGCCGCAGACTTCGGTCAGGGGCGCCCGGCCGACGAGATCGCGCAGCATGGTGTGAACGAACACGCGCGTTCGCAACCGGCGCAAGCGTGCGCCGAGCGCTGCTTCATCGTCATCGAAGATCGCGCTGGGCCAGGCAAAGGGCGCGTCGAGCGTTGCGATCACTTCCTCGCGCAGCCCGGCATCGGCCGTGAACGCGCGCGCCGCGTAATGGCTGAAAGACAGGGCTTGTGGCAGATCCATGCTTGGACGGTTTCGGGCGGCGCGCGTTGCTCTGGGCTAGAATGCCTGAGGAGGGGTCCGACATTATGCCGAGTCGGGCCACAGCCTTTTGGCACCACTGCTCGCCGTCCGCCTGCTGCGCATCGCCGGCACCGTCATCGTCGCGGGCGTGGTGGTGTGTCTCTCGCTGCTCCTGGCGATCCGCTACCTCGTGTTTCCCGCGATGGACGATTATCGCGATCGCATCGCGGGCGTCCTCACGCGCGATCTCGGACAGCCCGTCTCGATCGACGGCATCACCGGCGCATGGGACGGCTGGAATCCGCGGCTGTCGATCCGAGGATTTGCGATCCGGGACAAGGCGAAGCCCGAGGGTCCCCCGGTCCTCCTGCTGCCGCAAGTCGACGCCACGGTCGCGTGGACTTCGCTCGTCGCGCTCAAGCTGCGCCTCCGCGAGCTGTCGATCGATCGCCCGCAGCTTGCGCTTCGCCGCGACAAGTCGGGCCGCTTCCACGTGGCGGGCTTCGAGATCGACACCGAGACGCAGCACGACTCCCCCATCACGGAATGGGTCCTCGACCAGCGTGAGATCGTCGTTCGCGACGCGCTCGTGATGTGGAACGACGAGCTGCGCGGCGCGCCGCAGCTCGTGCTCGATCACGTCATGTTCAGGCTCGAGCAATCGTTCGGCCGCATCCGCTTCGGCGTCACCGGCTCGCCACCGGCGCAGCTTGCGGCACCAATCGAGCTGCGCGGCGAAGTCAGCGCGGCCTCGCTGCGCTCGTTCGACGAAACGCAGGGCCGGTTCTACGTGCGCCTCGACTTCGCGGACATCGCGCTGTGGCGCGAGTGGTTCGCGGTGCTGAAGCCCGTCGAGAGCGGCGAGGGCGCGGTGCGCGTGTGGTTCGACGTGGCGGCCGGCAAGCCGGCCAACGTCGTCGCCGATCTCGAGCTCACCGGTGCGCGCATGCGCGTGCGGCCGAACCTGCCGTTGCTCGATCTCGTGTTCGTGCGCGGCCATGTCACGTGGCAGCACGACAACGGCAAGACGACCTTCACCGCGCGCGACCTCGCCTTCCAGACGAGCAACGGGCAGGAGCTCGCGCCGGTCGCGCTGTCCGTCTCCATGAGCGAAGGAAGCGACGGCACGGTCACCGGCGGCCAGCTCGAGTTCGACCGCCTCGAGGTCGCGCCGCTGTCGGCACTTGCCGAGCATCTCCCGCTTCCGGAGCGTTGGCGGCACGATCTGGCCGCCCTCGCGCTGCGCGGAAGCGTGAGCGGAGGCAAGTTAGCGTGGACCGGTCCGCCCGAGGAGCCGGTCAAGTTCCAGGCCAGCGGCGCGTTCACGCGCTTCGGTATTGCCGCGAGCGCGGGATTGCCCGGGGCTGCCAGCGTGTCCGGCAATTTCACGTTCGACGAAGCGCGCGGCGACTTGAAGCTCGACAGCCGCGACATGCGCGTCTCGCTGCCGCGTGTGTTTGCGGAAGAGCTCGTGTTCACCAACGCTTCCGGACGCGTCACGTGGACGCGCGAGGACGAAAGCCTGCGCGTCGCCGTGGAAGACGTTCGCTTCGTCACACCGCACACGTCGGGCACCGCGAGCGGGAGCTGGAAGTCGCGCGAGCGCGGGCCCGGCCTCATCGACCTGCGAGCGCAGCTCGTGCGCGGCGACGCCCAGCATATCTACCGGTATCTTCCGCTCACGCTGAGCGACGGCTTGCGCGACTGGCTGCGTACCGCGATCAAGCAAGGCGTGGCGACGGATATCCGCATGGCGCTGTCGGGCGATCTTTCCGACTTTCCGTTCACCGATGCGAAGAAAGGTCAGTTCCTCGTCACGTTCAAGGCGGGCAACGCCGCGCTCGACTACGCCGACGGTTGGCCCGGGGTGACCGACATCGACGGCGACGTGCGATTCGAAGGTCCCGGCATGGCGATCAACGCCAGGAGCGCCCGCATCCTGGGCGTCAGCGTGGGACCGGTGAAGGTCGACATTCCGAATCTCGGCGCCCAACACCCCGCGCTCACCATTGTCGGCGACGCCGCGGGAGCCACTTCCGACTTCCTCCGCTTCGTGGACAAGAGTCCCATCGGAGAGTGGATCGGCCGTTTTTCCGAGGGTGCGCACGCCACCGGCAACGGCAAGCTTGCGCTCAAGCTCAACTTGCCGCTCGGCAACCCCGAGGGTGCCAAGGTGAGCGGCGACTACGAATTCATCGCCAACGCCGTCCGCCTGCCCGCGGTGCCGGCGCTCACGGAGGTGAACGGCCATCTCGAGTTCGCCGAGGGAGGCACGCATTCGCGCGATCTGACGGCGGAAGTGTTCGGCGGCCTCGCGAAAGTCGCCGTGTCGGCGCAGGAGGGCGGCGTGCGCGTCATTGCGAGCGGCAGCGCGAACCTCGCGACGGTCGCAAGCGAGCTCGACCTGCCGATGCGCAACCGCATCTCGGGCGTCACCGACTGGCAGCTCGCCGCGCAATCGCGCGCCACGCTGTCGAGCTTTGTGATCGAGTCGAGCCTCAAGGGCGCCAACCTCGAGTTCCCGGCGCCGATCGGCAAGCTGCCCGCGGAGGCGACTCCGATTCGCATTGAGCGGCGCGAGTCGACCGGCAAGGGCCTCGAGGATACGCTGACGATCGACTACCGCGGCAACCTGCGCCTGATCGCGCATCGCGACCTCACCAAAGGGGCGGGCAGCGTCGACCGGGCGTTCCTGCTCCTCGGCGGCGCGATGGCGCGCGGCGGTGCGGCCGATCGTCCGGGACTCTGGGTGCGCGGCAACATCGCGGACTTCGACGTCGACGAGTGGCTCGCGCTTTATGCGAAAGAATCGGCCAAGGCACCGCCGGCGACGGGCAAGGCGAGCGCGCCGGAGCTCAACGGCGTGGACATCCAGGCAGGGCGCCTGGACGTATTCGGGCGCGTGCTGCACGACCTCAAGGTCGACGCAACGCGCGCGGACGGCGAGTGGCGCCTGAGCATCGCCGGCCGCGAGCTCGAGGGAACCGCGACGTGGCGCGGTCCCGCACCCAACCTGCCCAATGGCCGCGTCACGGCGCGCCTGTCGCGCTTCGTGCCCCCTGGACCCGACGAGCTGCAGCCCGTGCGCAGCGAGATCGATGCGAACGAGAAACAGAAGAACACCTGGCCCGAGCTCGACATCGTGGCCAGCTCGTTCATCACGCGCAGCGGCCACGACGTCGGCGCGTTCGAGCTCGTCGCGCAACCCGTCGGGCCAGACTGGCGCATCGGCAAGCTGTCGCTCGTCAACCCTGCCGGGCGCTTCGACGGCAACGGCTGGTGGCGCATCGGGCGCGAGAGGCAGACGACCGAGCTCGAAGTGCAGCTCACGACCGAGGACGCCGGCGCGTATCTCGACCGCCTCGGCTTTCCCGTGGCCGTGCGCAACGCGCCAACCAACATCGCAGGCAGCCTCATGTGGATGGGCGCGCCCAACGACTTCGACTATCCGTCGCTCGGCGGCAAGCTCACGCTTCGCACGGGACCCGGCCAGTTCACCAAGATCGATCCGGGCATCGGCAAGCTTCTCGGTGTCCTGTCGCTGCAGGCGCTGCCCCGGCGCATCACGCTCGACTTCCGCGACGTATTCAGCGAAGGCTTCGCGTTCGACGACATCCACGGCGACTTTCGCATCGACAAGGGACAGATGCGGACGGACAACCTGGCACTCGAAGGACCTGCCGCGAAGGTCACGCTCACCGGCAACATCGATCTCGCCCAGGAGACGCAGCAGCTCGACGTACGCGTCAAGCCGGCGCTCTCTTCCACATTCGCGGCGGGCGCGGCCGTGCTGTTTCTCGCCAATCCCATCGTCGGCGCGGCGGTGGGCGCGGGCACGCTTCTGGCGCAGAAGCTGATGAACGATCCCCTCGACCAGATCTTCAGCTACGACTATCGCGTGACGGGCTCGTGGTCCGACCCGCAGGTCGCACGCGTCGACCGAAAGCTCGTCTCGACGAGCCCGCCCGCGCCGCGCTGACAGTTGGCGTCAGGCCGACGGCGGGCGCCAGGTTGGCTTCTGGAAGTGCACCGTCGACTCGTGCGCCCACGCCGCGTCAAGGTACAGCATGACTTGCGTTCGCACTGGGACGTCGCGCAGGTCCTCGCGCGCGAAGTAGCGCGTCTCGAGCGTCTCCTCGCCATCGGGTCGCAAGGTTCCGCCGGCGACATCGGCCACGAACACGGTCGTCACAAACGCCATCTTGTCGCCGTTCGCATACGTTGCGGAGCAGACCGGGCCGCCGAACACGCCGACGATGCGTTGCGGGACGACGTGCAACCCGGTCTCTTCCCACGCTTCCCGGACCGCGGCATCGGCAGGAAGCTCGTACGGCTCGATCATGCCGCCCGGGGTCGTCCACACGTTGCCCTCGACGTGCCGCACCAGCAGCACGCGATCGCGATGATCGAACACGATCACGGAGACAGTCGGGATTTCGAGCACTTCGGTACCGATCCGCTCGCGCAAGCCGCGGATGTAATCGGACATCGGCATCGCATCACACTCCCAGATAAGCCCCGCCGTTGACGTGCAGCGTCTGGCCTGTTGTGAAGCGGGCACCCGGACCGGCGAGCCACACGACCGCGCTAGCGATCTCCTCCACGGTACCGCGCCGCCCGACGAGTGTGGCGTGAGCGGCGTGATGCGCGGGACCGGCGCTCGCGCTCGCCGCGTGGCGCACGGTGTCGACGAGCCCCGGCGAGACGCAGTTCACCGTGATGCCGAATGGCGCGAGCTCGTGGGCGAGTGCGCGCGTGAGACCGCCGATGGCCGCCTTGGCGGTCACCACGTGCGCGCGATGCGCGGCGCCCGTCGCCGCGGTCATGCCGCCGATGTTGACGACGCTGCCGCCGCGCGCCTGCAAGGCGGGCAGCGCCGCCTGCGTGCAGTGGAATGCGCCGTCGACGCAGACCGACTGCGCCACGCGCCACGTATCGAACGACATGTCGCCGAACGCGGCTTCCTGGCGGATCGCTGCGTTGTTGACAAGGAGGTCGATGCGCCCGTGGCGCGCGAGCACGGCGGCGACCATCGCGTCGACCTGCGCGCGATCGGTGACGTCGGCAACGCACAGCATGGCCTCGCCGCGCTGTGCCGCGATGGCCGCGACGACCGCATCGCCCTCGTCGCGGCTCGCACGCACGTTCACTGCGACACGCGCACCTGCGTCCGCGAGTGCGAGGGCGATCGCGCGGCCGATGTTGCGGCCCGCGCCGGTCACCACCGCCACCTGTCCTGCGAGGGGAGTCGAGTTCATGGATGTCACGCGCGGAGCGCGCGCAGGTCGATCGTGGAGGCGCTCCCGAGGTCGCGCAACACAGCGAGCGCCGCGTGCGTCGTCTCGTCGGTCCAGCCGCCGTACGCGCAGTTCGCGCGAAACTTCGCCTCGAGGGCATCGGTGCTCATGGGCGCATCCTTTCCACCGCGAAAGAAGTCCTGAGAAGCTTCGCGGACCTCGCCGCTGCGAAGGGTAACGCGCACGTGGCCGGTGAAGCGCGCAGGGTAGGGATTGCCGGGATCCACCACGTAGCTCACTTTCCCGGCGAGCGCACGGACGGCAGGGTCCTGCACGACCGCCTCCTCGTATTCGGCGAGCCCCGCATCTCCGCGCACCATGCCGACCGCGACGGCATAGGGAATGCTGAACTTCGCCGCGTAGCCGTTCGGCGGCGCGTGCTTCGAGGCAAGGGGCTCCCACAGCCGATGCACGATGCCTTCCGCGGTCTTGCACACGATGGAATCGATGTCGTGCGGCTGCACGCCTTCCTCGACGAGCCTGCGCGCGCAGTCGATGAAAGGATGCGCCATGGTGCCGCAAGCATACGGCTTGAATGCAATGTCGCTCGCAAGCCACGTGCGGCCGGCGGCGTGGAGCATCGCTTCGAAGTCGCCTTCTCGCGTGTTGGCGAACGCGTGGAAGAACCCGTGCTCCCCTTCGAAGATTGTGCGGGGGCCGGTAAATCCCGCGTCCGCCATGCGTGCCGCGCGGTAGCCGGATTGCGCGGCCCATCCGGCGTGCATGCGCTTGGTCCACGTGCCTTCGGCGAGGTACTCGATGATGCCGGACGCCATGCTGCCCGCGATGCCGAGCGCGTTGACCATCTTCGCCGCGCCGAGACGCAATGCACTCGCCACGCCAGCCGCCGCTCCGAGTGCGCCGAACACCGCGGTCGGATGGAAGCCTGCCTTGTGCACCCGCATGGGTGCGACGAGGCACAAGCGGCACATGACCTCGCACCCTATTGCGATGCCGCGAACGACGTCGCGGCCCTGCAATCCATGCCGCTCTGCCGCCGCGAGCAGGGCGGGCACGATCACCGCGCCGGCGTGCACCGGGCCGCCTTCGAAGGTGTCGTCGAAATCCTCGCCGTGCGCGGCAACGCCGTTGCACAGCGCGGCCGTCGCGGCGTTGTAGGTGCCTGCATTTCCGATGACCGTGCACACGCCGGGATCTCCCGTCGCGGTCATCGCGGAACGAACGTAATCCGTGTTGCGGGCGGCGACGCACAATCCGGCGACGTCGATCATCACAGCGTCGCACGCCGCCGACATGGCAGGAGGCAGGCTCGCGACATCGGCGAAGGCTTCGGCGAGCCGTTGTGCGATCGAGTGCTCGGGAAGCGTCAAGCTACTCGGCTTCGATCTTGCCGGCGCGGGCGACTGCCGTCCAATGCGCAACCTCGTCGGCAATGTGCTTGCCGAACTGCGCGGGGGTCATGGGCGTGACGATGAGAGCTTCGGCCTTGAACGCGTCGCGCACGTCCGGCTGCGCCAGGATCCTGTTGATATCGTCGTTGAGCTTGCGCGTAATGGGATCGGGCAGCCTGGCGGGACCGACGATGCCGTACCAGGTGAGACCTTCGAACCCTTCGTAGCCCAATTCCTTGAACGTCGGCACGTCGGGGAGAAGCGGCTGGCGCTTGTCCCCGGTCACGGCTAGCGCCTTGAAGGCGCCCGAGCGCAGGTGGGGGAGCGCCGCCGCAAGACCGGGGAAGATCACCGAAATCTGGCCGCCCATGGCGTCCGTGAACGCCTGGCCGATGCTGCGGTATGGAACT
>Ga0070675_100004551_pt1 | contig 10587 bp, 8 predicted proteins | sample KBSM43metaG_FD_65343 | JGI IMG/M metagenome (GOLD analysis project Ga0070675, IMG submission 65343) | Miscanthus rhizosphere microbial communities from Kellogg Biological Station, Michigan, USA - KBS M4-3 metaG | ecosystem: Host-associated > Plants > Roots > Rhizosphere > Soil ...
CGAATACGTGATCGTACTTACGAAAAGCAGTACTAAGCTCGCAGCGACGCCGCCGTACCAGGTGGACTGGAAAGCCATCCAGCGATTCGGGCTTCGGAAGTCGTGCTGCCGCCGAAGACGTTGATGGAATACCGAAGGGGTCGCATTACGCAAGAGTACCGCCGGTGGCGTAGACTAGCGGCTAAAGCGAAGGACGGCAAGCGCGCACAAGACATAGTGCGGGAAAATCGCGGAATCCATCGGAGGTCCTCATGACACTCAGGGCAAAGTTGGTAGCCGTGGCAAGCCTCATTGCAGCATTGCTGGCGAGTTCAGGTCGATCCGCGAGTACGGTCCCACTCTACACATTCCAAACTCTTGACGTTCCCGGCGCCATCACCACCAATGCCAACGGGATCAATAATGCCGGACAGATTGTGGGCACCTACTTCGCCAACGATATGTATCACGGGTTCCTGCTCGACGGTGGGAACTACACCTCACTGGACGTGCCAGGCGCCATACGCGCCTACGCCCAAGGGATCAATGATGCCGCTCAGATCGTCGGCTCCTACGAAGACGCCCAATTCAGAAATCACGGCTTCCTGGCCACGGCGGTGCCCGAGCCTAGCAGCCTCACCCTGTTCGGAGTTGGTGTCCTCGGTTTTGTTGGTTACGGCTGGCTGCGGCGCGGCAAACGGGGCAGCTTTCTCTTTCATGAAGCAGGAAGCCGACGTCCAGAAAACCGGTGTACCTTGCCAGCCCCCTAATCGCGGATCAGCGTTAGGTCTGCGTTTGAGCGGTTGCCGGTAGTTACTGTTACGGCTGTTCCACGGGCTTCGTATTTCTCAGCTCCGTCAAGCGGCATTCAACGAATAACGGTTTTCCGGGCGCCACGGACGAAAATCTCGCGAAGCACGCGGTTCCACCACAAGATCGCGCCTGTTACGAAGAGGGCCGCTGGAAGCAGTCCCAGGATTACATACGTGACGCGGACGCCCATTCCACCGTAACGGCCGAAATGCATGCGCACGATCCAGGCAAGGAATTCGTCTCCCCGGCGAGATCCGGTAGCCAGCTCGAGTGGCTCGAAGTAGTTCACGATGGCGAGAAACGGCTCAGGGAACGCGAAGTAAACACCGGTCACTCCCCAGAGGAGAAGAATCAGCAAACTCCAGAATCCCATTGCACTGTGAATGTCGAAGTTGACTCGCTTCCATCCACTTCGCGGAGCGAAGTAGAGTCCCTTCACCCAGTTGCCTGCGCCACGCCACCAGATCACTAGACCGCTAATGCACAGAACAACCAGCAGTCCCCCGCCGACGGCATTAGCCTGACGACCTTTTTCTCCGGCCAGCAGGTTGTCGTGTAGATCAACGAGCCATTCCATGACCCTAATCGAAGTTGGGTACACCTCGCCCATGTACGCGCCGTTGTAGGGATTGAAGCGATGCCCGATCGTCTGTCCATCCTTAACAAGCGTTACTTCTGCGGGCGAAAGACGCCGCCGCGGCATCCCGACTTCCGTAATCTCCCACCCGGGATACTTCCGCAGCGCCAGCTCGCGAATTTTCTCTTCCGTCATCCTCTGCCCGCCGGCTTCTCCCGCCGGCACATTTCCGAGCTTCCATAGCGACAGATCGCGACGGAACACCACGACACTGCCTGTCACGCTAATGAGAATGATGTAGATCCCGATCGCGATACCGGTCCAGAGATGAATGTGGAAGATCGCTCTTCGCACCAGTGTCTGTTGAGGCTGGCTCCAGAAACCCACACCGACTCCTATCGTCCCCTGCATCCTGAAGAGTCTTTGCTTTCCGTGGCGGCACGGATCAAGACGCTCCGTTTATGCGGGGTTGTGACGGCGAACAAGATCCCGGACGTCCTTAATCTGAGCCGTGGTTTCAAGGTTCGCCTCCGTCTGCGTATCCACCCATACCACGATACCGTTGCCGCCGCCTTGGTCCTCGATTAGGAGGGTCAGGTCGCTCTCCCCCTTCATCCTTGTGAATTGGTGAAATGTGCTGTCCGGATGGCCCTTACAGGTGGAAGGTTTCACCGCGATCTCGTGCCATCCGTTCGCGTCCAGAAACGGCTTCAGTTTTTCCAGGAGCATTTGGTGGTCCTCCTTACGAAGTTGGAAATCTCGGCTGGATTTGCGCCGAACTATAGCACTTCCCGCTCGTTCAGGGCTCACGGGTCGTTTCTAATGTTTGTTCCAAGACCATCTGGCTCGTAGAGAGAGGTGGCAGTAGGGCCATGACGCGGGTAAAAGTAACTAAACTCCGAACCGGAAAAGCCAACCTATGCACGCGACTTAGTGGGAGTGTTGTGTAAGTACTCTGGTCCGCATCTACTTCGCAGGCAACACGGAAGTGACGATCACGATGATTTCTTCCGCGAGCAGGAATGTATCGTCGAGCATGGCCTGGGTCGGCGCCTCGTCTCTGAAATCGAAACCCGGAAGATACGCCAACAGCCGATTCACGGTCGCAAGACAACGATCGCGGTCGGGCAAACCCTCGAAGGCCAAGGTCGTCAAGCTCTTCAAGCCGATCGCAGGCTCTTCGAACTGTCGGCCGCGGAAAATTAGCAAGCCCTTGATCGCAAACCTCGCGGCATTACGGCAACTATAGTGGTAGTGCCCGTAAGGGCCGCACACATCGCAACAAAAGTCAGGGTGAGCACGGGCATTGGAAAGGATGATACGAGCTCGTGCGATCCGTTCACGCGCCGACTCTTCGCGCTTCGCTTTTCGAAAGTTCCAGAATCCCATAGGGTTACCGTAGTGGGCCGTTTTATGCGTCAAGGGTTAACGTCGAATGGGATGTTACGTAAGGGTCCGGTCGGTCATTTGTGCAAATTCCTTCCTTATAGGATCGGGTGTTAATTCCCTTTGGTGGACTGAAGCAATCCGCTCCCTTTGTCGCTGCATGCTCAATTGCTACTGAAGGAAATTGGCGAGCCTGTCACAGAATTGTTTTGTCCGACTTCAATGTTCAGTTCGGCAGACTCGTCGAAGTGAACCCCTGCTCCAGGCTTTCGCAGCTACTTTGCTAGGGTGCAAAGAAGCCGTTCAAATCCAGAATCAAATCAGTCGTAGCCAGCGAGAACGCACTGATCGGACCACTGCTTGTCGGCACGATTGCGGCATTAGAGACAATGCCGGCGTCAGGGGCGTTCAGAGTCGAGACACTGGGCTGCGGCTGTCCTGAGGGCCACAAGGAGAGGAAACCCAAAGGACCGCTCGGCACGACAGTCACGTTCAGTGAATACGCCTTTGTTGTTGGCGGGCCGCCACACGGGCTGCTAAGGACGCTGAAGTCACGCTGGCCAAGTAATGCAGGTCCCCCGAAGGGACCAGACGGGTTCCGCGTATCTACGATACGGCATGGCGTCGTCGCATAGAACAGCAGCCCCCCCGCTCCGGGCGGTGCGAAATATCCGTTTATGTCGATGATCAAATCAGTTTGGTGTGTGGCGAAAACATCGATAGACCCACCGGCGCCCGCAGGAACAATTGCAGCATTCGCCACGATCGTTCCGGTTTGATCATTGAGAGTGGAAACAAGCGGCTGCGCGGATCCTGTCGGCCAAGTCGTGAGGTAATCGAGACCGCCCGTCGGAACAACGGTCATGTTGAGTGAATACGCAGCGGCACCGCTCGGAAGCCCACACAAGCTTGACTGCACGGGCACAGTGCGGCTGGCCCCGCCATTCAGGATGGGCCCACCGAGCGGTGCATCAGGGTGGCGTGTATCCATCACTCGGCAAGGAGTCACCGGGTAGAAGGCGAGCCCAGTCGGAGCACTCACGGGAGGCGCAAAGTAGCCGTTGAGATCCAGAATGACGTGGGAATCGTTGGACACGAACACGCTGACGGCACCTCCGTTTCCGGCACCAACAATTGTGGCGTTCGCCTTGATCCTTCCGTCCAGCGAATTCAGTGTCGAAACCAACGGCTGGGGCTGGCCGGTAGGCCAGGCACTCAAATAGCTGAGCGTTCCAGACGTCGGTACGACTGTCGTGTTGAGCGAGTAGGCGAGAGCCGTTACCGGAACACCGCAACTGCTGGCGGGGATCGTAAAGTTCCTTGTCGAGTTCCCGGCCAGAACCGGGCCACCAAACGGCCCCGGCGCATTGCGCGTATCAGCCACACGGCATGGCACGACTGGCACGAACCGCAACCCCGACACTGCTATAAGGTTGAAATTTGCCGCGACATTCCTGGGTGCAGACATTGCAACGGAGACGGGGTTTAGAAAGCCCGTCGCATCTCCGCTCCACATTAAAAACGCGTAACCGAAATTTGCGGAGGCGGACAGCTGGACCGATGTCCCGGAATTGTAGAAGCCATCTGATGACGAGGGGCTTGCTCCGATTATCCCGCCTCCTGACGGTGATACACCGAGAGTCAGCAAATACTGCGTCGTGAAATTCGCCGTGTACGTGGTAGGAACTGTTGGGGCAACGATGTGAGAAATGGCGCCGGCGCCGTTCCAGTTCGCGAAAACATGTCTGTTGCCGCCTCCACCCTGTGGACTAGTCGTCGCGATAGTATGGTTCGTACCGCGAGACCAGCTAAAATTCTGAGGTGCCGTAAACATCATGCCATCCACCGTAATCTGCAGTCCCGCGGGATCGGTCTGAACAACTACCTGGACGTTGGCGAGCATAGCTGGAGTATAGAGTTCAGCGCTTGATGTTGGACGTGGGGAGGCGTTACTTTCGCCACCCGCAACCAAGACTTGGCCGTCATTGAGCAAGGTGGCAGTGTGCCAGAACCGGGCCGTGTTCATATTCCCGATAGCTGAGAATGTGCCACTGTTGGGATCGTAAAGTTCGGTAGTGGCGGTGGCGATACCGGAATACAACTGGGCGCCGGCGATTAAGACTTTGCCGTCCGCAAGTAGTGTTGCACTGTGTTCCGCCCGGATGATGGTCATGTGACCGGTTTCAGTAAATGTTCCGGTCGAAGGATCGTACAATTCTGCATTGTTAAAGATGCCGATATCTTCGTGCTCGCCTCCGGTAAGCAAAACTTTTCCGTTCTTGAGCAAAGTTGCCGTGCGGCCTGATATGTATCCGGGCGTTTGCCCAAACGGGCGGGTAGCCATGGTACCGGTAAGGGTAAACGTGCCGGTCGCAGGATCGTAGAGTTCAGCAGCGGGCTCCGCAGCGATCAAGACTGTGCCATTGGGCAGCAACGTAGCAGGGACTCCAACAAGACTCGAAGTTCCATACACGGAACTGCTTCCGTCGTAGGCGTAATTTCCTGTCTCAGCGAACGTGCCCGTGGTGGGATCGTAGATCTCGGGGTGGGTGGCAATCGGACAGCAATCTGACATTTCATACCACCCACCAGTAATTAGTACTTTGCCGTTGTCAAGTAGCGTACCCGTTTGGGAATACTGCGGCGTAACCATGTTTCCTGTAGGTGTAAAGATTCCAGTGGATGGATCGTACAGATCTGCTGTGCCTCCTCCGGCGATCAAAACCCGCCCATCTCTCAGCAATGTCGCGGATTGGAGGATGCGTGGCGTAGTCATGTCGCCTGTCGGCATGAATGTACCGGTGGCAGGATCATAAAGCTCTGCGCTGGATGCCCGCTCCTGAGTACCACCCGTGATCAGGACCTTGCCATTCAGGAGCAGGGTTGCGGTATGGAAAAGGCGGGCAGTCGTCATTTTGCCCGTCGGAGTGAATGTGCCCGTCGATTGTGCAGCTAGTGTAGGCGCATGGCTGGCTAGTCCCAACAGGACACCGAGGACAAAACTCAGCTTGAAGGAAACCCGACCGAACCGTCTCTTCACGAGGTGACCTCTTTTACAGTTGGATGACGTTTGCAGCCAAAGCATTTCGTCCACCACGGCCGAGAGGCTAACAGACTTGTGTTTGCTGACGGCTTGAAGGCTTGGAGATGACACCGCAACATCCAGAATCGGCCGTTAAGCCCGGGCGGCGGGAGGACAGCAAACTGTAGTCGGCGATTACACTGACGCTATGGGCGGCGGTGATTTTCGCTGCTCGCGGGATCGCACTCTTTTTGAGCCTCACCGAACCGGTGACGCGGCAGAAATCCTGCCGGTTTATCCTACCCGCCGTTTTTGAGTATCGTTACCCAGAGAAAAGGGTCGTGACGCTCAGTCAAAGGGACGCCGCCTCGCATTCGCGAGCTTGATAATGCTTACCAACTCATCGAGGTCGGTCTTGATTTGCTGAAGCGCCCAGTGGGCCGTGTCTGGGGGCGAGCCCGAGAATGATCGGACGTCGCGATAGAGCGTTGTGGGTGGATTTCTGCGGTCGGTCACGTCAAGTGAAATGGTGGACTCACAACGGACGACATTGATGACGACAGCCCCCACGGGGGTTACGGGATCCTGCGATCTGCCGGCGCGAACGGCAACGCGAATTTGTGCCGTGTCAGCTCTAGCGCGACCGTCGATAACCGCAATGCTCCCGGAAAGCGAACCCGTAACCGTGGATGAGACACGCTCTCTCGAGAGTCCGCACGCATTTGCATCGCCAGCAATGTCGAATGAGAGAGTGGCTGTCGCCACACCCTTGAACGGGGACTCAGGCGCGTAGGTCGTAGTCGACATGGGGTCACTAAGTTCACCGCGTGACGTCGAAGGACCCTGGTCCTTTCGACTGACATTCGTGCTTTCTTGAACAATAAGCCAGCCGTTCTGGTCTAGCGATAGTTTGAGTGTGCTTCGCCCATTTCCAGGCACACCTCCAATCAAGGGGTTGAATTCAATCAAAGAAAGGAGAGTATCGACATGTGTGGTCGTGTCCATTTCCCAAAAGACCCGTTCCACGGTACCGACCTGGGTCGGTGAATCGCCAAGTCTGAACTCTTTGGCTGGCGGCGCGTCAGATGTCGTGGACTCAACTCGCAGGCCTCCTGCGTTCTGTGTCACCACAATCCTCTCGCCGAAGAGCGGGCCAACTTCCCTCCCGTTCACAGTGCCTCGCAAAGTGTTATCCATGAAGTTCTTGACGTTCCGCGCGCGGATCCATGAACCGGACAGATCGGGATGCGATTGAACGGACTTGGAAGGAATTCCCGGCGTAGTGCGCTGAGTGGTGCTGCAACTCGGCGCGGCAAAAACCAACACCGCCATCATGGCAATCATTCGCCGGAGCGTTGCAGGTGATCGGCCAGGTGCCCTGCTACCCAAGTCGCCCAATGTTTAATTGTCACCTTCCTACTCCTCTTCGAATCCAATGTTGGGCCAACCGGGTATTGGCGGGCGGTCTCGGGTGAGTTCAAGGTCCTTAAGTGTCTTCCGTTGAATCCGTTTATTCGCCATTGATTCGACAAGTTTCAACATCTGATCGGGAGCGTGTGCGAAATAGCAAACAGACTACATGTTGGATTGCCCAGTCCACTTTCCAGCTCCGCATTGTATTGTCTGCGCCCAACGACCGTCGGGCGAAAAATCCAACGATTTTCAGAGAACAAAGCTGAGAACAGAACACCGCGGAACACCGTAGAAAACGGTTGAACAAGGCAGGCCTAAGTCATTGAAAAAGCATAGACGGTCTATATCGCTATCGAACTCATCACCCAAAGGTCGGAAATTGAAATCCGCCCCCGCAGCCGACCCTCCGACTCTGAGTTCGTCCGGACGCTTCAGCGGCCAGGTAGTGAGAATATGAGACGGACCGGTTCGTTATCCGAGGCGTTAAGTTGGACCGTTTCCGAATGCATCTGCTTTCCTCCCTCGCCTGTGCCTCTAGCCGACACAATGTAGGTCCTACCCTGGACTCCCGACACTGAGAACGTCCCGTATGAATTTAGGCGACGCACGTCAACAATTTGATCGGGAAACTCTGAATCCTTAAGCTCTACGAATGCGCCTGCGGCAGGCTTACCGTTCGATAACACGACCCGGCCTGTGATTGTCCGGCGCAACAAAGGGGGTGGCAATCGAAGCTCGAAATCTGTGAGCTGTTGGCCACTCTCTACATGAATCACTGTGGCCTTTTCTCGTTGTTGAACTCCTGGAAAATATGTAGGCGGAAACAGTTGAGGGGGGTTGTTTATGTTTACGACCAACAAGTAGTCACCTGGCGGGAGTCGCTGAATCGCAAACCTCCCAGCACCACTCGTGAAGCTGCCTCCCAGAAACTGCGATTGGTTTAAAACACTCACACTACCATCGCAACAGATGCTCCGGCGCACGCAATTTTTTCGAGTCCAAGCAGACCGGAGCACGCTTCTCGCCACAGTCACGCGCTCGCCTGGAATGCCCCCGCAGGTCACCATCAAAATTGAGAAGGAGGCCCTTATTTGCTTTCAGGGCGACGACAAAAACTGTATTCCCCTCTGAGTTTGGCAATGGCAATATCGAGCACTCATGACGCGTCCGATTCCTCTTTTCGGTGCCACTTCGATTCTCGGCTACAGTTTGGCGCTACAGTTTCCTGAGCGCGTTGAGCCCTACGGCACGCCCGGCGCCCGGCCGGGCAGTGGGCGCTCATGGCCGGCACTACATCTGGAAGATCCATCGTGGGCGCGCGCGCTCTTTGAACAGCGGTGGCCTGACATCCTGCTCTATGGTCACGCCGTCTGCGACGTACCGAAATGTGAAGACTCGCCGGAATGGGCGCGACGAATCAATGTTGGGCATGTTCGCCGCGTCCTGGCCGCCTTACCGCCTCACACGCGAATTGTTTATATCTCCTCCGATCACGTGTTTGGCGGTGATGGGATTTATGACGAAGGGACTGAACCGTGCCCCATCAGTGTGTACGGCAGAACGCGAGTCGACGCTGAGCATCTCGTGCTGCAGAGGTCTGGCTCGCTGGTGATACGTGTGGGTCTGCCTATCGGTCCGTCACTTAATGGGAAGACCGGTCATTGGGATTGGTTGCGCTACCGCAGTGATCGAAATTTTCCGATAACGATCGTCAGTGACGAATCTCGTTCGGCTGTTTGGGCCGATCAACTCGCCTGCCGCGTCCTGCAACTGGCGGACAGTTCGGCCGTCGGTATTCGCCATGTCGCGGCCACGCGCGTGGCGTCACGCATCGAGTTAGCCAATCACCTGCTCTCACTGCTCGACAAACCCGCAAGCTATTCAACCGAAACGCGGCGACAACGTGCGACGCCTCATCTGGGCCACGTCGAACTGGCCACCGTCTATAACGACGCATTATCGAGCCCGCTTATTAGCGTGCTCGACAGTTCTACGCATTTTGAGCCGCGGATTTCGGAACGCTGAACGATCTCTACAATTGATAGGCAAAGGCGGTCTATATCGTTAGCGACTCATAACCCAAAGGTCGGAGGTTTTCAAATCCTCCCTCCACAGGCGGCTGAACAAGCCGCCTTTTTATTGCAGTTGCGTTCGCTGACTTTGGCCTTCTTCGAGACCCATTGCGCAGGCGTTTGGATTGTAGGATTGGCGCGCCGCTATTCGCTAACGCGCCGCTGGCTTCTGCGCAGACGGGAGGAAATTCTCCAAGACCCAGACCTCCGTCTGATCGGTACCGACCGCGGTGAAGAAGAGACTTCTGCCGTCGGGATGCACTTGCGGGCCTTTGATAGTGGCCTTCATGGCAGGACCGATTCGCTCCGCTTCGCCTCCGTTTGAGGGAACCCTCCAGATTTCTTGTGCCCCCGGGATCCCCAGTTCAAGGCCCCTGAAAAGCGTGAAAAGAATGTACCGGTCATCATGGGACCAGGCCAATGTGTTGGACTGATCTGTCGGTTTAGAATAGCGATACACGGAACGACCTTCAGCGCCCGCGGCATTCGTGACGACAATATCATTCTGTCCCCTTCCATCTCCCCGACTGCTCGGAACGAAGGCTATTCTGTTTCCGTCGTGCGATACTCTGGGACTCTGAAGGGCAGTCGCTTCAATCTCCGGAGAGACCATGAGCTCAAGCGGTGTTACTTTTTTGGTGGAAAGGTCGAGCCGGCCCAGCCGAGGAGGAACTCGAGGCGGAACTGCTGATTGCTCCAATAAAACAGACTTTCCATCCGGCCACACATCGACTTCGACGCCTGTTACTGAACTTATGGGTTTCACCAATTCATCAGTCAACTCGACCTCGTGCAGCTGAAGAAAAGACCTGCTGTCCAAGCCATTGACGAGAACGGATTCGTCTCCCGCCAGCCACTTCGGCCCACTTAAGTCATTGGGCCGTATCCGCACGCCTAACGAATACTCACGCTCCCGCCCGTCGCTCAGGTTACGGATCACCAGCACCGTGTCTGGCCGGTCGGAATAATAAGCGACACGCGTTCCGTCGAATGACACGGCAGGCCCCCAGCTCGAATTGACAAAGGCCTGCGTGAGTATTTCGGGCGTTCCGGAGATCTTCCCATTTCCATCAAGTACCGCTTTAAAAACATTCCGCGACTTCCCGGAGCGCGAGTAATAGAGTTTCCCCGTGGCCGTCATTGCCAGTGGCGCAATAGTCCCTAAATCACTCTTGGTCAGGGTGGCTTCGCCCTCAGGCTTTCCGTCCTTCACGGACACGGACCAAAGAGAGGCCGGCGCGGTGCGATCACTGAGGAAAAGCAGACGTTGGCCGTCGGGAGACCATAGGGGGGAATGGTCGTTGGCGGAATGCCGAACGGCCGGG
>Ga0070675_100004553_pt1 | contig 10584 bp, 12 predicted proteins | sample KBSM43metaG_FD_65343 | JGI IMG/M metagenome (GOLD analysis project Ga0070675, IMG submission 65343) | Miscanthus rhizosphere microbial communities from Kellogg Biological Station, Michigan, USA - KBS M4-3 metaG | ecosystem: Host-associated > Plants > Roots > Rhizosphere > Soil ...
GGCTCTCGGTGAGGAATTGCCGCACCAGACGGCCGTATCCCGATCCGAGCGCGGCGCGCAAGGCGGCTTCCTGCAGACGTCCGAGTCCGCGTCCCAGTACAAGTGTTCCCACGTTCATGCAGGCGATGAGGAGCAGGCACCCGACCCCGGAGACGACGGTGACGAGCGTCGCGCGAATCGTCCGCGTGTTGTCGTCCTGCAGCCGCGTCAGCAGCACCTGGAATTGCGAGAGCCGCTGCGGTTCCGGGAAGGGGGCTTCGATGCGCTGCTGAAGCCGATTCAGTTCTGTCTGGGCGCTGGCCAGCGTCGTGTCGCGACGCAGGCGCGCGAAGAGCGCCACCGGACCCATACCGGCGGCGTCGTAGCCACGTTCGCCGGCGGCGATCGACGTCCATAGCTGGGCACCGCGAGGCTGTTCGAGCATCCGCACATCGAAGCCGTTCGGCATGACGCCGACGATCTCGTGCGGCTCACCGTTCAGCCTGACCGTCGTGCCGATCACATCGCGGGCGCCGCCGAACTGCTGTTGCCAGAATCCATAACTGAGCACCGTCGCCGGCGCACGGCCCACGTCCCCTGAACCGAGCGTCCGCCCGATGACCGGGGCGACGCCCATGGTGGCGAAAAACTCCTCCGACACGGCCATGCCCACGACGGACGAGGCGTCGCCGCGGCCGGTAACGAGGTAGCCCCGCCGGAAAGCGGCCGACACGCTCGCCAGCGACTGGCTCTGCGCCTTGAAGCCGAGATAGGAGCGATAGAACAAGAAGACCGCCGGTTCATCAGGCCGATCGCGCTGCGCGGCGAGGCCGATGACGAGGCGATTGGCATCGGGGAAGCGCAGTGGCCGCAGCAACCACGCGTCGACGATGCTGAACACCGTGATCGACGCGCCGATCGCCACCGAGAGAATCGTCAACGCGACCGCCGTGAAGCCGGGACGGCGTCGCAGCAGGCGCATGCCGTGCTGCAGATCACGAATCACATCGTGGAGACGTGTCATGGCTGCCCCCATAGAGACGCGCCGACCGAGAAAATAGCTTTGCTTTGCCAGGTAAAGCCCTTTGATCTAGAATCACTGGGTCATGCCCTGGACTGCCATGCACGAGCGCGCCGCGGAGTCGATCGAATTCATCCGCGAGACGATGGTCAGGAGCGCCTCGTTCACCGCCGTTCCCGGTCAGGGCGGTGTCGCCATGGGCGCGATTGGCCTCCTCACGGCGATGCTGGCGTCGCAAACCTCGACGCCTGAACGCTGGCTCGGCACCTGGCTGGTTGCGGCCGTGGTGGCCGCCCCGATCGGTCTCGCCGCGACGATCATGAAGGCGCGGCGTCATCATGTCGCGCTGTGGTCGGCATCCGGCCGGCGATTCATGCAGGGCTTTCTCCCGGCGATTGTCGCCGGTGCGGCACTGACGGTGGCGCTGGTGCGCGCCGATCGTATCGAGTTGCTGCCGCCGACGTGGCTCTTGCTCTACGGGGCCGGGATTCTCGCCGGCGCGACCGCCAGCATTTCCGTGCTGACCTGGGTAGGCGCGCTGTTCATGGCGCTCGGCGTCGCGGCGGTGGCGACCGTCGGTCAGTGGCCGGACGTGTGGTTGGGCGCGGGGTTTGGCGGATTGCAGATCGTCTTCGGCATCATTATCACGAGGAAGCATGGCGGCTAGGCGCGGTGCGGCGAACCGTCACGCGAGTCCGGTCGAATCCGAGCGGCCAGGTGCGTCCAAACGTACGCGCCCGACGCCCGCGGCGAGGACGCCGGCGGCGACGCGCGCGGTCAATCTCGATCGACTGATTCACGATCGCACGCGGCTGGCGATCATCAGCGCACTCGCCGCGAGCAGCCCGCTGACGTTCACCGAGCTGAAGCAGTTGCTGGACCTGTCCGACGGCAACCTCAGCGTGCACGCCCGCAAGCTCGAAGACGCCGGTTATGTAACGTGCACCAAAGGCTTCGAAGGCCGCCTGCCGAAGACCCAGTTCTCATTGAACGAGGCCGGCCATCGCGCGCTGCGCCAGTACCTCGATCACATGGAAGCCATCATCAAGCACGCGCGTACGCGGCGCTGACGCGTACGGCACAGGTCGTCAGGCCGCTGAACTCTGCGCGTCGCGCTTCCAGAGAAGAATGACCAGCCAGATCACGAACGCCTGGATGGGCACCGGCAGGTCAGGCGAGAGGTCGGCCGTCGCGCGTCGCGTCCACGTGCTCTCGGGCGAGATCGCGCCGATCTCTCGCTCGCCGTCCATCAGCGCGAACGCGCGCCGCCACACGGACGGCTTGCGCAGCGTAAAGTCCCTGCGGCCATAGTGCACGATGATGGTGTCCCTGAAGGCGCTGGGCTTGGTGGCACGCGCCAGCTCACGGCCGCCCGCCTCGATGATGAAATCGCCGCTCATCGCGCCCTCGCGGAACACGCGATGGGTGACGTCGCCAATCACGATCTCGCCGCGGACGCGCCACGACGCGAAGTCAAGTACGGCGACGGTTCGGTCGCCGCTCTTGACCGTGTAGTCCCACGAATACCACCGCCGCGGCTCCATCGTCATCCGCATATGGCGATTATAGGACCGTGCGGTGACTAACTCTCGGCGCGCGCGAGTTGTCGATGCTCAATTGGCGTGGTGCCGAATCGCCGCTTGAACTGTCGATAGAAATTCTTTTTGCTGCGATAGCCGACGAGCAGCGATACCGCCTCGACCTTCACGCCGTCGCGAATCAGCGTGGAGGCGCGGTCGAGACGCACCGTCGTCAACCACTGATGCACCGACATGCCGACCATTCGCCGGAACATGCCGCCCAGATACGCGCCCTGGCGATGCAGCTCCGCGGCCAGCGAATGCAATGTGATCGGCTCGGCATACGACTGCTCGATGCGATCCAGTATCCGGCGCACGTGTTTCTGCGCCGCTGACATCTGGTTCGAGCGCGGCGGCTCGGATGCGGCCGGCAGCGCCGGCGCATGCACGCGCCCCATGGGTTCGACGAGATGCAGATCGTCGACAAGCTGCGATAGACGCGTGCACTGACGCTCGAGCACGCGGCACGCACGCTCCCGGCGTGACGGATCGCTGTCGTCCTTGATCACCGTGACGGCGGCGCGGACCGCAGAGAGCTGCTTCCGCATTTCATGAGCCACGCGCACCACCACTTCGCTCGCCGCGGGATCCAGTGCGCGTCGAGGTTCTGGTTGGCTTGCAGGTACCTCGCGCTGCCTGGCCTCGTTGATCGCATGCGTGACATCGGCCATGAAAGACTCCGGGTTCAAAGACGTTGACCGAGTCTGTCGTACCCGAGCGGTGATCGCGTCTAGGGAAAACCCGTACCGGTCAGCACGAGCGAGCCGGTCACCACGAGCGAGCCACCGATAGTCGTGGCCGCCGCCGCGCCCACGAATGGTCGCCGGGAAGAACGGGTGATAGCATCGCCGGATCGATGGAGACCCGCGATCCTCTGGCCGGCTCACCGTGGAGTACGCCTAGCACGGTGGCCGGCTTCGTCCAGTCGCCACCGAATGAGGCGTTGCTGCACGCGGCTGCCGACGAATGGCGCGCGACGAGGCGCCTGCTCGACATCGGATGCGGCGCCGGTCGCAACGCCGTGCCGCTGGCGCGTGCGGGATGGGACGTTTACGCCGTGGATCTGTCGTTGCCCATGGTCACGACAGCTCGGGCGCGTGTCGCGGCGGCCCAGCTGACGGATCGGGCCCGAGTCCTGCTGGCGCCGATGGACCGTCTGCCGTTTGCGTCAGCGTCGTTCGACTTCATCGTCGCGCATGGCATCTGGAACCTGGCGCGTTCGGGCGGCGAGTTCCGTCGTGCTGTTGACGAGGCGGCTCGTGTGGCGCGGCCGGGATGTGCCCTGTTTCTCTTCACGTTCTCGCGTCACACGCTGCCGCCTGAGGCGGAGCCCGCGCCCGGCGAGTCCTTCGTGTTCACGCAGTTTTCCGGTCAGCCCCAGTGCTTTCTGACCGAGGAGCAGATCGTCAGCGAACTCGGCGCGCGTGGCTTCGCGCCGGATGCACGGCTGCCGTTGCGAGAGCTCAATCGGGTGCCGCAGGGCGCGATCCACACGAGCGCGGCGCCGGTCATCTACGAAGGCGTGCTCCGCTACGGCGCTTCGGCGAGACGGATTTGATGATGAAGCGTCCGCGTCCGCTTGTCGGCAGCGGTGTGTCGCCCTCGGCAATCGCCGCCGCGAGCAGTGCCTCGATCTCGCGACGGTCGAGCATCTCGGCCGACTCGAGCCGCACGAACCGACCTTGATTGCCGCTGCCGAGCAGCAGGTGGTTGGGATCTCGCAGCGCGGCGCCGTACATGAAATAGAGGTTCACTCCGCCGGCGTACACGGCCAGGGACACGATCGTGTCCGACATGCGCTCGGACGAGGCGAAGCCGATCGCGAGCGCACGGGCGTTGTCGTAGACCAACTCGATCGCCGTCGGCATGCGGCGGCGCAGCTTGGTCCGCGCCTCCCGCACGAGTGTACGGATCGCTGGATCGAAGCGCGCCAGCAACGCCACGAGTTCCCGCGCCGGCTCGCCGATTGCACCGCCGTCTTGACTGATGCGCATGGCCCTGCGGTTACTCGAGAAGCGCGATGGCGTCGCCCGGATTCACGGTGCCTGGTTGGACCACAGACGCATAGAATCCGCTCAAGCCCCATCGAGGCGACGAGGGATCGCCGCTTTGCACGCCTGCATCATAGATCGCTGCCTGGATCCCTGCTCCGTACACGGTCAGCGTTGCGCACGGGGTGCGTATCTGCGTCAGTTGAATCACCGCGGTGCCGGCACGAAGACGCTGACCCAGGCGCAGCGCGCGACGGTCGAGGCGCGCGTCGTGATCAGCAGGATCGCTTTCCGTTGGCCGCCGTGGAATGGAAAACGCCACGCGTCGCCGACGATGCCCGCCTCGGTCACCTCGGCCGGCGCGACCGCGCGCTTGGGAATACCACCAGCCGACACGTTGACCTGGACGATGACACCGGTCACGCACGCCGTTCGCGTTGAATGATGCCGGCCACATTACCTTCCGTATCGAAGAAGTAGGCCACAGTTCCCACCGTCGGGATGTGCGACTTCGGCGCGGCGAGGCGGCCGCCATTGGCTTCGATCGCGCGAATCGCCAGGTCGATATCCGCGACCGTGATGGTGCACTCGAACCCGATCATCCTCTGCCCGCGCGCGAGCTCGCGACGTTCCTGCAACGCCCCGTGGATCGCGTCGCTCGGCTCCTTCCCGGTGTCGATCAGATAGAAGCCGGGCGGTCCCCACGGCTCGAAGCTCCAGTTGAATGCCTTCTCGTAGAACTGACGGGCGCGCGGGACATCGTCGGCATTGATGGCGAAGAAATCGACGTTGTTGGACATAGCGGCGACTGTACCGCTGCCCTGCCAGCCCTGTCTTGCGCTAGATTGACAATCGATGTCGCCAAAACGCCAAGTCGCGGACGTGCAGCGCCGCCGGCTCACGGCGGAGCAGGAGCCGTTCCTCGTCGCGCGTGCGTTGAGCGCCACCTACAGCAGTGGGTATGTCCTGCATCCGCATACGCACGCCTCGCATCAGCTGCTGTTTGCCTCGAGCGGTGCCATGACCGTCACCGGCGATCGCACCTCGTGGATGATTCCTCCCGGACGGGCCGTGTTGATTCCCGCGGGGACACCACACGCCATTCGCATGTGGGGCGATGTGGCGATGCGCTCTCTGTATTTTCCGGTGGGGACGCCGGCCGCAGCGTTCGGGGAGACGACGTGCCGAGTTATCTCGGTGAGTCCGCTGCTTCGCGAGCTGATTCTACGCGTCGCCGATCGTGCCGCACTCGATTCACGCTGCGCGGCGGACGCGCACGTCATGGGCGTCCTCATGGACGAACTCGAGACGGCGCACATCGAGCCGCTGCTGCTCCCGCTACCGGCCGATGCGCGCGCGCTGAGAGTGGCCGAGTGCGTGTTGAGGCGTCCGGCGGATGAGGCGACGGCTGCCGACCTGGCCCGTCAATGCGGACTGAGCACGCGCACGCTCGAGCGTCTGTTCCGTGCCGAGACCGGACTCCGATTCGGACAGTGGCGACAGAAGGCGAGACTGCTCGAATCGGTGCGCGTGCTGGCCGAGCGTGGCTCGGTGACCGATGCTGCACTCCAGTCGGGCTACTCCAGCGTCAGCGCGTTCATCGCCGCCTTCAAGCAGACGTTCGGTTGTACGCCGGGGTCGATGGTGGATGGAGCTTTCGCGTGAGGAACTTGTTCGCTTCCCGGAGCCAGAGCACCGAGCTCGCGACCGCCACAGAGAGCAGCCAGTCCCGCGCGCTCAGCGGCACGGTGCCGAACGCGTTCTGGAGAAACGGGACGTAGACCACCAGAGCTTGAAGCGCGACCGACCCGACGATGGCCGCCCACATCCAGGCATTTGTGAACAGGTGAGTGAACGCGCTGAGTTCGTCTGAGCGCGCGTTCACGACGTTGAACATCTGGAACAGCATCAGCGTCGTGAAGGCCATCGTCTGCGCGTAGCTGAGCGTGCCCGAGCCTTCGACGAATCCGCCGGGCAACGACGCATCGAGCACGAACAACGTACCGGCGGCCATGATGACGCCGACGAACACGATGCCGCGCCACATGCGTGGCGTGAGCACCCCTTCGCCAATCGGACGCGGCGGCTGATCCATGATCCCGTCATCGGCGGGATCGAGGCCGAGTGCGAGCGCGGGCGGCCCGTCGGTCACGAGATTGATCCACAGGATCTGTGTGGCCAGCAGCGGCAGCACCAGCACCTCACCACTGATATCGAGCCCGAGTCGACCCGCCAGCACGACGCCAAAGAACATCGTCAGCACTTCACCGATGTTCGAGGACAGGAGGTAGCGCAGGAACTTGCGGATGTTGGCGAAGATCCCCCGGCCTTCTTCCACGGCGGCGACGATCGAGGCGAAGTTGTCATCGGCGAGCACCATGTCGGCCGCTTCCTTCGACACGTCGGTGCCGGTGATGCCCATCGCGACGCCGATGTCGGCCTTCTTCAATGCCGGCGCATCGTTCACGCCGTCGCCCGTCATCGCCACAACGGCGCCGGTCTGCTGCAACGCCTCAACGATCCGCAGTTTGTGTTCGGGATTGACGCGTGCGTAGACGGAGATGTTGGCGACCGTGCGGGTGACGGCGTCAGATGTCAGCTTCTCGAGCTCCACCCCGGTGATGGCGCGTGCGTCGGCCGCGATGCCGAGCTCGCGAGCGATGACGCCGGCCGTGCGCGGGTGATCGCCGGTAATCATGATTGCGCGAATGCCGGCGCTTCTGGCCCGCGCCACGGCATCTCTAGCTTCCGGGCGCGGCGGATCGATCATCCCGATCAGACCCGCGAACACCAGTCCGTGTTCGACGCGTTCGTCGGGATTGGCACTGTGCTCGGCGAGCGCATCCTGCTCGAGCCAGCGGGCGGCGACGCCGAGGGTGCGGAGCGCTTCACCGGCCAGCGCTTCGTTGGTCTGAAGGATCTCCTCGCGACGGGCTGGGGTGAGGGGGCGTCGGTCCTCGCCGACGAGCTCGAACGCGCAGCGACCGAGCAGCACGTCAGGCGCTCCCTTGGTGAACACCACGCCGGCGTGTTGCTGCGCCGTGTCGCGATGGATCGTGGTCATCAACTTGCGCTCGGACGAGAACGGGACCTCGCCCACCCTCGGCAATCGCCTGTCGAGATCGGCGGCGCTGAGTCCGCACTTGCGGGCTGCGACGATCAGGGCGCCTTCAGTGGGATCGCCGTGCACGGTCCATCGGCCGTCCTGGTGCTGTACCGCGGCGTTGTTGGCGCGATCCGCCACCGCCAGCGCGCGCTCGATTTCCAGCCGTAGCAGACCCTCGATAGGACCACCGCCCTCGGCATGGCCAGTCCCTTCCGGCGCGTATCCCGAGCCGTCGAACGTCACACGCCCACTGGCGGTGACCACGACACGCACGGTCATCTCGTTCTTCGTGAGTGTGCCGGTCTTGTCCGACGCAATCACGGTCGCCGACCCGAGCGTCTCCACCGCCGCGAGGTGCCTGACGATCGCGTTCCGGCGCGCCATGCGCTGGACGCCGATCGCGAGCACGGCGGTCACGACTGCCGGGAGTCCCTCCGGCACGGCGGCGACTGCCAGCGCGACGCCGAAGATCAGCACGTCGAAGAGCGCCGAGGCTCCGTGCACGTCCTCGACGATGATGATCGTCGCGCTCATGATGACGGCGATGGCGACGACGACGACGCCGAGGACTTTGCCAGTGCGATCGAGCTCGCGCTGCAGCGGCGTGGCCTCGTCTGGTGTCTGCTTCAGCAGTCCGGCAATGCGGCCGATCTCGGTCAGCATGCCGGTAGCGGTCACAATCGCCCGGCCGTGCCCGTACGTAGCGGCGGTGCCGCTGAAGATCATGTTGTCGCGATCGCCCAGCGGCACCTCGTCGGAAATCGGCTCGATGCTCTTGGTGACGGGCAGGCTCTCGCCGGTCAGTGCAGCTTCCGCGGTCTGAAGCGCCGCCGACTCGATGAGCCGCGCATCAGCTGGAATGGTGTTGCCTTCCTCAACAAGAATGATGTCGCCGGGCACGATCGCGGTCGCGTGGATCGCGTGTCGTTCGCCATCGCGCACGACGATCGCGTCGGCGGCTGACATCGCACGGAGGGCCGCGACGGCTGCCTCAGCTTTTGATTCCTGGACGTAGCCCATCGTCGCGTTCAGGAGGACGACCGCGAGGATGGCAATCGCTTCATACGGGAGCGCCGCTTCGCGCTCGTACAGCCAGAGGCCGGCGGAGACGGCTGTGGCAATGAGCAGGAGGATGACGAGGACATCCTGAAACTGCGTAAGGAATCGTCGCCATGCCGGGATCGGTGGCTCGGTGGCGAGCTCGTTGCGTCCCGCGCGTACGAGTCGCGCTGCGGCGTCGGTGCTGGTCAGGCCCTGCCGCTCGTCGGACTCGAGCGCGGCGATGACATCCTCAACGCGCTGGCGGTACGCAATACTCGCGTCTGGAGTGTTGCGTATGGCGTGCGTCGCCATGCTTGGGATGTTACTGCAAGCCCAGAGGTAAGAGATGCCACCGCACTGGCCGGAACTTCCGTACGCAGCGTGGCAGGACACCTACGCCACGCTACACATGTGGATGCAGATCGTCGGCAAAGTCGCGCTGGCACGAGCGGCTCCGTTGAACCACAGCTGGGGGATTGCGTTCCACCTCACACCGCGCGGTCTGCGGACCGGGCTCCTTACCTACGAAGGCCGGGCGTTCACCATGATGTTCGACTTTCTCGACCATCAGCTGGTGATCGAGACGTCGGACGGAGTGCGCCGGACGCTGCCGCTCGCGCCGCGAACGGTGGCGGCCTTCCATCGGGAAGTGATGGCCACTCTGGACGAGATGGCGCTGCCCGTCCGGATATGGCCGATGCCGGTGGAGATTCCGTCGCCGATTCGATTCGAGCAGGACACCGTGCATCACAGCTACGACCCGAAGTACGTCGAGCGCTGGTGGAACGTGCTGTCTCGTGTGCACGACGCGCTCACGAACTGCCGGTGCTCGTTCATTGGCAAGTGCAGTCCCGTCCATTTTTTCTGGGGCAGTTTCGATCTGGCCGTCACTCGCTTTTCGGGACGGCCGGCGCCGCCGCGGGACGGCCCGGCGTTCATGCGCGACGCGTACTCGCACGAAGTGATCAGCCACGGCTTCTGGCCGGGGAATGCCTCGCTGCCAGAGCCGGTGCTTTACGCGTATGCGGTCCCAGAGCCGCAAGGCCTCAAGACGGCTGCGATCCAGCCGGAAGGCGCCTACTATCATCCTGAGCTGAACGAATTCATTCTTCCCTATGACGTTGTCCGTCGATCGTCGTCTCCTGACGCGGCAATCGCCGCGTTCGTTGACAGCACGTACGATCGCGCAGCGACGCTGGCCGGGTGGGATCGAGCGTCACTGGAAAGGCGCTGAGGCGTGGCGAGCATCATCGGGCTGTGTGGAAGTCTTCGTCGCGGATCGGTCAATCTCATGCTGCTGCGCGCGGCTGTCGAGGCAGTCCCTGCGGGGTCGACCATTCAGATCGAGTCGATACGAGACATTCCGCTGTACGACGGTGACGTCGAGGCGGAGCAGGGAATTCCCCAGGCGGTGCAACACCTGAAGGCGCGTATCGTCGCCGCTGACGGCCTGCTGATCGTGACGCCCGAGTACAACAATTCGATGCCTGGTGTGCTCAAGAACACCATCGACTGGCTCTCCCGTCCGCCCGCTGACATCCCCCGCGTGTTTCGCGGACGACCCGTCGCGATCATGGGCGCGACGCCAGGGCAGGGCGGCACCTTACTCTCGCAGGCGGCGTGGTTGCCGGTAGTGCGAACGCTCGGCATGCGGCCGTGGTTTGAAGGACGTGTCAACGTCTCGGGTGCTGGGAAAGTGTTTGATACCGATGGACGTGTGGCCGATGAGGCCATTCGGGATCGGATCCGGACCTTCGTCGAGGGCTTTACCGGGTTCGTCGACAGCCAGCGAAGTCGCTAGCCCACCGCGATCAGGCCCGTGAGTCAGTGGTGCTCGGAGACGGCGCTGCGAATCGCGGGCGCCAG
>Ga0070675_100004554_pt1 | contig 10582 bp, 7 predicted proteins | sample KBSM43metaG_FD_65343 | JGI IMG/M metagenome (GOLD analysis project Ga0070675, IMG submission 65343) | Miscanthus rhizosphere microbial communities from Kellogg Biological Station, Michigan, USA - KBS M4-3 metaG | ecosystem: Host-associated > Plants > Roots > Rhizosphere > Soil ...
CGCGGCCCCGGCCGCGAACGCCACCAGCCGCAGGATCGGACTTCGCGCCGCGGGCGTTGTGGGCCTGGCCGCGGACACCGGTAGCGGCGTGGACTGCGCGGCGGCCACGGCCACCGCCGCAGACGGCCAGCCGGTCCCGCTCGCCGGTCGCGAGCCACCGGCCACGATGGCCGGGCGGGAGTGTGACGACGAATCGCGCTCGCGCCGCACCTCCTCGAGCGCCGTCCGCATCTCGGCCGCCGACTGGAAGCGGCGCGTGCGGTCCTTGTCGATCGCGCGCGCGATCAGGCGCTCGAGCGACAACGGGACGTTGGCGTTGAGCTCCACCGGCGCCGGCGGCTCGCGATTCAGGATGGCGTCGAACACCACCGCCGACGTGCTGCCCTGGAACGTCTGTCTCCCGGTCGCCATCTCGTAGAGCACGAGGCCGAACGAAAAGAGATCGGTCCGCGCGTCCAGCTCCTCGCCGCGCGCCTGCTCGGGCGACATGTAGGCCACCGTGCCCATCGCCACGCCAAGGGCCGTAGTGAGGAGCCCGGTTTCGATCAGGCTGGCCGAGCGCGTGTTGCCGTCGGCGCCGGGCGCGGTCTTGGCGAGCCCGAAGTCCAGGATCTTGGCCTGCTCGCGATCGGTGACGAAGATGTTGGCCGGTTTGATGTCGCGGTGCAGGATGCCGCGCGCGTGCGCGGCGTCGATCGCGTCGGCGATCTGCACCCCCAACCGCAACAGCGCCCCGATCTCGAGCGGGCGCCCGTCGATCTTGGCCGCCAGCGTGCGGCCTTCGAGCAGCTCCATGGCGATGAACGGCCGGCCGTCGTGCTCGTCCACCTGGTAGATCGTGCAGATGTTCGGGTGGTTCAGCGCCGAGGCGGTGCGCGCTTCACGCAGGAACCGTTCGGTCGTCTGCGGATCGTGCGCGCGGTCGTGGGGCAGAAACTTGAGCGCGACCTTGCGGGCCAGCTTCACGTCCTCCGCGAGGTACACGATGCCCATGCCGCCCGCGCCGAGCGTTTCGAGAATCCGGTAGTGCGAGACCGTCTGGCCGATCATTCGTCGCTGTGAAACGTCAGCTTAAATGGCTCGGAAAGACCAGTCAACGTGGCAGAAATGCACGCCCTTCAGGTCTGTTGCGAGTGCGACTGAAGTCGCGCCTGGGGAAGAAAAGACTGTGGCAGGTGGGCAGGTGGGGAAATGGCCCGATGGCCGAGATGAAGAGCGGCCCGGAGCAGGCCCGTGGGCATGCCCCTGTAACGCGAAAGACGCCCGCCAGGTTCACATCAGGGCGGTCTGAAGATCGCCCTCTACATCTCTACCTGCCTACCTGCCTTTGTAGCGGAACACCAGCACCGTGATGTCGTCGGCCTGCGGGGCGCCCCGGGCGAACTGGTTGACCGCGGAGATGAGCTGATCGAGCACGAGATCCGGCTTGGCGCCGTGCATCGACACGATGGCCTCCAGCAGGCGGTCGCGGCCGAACTCCTCGTTGGTGACGCTGCGCGCCTCGGTCACGCCGTCGCTGCACACCACCACGAGATCGCCGGGCTCGAGCTTCTCGGTGGCGTACTCGTACTTCGCCGCCGGCAGCAGGCCGAGCACAGGGCCGCCGATCTCCAGCCAGCGGATGCCGTCCTTGGCAATGACGAGCGGCGGCTCCTGCCCCGCGTTGCAGTAGCTGAACTCGCCCGACGGCGTGGCGACGCCGTAACACATGGTCGCGAACCGGGCGTCGATGGCGCGCCGCAGCAGCGCCTGATTCAGCCGGAGCATCAACTCGGCTGGCTCGTGCGTCACGGTTGCGAGCGCGCCGAAGTTGCTCTGCACGACGGCGGCGAGCAGCGCCGCGGGCGGCCCTTTGCCCGCCACGTCGCCCAGCGCGAAGCCGAATTCGCTATCGCTCACGTCCACGTAGTCGTAGAAGTCGCCTCCCACCGTGCGGCATGGCACCGAGACCGCGGCCAGATCGAAGGTGGTGCGCTCGCAGGTGCCTTCCGGCAGGAGCGCGCGCTGGATGTCGGCCGCGATCCGCAGGTCGCGGTCGATGCGGGCCTTTTCGGCCGAATCGGCGTACAGCCGGGCGCTTTCGATGGCGAGCGCCGCCTGTGTGGCAAACGCCTCGAGTGACGCCAGCGTCGCGTGTGACAGAAGCGTGCCGCGCTCGCGGCCGTCGAGATAGAGCACGCCGATGACTTCGGTGGTGTTGCCGCCGCCGCGCGCGAACACCCGCAGCGGCACGCAGAGGACGTGGCGGATGCCGATGGCGATGGTGCCGCCGTGCGCGCTCGCGAGGTCGCCGTCGAGGAGGTCGCCGACGATCTTGCTGGCGCCCGTCTCGAATACCTCGCGCGGAATCTTGCTGCTGATCGTGAACGAGGTGCCCGAAAGCGTCAGGCCGCCGCGGCCGCGCGCGGTCTTGAACTCCAGCACGCCCTGCGGGTCGGGCATCATGATGAACCCGCGCTCGGCCTTGGTGACGTCGAGCGCCGAGTCGATCACCAGGGTCAGCACTTCGTCGAGAACACGGCCCGATCCGAGCGCCCGCAGCCCGTTGAGGATGGCCGCCATCTGCACCAGGTCGCTGGCGTCGGTGGACGTGGACCGCAGCACCGAGGAGGCGTCCTCGTCGGCCAGGAACACGATCTCGACGTTGTCGCTCTGCCCCAGGCGAATGGTGTCGCCGTGAAGCAGGGGGCGCTCGGAAATCTGCTCGCCGTTGACGAACGTCCCATAGCGCGACGCGCGATCTCGAATGAGGTAGCGCCCGCCACCGTCCTGGACGATTTCGGCGTGTTCGCGGGACACGTCCGCGCTGACCAGCTGGAGATCGGCAGTCGTCCGGCGCCCGATGACGAACACCGGGCGCTCGAGCCGGACGATGCGGCGGCCTTGACTGTCAGTGACTTGCAGGCGTCCGTCGGGCATGGGGAGTTCCCCACGATTCTGTCATAGGGCGGGCCGACGCCGACTGCGTGCTTTCGTAGAGGCGGACCTGAAGGTCCGCCTCTACTTACTCAGATCAGAACTTCACCGTCAGGCGCAGCGCTGCGGTTCTGCCGTCCTGGCGGACCGACGCCTGGCGGAACTCCACACCCACCGGGTGGCTGATCTCCTGGTCGAAGACGTTATACAGCGTGGCGCCGATGATGATCGGCCACCGCAGTGGCCGGTAGGTGGCGGTCAGGTTGCTGAGGCGATAGTCCGGCAGCCGCTCGCCTCCCACCGTCAGTCGCGACGACACGAAAGTCGTGTCGCTCGCCAGCGTCAGCTGGCGGCGCCAGAACGGCAGCGAGAACTGCAGCGTGCCGAGCTGTCCCGGCGCGTTCGATAGTGCGCCCATCGACTCCGACCGCGCGCGCTGCATCGCGACACTGCCGCGCAGCAGCAGTCCCGAGGGCCATCGCGACTCGCCCTCGAGCTCGACGCCCCTCGACCGCACGAACTCGCTGTTGACGTAGGTGATGCGTCCGTCATCAAGGTAGAGCGGGTCGATCAGACCCTCGATGCGCGTGTAGTAGCCGCTGGCGCTGAGGCGCAGCCGGCGCCCCAGATGCCGTTCGTACACGAGCTCGCTGGTGCGCACGATCTCCGGCCCGAGCGCGGCGTTGGCCGCCACGTCGCCCTCCTCGCTGCCGTAGTAGAGCTCGTAGAGGTTGGGCGCCCGATAGGCCTCGCCGTACAGCGCCTTGATGGCCGTGTCGTTCTCGGTCCGGTACACCAGCCCGAGACGCGGACGGCCCGCGCCGCCCTTGAGGCTCCACCAGTCGTACCTCCCGCCCACGATCCCGGTCAGCCGCGAAGTGAGCGTGATCTCGTCCTGCCCGTAGGCCGCGAGCTCGTGCGACGATCGGCGATCGTCCACGTACATGGTCGTGGCATCGCCATTCCACTGGTCCTGCCGCAGGTTGGTGCGCTGGTCGACGCCCCCGGTCAGCGCGTGCCTGCCGACGCGACGGCGCACCGAGAGCTCGGCGCCGACGGCGTCGGCGACCGAGCCGTCGAAGTTCACCACTTCGCCCGGGTAGTCGCCGTAGTACCCGTAGTGGTCGTAATAGCCGCGCCCCTGAATCGACATGCCGCGGGTGTCGCGGGTGTATGACGCGCTGGCCCACCCGCGCGTGTCACGCGTGAAGAACCGCGGGTCGCCGAAATTGGTCTGCCATGACGCCGTCGGGATCCGCTTCTCCCGCTCGCCGAGCGCCGCCTGCACGTGCAGCCCGCCGGCCCGCACCGATCCGAACAGCTTGCTGCTCTTGTCGCCGTCGAGATCGTAGGCCGTGCCGCCGCCGGGCTCGCCGGCAAACTCGGGGAAAAAGAGCGCGTGCGGCCCATGGCTGTCGTAGCGCGACACCGAGAGGAACACGTCGCGGCCGCGATCGTTGGACCAGCCGTGGGACGCATGGGCGTTCCAGGTGTCGAAGCTCGAGACGTCCACGCCGGCCTGCCGGGCGCCGCTCGTGTCGCCGTGCTTCGTGATCACGTTCACGACGGCGAGAAACGCGCTCGTCCCGTACAGGGCGGAACCCGGGCCGCGAATGACTTCGATCCGTTCGACGACGCTGAGGTCGAGAGGGAATTCGCTGCCGATCAGCGCGCCGTCGTAGATGCTGTCGTTGATCCGGCGTCCGTCCACCATCACCAGCACGCGGTTGTTGTAGTCGGTGGGCCGGCCGAAGGCGCGCACGCCCACGTAGCTGTAGTTGCGGTCGTAGGTGACGTGGAATCCGCGGACGCTCTTCAGCACGTCGGCGAGCGTCCGCCAGCCGAAGGTCTCGATGTCGGTGGCGGTTACCACCGTGACCGACGCGGGCGCTTCGGTGATGCGCTGCGTGTGCCGCGCCGCGCCTTCGACCGAGTCCACCGGCACGTCGAGAAGTGCTTCGAGGCTCTTGCCGGAGAGGTCGCCGGTCGGCGGTGTCTGTCCCGGGGACTGCGCCGCAGCGGGTGCGGCCGCCGTGGCCAGCGTCAGCAGGCCAATCGCGATGGTGAGTGGGACTCGCATCATGCTCTTCTCCGTTGCTACTCCACGATCCGGGCGAGCCGCATCAGGTTCGCGCTCAGGTGCACGCCTGCCCGCGCGGCCGCCGTGCTGTTCACTTCGATGCGCACGCGGTTGTCGAACGTGTAGAGGTTGATGGCCACGCCGTCCTGCGCGAAGCCGTCGGTGTCGCCCACGGTGAGCACCGAGGCCGCCGCGAGCGTGCGCAGCACCGCGGGCAGCCGCCCGGCCTGCGACGAGGCGATGAACACGAGGTGCGCTCCCGCGGCATGCTCGGGAGACTCTGCCGATTGCACGACGATCGGCCGGCCGTTCGCGGTGTGGCCGGCGGCCGCCTTCTCGACGACCTCGGCGAACTCGGGATCTCCCAGGACCGCGATCACCACGCGCGCCGGCACCGGACCGAGCTTGGCGGCTGGCCACTCGCTGAACGAGAGGAAGTTCACCAGGAACACGGCTTTGACGTCGCGGCCGTTCGCCCGCTCCGGGCTGCCCGCGGCTGCTCGCGGCGGCGTGCTGGCGAGCGCCAGCGCGAGCAGCACCAGGGCGGCGACACACGTGCGCCGCGGCGCCCGGGACACGACAGGGGGCGAGGGGTTCCCCGGATCCATGGAGACTGGCGCGTACTGAATCGGCCGCGCGCGCGCCGGCTGAAGTGCGCTGACGCGTGCGCCGATTGCAAGATGTCGTGGTTTCTTCCGTCGGCCCCCGGGCCTCGAGCGTCGGCCGCCGCCTCACCGTCATCACCGCGCTGGCGAGCGCGCTGGCGCTCGCTCTCGCGCTGGGCAGCATCACCGTGTCGGAGAACATCGCGTTTCGGACGGCGCTGCGCGCCGACGTCGGCACGCTGGCCGACGTGGTCAGCGCGAACACGGTGGCGGCGCTGGTGTTCGACGACCAGAGCAACGTCGAGGAAACGCTCCGCTCGCTGCGCTACCGGCGCAACGTTGCCGTGGCCGCCGTCTACAACCGGCTCGGCGTCCGTGTGGCGTACTACGCTCGCGCCGGCCGGGTGCCCGCGCCGGCCGTGGAGTCGCTGCGGAAGGGCGAGCACGACGGCGTCTTCGCGGCCATCCGTCAGGTAACCCACAACGGCACCCGCATCGGCGCCGTCTACGTGGAGGCCAGTCTCGACGAGCTCTATGCCTCGACCCGGAGGGTGCTGATCATCGGCGTGGTGGCGTTCCTGCTGTCGATGGGGCTGGCCGTGCTGCTCTCGGCGCGAATGCAGCGCGCCATCGTGACTCCGCTGCAGCGGCTCTCGGATGCCATGGCCGGCGTCCGCAGCGTTGGCGACTACACCATCAGGGTGCAGGGCACCGAGCAGGACGACGAAGTAGGACGCCTTTCGGCCGGCTTCAACGCCATGCTGGCGGAGATCCAAACCCGCGAGGAGGAGCTGGCCTGCCACCGCGTCACGCTCGAGCAGCAGGTGGCCGAGCGGACGAGCGAACTGCAGGCGGCGAAGCAGCGGGCCGAGGACGCCAATCGCGCCAAGAGCGAGTTCGTGGCCAACATGAGCCACGAGCTTCGTACGCCGCTCAACGGCGTGATCGGCATGACCGCGCTCGTGCTCGAGACCGACCTCACCAGCGAGCAGCGCGAGTACCTGTCGATTGCCGCCGGCTCGGCGCAGAGCCTCATCGGCATCATCAACGAGATCCTCGACTTCTCGAAGATCGAGGCGGGCCGGATGCTGATCGAGCCGGAGGTCGTGGATCTCGAGTCGTTCCTCGACGACATCGTGCGGTCGACGGCGCTGGCCGCGCACCAGAAATCGCTCGAGATCGCGGCCGTCCACGGGGCGTCAGTCCCGTCGCGGGTGAAGCTCGACCCCCATCGGGTCCGGCAGGTGCTCGTGAACCTGCTCGGCAACGCGGTGAAGTTCACCGAGCGCGGCGGCGTGACGCTGCGGACGCAGCTGGCGGCGCCCGTCGGCGGAGCACGGACGACAATCGAATTCCTGGTCGAAGATACCGGGATCGGCATTGCGCCCGGACGGCTGACGGCGATCTTCGACCCGTTCACGCAGGCCGACGGCTCCACGTCACGGCGCTTTGGTGGCACCGGCCTCGGGCTCACCATTTCATCCCGTCTGGTCGAGCTGATGGGCGGCCGCATCACAGTCGACAGCGCGGAAGGCCGCGGGTCTACCTTCCACGTGGGACTGCCGGTGGACGAGCTTCCCGAACTGGGCACGACTTCCGCGAGTGAGCTGGCGGGGCTGCGGGTGCTGGTCGTGGACGACAGTGCGTCGGCGCGCGCGGCGCTCGGCGCGCTGGTCGGGCGCCTTGGCGCCACGGTGTCGGTCGCGGCCTCCGGGAGCGAAGCGCTGCAGATCCTGCAGACCGCGCGCCGCGAAGACGCATTCGATGTGCTGGTGGTCGATTTTCAGATGCCGCAGCGGAGCGGCCTCGACCTGCTGCACGACGCGCACCGGCGCGGTATGGCAGTGCCGCCGGCCGTGTTGACGGTAGCCTCGTCCGAGCTCTCGCTCGTGGTGGCGCATCCGCATGCCCGTTATGCGCCCGTGCACCTGCACAAGCCGGCCCGGCGCCAGGATCTCGTGGAGGCGATACGGGCGGCCCGCGCGGCGGCCGTTGGCGGCGAGGCGGTGCCGGCGCCGCGCCGCACAGGCGCTGGCGACGGCGCGGCAACCCCTCGGGGCGGGCGGGTGCGTGTGCTGCTCGTCGAGGACAACGCGGTGAACCAGATGGTCGCCGCGGCGCTGCTCGAGCGCCGTGGGTTCGACGTGGTGGTTGCCGGCAACGGCCGCGAGGGGGTGGAAATCTTTCAGCGCGAGCGCTTCGACCTGGTGCTGATGGACATCCAGATGCCCGAGATGGATGGTTTCGAGGCGCTCGCCGCGATCCGTGGCCTCGAGGAGGGGACGGGCCGGCGGACGCCGGTGGTCGCGCTGACTGCGCACGCCATGAAAGAGGATCGGGAGCGGTGCCTCGCCGCTGGCATGGACGACTACCTGTCGAAGCCGATCGAGGCCGCCAAGCTCTACGAGATTGTCCGCGGCGTCCTCGACGGACCGCTCACCCCCGCCTGACCGGCCGGATTGGCTACAATACGCTCCCGGTATATATGCCGGGGCGCCGGCTCAGGGTGAGCCTCGCGCAGAGCTCGGCACGAGGTATCCCCGATGGTTCGTCGTTTCCTGCTGACCGCCGCGGCGCTGGCATTCGCGGGTTCGGTCGCGGCCCAGTCGCCGCAAGGGTGGAAGGTCCGCATCGATCGCAGCCAGAACGCGCAAGACCCCGACAACACGCCAAACCTGGTCTTCAAGCCGATGGGGAAGGGGCTGCACGTGAAGGGCGGGCCCGCCGGCACGTTCTGGAATGGCACGATGGCCGCCGGCAACTACACGCTCAAGGCTACCTTCAATCTGCAGGAGCCGAGCAACCACACCAACTATTACGGTCTCGTGTTCGGCGGCTCGAACCTCGATACCGCGGCGCAGGGCTATGTCTACTTCGTCGTCGCCCAGAACGGCACGTTCCTGGTGCGCCAGCGTCAGGGTGAGGCGGTCACGGACGTCGTGAACCGTCAGGCGAATGCCGCGGTGCGTCAGCCCGGCGCCAACGGACAGTCGTCGAACGCGCTCGAGGTGCGGGTGAACGGCGCCACGGTGTCGTACGTGGTGAACGGCACGGTGGTGCACTCGGGCCCCAAGGGCGGGCTCAAGACCGACGGTCTCGTCGGCGTGCGGGTCAACCACGTGCTCGATGTCGAGTTCGAAGGGTTCGAGGTCGGCAAGTAGCCGGCCCGGGGGGAGTTTGCAGATGCGAACGTTCGTCGTTGCTCTCGCGTTGTCGGCGTTGTGTGCGGCCGGTGCGCCGGTGATGGCGCAGGAAGGCCACCCGCTGAAGGGGTCGTGGATCGGGACGTGGGCGGGGAACACCGTGCACGGCAACGACCTGTTCATGGTGCTCGACTGGAACGGGAAGGCCATCACCGGCACGATCAATCCCGGCCAGGACAACATCGCCATCAAGACCGCGACGTTGAACCCGGAGGGTTGGGTGTTCCACTTCGAGGCCGAGGGCAAGGACAAGGCCGGCGCCGTCATCAACTACGTCGTCGACGGCAAGATCGAGAACCTCGCCATGCACAACCGCACGGTGACCGGCACCTGGAAGAGCCAGCGTGGGTCCGGCGCGTTCAAGATCACGAGGCAGTAGAGGAGCCGTGGTGACTTCCATCTCGTCTCGCGCGCGGTTGGCCGTGCTCTCGCTCGGTGTGACGCTGCTGGCGGTGGCCACCACCACCGCGCACCACTCGATCCTCGCGAAGTTCGACGACACGAAGGCGGCGACGCTCAAGGGCCTCGTGACGCTGGTGGACTGGACCAACCCGCACGTGCACGTGTTCATGAACGTGCGCGATGCCAAGGGGCTGATTCTCAACTGGGCGGTGGAGCTCGAGAGCCCCATCGATCTGAAGCAGAGTGGCTGGAACCAGGACACCCTGCGACCCGGTGACGGCATCACGGTGCAGGGCATCAGCGCGCGCAACGGCAGCCGTCAGGTGTGGGCACGCTCGGTCGTGGTCACCGCCACGGGCCGCGAAGTGTTCAAGGTGACGCGGACGCCGCCGCCGGCGCCGCTGTCGCCGCGACCGGTGCCCAAGTTCGCCGATGGGACAGTGCGCCTCGGGGCCACGCCCGGAGCGAGCGGCTACTGGGCGTACCCGAGCGCGACGGCCCTCGTCGAGGATGGCGTGACCGTCGCCATGGACCCCTACGGCCAGTTGAAGAACGTTGCCGACGCCGCCAAGGTGGCGCCGATGCAGCCGTGGGCGCTCGCGCTCTATCAGAACCGCCAGCGCCGTTTCCTGCAGGACGACCCGACGTATATCAACTGCAAGCCGCCGGGCGGTCCGCGCCAGTTCGAGCAGCCCTTCGGCGTGCAGTTCGTGGAGGACCGCGAGCGCCAGCGGATCTTCACGCTCATCGGCGGCGGCAACCACAACTATCGCATCCTGTATCAGGACGGCCGTGGCCAGAAGGGCCAGGTGAGCGGCGACGACGACAACCCGCTCTACTACGGCCGTGCCGTGGCCAAGTGGGAAGGCGGCACGCTCGTGGTCAACACCGCGGGGTTCAACGAGGACTTCTGGTTCACGAACGGGGGCCTGCCGCACACGGACCAGCTGCAGCTGACCGAGCGTTTCACCCGAACCGATTTCGACACGTTGAAGTACGAAGTCACCGTGAACGATCCAGCCGCGTACACGCGCGAGTGGAAGGCCACCTGGACGATGCGGTGGGTCGGCGGCGAGGAGCTGCCCGTGTATTTCTGTCAGGACAATCGCCCGTAGCCCGAGCCGATTCTTTCGCATAGCGAATATGTGCGAGACTAATGGAGTGCAGGGTTGGGCGCCCTGCGGAGTCGAAGGAGTGCATATGAGCAGGTACCTGTTTGGCGGCATCCTGGCCGCGTTGATGCTGACGGCGGGCGCGGTGCAGGCGCATCACTCGTTCTCGGCCGAGTTCGACGCCAACAAGCCGATCACGCTCAAGGGCATCGTCACGAAGATCGAGTGGACCAACCCGCACGTGTGGTTCTACGTGAACGTGAA
>Ga0070675_100004555_pt1 | contig 10579 bp, 9 predicted proteins | sample KBSM43metaG_FD_65343 | JGI IMG/M metagenome (GOLD analysis project Ga0070675, IMG submission 65343) | Miscanthus rhizosphere microbial communities from Kellogg Biological Station, Michigan, USA - KBS M4-3 metaG | ecosystem: Host-associated > Plants > Roots > Rhizosphere > Soil ...
AGCCGCGGCTCCATCCCCAGGGATGTCGCCGGCCTTGAAGTGGACTGGTATCGGACTGCTGATCGGCGGCGGTGTCACCCTCGCCACCGGCGTCCTCGTCGACGACGCCTGCCTGGAGAACACCGACTACACGACGAATTATTGCAACGACGCGCAGACGGCGTGGGTGGCCTCTGGCGCTGCCCTCGCCGGTACCGGGGCGGTGTTATTGCTCATCGGCCAGCACAAGCGAAGCTCTTCGCCGTCCCTCATCGTCGGGCCGCGACGTGTGGCATGGCGGCTTCGCTTTTAGCAGGCCGCGGTTTGGCACGCGGCGCGGCCTTCGTTCTTTCCTCGCCGGCCCGCAACGGCGTTTCGCCACGGGAGGCTATGACTTGGGCGGGTAGCGCTTGAGCAGATCCCTGACACCTTCCCGGAGGCGGGCTTCCCGCTTCTTGGCGTCGGAGTTGGGTGCGAGCTCCGCCTGGGCCATGCCCCTCCACACGACGGTGTCCCCGGCATTCATGTCGATGACCAGCGACCCTCTGTTCATGACCTTGAACGATTGCGTTGCCGGCGCGAAGGGCGGAAGGCCCCACATGACCGTCGAGGGCAAAAACTGACCAACGGTCTGCGTCTCCGTGTTGATCGTGAGCAGAAGGTAGTACGTCACCGTCAGATCCGGCTTGGTGGATGCCTCGGTCAGTCCGCGGACCTTCATCTCCTTGCTCACCGCCTCGCGCACGATCGGATCGACCCGCTGCTTCATCGCCTCCGGGTCGTCGTCCTTGGTGCGGGCCATCATCACCCTGCCGGCACCTGCCGGATTCCAGCCCCAGGTGCGTATGGGACGAAAGTCGAACATCTTGTCGTGCTCGACATGGACGTCGACGGCGTCGAGCACCACGTGAGCGGTCAGGGTGAGAACGGCTGCGACGGCAAGCACCACACGGAGCGAGGGGAGTGACTTCATCGACTACATCTTAATGAACTCGACCGGCCGATAGTCTGACTTCCACGGCCCATCCGTTGTCGAACGGCTCAGTCGCCGTGCCGGTCGTCAGCGCGAACCCGAGGCTTCGCGATCCCGTTGCAGAGCGTCGACCACGTTGGACGTCGAGAGGCCGGGAATGCGATGGACGACGTGAATCCTGCCGCCGCCCTTCCGGACCGCCTCGCTTTCGATGCATTCCTCGCCGTACTCGGCGCCATTGACGTGCACGTCGGGGTGGATCTGCTCCAGGAATGCAATCGGATCGCTTTCGTCGAAGATGTGGACGTAGTCGACGATGCGCAGGGCGAGCAGCATCTCGGCCCGCTGGCGTTCAGGAATGATCGGCCGCGGCGCGCCCTTGTAGGCCCGTACCGACGCGTCACTGTTCAAACCGACAATCAACACATCACCACATCGCCGCGCTTCCGTGAGGATGTGCAGATGGCCGGCGTGCAGGACGTCGAAGCTGCCATTGATCGTCACGACGCGCTTGCCGCGCCCCCTGAGGCTGGCGACGAGGGGCGCCAGTTGACGGCGCGTGACGAGTCGCCGCGCGTCCGTCTCCTGCAGGATGTCCTCCTGGCTGACGGTGGCGGTGCCGAACCTGCCCACGACAACGCTGGCGGCCCGATTGGCAAGCGCGACCGCGACGGGATGGTCGGTGCCGGCGGCGCGCGCCAGGGCGAACGCCGCGACCACGGTGTCGCCGGCGCCGCTGACGTCGTAGACTTCGCGCGCGAGCGTCGGCTGCGAGAAGAACTCTGAACCGTCCCGGCTGCAGAAGGCGATGCCGTGCGGGCCAAGGGTCAGAACCACGTTCGCGCCCAGCTCCGATGCGAGCGCCCGCGCCACGTCGCTGACGGCTGCCGGCGTGGCCTCGGCGTCGGGCAGCCCGAGCAGCGCCCTGGCTTCCTTCCAATTGGGCGTCACGTAATCGCATCCGACGTAGCAGTCGCGATGCTGCGGTCTGGGATCCACGAGCACCGGGAGGCCACGCTCGTGCGCGCGCGCGATCACCCGCCGCATCAACGCGGGTCCAACCAGCCCCTTGGCGTAATCCGACACGACAACGATATGGCACCGTTCGACGTGTGTCTGGAATGCATCCCAGATCCGCGCTTCGACCTCTGGCGACGGTGTGAAGGGGTCTTCATAGTCGAGCCGCACCAGCTGTTGATGCTGCCCGACGACGCGGATCTTGCGCAGCGTCGCGTGACCGTGATCGATCGCACAGAGCGTGATACCGGCGTTGCGCGAACACTGCTCGAGCGTCTCGCCCGCCGCATCCCTGCCGGTGAGCGTGACGAGCGTCGCGCGTCCTCCCAGCGAGACGACGTTCGCCGCGGTGTTCGCTGCACCGCCCAGCGCCTGGCGTGTGGAGGTGACGCGCAAGACCGGCACCGGAGCCTCGGGCGAGATGCGGCTGCAGTCGCCATAGAGATATTCGTCGACGATGGCGTCACCCAGCACCAGGACGTGCTGATGCTCGAACGCCGACACGCAGGCGCTGACCGGATCTCGAATCTCGTCGTCGTGGGTCATGGTTTCGCGTGTGTCTCCGGCAACGTTGACTCCGACGACTCATGAAGGCACGTCCTCGGATAACATACGTCGAGCCAGTATCTTACGGGAAATCTCCTGTGGAGCGCGCACCGTCGCGAGAGACTGCTGTCATGTCAGCTGACGCGATCACTGTAATCACGCCCATTTTCGAGCACGCGATAGCGGCACACCGCCGTTTCGCCGAACGTGGCCTGCCCGGCGTCGCGGCGGCGGCTCAATCGATTGCGCAGGCGTTCAGCGCCGGGTGCAAGGTGCTGGCATTCGGCAATGGCGGAAGCGCCGGGGATGCGGAGCACCTCGTCGCCGAGCTGGTCGGCCGGTTCGAGATCGAGCGGCGGCCGTTGCCGGCCATGGCGTTGACCTGCGACTCCAGCACGCTCACGTCGCTGGCCAACGACTACGGCTATGTGAAGGTGTTCGCACGACAGATTGAGGCGCTCGGCAATCCGGGCGACGTGGCGTTCGGCATTTCGACCAGCGGCCGCTCAGAGAACATCGAAGCGGCGCTCATCGCGGCCAAGGCACGCGGACTCGTGACGATCGCCCTGACGGGACGCGATGGCGGCCGGATGGGGCGCGACGCAGACATCCACGTGAACGTGGCCGAGCAGTCGACCGCACGAATCCAGGAGGTGCATCGCACCATCATGCATGCGATCTGCGCGCTCATCGATCGAAGCCAGGCGGACCGGCCGGTGTAGTCGTCGGCCTCGGCTTCCGGCCGCCGGAGTGCTGACTGACTACAGCGCGCCCTTGACCTTCTCGCACTCACCGCCGGCGCCAAGACCGAACTTCTCGCCCTTGGCGGTGACGGCACCGGTCACGTAGCCGCCCTCGCTGCCGTCCTTCAACGGCGCGATGGTGACCGTGATCTTGTCGCCGACATTGATCATCTTGTCGCGGTAACAGCCACGGTACATGTTGTTCGTGCTGTGTCCCTCGAAGTCGATGTCCCGCGTGCCCTTGGCATCGGTCACCGTCAGCACCAGCCGCATGTGCGGATTGATCGCCTGGAACTTCTTGACGATGCCGGTGACCTGCGCCGACTTGCCGAAGTCGAACTGCGCCGCCGAATGGTGTGCTGAAACCGCGGCGCCAAACCCGAGCGCGACAACCATCGCCAGCACGCGCGCAACTTGTCTCATGACAGTCATCTCCGTTGGCTTTCTTCTCACTTGGACGGTGTGGGCTTCGCCGCCTTCTTCTCGAGTTCCTCGAGCCGCTTGTTCCAGCCTTCCTCCGCGCACTCGTAGGGCAGGACGTGGCCGTTCGGCACCTGTGACCAGCGCTTCTCCGTGGTGACCGGCTGCGTGTAGAACACCGGGTCGGTCATCGTCATCTCGGCGACGAGCACCTTGCGCCCGCTCTCCTCGATCAGGCGATAGCGCTCCACGATCTTCGCTTCGTCGCTGTGCGCGTACTGCTGATCCACCTGCTCGACGAGCTTCGTGGTCTCGACCACCAGCGTATCGCCTTCCCAGCGGCCGCTGGAATAGCCATTGCGGCCGGGAATGCGATCGTCCACCGCGAGGTTGCGGTTGCCGAAGTAGATGCGGCGAATCTCTGCGTGCGCCTCGTAAACGACGAGGATCTCTTCGGGGCGCTGGAGGATCTCCATCGGGTAGCCGCCGGAGCCGAGCATCGAGCCGGGCATGCCGGTGCCCAGGCAATAGCCGCCTGGCGTGTCACTCGTGGGACCGACGAGGGCACGATACGCCGCTACTTTCTGCCGCCCCACCTCGGTCATCGGGAGCGCCGCGGCCCCGCCGCGACCGGCGCCTCCTGCGGCACGGCCGGCCGGCGCCGCACCGCGTGCGGCCGGCGCCGCGGCCCCGGGACCGCCAGCGCCAGCGCCGCGCGCCTGTCCCGGCGGCGGCTGATACGTCGTCCAGACGCCGGTGAAATCAGGCGGGTCGGCGGCGCGTACCGGCGATCCGCCACCGGCGACCGCGGCCACGGCCAGCATCACGAGAAGTCGAAACCGTAGCAGGAGCGACTGCCGCATGAACCCTCCGCACTCCCTGCCACCGCTGCTTCACGCCGGCCGGCACGGGAGAACCCGATGGACATTACACCCGGGAAGGGGGTGGGCGCCACCTCCTCGGGAAGGCTTCGAGGGAGACGAGGTTACTGACGGCCGTCGCGCGTCGGCCCGATCGCGATCTCGTTGGCGCCTTGTGGCGTCACGGCGACGGTGGTCGTGCCCAGCGACGGAGCCTGCGGAATGCGCAGGAAGTACAGCCCCGGCACGAGCGCCGGAAACTCGAAGGTGCCGTCGGCGCCGATTGCCGCCGTCGCGCTGCCGACGATCGGTCCGGTGATCTGCGCCGTCGCATTGGCCGGCACACCGGTCACCCGCCCGCGCAGCCGAGGCAACTGCTTCGGCGCCTTCACGGTAATCACCACATTCGACAGGTCGGCGCCGCCGATGGTCAATCCATTCGCCGCATCGGCGTTGCCGATCCGCACCGAGCGCAGGTCGTAGCCGACCGGCATGCCGCCGAGGTCGGTCTGGTGGCGTCCCGCCGGCAGACGCGTCGCAAAGGTGCCGTCCGGGTTGATCGTGGCCGCGACGTAACTCGTGTCGGTGGCACGGAACCCGAGAATCGCGTTCGGCAACGGGCCGTTCTCGACGACGAGTCGGCCGGTGACTGCGCGCGTCGCCGGACTCACGTATCGAATCGGCGGCAGATCGCCGGTGCCGAGCTGAAACGCGATCGACGCCCCTCCCGGAGGCGTCGGAAAGAAGTTGAGCAGATACGAGCCGCTCGGCACGTGGCCGAAGTCGAACGAGCCGTCGGCTGCTACCGGCATCTCGAGCAACTCAGTCAGTTTCGTCCCCGACAGCACCGCGATCTGTGAGGAAGTGGCCGAAGGCGGTGGATTCATCGTGCCGCGCACCCGTCCGCCGATCGGTTGGGCCAGGGTCATCTCGAGGTTGTTGGTCGGCGTGTTGCCACCGACGGTGATCACCGTTGCGCGGGTGGCCTCGATCGTGGAGGGGAAGTACGTGGCCTGACCCAGCATGCCTGCGACGATGATGTAGCGGCCAGGCGGAATGGCGGGCAGACGGAAGCGTCCTTGCGCATCGCTCAGCGTGGTGGCGACCGGTGGCGGGTCGAGATAGTACTGAATGCCATCGTCCGGCCGTGCGTCCGGCGGAGCGGCGACGATCGCCGACACGCGAATGGCGACGACCGGTGAGCCGTCGCGCGCATGGATCTGGCCGGCGACGCCCGCGGGCCGGCCAGCCTGGGCCCCCTGCAGGAGCAACGCGAGAAGCAGCGACCAACCGAGCATGGTGCGAGCATTTTACACGCGTGCTCGATCGAACGGCTCGCGGCGTGTTCTATACTCGCCATCCCTTCTCCCTCCTTACCGGGTAATTCGACCGGCTCGCGCCGTGCCGGTCCCGCACTCGTGGGGACACTCTCACGCGATGGATCACCTGCCCTGTGCAGGGCGCATCTGTCTCTCTCTGCGATGGAGCATGTGAATGGCCAGCGAGTTTCAAGTCATCGGCACCAATGCGGCGGCCCTGTTCACCCTGAAGCTTCATCGTGGCGACGGGATGGTGCTCATCGCGATGAACTGGAAGAAAGGCAAGCCGCCGGTCGATTTCGTCGGCTTCGCAATCGAATATCGCGAACCGGGCGGCGATCGGTTCTTCGCGCTCAAGAATCGCCTCACCTTCCGCAAGCTCGACGGCTCGGTCGATGCCAACACACTGTCGACGCGACTGTCGCCCATTCAGAAATTCCGCTGGGTGCACTTTCCCCGTAACGCCGACATGGCGGGAGACTTCAAATACAAGGTCACCCCGGTCTTCATGAATGCCAGCGACGAGCTGAGTTACGGGGAACCGCAGGTCGTTGCCATCGAGCTCCAGCGCGAGACGTTTCCCGGGCAGCTCAACGTCACCTTTACGCGCGGCTTCGTCTCGTCGCAGGCGTTCGTCGATCGCTTCGAATCCGCCGGTCCGGTATCGGCGATCCTCCCGGCCAACGCCGCGGACGGTCTTTCGTTCAAACCGACGCACCCCAAGGCCAAAGAGGCGCTCGAATGGATGGGATTCGAGGCGCGCGACGGGATCCTCGAGGTCCTCGACCAGGCCATCGCCGCCCCAGACACGAAGGTGCAGGTGATTACCTACGATCTCAATGAGCCCGAGATCGTCACGCGTCTGCAGACGCTGGGGTCGCGCCTGCGCGTCATCATCGACGACAGCGCCGAGCACGGCGAGACCGGGTCGGCAGAGGACACCGCGGAGGCGCGCCTGCGCAAGTCGGCGGGCACCGCCAACGTCAAGCGGCAGCACATGCTCGGACTGCAGCACAACAAGACCATCGTGGTGAGCGGCAGCGTCAACAAGGTCGTCTGCGGCTCCACCAACTTCAGCTGGCGTGGCTTCTACGTTCAGTCGAACAATGCGATCGTCCTGACCGGCAAGAGCAGCGTCGCCCCATTCAGCGCTGCGTTCGAGAGTTACTTCACGCAACCGGCGGCCGCCTTTGGCACGACGTCCTCGGCGCATTTCGTGAGCCTTGGCCTCGCTGGCATCAACGCCAGCGTTGCGTTCTCGCCCCATGCGAAGGCGAATGCGCTGCTCGAGACGGTGGCTGCAGACGTGCGCGATCACACGACGTCGTGTCTGTTCTATTCACTCGCCTTCCTGTTCCAGACCGAGGGGGCGATTCGAGATGCCATCGAGAAAGTGACAGGGGACACCGATCTCTTTGTCTACGGGATCTCGGACCGTAAAGTCGGCGGACTCGATCTGCAGAAGCCGGACGGCAATGTCGCCCCGGTGTTCCCCGCGGCGCTGACCAAGAACGTCCCGCCGCCGTTCTCCCTGGAGCCGACCGGGGGCGGCGGCATCCGGATGCACCACAAGTTCCTTGTCGTCGATTTCGACAAGCCTGACGCCCGCGTCTATCTCGGCTCGTACAACTTTTCTTCGCCGGCCGATATCAAGAATGGGGAGAACTTGCTGCTCATTCGCGATCGCCGTGTAGCCGTGTCCTACGTCGTTGAGGCGTTGCGCATCTTCGACCATTACCATTTCCGCGTCGCGCAGGCCGAGGCGAGCAAGGCGAAGAAGGATCTGGTGCTGGCCCGGCCGCCGCGCAAGGCGACGGAGAAGCCGTGGTGGGACGAGCACTACACGGTGGCCAACAGGATTCGCGACCGCGAGCTGTTTGCCTGATCGGCGTTCACGCGGCGCCTCGCGGCCCGCATCCGCCGTTCGCCGGTGTTGATCCGAAGCGTACGCGCAGGCCGGCGCACCCGTGCAGCCGGATCCTACGCGGGTAGTTGGGTGACTCGTGGCGGCAGGGCGAGGACCGGCGTGTGCGAGAGGCACAGGATCCGATAGGTGACCGTTCCCATTCGCGGACCGAGCACGCCTGCGGAATGAAGGCCGATCACGATCAGATGCGCATCGCGCGTCTTCACGAGCTTGCTGATTTCCTCTGACGGATCGCCACTCAACACGATCGTTTCGCTCTGCGTCTGTGCCGGTAGCGTCGCCGCAATCTTCGTCAACTCCTCGCCGGCGCGCTCGCGCCGGGCCGCGTCCACGCCGCCCATGGCGATCCGGACGTTGTAGGGAACGAAGACCGGTTCGAGGACGTGCACGAGCAGGAGCGGGACGGCCAGCACGGTCGCGATCGCGGCCGCGACGCCGGCCTGATGCGCCGACGCGCCGCTCAAGTCGACCGGGACGATGATGCGATGCACACGCCGGGCGGCCTCCGCGAGGTGTGGTGGTGGCGGCGCTGCGGTCGGTGTCACGAACACCGGCACAGCGGTCTCGCGCAGCACGCGCTCGGTCGTCGATCCGAAGAACATCTTGCGGGCGCCGCTGCGCCCCTGCGAGCTCATGACGATGAGGTCGGCGTGTCCGTCCCGCGCGGCGCGAAGGATCTCGGATCCCGGCTTGCCGACGACAACGAGGAAAGCCGCGTCGATCGCGGAGTCCGTCAGCAAGTCGCCACAGAAGCGGCGCAGTTCGCGTTCCGATTCGCCGTCGAGCGACGGGCTCGCCTGCGCCGCCACCTCCGCGAGCAGCGGATCGTCAACCGTGAGCAGCGTGAGGCGTGCGGAGAAGTGCTTCGCAACGGCCATGGCATACGGCAGTGACGCCCGCGACGCCTCGGAGAAATCGATGGGACAGAGCACGTGGTGGATCGGGGTCATTCCGCAGCTCGCTCCTGGATCGCCTCGAGATAACGGACGATCGCCTCAATTCGTTGCCTGACCTCCGCCTCGCTGAGCCCCTTCCGCGACTTGCTGAAGGCATCGCCCCAGATCGGCATGTCTCGATCGCCGTGAGTCGCCACGTCACGCCCGTCGATGATCCGATAGACCCGCTCTCGCGGGAACACGCCGCCGTTGCGGGCCGTGTACCGGGTCAGATCGGGAGGCGTATGCCGTAACGCACTGGTGATGATGCCACTGCCGCGGGCATCCTTGCCATGGCAGACGGCGCAGTGGGTGGTAAAGAGCGTCGCGCCCAGATCGCGGTCGGCAGTCGTCGGTGTCTGCAGCTCGGCGGCGCGCACCGCCGGAGACGCCGGCAGCCCCAGCATGGCGGTGAGTGTGGCCGCACCCGCCGCGCATGCCGCGACTGCGAACACGCGACGCGCCCGCGACGTGGCCCGGAAAGAAGGTTGTGTCGTCATGAAGATCTGCCGAGCAACGCCCGTACCGCGCGAACCACAGAGGACAGCCGGTACGGCGGCGCGCCAAGTCGTTTGTCGGGTCGACCATCGGCACTGGTTCGGCCACATCAGCGTTAACGCGGTGTCATCGACAAGCCTCGCCAAGCGACCGGTAGCCGACAGAGCGGCGCTGCGGAAAAGTTCGCAGCGCCGGGGAATTGCCCGCCCGGACGATGGCGATGGTGATGCGTGTCGCCTGGTGTGAGCCTGAATCGCGCCGTCCCCGTCGGTGGCCGACGCCTCCGACGCCCGGCATGGCGGTTGCGATGTGATTCGTTGACGTTACGGCGTCACGTATGCGTCGACCCTTCATCACCCCCTCGCCGGAGATCGATCGCCTCGCGGGCGACACGCCATTCCGCGACGTCATCGCCATCCGCGTCCACGCCAGTGCCGACGCGATCTTCGAGGCGCTCCGTCGGGTGACGCTCGAGGAGATGAAGGTGGCGTGGCTGCTCGGGGAGATTCGCTACCTGCCGATGCGACTCCTCGGGCGCCTGCCGCACGACCGGGTGCGCACACCGTTCCTCGAGACGCTGTACCGGAGCGGCACGCGCGTCCTTCTCGATCGCACCCCCGCCGAGCTGATCACCGGATCCGCCGGCCGTCTCCACTGCCTCGATCAGCGGCCGGTACGGTTTGCGTCGCGTCAGGCGTTCGATCGATTCGCCGCGCCGGGCTATCAGAAGCTGTTCATCAGTGTGCGGGTGCAACCCGCGAGTGACGGAGACGGCGGGTGGCTCGTACTCGAACACGCGACGTGTCCGCTGTCCGCCGACGCCGCGCGCGGATTCGCGCACTACTGGCGCCTCGTGCGCCCGCTCGGTGCGTTCGTGACACGGCAGCTGCTCCATGCCGTCGCGGCACGAGCGGCGCAGTCCGACGGTCGACATCGGTCGGACAGGAGTTTCGTGGCAAAGGAGGTCGCGATGGCCCGCATCCTGGTGATCTACGGAACGACCGACGGGCAGACGGGCCGGATTGCAGCAGCGCTCGGCGAGGCGCTGCGCGTCACCGGCGCCGCTGTCGACGTCATCAAAGCCTCGGACCGTGCGCCGCGCCCGGACGGTTACGACGGGGTGATCGTCGCCGCCTCGGTGCACGCGGGCGGCTATCAACGCGATGTCCGCCGGTGGGCGCGCAGGCACGCGGACGCGCTGGCCGCCCGGCCCGCCGCCTTCGTGTCGGTCTGCCTCGGCGTGTTACAGCACGATCCGAACGTCGATCGAGAGCTGGCGACGATTGTCGAACGGTTCGAGACATCGACCGGCTGGCATCCGGGCGTCGTGAAAGTGGTGGCCGGTGCGCTTCCGTACACGCG
>Ga0070675_100004556_pt1 | contig 10579 bp, 9 predicted proteins | sample KBSM43metaG_FD_65343 | JGI IMG/M metagenome (GOLD analysis project Ga0070675, IMG submission 65343) | Miscanthus rhizosphere microbial communities from Kellogg Biological Station, Michigan, USA - KBS M4-3 metaG | ecosystem: Host-associated > Plants > Roots > Rhizosphere > Soil ...
TTGCTCGATGTACGGCTGGCTGAACGGGAACGCGGCCTGCTTCAGGTATTTCGCATACGCGCGCAGCAACAGCACGTCATCCGCCGGCAAGGCCGCGAGCGGCGTGAGCCGGTTGAAGCCGTCGTTCTCGATTTCGCGCCGCGCCACGGCGAGCAGCGCCGATTCGGTCACCGCCTTGATCGCCTCGACGTCGGGGATCGGCTTGGCGCTCTTCAGCCCGAAGTCGTGCAGGAACACGGGGGCGGCGCCTTCGCGCTCGATCTCGTGCGATTCCTCGTCGAGCACTTCGAGTCCCATGTTCTCCAGCACCGGCAGGCTTCCCGAGAGCGGCACCGACGCGCCCTCGCGATACACGCGCAGCCGCAACGTGTGTGCGTCGGCTTCCACGGGACGGTAGAGGTTCAGCGCGTACGGCTCGGCCGGCGTGAGCTTCTGGATGAACGCGATGTCGCGCACCGCCGCGCGGGGCGACACCGCGTCGCGATATCCCGCGGGGAAAGCGTTGCCGTAGGCCTTCATCGCGTCGGTGGCGGCTTCCTCGCCGAGCGCGTCGGAGAGCGCCAGCTTGAGGTCATCCTCCCAGCGGCGGGCCGCCTGCGCGATGTCCGCCTCGATGGCGTGGATGTCGTACTTCGGCGCCTGGCGCGGATCCGAGCGCACCAGCATGTGCAGGCGCGCGAGCAGCGCTTCGGACAGGTGCACGGTGAACTCGACCGAGGTGCCCTGCAGGTGGCGCTTCAGGATCTGCATGATCTTCAGGCGCACGTCGGTGTTGAAGTTCTCGCGCGGGATGAACACCAGGCACGAGTAGAAGCGCCCGTAGAGGTCGCGGCGGATGAAGACGCGCGTCTTGCGCCGGTCGCCCAGGCGGAGGATGCCCAGCGCCGTCTCGAAGAGCGTGTCCTCGTCGATCTGGAAGAGCTCGTCGCGCGGGTAGCCCTGCAGCACCGACAGGAGGTTCTTGTACATGTGGCTGAACTGCCGGAAGCCGGCGCGCGCCACGACGCGATCGACCTTGCGGCGCAGCAGCGGCACCTGGCGCGGATCGGCGTGGTACGCCGACGACGTGTAGAGGCCCACGAAGCGGCGCTCGCCCGTCACCTTGCCGGAGGCGTCGAAGCGCTTCACGCCGATGTAGTCGAGGTAGCCGGGCCGGTGCACGGTGGAGCGCGCGTTGGCTTTCGTGAGCATGAGCAGGCGCGGCTCGCGCGCGAGCGCCTTCAGCTCGCGCGGCAGCTCGGCGAAGCTCGCCGACACGCCGCCCAGCTTGGGCTCGCGCAGCACGCCCAGGCCGGAGCGCGGCACGATGCGAAGCTGGTCCTCGCCATCCGCGGTCGTGAGCTCGTAGTCGCGATAGCCGAGGAAGGTGAAGTGATGGTCGGCCGCCCACGCGAGGAAGGCGCGGATCTCGCCCGTTTCGTCTGCGTCCAGGAAAGCGGGAGGCTGATCGAGCTCCTTCACCACCGCCTCCATGCGCGCGCGCATCTCGTTCCAGTCCTCGAACGAGGCGCGCACGTCGGCCAGCACCGCGAGGATGCCGGCGCCGATCTCGCGCAGGCGCGCGGGGTCGGTCTCGCGATCGACCTCCACGTGCATCCAGGACTCGTGGCGCCCGTCCTTCACCGGCGGCCCGAAGGATTTCAGCTGCCCCTCGTTGTCGCGCTGCGTGGCGAGGATCGGATGGTTGATGAGGTGCAGCGTGTAGCCCTGCCGGTTCACCTCCATCGACACCGAGTCCACCAGGAACGGCATGTCGTCATTGACGATCTCGATGACGGTGTGCGGGCTCGACCAGCCGTGCTCCTCGGTGCGCGGGTTGTACACGCGCAGCTTCGGCGTGCCGCTCGCGAACGCGCGCGCGAAGGCGAGCTGGGCCATGGCGGCGCCGTAGAGATCCTCCGGCGCCCTGTCGGCCATGTCCTCGGGGTCGACGTTGTCGTAGTACTGGGTGATGAAGGCCCGCGCTTCCTTGGCGGGTCCGGAGCCAAGACGCTGGTCGGCCATGCGCAGGACCTGCTCGAGGAGCGCCTGCTTCTGCTCGTGCGTGGGGAAATGCATTGCGCGGTGGGGAACTCGGGAAACCGTTATTGTCCTCCAATCCGCGCCCGAGTATCCTACGCGCCAGAAGCGGCCGGTCCTCTCGGAACGCATCGCCTAGCCGCCAACCCGTCCCCAACCCAGGAGGTTTCAATGCATCGCAACATGAAGGCCGTATTCGCGGCCCTCGCCTGCGCGCTCATCTCGGCGCCCGCGGCCGCGCAAGGCACGCTCGACAAGATCAAGCAGACCGGCACCATCACCGTCGGCCACCGTGACGCGTCCATCCCCTTCTCCTACTACGACGACAAGCAGCAGATCGTCGGGTACGCGGTCGACATCTGCAAGCGCATCGTCGACGCGGTGAAGAAGGAGCTGAAGATGTCCAGCATCCAGGTGAACTACCAGCTGGTCACCTCCGCCAACCGCATCCCGCTCATGGCCAACGGCACCATCGACCTGGAGTGCGGCTCGACCACCAACAACCTGGATCGCCAGAAGCAGGTCTGGTTCACCAACACGCACTTCGTCACCGCCAACCGCTGGGTGGCCAAGAAGTCGGCCAACCTGAAGGCGCTGAACGACCTGAAGGGCAAGACCGTCGTCTCGACCGCGGGCACCACCAACATCAAGCAGATCACCGAGCTCAACGCGCAGCAGAACCTGGGCATGAACATCATCTCGGCCAACGGGCACCCGGAAGCCTTCCAGATGGTGGAGACCGGTCGCGCGGTCGCGTTCGTGATGGACGACATCCTGCTCTACAGCCTCGCGGCGCAGTCGCGCACGCCCGGCGACTATGCGATCTCGCCGATCGCCCTCTCGGTGGAGCCGTACGGGATCATGATCCGCAAGGACGACACGGCCTTCAAGGCGGTGGTGGACAAGGCGACGGCCGAGCTCTACTCGTCGGGCGCGATCAAGTCGATCTACGACCAGTGGTTCCTCAAGCCCGTGCCTCCCAAGGGCATCAACCTGAACGTGCCCATGAGCGAGCCGCTGAAGAAGGTTTTCGCCAAGCCGACGAGCTCGGGCGACCCGAACGACTACAAGTAACCGCTGACGCCGCGACGGGGGACTCGAAGGTCCCCCGTTTCGCTTCGAGCCCGCGCGCATGAACTACAACTGGAATTGGGGAATCCTCTTCTCGCCCGAGCCGGGCGGCACGGGGACGTTCCTGCATTACCTGCTGGTGGGCCTGGGCTGGTCGATCATCACCGCGCTTTGCGCGTGGGTGATCGCGCTCGTCATCGGGTCCATCGTCGGCACGCTGCGCACCACCAACAGCCCGTGGGTCGTGCGCCTGGGCAACGGCTACGTCGAGCTCTTCCGCAACATCCCGCTCATCGTGCAGATGTTCCTCTGGTTCTTCGTGTTCCCCGAGCTGCTTCCCAAGGACATCGGCGATTCGATCAAGCAGATGCCGCCGCCGTGGAGCTCGCTGGTGCCGGCGGTGCTGTGCCTGGGCATGTTCACCTCGGTGCGCGTGGCCGAGCAGGTGCGCGCCGGCATCAACTCGCTGCCGCGTGGCCAGCGCATGGCCGGCACGGCCATGGGACTGACCAGCGGGCAGACCTATCGCCACGTGATCCTGCCGCAGGCCTTCCGCATCATCCTGCCGCCGCTCACCTCCGAATTCATGAACGTGATCAAGAACTCCTCGGTCGCGCTCACCATCGGCCTCATGGAGCTCACCGGCCGCGCCCGCGCCATGCAGGAGATGACGTTCCAGGTGTTCGAGGCGTTCGCCGCGGCCACCGTGCTCTACCTCGTCACCAACATGGTCGTCGTCCTGGGCATGCGGCTTCTCGAGCGCAAGGTGCGCGTTCCCGGGCTCATCGCCGTCGGCGGCGCCGTGCAGGCGGGACACTGATGGACGCGGGCTTCGACTGGGACGTCATCCAGCGCTCGGCCGGCTACCTTTTCCGCGAGGGCATGACGTTCACCGTCACGCTCACGCTCCTGTCCATGGCCGGCGGCATCTTCTTCGGCACGCTGCTCGCGATGATGCGGCTGGGGCCCAAGCCGCTCTCGATGGTGGCCGGCGCCTACGTGAACCTCATGCGCTCCATCCCGCTGGTGCTCGTGATCTTCTGGTTCTTCTTCCTCGTGCCCTACATCGGCGCCTGGATCACCCGCGCGGAGAGGCCCATACCGGTGGGCGCCTTCTACTCGGCGCTGGTGACCTTCACGATGTTCGAGGCCGCCTACTACTGCGAGATCATGCGCGCGGGAATCCAGTCGATCGCGCGCGGACAGGTGTGGTCCGGCTACGCGCTGGGGCTGAACTACTGGCAGACGATGGGCCACATCGTGCTGCCGCAGGCCTTTCGCAACATGGTCCCGGTGCTGCTCACGCAGACCATCGTGCTCTTCCAGGACACGTCGCTCGTCTACGTGATCTCCGCCACCGACTTCCTCGGGGCGGCCTCCAAGATCGCCAACCGCGACTACCGGCTGGTGGAGATGTATACCTTCGCGGCAGCCGTCTACTTCGTGATCTCCTTCGGCCTGTCGCTGATGGTCAAGAAGCTGCAGGCGAAGATCGCGGTGATTCGATAGGGACAAACCGAATGGCGATGATCGAGATCAAGGACGTGAGCAAGTGGTACGGCACTTTCCAGGTGCTCACCGACTGCACCACCAACGTGGACAAGGGCGAGGTCGTGGTGGTCTGCGGCCCCTCCGGCAGCGGCAAGTCCACGCTCATCAAGACCGTGAACGGGCTGGAGCCCTTCCAGAAGGGCACCATCTCCGTCGACGGCATCGCGGTGAACGACCCGAAGACGAACCTCTCGAAGCTGCGCTCGCGCATCGGCATGGTCTTCCAGAACTTCGAGCTCTTCCCGCACATGTCGGTGCAGAAGAACCTCACGCTCGCGCAGGTGAAGGTCCTCGGCCGGCCCGAGGAGCAGGCGCGCGAGAAGGGGCTGAAGCTCCTCGACCGCGTGGGCCTGCTCGCGCACAAGGACAAGTTCCCGGGCCAGCTGTCCGGCGGACAGCAGCAACGCGTCGCCATCGCGCGCGCCCTCTCGATGGACCCCATCGCGATGCTCTTCGACGAGCCGACCTCCGCGCTGGATCCGGAGATGATCAACGAGGTGCTCGACGTCATGGTGGAGCTCGCCAAGGAGGGCATGACCATGATGGTCGTGACCCACGAGATGGGCTTCGCGCGCAAGGTGGCGAACCGCGTGATCTTCATGGACCGCGGCCAGATCGTGGAGGACCTGCCGAAGGACGATTTCTTCGGCAAGCCGCGCTCCGAGCGGGCCCAGGTCTTCCTGTCGAAGATCCTGCACCACTAGAGTGACGCAGGTCACAGCGCCGCCTACCGCGATGGGGGCCTGCCGCACCCCCAAAAACCCTCGGAAATCATTGACGAAACACTCGTTTTTGGCGGAAACTGCCGGTCTATGAACCGCCTTACGGCCATCGGCCTGGCTTCGCTCGTCGCCTACGGGCTGCTGCTGACGACGAAGTACATGGGTGTCGTCTCCGCCGCGCGCGAGGACAAGGGCACCATGGCGAGCCTCCAGGAAGGCCGCATCCTCGGCACGGCCCTGGTCGGCGCACAGGGTGCGCTGCCCGCGCCGCAACGCGTGTCGCTCCCCCCGCCCCTGCCGCGCACCGAGCCGATCCGGGCGTCCGTGACCGCCGTCGATTTCCGCGCCTCGCGCGACCTCAAGACCTTTGCCGACGCGCTCCAGGCGCGCCGGGCGTCGCTGAATGGCGACGAACGCTATTTCCTCGCCAAGGCGCTGGAGGAATGCCAGTTCACCACCACGGTGAACGAGGACCTCGCCGCCTACAGCACCAAGCAGCGCCGCCAGTTCCTGGCCGGCCTGCCCGCCGGCGACGCCAACAATTCCCGCCGCGTGGCCGCATACGACGCGGTGGACAACACGCAGCGCTGCGTGCGCTTCCAGGGCACCAAGGTGTCGCAGAAGGAGATCGAGGACCTGTACCTCTCCGCCGCGCAGCAGGGCGATGCCCGCGCGCAGGCGCGCATCCTCGTGGCCGAGCTGAACACGTCGAAGTCGCGCAGTGCCGGGTCGGATGCGGCGCAGTCCCGCACCAACGACCAGATGTCGCAGATGATCGCGCTGCTGGAATCGCGGGACCCGGAAGCGATGATGATCGTGGGCGGGTTCCTCTCGCAGAACTCGGTGGCGAGCTCGCTTCGCATCGGGCCCAACGGCGAGATCCCGGAGCCGTCCGCGTTCCTCGGCGCCTTCTCGCTCGCCGCGTGCGACATGGCCCAGGATTGCATCAACCTCTCGCGCGAGCCGCAGATGGCGTGCGCGTACGGCGGCTACTGCGACGCGCAGACGTACGAGGAGCTCTACACCAACTTCATGGCGTCGCCGTGGACGTACATGCAGGCGGTGCGCTACCGCAACCTCATCATCACCGCCGTCAACACGCACAACTGGTCGCTGATCGGCCTCACCGGCCCGGTCGCGAACGGCAACCCCCCTCCGCAGTAAGAGCTAGCCCGCCAGGGCTCGCACGTGCTCGACCACGCAGCGGCCGAGCGCTTCCGTGTTGTAGCCCCCCTCCAGCGTCGAGACCACCCGCCCTTCGGCGTGCCGGTCGGCCACGTCCATCAGCTTCTCGGTGACCCAGCGGTAGTCCTCGTCGTCCAGCTTGAGGTACGCAAGGGGATCGTCGCGGTGCGCGTCGAACCCCGCCGATACGAACACCATCTGCGGCGAGAACTCGTCCAGCGCGGGAATCCAGAAGCGCTCGACGGCCTCGCGAAAGCCGCGCCCGTCGGTCATGGCCGGGAGCGGCACGTTGATGATGTGCTCGTTGCCCGAATCCGCGCCGCAATAGGGGTAGTAGGGATGCTGGAAGGTGGAGCACAGCATCACGCGCGGGTCCTCGTGAAACGCGTCTTCGGTGCCGTTGCCGTGGTGCACGTCGAAATCGAGGACCGCCACGCGCTCGAGGCCGTGCTGCTCGATGGCGTGCATGGCGCCGATCGCCACGTTGTTGAAGATGCAGAAACCCATGGGCCGCGTCGGCGTGGCGTGATGCCCGGGAGGGCGGACCGCGCAGAACGCGTTGGATGCATCGCCCGCCATCACGGCGTCGGTGGCGCTCACCACCGCGCCCGCCGCGCGCAACGCGGCCGAAAGCGACTTGGCATTCATCGACGTATCCGGATCGAGGTACGCGTAGCCCCGCTCGGGCGCCGACTCGAAGATGAGGTCCACGTGCTGCGCGTCGTGCACGCGCTCGAGGTGCTCGCGCCTGGCCTCGGGCGCTTCGCGCATCGACAGCTTGCTCGCGAGACCCGACGATTCGAGCGCGGCGAGGATCGCCTTCAGGCGCATGGGCGATTCGGGATGCCCCGCGCCCATCTCGTGAAGCGTGCAGTCGGGGTGCGTGTAGATCGCGGTCGCCATGCCGCGAATTGTACTCAGAAGGTGAGGCGCTCGATCTGCTTGGTGCCGCTCATGGCGGGAAGGCCGTACGCAGGGTCGTTGGGCGCGAGGCCCCCGGGCGGCTCGATGTTGTAGGTGAAGGTGCCCGTGGAGTTGCTGTTGAACGAGAAGGTGAACGAGCCGATGCGCGTGGCCACGCGATTGGAGCCGGGCTGGAAGAACGGCACGCCGGTCAGCACGAACACATCGCCCGTGATCGACGTGGGCGTGGTCCAGGTCCCGCCGGACATCCCGATCCAAAGCGGCTTGAAGGCGCCGGTGCCCGACGGGTCCTGCTGGCGGGGATCGTAGGTGTACCAGATCGCCCACGTGCGGCTGCTCGCATGCTGGGTGATGGTGATGCCCCAGCCGCTCTCGTTGCGGTTCCACCAGAGGTCGGTGTAGTTGGCTGCAGGCGTCGCGTCGGCGCCGGCGCAGAGCGTCGCGCTGCAGCACACCGCTGCGATCAGTCTTCGGATCATCACTGGCATTTCTCCAATGCAACTATTGTAGGCTCGCCGGCTTCAAAATCGCGAGGCGCGACATGATATCCTCGGCCGCTCCGGATGGACCCGTAAATCCCTGACAAGGTTCCCTTTTTTCGATGCTCCTGGACTCACGCAGCCGACTCGCCGCAGGCCCCACGGAAGCCGTCATAGCCGCCGCAGGAAGGGTCATCCTGGGCAAGGAACGCCAGATCCGGCTCGCGATGGCGTGCATCCTCGCCCGCGGCCACCTGCTCATCGAGGACGTGCCCGGCGTCGGCAAGACCACGCTCTCCCATGCGCTCGCGCGGCTGCTGGGCCTCGACTACCAGCGCATCCAGTTCACATCCGACCTCCTGCCGGCCGACATCATCGGCGTCTCGATCTTCGATCGTGACAGCTCGAGCTTCCGCTTCCATCCGGGCCCGATCTTCGCGCAGATCATCCTCGCCGACGAGATCAACCGCGCGAGCCCCAAGGCGCAGAGCGCGCTGCTGGAAGCGATGGAAGAGCACCAGGTCACCGCCGAGGGAGAGACGCGCCCCCTCCCCGAGCCCTTTTTCGTCATCGCCACGCAGAACCCGCTGCACCAGGTCGGCACGTTCCCCCTTCCCGAGTCGCAGCTCGACCGCTTCCTCATGCGCATCAACCTGGGCTATCCCGACGCCAAGGCGGAGCGCGAGCTGCTGAAGGGCGCCGAGCGGCGCGACCTCATCTCGCAATTGCAGCCCGCGATGAACACCGAGCAGTTGATCGAGCTGCAGAAGGCCGTGCCGCAGACGCAGGTCTCCGACGCGCTGCTCGACTACGTGCAGAGCCTCATCAACCACACGCGCCACTCGCCCCGGTTCACGCAGGGCCTGTCGCCGCGCGCGGGCGTGGCGGTGCTGCGCGCCGCGCAGTCGTGGGCGATGATGGAGGGACGCCGGCAGGTGCTCCCCGAGGACGTGCAGGCCATCCTGCCCGCCGTCGTGGGCCATCGCCTCCACGGCAACGCCGACGCCGTGAAGGGCAGCTTCGACCCCGCGCAGGAGCTCATCGCCGGCGTCCCGATCCCGTAGGGCCCGCGTGTTCGCCGGCCTTCGGCAGTCGATCTCCGACTGGATCTTCCGCGCCACGGCGCCGGAGGTCCCTCCGGTCACCCTCGTCCAGCGGCGCATCTTCATCCTGCCCACCCGCCAGGGCTACACGTTCGGCTTCACCACGCTGGTGCTGCTGATCGCCTCGATCAACTACGCCCTCTCGCTCGGCTTCGTGCTCACGTTCACCCTGATGAGCATGGCGGGCGTGGCCATGCTGCACACGTGGCGCAACCTCGCGCACCTGAAGCTTCGCCCCGGGCGCTGCGATCCGGTGTTCGCGGGGCAGACGGCTCACTTCGGCGTGAACGTGGAAACGCCGGCGCAGACGCGCTTTTCCGTCGCGGTGCGCCGCACCGACGAGCAGCCCGTGTACGCCGACGTGAGCGTCGCCGAGACCGCGTCCATCGCGCTGCCGGTCGTCGCCGCGAAGCGCGGCGTGATGCGCTGCGGGCGCCTGGAGATCTTCACGCGCTATCCGATCGGGCTCTTCCACGCATGGTCGTACGTCGACTTCGACCTGCGAGTGGTCGTCTATCCGCGCCCGGATCCGTCCGCCGGCATGCCTCCCGCGCATTCGCGCAGCCTCACCGAGGAAGGCATTCCCGTTCCCGGCGACGAGGAGTTCCACATGCTGCGCCCGTACCGGCCGGGCGACGCACCCAAGCTCATCGCGTGGAAGGCTCTCGCGCGCGAGCAGGAGCTGCTCACCAAGGAATTCAGCGCCATGGCTTCGAGCGAGCTGTGGATCGACTGGGAGGAGGCGCGGGCGGTCGACGTCGAAGCGCGCCTCGCCATGCTCTGCCACTGGGTGATGGTGGCCGATCGTTTCGGGCAGAGCTACGGCCTGCGCCTTCCCGGTCTCGCGATCGCGCCCTCGCGCGGCGACGCGCACCGCACGCGCTGCCTCGAGGCGCTGGCGCTCTTCAACGGCGGCGGCGCATGAGGAGCGTGGCGGTCTCCCCGCACCTGGACGTGCGCAACGTCATGTGGCTGCTGGCCGCGATGGTGTTCGTGGTGGCGCCGCACCTGCTGCGCATGCCGTACTGGGTGAGCATCTTCTTCCTCGCGATCGTCGCCTGGCGCGCCTGGATCGCGTGGGCCGCGATCCACTTTCCGGGCCGCTTCGTCACCGCCGCGCTCACCATCGCCGCCGCCGTCGCGACGTACTTCGAATACCGGCGCATCGTCGGGCGCGAGGCCGGAGTGACGCTCCTCGTGGTGATGGCCGCGTTGAAGCTGCTGGAGATGAAGACGCAGCGCGAGGTGGTGCTGTCGATCTACCTGGGCTTCTTCCTGGTGCTCACCAACTTCCTCTTCTCGCAGACGATCCCGCTGGGCATCTACATGCTGGCGTGCGTGTGGATCTTCGTGGGCACCATGGTGGGCTTCAACCGCGTCGGCAGCTCGCCCACCCTCGCCCAACGCCTGCGCCCCGCGGGCGCGCTCCTGGTGCAGGCGCTGCCGCTCATGGTCGCGTTCTTCATCCTCTTCCCGCGCGCGTCGGGCCCGCTCTGGGCGCTGCCCACGGATTCGCGCTCCGGCG
>Ga0070675_100004557_pt1 | contig 10578 bp, 11 predicted proteins | sample KBSM43metaG_FD_65343 | JGI IMG/M metagenome (GOLD analysis project Ga0070675, IMG submission 65343) | Miscanthus rhizosphere microbial communities from Kellogg Biological Station, Michigan, USA - KBS M4-3 metaG | ecosystem: Host-associated > Plants > Roots > Rhizosphere > Soil ...
GGCGGCTCGTGCTCACGAACGAAGGCGAGCAATTGCTCAACGATTGCCGCGGGCTGCTCAACTATGCGCGCGCGCTCGGCGAGCAGGCGCAGGTGCTGCGCCGAGGCGACGTCGGCGTGCTCCGGGTGTCGGCGTCGCCGCATCTGATCGAGGGAATCTTCCCCGCTTTTCTGCGCCATTACGCGGTGCGTTACCCGAACGTGCAGGTCAGGCTGGTGGACGCGGCGGGGCCGCAACTGTTCGACATGCTCGAGCGCGGCGAGATCCATCTCGCCCAGAGCGCGGTGCGCGCGATCACGCCGGACGAGCAGCGCTTCGCGAGTCATCCGCTCGCGCCGATGCAGATGCTCGCGGCTTTCCATCCGAAACTCCGGCTCGGCGCCGACGGCGCGGTCGAAATCGGTCGCCTCGCGCCTTACCCGCTGCTGCAGCCGACGCCGGACTTCATCATGCGCAGGAGCTTCGACGCCGCCTGCCGGCTCGCCGGCTTCACGCCGAACAACGTTCTCGAATGCCGCGCCCCGCACGGGCTGCTGGCAATGGCCGAAGCCGGCCACGGCGTCGCCATCATCCCGTCGGCTCTGCGCATTCACGGCTACCGGGTACGCGTGATGCGCGTCACCTATCGCGGCAAGCCGATCGAGGAGCCGCTTGCCGTGCTGTTCGACAAGCGCCGCCCGCTGCCCGGCTACGCGAAGGTCTTTTGCGACATGCTCGCCGAGCACGTGCGCAAGGGATTCCCGCTGCCGCGCGGCTAGCGGCTACTGGGGCTTGATGCCCGCCTGCTTCACCACCTTGCCCCAGGTGTCGAACTCGCGCTTGATGTAGGCGCCGAATTCGTCCGGCGTCATCGACAGCGGCTCGACGCCGGTCTTGTTCATCTGCTCGATCACTTTCGGGTTGGCGAGCGCCCTGGCGATTTCCTTGTGCAGCCGATCCACGATGTCCTTCGGCGTGCCCTTGGGCGCGAGGTAGCCGTACCAGTTGAGCGCCTCGTAGCCCTGGTAGCCGGACTCGGCGATGGTCGGCACGTCGGGCATCAGCGCGGCGCGCTTCGAGCCGGTGGTGGCGATCGCCTTGGCCTTGCCGGCGCGGATCTGCGAGATCGACGACACCGGCGTGGCGAAGAACGAATCGACCTGCTTGCCGAGGAAGCCCTGCATCGCCGGGCCGCCGCCCTTGTAGGGGACGTGCACGATGTCGATGCCCGCCATCACGCGCAGCAGCTCGCCCGCGAGGTGGCCGGCGCCGCCGACGCCGGAGGAGGCATAGGTGATGACGCCCGGCTTCTGCTTGGCGAGCTTGACGTAGTCGGCGACCGAGTTCACGCCGAGGTCGGGCTGCACCACCAGCACGTTGGCGAACACCGCGGCCATCGAGATCGGCACCAGGTCCTTCAGCGGGTCGTACGCCGTCTTCATGATGTGCGGGTTCACCGTGAGCGCGCCGACGTTGGCGAGCACGATGGTGTAGCCGTCGGGAATGGCGCGCGCCACCACGTCGACCGCGATGTTGCCGCCGGCGCCGGCGCGGTTCTCGACCACCATCTGCTGCCCCATCTGCTCCGCGAGCGCGGGGGCGACGATGCGCGCGGTGGTGTCGGTGCCGCCGCCGGGCTCGAAGCCGACCACGGTGGTGATCGGCTTGTTGGGGTACTGGGCAAAGCAAATCCCCGAAAAAAAGATTCCGATGAGTGCGAGAAGCCTGTTCACACCACTCCTCCTTTGCGTAGTTGTTCGATTTCCGGCGCGCTGTACTTCAGCTCGCGCAGGATCTCGTCGGTGTGCTCGCCGATCTCGGGCGTCGGCGCAACCACCTTGGCCGGCGTGCGCGACAGCACGGCGGCATTGGCCAGGATGTTCTTGCGCCCGAGCTTCTTGTGCTCGACCGGCGTGGCCACGCCGAGGTGCTTCACCTGCGGGTCGGCGAACACCTCGTCCACCTTGTAGATCGGCCCGCACGGGATGCCGGCCTGGTTCAGGATCTCGATCCATTCGGCGCCGGTCTTCTTCACCAGCGCGGCTTCGATCGCCGCATTCAGCTGCTTGCGATTCTCGGCGCGCTTCTTGCCGCCTTTGAAATCCGGCGAGGCGAGCATGTCCTCGCGCTCGATCGCCTTGCAGAGGCTGGTCCACATGCCCTCGCCCGAGGCGGCGACGTTGATGTAGCCGTCCTTGGTCTTGTAGGCGGAGGTCGGCATGCTGGTCGGATGGTCGTTGCCGACCTGCGGCGGCACTTCACCCTCCATCAGGTAGCGCGCGGCCTGGAAGTCGAGCAGCGAGATGCCCGCCTGCAGCAGCGAGCTTTGCACCCACTGGCCCTTGCCCGAGGTCTCGCGCTCGAGCAGCGCGACGAACACGCCGATCGCGGCATACAGGCCGCCGGTCAGGTCGGCGATCGCCGCGCCGGTGCGCACCGGCCCCTGGCCGGGAAAGCCGGTGACCGACATCAGGCCGCTCATGCCCTGCGCGATCTGGTCGAAGCCCGGCCGCTTGACGTACGGCCCGTCCTGGCCGAAGCCCGAGATGCTCGCCAGGATGATGCGCGGGTTGATCTTGCTCAGCGACTCGTAGTCGATGCCGAGGCGGAACTTGACGTCCGGCCGGTAGTTTTCCACCACCACGTCGGCGGTCTTCACCAGGCGCTCGAGCACGCCCTTGGATTCCGGCACCTTGAGGTTGAGGGTCATCGCCCGCTTGTTGCGGTGCAGGTTCTGCATGTCCGGGCCGAGGCGCGGCCCGCCCATTGCCTCGTTGGGGTCGACCCCCGGGGGCGACTCGATCTTGATCACGTCGGCGCCGAAGTCGGCGAACTGGCGCACGCAGGTCGGGCCGGCCCGGACCCGCGAGAAGTCGAGGATGCGAAGGCGCGATAAAGCGCTGGATGCGGAGATGCGCGGCATGGGAATATTCTAGCTGGCCGTCTGTTCGGTTCTATCTAGGAGGAGTCCATGATCAAAGTGATAGTGAAACTCGTACTCGTCATCGCCGCCCTCAGCCTCGCCGGCTGCTCCACGTATTCCAACAACGCGCCATCGTGGATGCCCGGCAGCAATGCCATCAAGGTCAACCTGACGGGCACCGACGAAGTCCCGCCGCTCAGCGTGCCGGGCTCGGGCTCGGGCACCATCCGCGTCGAGGACGACGGCACCGTCAGCGGCAGCATCACCACCAAGGACGTCGCGGGCACCATGGCGCACATCCATCGCGGCGCCAAGGGCACCAACGGCCCGGTGATCGTGCCGCTCGACAAGAACGGCGACACCTACACCGTGCCTGCCGGCCGCAAGCTGACGCCCGAGCAGATCAAGGACCTGAAGGCGGGCAACCTGTACGTCAACGTGCACACCGCCAAGAACAAGGGCGGCGAAGTGCGCGGCCAGCTGACGCCCTGATCTGAAGCAGTTTCTCCTAGTCCTCGCTCTCGGGGCTGCGTGGCCGGTGGCCGCGCAGTATCCCGAGAGACCGGTTCGCCTGGTCGTGCCGCAGGCCGCGGGCAGCGCGACCGACAACATCGCGCGCATCATCGCCCCGGCGCTGGCGAAGGAGCTCGGCCAGCCGGTGATCGTCGACAACCGCCCCGGCGGCGCGCTCACCATCGGCATCGACGCGGTGGCGAAAGCCGCGCCGGACGGCTACACCCTCGGCCAGGGCCCGGTCGGCGCGCTCGCCATCACGCGCCACATGGTGGCGAAGCTTCCGTACGACATCGAGCGCGACCTCCAGCCGGTCGCGCTGGTCACCACGGGCTACATGCTCCTCGCGGTTTCACCCAAGACAGATTTCCATTCGGTGAAAGAGCTGGTCGAGTTCGCCAAGAAGAATCCCGGCAAGCTCTCCAACGCCTCTTCGAGCAACGGCTCGCCCGGCCACGTGAGCGGCGAGCTGTTCAAGTACATGACCGGCACCGACATCGTCCACATTCCCTACAAGGGCGGCGCGCCGGCGATCGCCGACCTGATCGCCGGCCAGGTGCAGCTCATGTTCGAGAGCACCAACTCGATCGCGCCGCACGTCAAGGCCGGGCGCGTGCGCGCGCTCGCGGTCACCGGCGAGAAGCGCGCGCTCAGCCTGCCCGAAGTGCCGACGCTGATCGAAGCCGGCGTGCCCGGCTACGAAGTGAACGCATGGAGCGGGATCATCACCACCGCCGGCGTGCCGCGCGCGGTGCTCGACAAGCTCAACGCCGCGGTCAATCGCGCGATCCTCGAGCCCAAGGCGAAGGAGCTGCTGTTCGCGCTGGGCAGCGAGGGCGGCGGCGGCACGCCCGAGGATTTCGCCGCGCTCATCCGGCGCGACTCGGCCAAGTGGGCCGAGGTGGTGAAGCGCTCCGGCGCTAAGATCGACTGAACATCTTCTTTCCGGCGACCGGCATTTCTGCCGTAAGGATCTCGCCGTTCATCGAGTCGGTGATGTAGAGCGTCGTTCCCTGGAAGGCAATGTTGGTCATCAGCCGGTGCTCGCTGCCCGCGTGCGCCAGGTGCGTCGGCAGGCAGTTCGAGTCGAAGCGCCAGATGCCGACGCCGAGGTGGCAGACGAGGAGCCCGTCCTCGGCGTCCATCTCGATGCCGTCGGGGCCGGCGTGGCCGCCGGAGAGCTGGATCGCGACGCCGGTCTTGGACGGCGTGCCGCCCGCCATCAGCGGCAGGCGCCAGATCTGCTGCGCGCGCGTGATCGCGACATAAACCTGAGAATTCGATTTATTGAGGGTTATCCCGTTGGGTGATGGAGCGTTCGACACCAGCCGCTGCAATTCGCCGTTCGCCCGCAGGCGCCACACGCGCCCGCTCGGATCGGCGATGCCGCTCTGCCCCTGGTCGGTGAAGTAGAGATCGCCGTTGTCGGCGAAGTGCAGGTCGTTCAGGCCCTTGAAGCTTTCGCTGAAGGCGGTTTCCAGAACCGGCTCGATCGAGCCCGTCTTGGTGTCGAGTTTCAGCAACCCTTTTTTGTAATCGGCGATGTAGGCATGGCCGTCCTTGTGGATTTTCAGGCCGTTGGGCCAGCCGTCGTACTGGGTGACGAGCTCCCACTCGCCCTTCGGGCTGACGCGGAAAATCCGGCCGAAGGGAATGTCCACGCACCACAGGTTGCCCTTGCGGTCGAACGACGGTCCTTCCAGAAAGCTGTCAACCGGTGCAAGCTGGCGATTGGGATCGGACCACGCCGTGCGCTGCTTCTTGCGCAGCTTCGGCGGCAGCGAGGTGAAACGCCGCACCTCGATTTTTTTTATTGCCTGGAAAGGATTTAGCATCGGAATGCGGCGAAGGATAGGCGTGTTCACCCAGCCATACAAGGAGGTTTCATGAACCGATTCTGGCTTCTTGCTCTCGTTCTGGTCTCATCGCTCGCGCTCGCGCAGGCGCCGCAGCGCATCCGCGGCACCATCACCAGCCTGTCGGGCGACTCGCTGATGGTGAAGACGCGCGAAGGGCGCGACGTCACGCTGCAGCTGACGCCGGATGCGCAGGTCGTCACCACCAAGAAGGGCACGATGGCCGACTTCAAGACCGGAAGCTTCGTCGGCGTGACCTCGGTGAAGGACGGCAATGGCCGGCTGGTGGCGCAGCGCGTGCACGCGCTCGGGCCGCAGGTTCCCCAGATGCACGGCGCCTGGGATTCGATTCCCAACTCGATGATGACCAACGCCAACATCGAAAGCAGCGCGCAGGTGAGCGGCGGCAACGAGCTCACGCTGAAGTACAAGGACGGCGAGCAGAAGATCCTGGTGACGCCGCAGACCGAGTTCTTCACCTTCGAGTCCGGCAGCCGCGCCGACCTCAAGCCCGGCGAAACGATCTTCGCCGGCGCGCGCATGGACAACGACGGCAAGCTGGTCGCGCCGCGCGTCGCGGTCAGCAAAAATGGCGTCAAGCCTCCGCAGTAGGGCAGTTTTCGCCGCGGCGCTGCTCGCGCTCGGCATCGGCCTGAGCGAGGCCGATGCGCAGACGCGCGTGCGGGGCACGATCACGGCGCTCGACGGCGCCTCGTTCACGGTGGACGGCAGGACGCAGGTGCGCCTTGCCGACACCACGCAGATCGTCTTCGCGCAGCCGATGGCGCTCGCCGACATCAAGCCAGGCGATTTCGTCGGCGTGACCTCGAACAGGGCGCAGGACGGAACGCTCACCGCCGTGGAGGTGCGCCGCTTCCCCGGCGCGCTCAACCCGGGCCACCGGCCGTTCGACGGGCGCAACGATCAGACCATGACCAACGCGACCGTCGGCCAGCTCGTCCAGTCGGCGAGCGGTCGCGACCTGGTGCTGACCTATCCCGACGGCATGCAGCGCGTCACCGTGCCGCCGAACGCCTCGATATCGGATCTCGTGCCCGGGAACCGCAGCCAGCTCGTGCCCGGCGCGCCGGTGAATCTGACACACGACGCGAGTGGCGTCGCACTCAGGGTCCAAGTCGGTCCGAAGCAGTAGACTCGCGGCGTGAACCGCCGCGCCTTGCTCAGCTATCTCGCCGGCTCCGTGCTCCTCGGACCGGGTGTCGTGCTGGCGCAACCAGCCCGCCCGGCACGGATAGGCTGGCTCTCGTATCTCCCTCAACCCGATCCGGCGCTCGCCTTGCTGCAAGAAGGGTTGCGCAGCCTGGGGCACGTCGAGGGCAAGTCGTACCTGATGAGCGCGCGCTTCGCGAACAACGACTTCACGCGGCTGCCGGCGCTGGTCGACGAGCTGGTCGCCGAGCGCATCGACGTGCTGGTTTCACGCGGCCCTTCGGTCGACTTCACCAAGCGGGTGCGCGATCGCGTACCGGTGGTCTTCGTCTTCAGCGGCGACCCGGTCGCCGCGGGATTCGCCGACAGCCTCGGCAAGCCGGGTCGCAACATGACCGGCATGACGTTCATGGCGGCAGAGCTCTCCGCCAAGCGGGTGGAGATGCTGAAGGAGCTGCTGCCCGGCATGAAGCGCATCGCCCTGCTCTCCAATCCCGAGCACGCCGGCGAGCTGATCGAGTACCGCGTGACGGAGGATTCCGCGCGCCGCGTCGGCGCCGAAGTCACGCGCTACCTGGTGCACAAGCCGGAAGAACTGGCAGCGGCCTTCGCGTCGATCCGCTCGGCGAAGTTCGATGCGGTGCTGGTGTTTCCGGATTCGCTCACGCTCAATCGCCGCAAGGAAATCGCCGGAATGGCCGCGGAGAGCAGGATTCCGTGCATGTACGGCTGGACCGAGTTCGTCGAGGCCGGCGGCCTGGTGAGCTACGGGCCGACGATCTCGGAGGGTTTCCGCGCCCTCGCGGTGTTCACCGACAAGATCCTGAAAGGCGGGAACGCGAGCACCATCCCGATCGAGCAGGCGCGCGGCATCAGCCTGACCCTCAACCGGCCGGCGGCCACGGCGCTCGGCATCAAGATCCCGCCGGCGCTGCTGGCCCGCGTCGACCGGGTCATCGAGTAGCCGCTGGCTCGGCCGCGTCGGCCGCCAGCCCGCCGCCGAGAAACAGCTGCCCGACTTTCGGGTCCGCGAGGATGGCGCGCGCCTCGCCCGCCATGCGCGTGCGCCCGAGCTCGATCACCACGCCGTAATCCGAAATCTCCAGCGCGCGCTTGGCGTTCTGCTCGACCATCAGGATCGTCATGCCTTTGGCGCGCAGCTCGTGCAGGATGGCGAAGGTCTCCTGCACCAGGCGCGGCGAAAGCCCGATCGAGGGCTCGTCGATCAGCATCAGCGCCGGATCGAGCAGCAGTGCCCGCGCGATCTCGAGCAGCTTCTGCTGGCCGCCGGAGAGCGTCGACGCCTGCGCGCCGGCGCGCTCGCGCAGCATCGGAAAGCGCTGCATGACCGCCTCGACGCGCGCCGCGACGTCGATGCGGTGCGCCGCCGCGGTCGCGCCGAGCTCGAGGTTGTGGCGCACGCTCAGCTGCGGAAAGATGTTGCGCCCCTGCGGCACATAGGAGACGCCGAGCTCGAGCAGCTGGCGCGGGCCCAGGTTCGTGACCTCGCGCCCCTCGAACAGGACGCGGCCGGACTTCACCGGCAGCAGCCCGAACACGGTCTTGAACACGGTGGACTTGCCCGCGCCGTTCGGGCCGATGATGGTGGTGATGGCGCCGCGCGCGGCTTGCAGGCTGGTTCCGTTCAGCACCGTCAGCTCGCCATAGCCGGCGACGACGTCCTCGAGCACCAGGCTAGCCGCCAACTCAGTTTCCAAGATACGCCTCGACCACGGCCGGGTTGGCGCGGATCTCGCTCGGCGTGCCCTCGGCGATGATCCGGCCCTCGGCCAGCACCAGCACGCGCGTGCACAGCGCCATCACGAATTCCATGTTGTGCTCGATCACCACGAAGGTGGCGCGCTGCGAGGCGTTGATCTCGCGCAGGCGCTCGCGCAGGCCCGCGAGCATGGTCGGGTTGACGCCGCCGGCGGGCTCGTCGAGCAGCACCAGACGCGGCCCGGCCATGAACGCCATCGCCACGTCGAGCAGCTTCTGCTGGCCGTAGCTCAGCGCCGCCGCCTTCTCGGCGGCGAGCGCCGAGAGCCGGAAGAATTCGATCATGCGGTCGGCCGCCGGGCCCAGGCCGGCGTCGCGCCGCCCCACCAGGCGCGACCACATCGACGCCTGGTGCTCCTGCCCGGCGAGGATCAGGTTCTCGCGCACCGTGAGCTGGGGAAACACCTGCAGCAGCTGGAAGGTGCGGCCGACGCCCAGGCGGTTGAGCTGGCAGGGCCGCATCCCGGTGATGTCGCGCCCGTCGATGCGCACCTGCCCGGCCGAGGGCGCGAGCTGCCCGAGGATGCAGTTGAACAGCGTCGACTTGCCCGAGCCGTTCGGCCCGATCAGGCCGAGGATCTCGCCCTCGTGCACCTCGAACGAGACGCCGCTCACGGCGCTGATGCCGCCGAACGCCTTGGCGAGCTCGCGCACCTGCAGCACGGGATTCATCGCTTGAAGAGCCGCTGGCCCAGACCGAGCAGCCCGGAAGGACAGAACGCCATCAGCACCATCACCGCGACCGCGTAGAAGATCAGGTAGAGGCCCTCGCTGCCGAAGCGCATCCACTCCGGCAGCAGCACCGAGACCGCGGCGCCGAGAAACGGGCCGAGAAAGAAGCCCGAGCCGCCGACCATCACCATCAGCAGCAGGTTGAGCGACAGGTTGAGGTTGAAGGCCGTCGGCTCGATGAACTGCACCAGCGGCGCGTACAGCACGCCGGCGATTCCGCCGATCGCCGAGCCGAAGGCGAACGCCATCAGCGTATAGCGCCGGGTATCGACGCCGAGCGAGTCGGCGCGGATCGCGTTCTCGCGCAGCGCGGTGAAGGCGCGCCCCCACGGCGAGCGCACCAGCCACCAGGTCGCCGCCGAGACCAGCGCGAGGATGCCGAGACAGAAGAAGTAGAACTCGACCGGGCCCTTGGTGGACCAGCCGAGCAGCGTCGGCCGCGGAATGCCGGAGACGCCGTAGACGCCCTTGGTGAGCCATTCCTCGTTGCGCAGCACCAGATACACCAGCGTGGCGAAGGAAAGCGTGACGAAAGCGAGATAGTGGTGCTGCACGCGCAACGCCGGGTAGCCGAGCAGCCAGCCGATCGCGAGCGAAATCACGGTCGCGAGCAGGAACGCGCACCACAGCGGCCAGCCCTGCGTCGTCAGCAGCGCGGCGCTGTACGCGCCGATACCCACGAACGCGCCCTGCGCGAGCGAGACCTGACCGGCGTAGCCGAGGGTCAGGTTGAGGCCGATCGCGGCGATCGCCATCACCACCCAGAGGGTGAGGAGGTAGATGCCGTACGGCTTCAAGCCGAAGGGGGCCGCGACCAGGAGAATGATCAAACCAACCGCCGCGGCCTTCTTCATACCGTGCGCTCCTCGGCGCGGCCGAGCAGTCCCTGCGGCCGCCAGAGGATCACCGCGATCAGCAGGAAGAGCGGAATCGCGGCGCGGTACTGCGCCGACCAGTACGCGGCGACGAAGTTGTCGATCACCCCGAGCAGCAGGCCGCCGGCGATCGCGCCGCGCACCTGGTTGAAGCCGCCGACGATCGCCGCGACGAAGGCCGCGAGGCCCAGGATCTCGCCGTTGGTGAACTTGGCGAGGTAGATGGGACTCACCAGGAACGAGGCCAGCGCCACCAGCGCCGCGTTCACCAGGAACGTATAGAGGATCATGCGCTCGACCGGAATGCCGAGCACGCGCGCCAGCAGCGGATTCTGCGCGGTGGCCTGCATCTGCCGACCGGTGCGCGTCGCGCCGAGAAAATACTGCAGCAGGGCGACGGCGGCGAGCGCCACGCCGATGATCACCAGGCTCTGCGCCGAGATCACCGCGCCGCCGATGGAGAGGTTGGCCTCCGGCCACATGCCGGGAAACGACTGCGCCTCGGCGGCGTAGAACTCCTTGACCCCCTCCTTCATCAGGATGGCGAGGCCGAGCGTGGAGATGACGAGCGGCAGCACGCCGTGGCGCAGGATCGGGTCGACCACCAGGCGCTGGAACAGCAAGCCGAGCACCAGCAGCGCGACCAGCAGGCCGACCAGCAGCGCCGCCGGGAAGGACAGGCCGCCGAACTTCATCGCCGCGAGCACGAAGAACGCCGGCAGCATGACGAACTCGCCCTGGGCGAAGTTGA
>Ga0070675_100004558_pt1 | contig 10578 bp, 7 predicted proteins | sample KBSM43metaG_FD_65343 | JGI IMG/M metagenome (GOLD analysis project Ga0070675, IMG submission 65343) | Miscanthus rhizosphere microbial communities from Kellogg Biological Station, Michigan, USA - KBS M4-3 metaG | ecosystem: Host-associated > Plants > Roots > Rhizosphere > Soil ...
AAAGGTCAAAGGGCAAAGGGCAAAGGGCAAAGGTCAAAGGGCAAAAGGCAAAGGTCAAAGGTTAGGTGCTAGGAGGAGAGGCCATGCGAAAGATGACCGTACCCTTGGCCAGCGTGGCCGCGGCTGTATTGATGACACTGGCCATCACAGCGATCACCTCGAAAGCGGCTGACACCAGTTACGCCGAAGATCGGGCGGCGATCGAAGATCTGCAGGCGCGGTATCTCTTCGCGATGGATTTTGGAGATCCCGATCTCTACGTGACGATGTTCACCGAGGACGGCATCCTCGATGTCGGCTCCGGCGAAATCAAAGGACGCAAGGCGATTCGTGATGTCATCGCCAAGATGCCGAACTCGCGGACGACCGAGAACGGATTGCGTCCGGCATCCGGCCGCCACAACATCTCGAACATCGTCATCAAGGTCAACGGCAACAAGGCCTCGGCGCGTGCCTATTGGTTCCATTACAGCAACAACAATCCAGAACGACGCGGCGTATTCAGCGGTACGGCCACTACGAGGACGAGATGGTGAAGACCAATGGCCAGTGGTTCTTCACCAAGCGGCGCATCTACAACGAGGGACGCGCGGAGTGGGCGTATAAAGGCACGAAGAGCCCGGCCTGGTAGCGGCGGGTCTACGGACCTGCCAAGGGCAAAGGGCAAAGGGCAAAGTCAGGTGCGAGGGCATCATGAAGCGAACGGTTCTCGTTCTTAGTTTCAGTGCGCTATCGGCGGCTCTACTTGCGCAGACGCCTGGTGCCACCGTCTTCGAGGGTGCGCGTGTCATCGTTGGCGATGGGCGCGTGATCGACAACGCCACCATCGTCGTCAACGCCGGGAAGATCGCGCAGGTTGGACGTGCGGCTGAAGTCAAGGCGCCTGCCGGCGCGAATCGCGTGAACCTTGCTGGCAAAACGGTCATGCCGACCATCGTGGACACACATGTCCACACCAGCCAGATGCGCGACGCGTTGACGCAGGACCTGACGCGCCGCGCCTACTACGGCGTCAGCGCAGCGATGAGTCTCGGACAAGACACCGAAGCCGCGCCGTTCGAGATCAAGGCGATGCCGATCCCCGGGGCCGCGCGCTTCTTCAGCGCCGGACGCGGCATCACCGCGCCGGAGCCGGGCCGGACGATGGCGCCGTACTGGATCACGACGGCGGCCGAGGGGCGCAAGGCGGTGCAAGAGCAGGCCGCACGCAAAGTGGACATTATCAAGGTCTGGGTGGACGACCGCGACGGCAAATACAAGAAGCTCACGCCGGATCTCTATGGTGCGGTCATCGACGAGGCGCATAAGAACAAGCTTCGCGTCACCGCGCATCTGTTCACGCTCGAGGATGCGAAGGGACTCTGGAAGGCGGGCATCGATGCCTTCGCGCACGGCGTACGCGATCGCGACATCGACGAAGAGTTCCTCTCGATGGTGAAGACGCGGCCGGCGTTCGTGCTGGTGCCGAATCTCCCCGATCGCGGTGTGAAGACGGATTTGAGCTGGTTGAAAGGCAGCCTGGAACCGGCGGAACTTCAAAAGCTCGAGGCGGGCAACACCGATCGGCCTGACGCGCAAAAGGCGTTCGGGATTCAGGCGCGCAACCTGGCGAAGATGAGCGGCGCTGGTGTCAGGGTCGCGCTTGGTTCTGACGGCAACACCCCGTACGCGCCGCACATGGAGATGGCCGACATGGTCGCGACGGGAATGACGCCTGCGCAAGTCATCGTCGCGGCGACGAAGAACGGCGCTGAGTTCCTGCGCATGAGCGACAGCGGCACGATCGAAGCAGGGAAGAGTGCTGACCTGCTCGTGCTCGACGCCAATCCGCTGGACGACATCACCAACACGCGCAAGATCTCAGCGGTGTATCTGCGCGGCGTCGCGGTCAACCGCGGAAAGTAGAGGCTCGCAGATTGGGATGGTGAACGAGAACGAGCTCCCTTGACCGGGGACACTCTGCACCGACACCTCTCCACCATGGGCCTCGACGATGCCTTTCACGATCGGGAGGCCCAGACCTGCGCCGGTGCGGCCGGCCGGCCGCGCTTGCCAGAAACGATCGAACAGATGCGGCTGATGCTCGCGTGGGATACCCGTACCGGTGTCGGCGACCCAGAAGAGTACGGTGGTCTCATGGGTTTCAGCTCCAAGCGTGATGCACCCTCCTGGCCGAGTGAACTTGACGGCGTTACCAAGAAGGTTGTCGAAGACCTGCAGGAGGCGGCCGCGATCCGCCCAGACATCAGGAAGGTCATCCGGCAGGTTGAGACGAAGCTCGAGTCCGCGCGAAGAAGCCAGCGGACAGTGAAGTCCGACAGCATCGCTGACCAGGCGTAGCGCGGAGACGCGGCCGGGCTCAATGCTCAGCCGCCCGGCCTCGATACGTGTCCCGTCCAGGAGATCTTCGATCAGGCGGTTCATCTGCCCCGCCACGCGGCCAATCACGTCGACGGATTCTCGCGTGTCGTCGGTGACGAGGTCGAGTTCGCGCTTCAGCACGGTTGCCTCGAGGAGGATGGCTGCCAGCGGATTCCGCAAATCGTGCGCGACGATGCCGACGATTTCGTCTCTCACCTGAATCGCCCGCTGCGCAGCGCTATAGAGCCTGGCATTCTCGACCGCGAGCGCCGCGCGCTCCGCCAGCTGCTGCCTGACACCGACATCCTCGTCGCCGAACTCACGAGAGGTGGTCACCGAGATGAAGGACATCGCGCCCAAGACGCGTCCATGTGCGACGAGAGGAACCACGATCACGGATCGCAGATCGATGTTCTCGGGCTCCATGCGGTAGTCGTCGCGGCGGACGGCGCCGATGCTCTCGAGCGTGGTGTGCTGCACGAGGACCGGTTGCCTGGAGTCCAGCGCCGAGAACACCGGGTTCGATTGGGTTCGATCGAGCGCAGCACCGCGGAGCAGGTCGCACATCCAGAAGTAAGCGGGGTCGCGGCTGGCCACCCTGAGCCGACGGACCAGCCCTTGGCCATCGAGCAGATCGAGAATGCAGAGATCCGACAGGTTGCGCACCGCGATCTCGACGATGTGGGAGAGCGTCCCTTCGTAGTCGAGTGTATTGGCCAGGGCGGTCCCGATCTCGGCGAGAAACCGTTGCTCGTTCTCGATCCGCTTCTGGTGCGTGATGTCTCTCAGCGCAACGGTGATCACTCGTGATCCACCGACCTCCAGCGACGAAATCGCGGCATCGGCGGAGAACTCTTCGCCGTTCTTGCGGCGTCCGACGATGGTGGTGTGTGGCGTGCCCATCTTTCTCGCGGCGGCTGGACCGGTGGCGAACGCGGCGACGTGTTTCCGGTGCGCGGCGCGCAGGCGCTCCGGAAGCAGGACGCCGAGATGAGTCCCGATCATCTCGGCCTTCGAGTACCCGAAGATACGCTCGGCACCCTCGTTGAATAGCGTGATGTGTTGATCGTGGTCGACCGAAATGATGGCGTCGGCTGAAATCGAGATCGTGCCCGTCGATCGCGCTTCCGAGAGTCGCAGTTCTTCTTCCAGGCGTTTGCGTTCGCTGATGTCGCGAACGACACCCTGCCAGCGCCCGTCGGGAAGAATTCTCGTGCTCACCTCGGTGGGCACATACGTGCCGTCGCTGCGCCGCAGCGTCCACTCGCCCACGTGGATGCCGTCCCGCAGAAGAAGCTCCTGGGAGTTCGAGATCCGAGGGATGTCCTCCGGCGCCACCAGATCAGCGATCGCCTTTCCGATGATCTCGTCCCGTGTGCATCTGAGGATGCGGCAGGCAGCTTCGTTGACGTCCGAGATGCGTTCGTCGGGGCCCGCGATCAGGATGCCATCGGGCGCCTGCTCGATGAGACTCCGGGTCTGCGCCCAGTTCACGTCGAGTTCCGTGTGTACGCGATCGATCGGCAGAGCGGTCACGATGAGCATGAGGAGCCCGCCAGCCGTGAAGACGGCCGCCATCACCGCGAGTGGGATCGTCGTGCCTTCGATGCCCTCGGTTGCGGCAACGCGCGTGATGGCCAGACCGAGGATGACGGGTACGAGGATGGTCGGCAGCGTGAAGCGGCGAAGCAGGATCCCGCCAGGCCCTGGTGATGTCGCTACACGCATCATCCCCGTCGCCGGGCGTTCCAGCAGCAAGCCAATTGCGATGAGGAGCAGACTCACAGCCGTTGAGAGACTGAGGCCATTGACGGGAGTCGGTTGATACAAGGGCTGCGCCCCGAGAATGATCCCGGTGAGCCCCATGAACGCGATCAGCGCCGCGTACAGCTCGAACCATTCCGATGGACGGACGCGCGCGGTCGGTCGCACGTCGAGAAAGAGAACGGCACACGCGAGCAGAATGAGACACGATGCCGCCAGAAGCGCTGGCCGAACAGATGCCGCGTCCGGCGCATGAGGCACGAGGAGCCGATCGACGTGGAGATCGACTCCAAGCCCGTACTCGACCAGCGTCGCGCTGGCGAGCGCAAGTACGACGACCGCGATGACGACGGCGGTGGTTGTGCGAAGACGGGATGAGTCGGCGTGTTGCCTCGCGGCTCCTGCGACCCCGATCAGCGCAAGCCCCAGCGCAGTGTTGGGCGTCATTGCCGGAAGGCTGGGTCCGATCGGCGTCGCGAACCCTCCGCTCAGCCAACCTGCCAGACTCGTCGCACCAGACGCCGCACCACTGAGACACAACAACCCACCGAGGCGCCCGAGGCTGGCAACAGTCATGGCCGCCCTGCAACTCACGCGTGGACCGGCTCGCGAGAAAGAGCAAAACAGCGACCATTCGCGGGCCGTGCGGAAGCTGTCTTACACCGCAAGAACTCGACGACTCGTCACGGCATCAATCGTGCTATGCCGTGGGGCATGCCTCTAGGGCGGCGGATCCTCGTCGCCGAAGATGACCCGGCAATGCTCAGCGCGATCTCCCGAGCGCTTCGACGGCTGGGCTACGGGGTCGTGCAGGCGGAGAGTGGCGCCGAGCTGGTCGATCAACTCGCCGATGAAGGTCCCTTCGACCTGATCGTCACAGATGTGTCGATGCCCTGGATGGATGGTCTCAAGGCCGTCCGTTCGATGCGAACGGTCGGACTCTCCACGCCGGTAATCGTGGTGACAGCCCTCAGCGACGAAGACCTCAACACACAGGTGCGGGCCCTTGGCCCGGCGATTCTCCTGCGGAAACCGTTCGAGTTCCAGGAGCTGGAAGCCGCCATCGCCAGTCTGCAGGCGTAAGCCATGAGTTCTGAGGCCTCGACCAATCGTGCGGCCGACTACGTGTTCCCTCCGGCTCTGGTTCGGATGATGCGAGAACGAGTGGCGCCGTCGAGCGAGTGGCTGCTCGACGTGACCGACGAAGACCTCGGACTCCTGTTCACGACGATCTTCTTTGCCGGGCTCGAGACCCACGAGGGCGAACACTACCCGGTCAGCGTGGCATTCCTCGGACATAGCCACACGGACTACGTCGTGTCTGACAACGGTGTGGTTGATGTGCCGCCCCTGTATCGATGGAAGATCATGCGGTTCGTTTCACCCAGGCCGTTCGCGAGCCGGGAGCTCGTGAAGCTCGCAGTGGCGGGAGGCGATCGCCGCATCTATTCGGCGGTTGGCGTGCTGGACGATGGGCGGCTGGCGATTACCGGCCTCGCGCGAGAAGGCAGTCACACCGGGGCAGACCCCTTCATTCGCATCATCGCCCCGAGGCCGGGATGCCTGTCGATCCGCGGAGGACGCGATCTGGCGGTCGAGTACGAGCGCGGCGTGGTGGTGACCGTCAGCGAGGATGTGCTGTTCGCTGCGGCTCCCGTTCGTGAAGCGCTCGAGAGGATTGCCAGAAGTGCCGGCATGGATGACAACGTCGTCGGCCACTATCTCGACACCGTCGTCCTCCTGGTGCGCGAGACCGTTGCGCATGGCCGGGGCGGTATTTTGATCATCAGTCCCGAGGAGCATCCCCTGGTGGCGGAGTCAGCCCCGTACCGAATGCTCGTCGACTTCTCACTGGGCACGTTGCTGCGTCTGGCGTGGCGGATTCGCGGGAAAGGAGTCGAGTTTGGTGATCTGCTCCGCAATGCCTTCTTGACCGAAGCCGAACGGGTCGTTGAGGAACTGGGCCGGCTGACCGCGATCGACGGAGCCGTGCTCCTCAACCACTCTCTTGGGCTCGTCTCGTTTGGCGTCATCCTCCCGGTCCGTCAGCACGTTGGAGTTGTCGACGCGACACTCTCCGATGCGCACGCACACCTCGAGGCTGGGGACCTCGGTACCCGCGGTACACGTCATCGTGCCGGTGCCACTTACGCCGCCGAGCATCCAGGAAGCGTCGTCTTCGTGACGTCAGAGGATGGCCAGGTGTCGTGTCTGCTCCGCGAGCATGTCGATACGCCGCTGCGCATCTGGCGGCTCATGACGGGGAGTATGGCTCACGAGTAGAATCTCGGCCGCTGGTGTCTAAAGGTAGAGGATGATTCAGGATCTCCGCTTCGCGATCCGCCTGCTCACCAAAGAGCGTTGGTTCACGGCCGTGGCCGTGCTGTCCCTCGCGCTCGGCATTGGTGCGAACACCGCGATTTTCAGCCTGATCAACACGCTCATGCTTCGCTCGCTCCCTGTGCGCGAGCCGCAGCAGTTGGTGCAGTTCATGAGCGTCTACCCGGGCGACCCGCGGATGAACGGCTTCCAGTACCTGCACTACGAGCGTGTGCGCGACGGGAACACCGTCTTCTCCGACGTTATGGGCGCGGCACCGGCGCGTCTCACTGTGAGCCGCCTTCGCCCAGGCTCCGGCGCCCAAGGTACCGAAGGTTCAGAGGCGCCCGTGTATGCCGAGTACGTCACCGGAAACTTCTTCAGCGGACTCGGCGTCGAGCCCGCGCTTGGCCGCATGCTGCGCCCGCAGGACGATCGCCTCGGCGGCGACGCGGCGGTTGCGGTTCTGAGCTGGTCGTGCTGGAACACACGATTCAGCGCTGATGCAGGAATCGTCGGACGTCAGATCACCATCAACTCAGTGCCCGTGACCGTCGTCGGCGTGGGGCCGAAAAGTTTCGTCGGCATCGAAGTGGGCACCACACCAGATCTGTGGGTGCCGACGGCGATGGAAGCGATGATCGGGCGGCCCAGTCAGCGGGAGAGCGGCCGCTTGTTCATGGCGATGATTGCCCGACTGAAGCCGGGTGTCTCAGTCGAACAGGCGACGGCAGAAATGCGCGTGCTGGATCGAGCCCGCATCGAGGACATGGTGCGCCTCTTCAACAGTGCCGGATGGCGCCAGGCACGGATCGATGTCGAGCCGGCAGCGGCCGGGACGTCGATCCTGCGCGAGCGTTTGAGCAGGCCACTGCTCGCGTTGATGGCGATGGTCGGCGTGCTCCTGCTTCTGGCCTGCATCAACATCGCGAGCCTGCTACTGGCGCGCGGCGTCGCGCGCGAACGTGAGATGGCGCTGCGCGTGGCGATCGGCGCGAGCCGTCTGCGGCTGTGGCGTCAGGTGTTGGCGGAGTCGCTGCTGTTGTCGGGCACGGGCGGTGTCATCGGCATCGCGTTGGCGTATTTGGGTGCGGAGACACTCATTCGCATCCTGCTCTCCGGCCGGCCGATGGTTGGTTTGCCGGAACAGCTCACGATCGACGTGCGGCCGGATCTGCGCGTGCTGCTCTTCACTGCGGGCGCCGCGGTGCTGACCGGCGTCCTCTTCGGACTCGTGCCGGCGTGGAATGCGTTTACGTCGGCGCAGATCTCTTCGTTGCGTGAAGGAGGTTCGGTTGGCGAGCGGCGATCCCGCCGGCTGGTTGGCCGCGGGCTCGTGGTCGCGCAGGTGGCGCTGTCAGTCGTGATGCTGAGCGTCGCAGGACTCCTCGTGACGCACCTGTCGAATCTGCGGAATCTGAATCTCGGTTTCAATCGTGAATCGGTGCTGCTCGTGACAGTGAATGCGAACCGCAGCGGAGACGAGCAGCGGCAACTCTCGGGTCTCTACCGCGATGTGCTGGACCGGCTCGAGGCGATTCCCGGTGCTCGGGCAGCAACGATGAGCGGCATGACGCCGATCTCCGGTGCAGGCGGGAGCCGGTTCCTCAACGTGGACGGTGTGCCGGAGCCGTTTGAAGGTCGACGCAGGGTGTCGATCAACGGAATCGCGCCGCACTACTTCACGACGTATGGCACTCCGCTCATTGCCGGCCGCGACTTCGCATTCGAGGACGCAGGCCGTCCGCCGGTAGCCATCGTCAATCAGGCACTGGCGCGGCACTACTTCGGGACCAGTAATCCCGTCGGGAGACGGTTCACGTTCGATGACCAGACACGGTCATACGAGATCGTCGGCGTGGTCGCTGACGCGAAGTATCTCGACCTCTACGCCGCGCCGCCGCGCACGGTGTATCTGAACGCGTTTCAAGGCGCGCTCGGCGGCACCTCGCATTTCGCCCTGCGTACTGACGTCGCGCCGTCCGCGGTCGCCGCCGATGTTCGGCGTGTCGTCGGTCAGGTCGTGCCGAACGTCAGCATTGGCAGAGTGACGACGCTCACCGAGCAAGTGGATGCGTCGATCGTGATCGAGCGACTCATCGCGCTGCTCTCGACGGCATTCGGAGCGGTTGGTGCGCTGCTTGCCGCGATTGGGTTATACGGCTTGCTCACCTACACCGTGTCGCGTCGCACGACGGAGATAGGCGTGCGCATGGCACTGGGCGCTACGCGAGAGCAGATCACGTCCATGGTCCTCAGCAGCGCGCTTGGCCTCGTCGTCGCCGGTCTCGTGATTGGTGGACCGATCGCGGTCTTTACACCGCGCGTGCTCGCGCGGCTGGTTCAGAGCCTGACGGTTGAACCGCCGCTTCCCCTTGTGGTCGCGGCGCTGGTGATGATTGGCGTCGGCCTCGCCGCCGCTTACCTTCCCGCGCGGCGCGCATCGCGCGTGCAACCGATCGAAGCGCTTCGCCAGTCGTAACGTCTTCGGTCCTCCCGGACACGCGGGCCGGTCCTATTGGACCGGCCTGCCTCCAAATTCTTCGAAAAACCTGGCATAAACACACGAATTTCAGCGGCAATCCGCTTGCAGAACTCCGCCCCGGAGCCGATATCAGGAGCAGGCAATCAGTCCTGATCCTGATTCCTGACACCTGATTCCTCGAGGTCTTTATGTCGCGTGTTGGTGTGGTCTGTACATTCGTCCTTGCCGCGGTGGTGTTGGTCACGCCTGCCGGGGCACAGGAACCACCACTGACCATCGTCAACACCGGGCCTCAGGGCCCGCTGGATCGGCTCGAACAGGCCAACGAGATCCGCATCGTCTTCTCCGAGCCGATGGTGACGCTGGGACGGATCCCGAATCCGGTGACCGCGCCGTTCGTGCGAATCACGCCGGCGATCCCAGGAACGTTCAGGTGGTCGGGGACGACCATCCTGATCTTCACGCCAGATCCGAAGCGACCGCTTCCGTACGCGACGTCGTACGAAGTGGCCGTGGACGTCAGCGCCACTGCGGTGAGCGGCCGACGACTGGCGCGACCCGAGACATTCCAATTTTCGACGCCGATAGTACGGCTGCTGCGGACGGAGTGGTACCGCCGCGGAGACACGGTGGACGGCGCGATGGTCGTGCTGCTCCGGTTCAATCAGCCGGTCAGGCCGGCCGATGTCGCCACGCATCTGACCGCGTCGCTGGAGCGACATAACTGGGTCACTCCGCCGGCGCTCACGCCAGAAGAACAAGATCGACTGATGGAGCTCGACCCGAACGCGAGCCGCGCGTTCGCGCAGAAGGTCGAAGCCACGCGACAGATCGCGGCCGGCGGACCGGCGGTGAATCTGCGATTGACGACGAACTGGGATCGCGAGCGCTTTCCCTCGTCACCGGACCTGGTCGTGTTCGAGACCACGACGCCGGTCAAGCCCGAGAGCTGGGTGAAGCTGGTGCTTGATACAGCGTTGCCGTCGCCTGCGGGCCGTGTCACACCACGCGAGGCGCAGACCTACACGATTCAGGCTGAGCCCGCCTTCTTCATCAACGACTTCTACTGCACAGCGCAGTGTGATGGCGATGCCTCGAATCCGTTGCTCTCGCGAGTGCCGATTCGCGTGTCGGATTTTGCTGCGGCGATCCGCGCCACCGATATCACGTCCGGCGATCAGGTTGTGAGTAAGCCCGCCGGACCACGACCGCGACCGGACTGGGCACCTGATGAAAGTGAATCACTCACGCTAGAAGACGCCGGCTTCTCTGCGCAGCCTCCCGACCGGCGCTACTCGGTTTCAGTTGCGGCCTCACTGAAGTCAGCCGACGGACAAACGCTCGGCTATCCATGGGTGGGCATCGTTGATAACTGGCACGCGCGAGCGTTCACGAGCTTCGGTGACGGCCACGGCGTGTGGGAGAAGGGTGGAGGACCGCAGCTCCCGTTCTATGCGCGCAATCTTCGTGATGTGACGCAGTGGACGGCGCCGATCAGTTCGTCGAACTTGATGCCGACGCTGCTCGGTTTGCAGCCTGCGTTCGAACAGGACCCTGGTGGCCCGGGAGTCGCTCGCCGGTTGGGCGTCGTGCCCGATCGGATCCAGTCGCATGGTCTGGATCTCTCGAGCGCGCTCAATGCCGGTGGC
>Ga0070675_100004559_pt1 | contig 10578 bp, 8 predicted proteins | sample KBSM43metaG_FD_65343 | JGI IMG/M metagenome (GOLD analysis project Ga0070675, IMG submission 65343) | Miscanthus rhizosphere microbial communities from Kellogg Biological Station, Michigan, USA - KBS M4-3 metaG | ecosystem: Host-associated > Plants > Roots > Rhizosphere > Soil ...
GATGCCGTCGGGGAACGGCAGGTTCTCGTCGTCGATGAAGTGCTTGCGCAGCGGCACCGCCAGGAACACGCCGAGCAGCCCCGACGCCGACAGCCACGCGAAGGTTTGAAAGGTCGTGAGGTGCACGTCGAAGCCGCTGCCCGGCTCCATCGCCAGCAGATCGAACGCCGCCAGCAGCCAGCACAGGAACGCCACCTGCGCCGCCGACGTGCCGGCCGTCTGGACGATGTTGTTCTCCCAGCGGTTGTAGCTCTTCGAGAAGAGGCCGAGCGCCACGAAGCCGAAGAAGGCGGAGACGACCGACACGTTCGGGCCGAAGCCAAACTTCAGCACCATGTACGGGTACGACGCGCCCATGATGAGCGCGACGAGGAGTCCCACCGCCACCGATCGCGGCGTGAACTCACGGATGTGGGCCGGCTTCTGCGGGCCGTTCGATGACATGCGGCGGATTGTATGCGCGCCGGGCCCGAGGTCACGCGGCCTTTTTGGCCGTCCTGCGGTTCGCTCGCGTGCGCCGTTCGATCAACCGGGCCACGGCCGCCTCGTCACCGGTCAGGCGGTGGCCTCGCGACGGCGGGCGGCGCGACGGCGTGATCACGTCGCCGTCGAGGAATCCGTCGACCACTGCGGGGTGCACGTAGGACTTGCGGCAGACCGCCACGGTGTTGCCAAGGCGCTGGGCCGCGCACTCGATGGCCTGCACGATCGCACGCTTGCCTGCCGCCGCTCTGGCCGGTGGCGCGGCATCGGCAAGCGCGCGCGCCACGAGGACGGTGCCGGCCCAGGTGCGGAAATCCTTCGCCGTGAACGCCTCGCCGCACACCTGCCGCACGTAGTCGTTGACGTCGGCCGAGCCGACGCCGCAGCGCTCTCCCTCCTCGTCCACGTACTGAAACAGTTCGTAGCCGGGCAGGTCGCGGCACGCCTTGACGATCCGCGCCAGGCGGGGGTCCTGGACGCCGACGCTGTGGGAGATGCCGCTCTTGCCCCGGAATTCGAAGCGGATACCACCGCCCGTCACCTTCGCGTGGCCGCTGCGCATCGTGGTGAGCCCGTACGATCGGTTGGCGCGCGCATATTCCTCGTTGCCGACACGAATGAGCGTCTTCTCGAGGAGCGCAACCACCGTCGCCAGCACCTTCTCACGCGGGAGACCGCTGCGCCGCAGGTCGGCGGCGACCCGATGTCGCAGCCCCGGCAGCGCCGCGGCGAACTCGAGGAGCCGGCCGTACTTGACCTCGTCGCGCACCTCGCGCCAGCGCGGGTGATAGCGGTACTGCTTGCGGCCGCGGGCGTCGCGGCCCGTCGCCTGCAGGTGGCCACGCGGGTCGGGACAGATCCACACGCTCGTCCACGCGGGCGGCACGGCGAGCGACTTGATGCGCTCGAGCACCTGAGGGCTGGTCACCGCGCGACCGTGCTGGTCCAGGTAACGCACCCGCCTCGTCCCCAGCCGCCGGATGCCCATCATCCGGCCGTCGTTGACGTAGTGAAGCCCGGCAGCAGCGGCCGACGCAGGCGGCGCGAGGGGATCGCGGACCATGCCCTGCCGGAGAAGCAGCAATCGAGCCAGCGGCGCGACCGAGCTCAGCGGCTCGAGGGTCGGGCCGGCGCTGGCAGCTCGTTGCGGGCGACCACCCCGCCCTTCATCACGAACCGCACACGCTGCATTTCGCTGATATCGACGAGCGGATCGCCGCCCACCGCGATCAGATCGGCGTACTTGCCCTTCTCGACGCTGGCAATCTGACTCACCCAGTTGTAATTCAGCATGGTCGCGGTGGGCAGGAACGCCATCTGCAGCGCCTCGCGCGGCGTCAGGCCCCACTTCACGAAATAGCCAAACTGGTCGGCCTGCCTGCCGTGCGGCACGTCGGCTGACGTGGCGCCGCTGCCGAAGACGAAGGTCACGCCGGCGGCACGCGCCTTTCGGAACGCCTGCTCGGCCATCTTCAAGCGGCTGTTGCGGCCGCCGGTCCGCTTCAGGTCGGCGGGTTCGAGCGCGACGAGATCGTCGATGGTGAGCTCGAACGGCAGCTTCTTGTCCACCAGCAGCTTCAGCGACGCGTCGTCGAGATCGGTGAGATGGTTGGGCGCATCGACCCCGGCCTTCAGGCAACTGAGCTGCCCCTCGCCGCCGTAGGTGTGGCACGCCACCTTGAGTCCGAGGCGATGCGCCTCGTCCACGACGGCCATCACTTCTTCCTCGGTGAGCGACGGGCTGTTCACGAGCGTGCCATCGGCCTTGAACACGCTGTACTCGTCGCCGACGAAATCCTGCGTCGTGTAGATCTTCACCCAGTCCACGCCGTGCAGCTTGGCCTCGCGGACGGCCGCGCGCGCCAGCCACGGCGAGTTGGGGTTCTTGCTCTCGGTGAAGCGGTCCTGGAACCGCTCGAAGAACGAGGGGTACGACGTGGTGGCGCGCTGATTCAGCGACTGCCCGACCACCTGCATGCGCGGCCCCATCACCACGCCGCGATTGATCGCGTTGCGGAGGTCGACGGTGCCGTAGCCGCCGCGCGAGTCCATGTCGAGTACGGTGGTAAACCCGGCATCGAGATCGGCCTGCGCGTTGGCGACGGCGACGATCGTCCGTGTGGACTGCGAGAGCTCGTCGGGCGGGTAGACGTGGACGTGCGCATCGACCATGCCTGGAAGCACGGTGGCGGCGCCGAGGTCGATGACGCGAGCGTCGGCGGGCACCGCCACCGACGGCCCGACCTCGACGATGCGGTCACCGCGGATGAGAATGATCTGGTTGGCCGCCAGCGTGCCGCTCCGGCTGTCGAACAGCCGTCCCGCGCGGACCGCCACGACCTGGGCGGCCGGAGCGAGGAACTTCGCGGGGGCGCTGGCGATGCCGCCCTGCCCTCCCACGACGGCCGGCAGCCCGGCCGCGACGCACAGCGCCAGTGCCGCCAAAACACGCCTGAACCGTCGCATGAATCCTCCTGTCGGATGCGCGTGCAGAGCATACGCCGGATGAGAGAGAATGCCCCGCCATGGCTTCAGTCAGCTCCGTCTTGAAAACGATTACGGTTCCGGCGGTTCTCCTCGCCCTCGCCACGACGGCCGCGGCGCAGCAGCCTCCGCAGCGCGCCATCGTCAACGTCACCGGACAGCTCTATCGCGCCCAGAACAACAACCACTACACGGTCTTCCTGGTCACGTCCGAGGGCGTGATCATGAGCGACCCGATCAACCGCGACTTCGGCCGCTGGCTCAAGGGCGAGATCGCTTCGCGGTTCAAGGTGCCGGTGCGCTACGTGCTCTACACGCATCGCGACTGGGACCACGCGTCGGGCGGCGTGGTGTTCGCCGACACGGCGGAGTTCGTCGGCCATCGCAACATGCTCGCGGCGCTCGCGCCGCCGGCCGGCAGCCCGCCGCTCACCGAGGCGGCCGTGAAGATGGACGCCAACCGCAACGGGCTGGTCGAGCGCGCCGAAGCCACCGGCGACATCGCCGATCGCTTTCCGCTCTTCGACTACAACCGTGACGACGTCGTGAGTGGCGCCGAGATCGCGCGCGGCTCGGTGAGCGACGTGCACCCGCCGACGGTTACCTACACCGATCGCCACACGGTGACGCTGGGCGGCAAACGCGTGACGATGGTGCACCTCGGCGCCGCGCACGCCGACGACAGCTCGGTGCTCTATTTCCCCGACGAGCGGGCGGTCTTCAGTGCGGACATCCTGCAGGTCCGGCGCTTGCCCGCGGCGCTCGCGCCCAGCGTCGGAGCGTGGATCGACGCGCTCACCCGCATCAACGCGCTCGAGTTCGATCACGCGCTCACCGGGCACGCGCTGGCGGGCACGAAAAAGGATGCCGCGGAGTCGCTGCGCTACCTGCAGGAGCTGTCGACCGGCGTCGCCGCCGGCGTCGGCGCCGGGCGCAGCCTGGCGGAGATCCAAAAGACGCTGACACTCGACGCGTTCAAGGGGTTCGAGCGCTGGGACACGGTGCGCAACGATCACATCGCCGCCGTCTACGCCACGCTCCGCGGCACGTCGCCGGGGCCCGGCACGCGCTAAGGGCTCATGAAACGAACCGCCGCCGTCGTTGCCGCGAACCAGAAACCTCGGTGAGAAGGAAACGCGTGATGACGAAGCCCCTACTGTCTCTTGGCGTGGCACTGCTGGCCATCGCCGCCGTCGTGCCGGTTGCCCCGGGGCTCGCACAGGCGCGAGGCCAGGGCGCGCAAGGGCCGCCGCCAGTCGTCTCGCCAGAGGTCTCGGCCGACCGGCGGATCACGGTGCGGCTCTACGCGCCGAAGGCGGAAGCGGTGCGACTCGACGCCAGCGACGTTCCCGGCGTGCCGTTCGGCGCTGGCGCCCCGATGACCAAGGCTGAAAACGGTATCTGGCAGACCACGCTGGGGCCGGTGCCGGCCGGCGCCTACCGGTATGCCTTCGTCGTGGACGGTGTGCCGACCCTCGACCCGCGCAACCCGGCGACGAGCGAAGCCAACACCAACGCGTGGAGCCTCGTGTACGTGGCCGGATCGGACCTGTTCGACACCAAGCCGGTGCCGCGCGGGGCGGTGGCCGAGGTGACCTACCACTCCGACTCGCTCGGGATGTTCCGCCGGATGCATGTCTACACGCCGCCGGGCTACGAGACAAGCGGCCGCAAGTATCCCGTGCTGTATCTGCTGCACGGCGCCGGCGACAGCGACCATTCCTGGTCCACCGCGGGACGCGCCGGGTTCATCCTCGACAACCTGATCGCAAAGAAGGCCGCGAAGGACATGATCGTGGTCATGCCGGCCGGCCACACGCGGACGCCGGCGGGTGCGGGCGTCGTGTCGGCGGATGCCAACGCGGCGTTCTCCGGCGATTTCCTCGGCAGCGTCGTGCCCTACATCGAGCAGCACTACCGCGTCGCAACGGGGCGTGAGAACACGGCGCTTGCCGGACTGTCGATGGGCGGAGGGCAGACGCTCGACATCGCCACGACGAACGGCGCGAAGTTCGGCTATGTCGGCGTGTTCAGCTCCGGCCTCTTCGGCGTCTTTACCGGGCCAGGGCGCGGCGCACCGCCACCCGCATGGTCGAAGGGGTCGAGCGACTGGGAGAAGCGCAACGCGGCGGCACTGGCCGACGAGAAGACGAAGAAGGGGCTGAAGCTGTTCTGGTTCTCGACCGGGAAGGACGACTTTCTCCTGCAGACCACGCGCTCGACGGTGAACCTGTTCAAGGAGTACGGCTACGCGCCGGTCTACCAGGAGAGCGAGGGTGGGCACACCTGGATCAACTGGCGCGACTATCTCTCGGAGTTCGCCCCGCTGCTCTTCCGCTAGGATCGCGTACGTGGGGGCCGGCTTTAGCCGGCCCATGGGCCGCCTGAAGGCGGCCCCTCCGACGGTCTACGGTCCATTCAGCGCGCAGCGCACGCCAACATTGGCGTCGGCATAGTCGGCCGGCACGCCGAAACGGTTGCTGACGCGGACATCCTTGGCTTCCGAGTGCCAGGCGCCGCCGCGCGCGACGGCCGAGGCGTTGGAGGCGAGCGGCTCCTCCACGACGTCGGTCGTGTCGTCGTACTTGTTGTAGTAGCGATCGAGCACCCACTCGTAGACGTTGCCCAGCATGTCGTGGAGTCCGTACGCGTTGGGCGCTTTCTGGCCTACGGGGTGGGGGCGGTCGTCGCTGTTGTTCTCGAACCACGCCACCTCCGACAACGTGTCGTAGTAGCGCTCGCGGGAGCCGCCACGCGCCGCGTACTCCCATTCCGCCTCGGTCGGCAACCGGCCGCCAACGGCCGCGCAGTACATCTTGGCCTCGCTCCAATCCATTCCGGCAGCCGGGTCGCCGCTCGCCGCGCCGTCGCGGCGAGACGCCGCCTTCATCCGCTTCGCGTACTGCGTGTTCGTCACCTCGGTGCGGGCCAGCCAGAAGCCACGGCGGATGCGCACCGTGTGCACCGGCATCTCGTCGGGCTGGCAGTCTCCGTCGCCGCCCGAACAGCCCATCGCAAAGCTACCGGGCGGAATCCACACATAGGTCTGGCCGTCGGCCGCATTGACCTTGGTGCGAAGTGACGGCGACGCGGGCGTCGAGGCTGGTTCCGACACCGGCGCCGGCCCGGGGGTTGAAGCTGCCGCCGGTGGCGCTGCCGCGGGTGGAACCGTCACGGACGGTGCTGACGTCGGCGGCGGCGCCGCGTTCCCCGAGGGCGCCGGCTTCCGGCCTGATGAAAAGTAGGCGACGGCGACGGCAATCAAGACGATGGCCCCGACGGCCGCGGCGATCAGCCGCCGGTCGCGCCACGGGCGTGCGCCGCTCGCTCTCTCGGCGCGGAGGCGCTCGCCTGCGAGCAGCTTGTCGAGATCGACCTTCAGCTTCGCCAGGTCGTCGTCGTCGAACGAGACGTCGGCGTCGAACCAGTGCGAGGTGGAGATGAAGTACTGCAGGTCGGGCGACGGCGTGATCTTGCCGACGAGCACCGCCAGTATCGGCTTGCCCGCGTTGAACGCAAGCTCCACCTCGCTCAGGACGTGCCGCGACGTATTGGCCTGCGCGGTAAGCAGCAGCACCTGCGCGCTGCACGCTCCGATGGCGGCGGTGATGGCAGCGGGAAAACTGGTGCCGGGCTCGATGTCGCGCGGCGCAATCCAGCACGTGACGCCGGCCTGCTCGAGACCGCTGCGGATCCGATCGGCGACGGCCGCGTCCTCCGACGCGTAGCTGATGAAAATCATGCTACCGGCGCGGCGCCGCGTCGGCCTCGACCAGCACCATCGCCGCAAAGCCGGTGGCCGCGTCCTGCATGAACAGCGACATCATCGACCCGTCCGGGTAGCGCTTGTTCATCGACACCGCGGGCCACGCCCCGGTTACGGGATCCTGATGCGAGCGCAGCCACGCGACCGCCTTGCGCAGCCCGTCGTGCGACGCCGGCACGCCGGCGCGCTGTAGCACGAACGTCGTGAACGCCGTCGCATAGGCATGGCTGCCGGCCGAGAGCGGCGGGTCGGGGTGCGCCATCCACGGCCCGAGGCCCGCCAGTGTCCAGCCGCCATCGGCCTGCTGGCGCGAGAGCGTCTCCGCGACGAGGGCCGTGCGTGCGCTGTCGGCCAGCAGCCCCGGCGTCGTCGCCGACGCCCACAGCAGCGCCAGCCGATCGTGCAGGCGCGGCGGAGTCGCCTGATTCGCCAGATAGGCGGTGAGCGCCGCCACGCGCGGGCGAACCGCCGCCTCCGCTCGGTACGAGGCGGGGGTCTGCGAGAGTGCCATCGCCACGAGCGAGGCGCCGTAATAGCCGGACTCGGGGTTCTCCCACGGATCCAGGTTCGCCTCGTACCACTGCCAGGCGCCCGTGTTCGCGCCGCCGCTCTCCTGCGTCTCCCACAGCCGGTCGAACGCCTGGCGCGCATGCGCACTCATGGTGTCGCGCGCGTCGTCGCGGCTGAAGAACATGGCGCTCATCACCGCCTCGACAGTGCCCAGCGCCCCCTCCGCCGGTTTGGCCATCTTCGTCCGCAGCCGGTTCAAGTAGCCGATCTCGAACGAGGTCGGCGCCGTCTCTTGCAGCACTCGGCGCAGCACCGGCCGCGCCAGCAGATAGGTCATGCCCGTGTGGCACGACACGCAGGGACCGTCAGACGACTGCGCCGTCTTCCAGTCGAACCAGGCCTGCTGGCGCGCGTCGAGATAGCGCGCGGCCAACGCCGGGTTCCACTCGGCGCGCAGCGGCGACGCGGCGGCGACCAGGACGACCGGAACGGCGATCGTCAGTCCCAGGCGAAGGCGGGGCATGAGCGAGATTCTAGCGCGCAGGCGGGCCTGAAGGTCCGCCTCTACGAACCTTGGCGTTCGTACACCCAGAGCGCGGCCAGGCGGTAGAAGCCGTGCACGAACTTGCCGTACGGCAGGGTGATGAACAGCGCCAGCACCGCCGCGAGATGCAGCGCGAGCAACCGGCCCATCACCACGGAGTCACGCAGCACGAGGAGCGCGAGGCCGGTGAGGCTGGTCACGAAGAGCAGCGCGAGGAACGAGCGGTCGAGCCCGTCCTGTGCCGGATCGCCCAGCGCCTGGTCACGGCGGGCGCGCACGACCCAGAGGCCGGCGCAACCGGCCAGCAGCATCACGCCGCCAAGGGAGCCCAGTACGACCGGCAGGCTCGAATACGCGTAGGGCGCAATCCATCCGAAGACGCTGTGATACACGGCCGCGACAGAGGTCGAGGCAAAGCACAGCAGGAACCCCCACAGCACGAGGTGATGCCACCAGCGGCGCCACGGCCGCCGATCTTCCTCGCTCGACGCGCAGTCGGCGCCGCTCGTGTGCAGGTGCCGCAGCCTGATTCCGTCGCGCAGGGCACGCCACGCCGCGCCAGTACGTAGCGGCGGAGCTTTAGCCCCGCCGGATTCGCCGGCCGCGCGCGCGTCGCGCACGAACCTGGCCACGCCCACGACGATCGCGAGCACGACGAACGCGAACACGCCTCCGAACAGCGCCACCATCGTCCCGTGCGGGACGATCGCGTAGAAGTCGCCGCCGGGCTGGACCGGCAACCCGGTCGACCGCGCCAGCAGCAGCATCAATCCGGAGAAGACGGCCACGAGCATCAAGGCCGTGAGCAACGAATGCGCGCGGAACATGACGGCCAGCGGCCGCGGCCACGCGTAGTCCTCGTACGACGCCACCCGGATCCCGGCCAGCGTGCGCGGCACGTTGATGCCGAACTCGTGCGGCGGCGCGTACTGGCAGGCATACAGACACTCGCCGCAGTTGTGGCACAGGTTCGCCAGATACGCGAGATCGACGCGGGCGAATTCCCGGCGCTCCTCCATGGCCGGAAACACCGGGCAGTACTGCTCGCAGTAGCGGCAGGCGTTGCACACCGTCAGCGTGCGCGCCCCGTTGGCCGTCAGGTCATCCAGCGGCATCTGCTGCGTGCGTGCCGGCGAGCCGGCCAAAGACGGTGCCGATGGTCATGCCGATGCCGGCGAGATAGCCGCGGCGCAGGACGTTGCCGGCCATCACCTCGCCGGCGGCGAACAGATTGCGCGAGGGCGCGCCGCCGATCACGACGCGAGCCGTGTCGTCCACGGTCACGCCAAGATACGTGAACGTGATGCCCGGACGCAGCGGGTAGCCCCAGAACGGCGGCGTGTCGAGGCGTTGCGCCCAGTGGCTCTTCGGCGGCGACAGCCCCTCGGTGCGGCACCCGTCGAGCGTCTCGAGGTCGAAGGTGCCCGGCCGCACGGAGGCGTTGAACCTCTCCACCGTCGCGGCGACGCGATCGGGCGGCAACTCCAACGCCGTCGCCAGCTCGCGGATCGACGGCGCGGCAACCGGGGGGAATACCGACGGCATGAACAGGCGGTGCGTCTTGGCGTCCACCAGACAGTACGCCTGCTGCCCTGGCTGTCCCGCCACGAGCGCGCCCCAGCTCGCGTAGCGCCTGGGCCACAGGTCCTCACCCTCGTCCGCGAAGCGCTCACCGTGCTGGTTGACGACCACCCCGAGTGGAATGCAATCGAGCCGCGTCACGATGCCGCCGTCGAAGCGCGGCGCGCGTGCGTCCACCGCAATGGCGTGACAGCCGCGCGGGTCCCCCACGGGCACGGCGCCGGCGTCGAGCAGGAGGCGCAGCGGCGTCCCCGTGTTGTACGGCGTGCCGCGCACGATGAACTGGTCGGCCGCGTCGCCCCACGCCTCCCTGAGCCACTCGAGGTTGGATTCGAACCCGCCGGTCGCGACGACCGCGGCCCGTGCGAGAACGACGCGGCGCTCGCCGCCCACGACAATCGTCGCAGCGCGAAACGCACCGCCCTCGAGGTCCAGCCCCACGACCTCGGCGTCATAGAGCACGTCGATGCCCTGGCGGGCCGCGGCGGCGTAATAAGCGTTCATCAACGCCTTGCCGCCGCCCAAGAAGAAGGCATTGGTGCGCGACAGGTGCAGCGTGCCACGGAGCGCCGCCTGGAACCGCCCGCCGTGCCGCTCCATCCAGCCGGCGCACTCGCGCGACCGATGGATGAGCAGGCGTGACAACGCGGCGTCCGACTCGCCGCCGTTGACGCGATGAAGGTCGGCCAGAAACTCGTCGACTTCGTACGCGCCGGTGAGCACCGCGGTCGGGCCGCCGTGTGCGCAGCGCAGATTGCGGGTATGACGGCTGTTGCCGCCGCGCATGTGGCGCGGCGCACGCTCGACGACGACCACGCGGCGGCCCGCCTCGCACGCCGTCAGTGCCGCGCAGAGGGCGGCGTTGCCGCCGCCGAAGACCGCGACGTCGTAGTCGAGCGTCATGCCCGGCGCTCCCTGAAGAGGACCGGGGCGATCAACGCCACCGCCGACACCGCGAGCAGCGTCGCGCACAGCGGGCGGGTGACGAAGACCGTCAGGTCGCCCTCGCTGATCGCGAGGGCGCGGCGGAACTGCAGCTCCGCGAGCGGCCCGAGCACCAGCCCCAGCACGGCGGGCACGAGCGGCACGTCATACACGCGCATCACGCATCCGATGGTCCCGGTGACAAAGAGCAGCACGACGTCGAGGAGCGAGCTGTTGAGGCTGTAGGTGCCGAGCGACGCCAGCACCAGGATGCCGCCGAAGAGCA
>Ga0070675_100004560_pt1 | contig 10577 bp, 10 predicted proteins | sample KBSM43metaG_FD_65343 | JGI IMG/M metagenome (GOLD analysis project Ga0070675, IMG submission 65343) | Miscanthus rhizosphere microbial communities from Kellogg Biological Station, Michigan, USA - KBS M4-3 metaG | ecosystem: Host-associated > Plants > Roots > Rhizosphere > Soil ...
GCCATCACGTCGGCGAAGAAGATGTTCGGCGACTTGCCGCCGAGCTCGGTGGTCGAGGGGATGATGTTCTGGGCGGCGTACTGCATGATCAGCCGCCCGGTCACGGTCTCGCCGGTGAAGGCGATCTTGGCGATGCGCTTGTTCTGCGCGAGCGCCTTCCCGATCTCACCACCGGGGCCGTTGACGACGTTGATCACGCCCGGCGGCACGACCTCGCCGATCAGCTCCATCAGCTTCAGGAGCGACCACGGAGTCGGGCTTGCGGGCTTGATCACCGTGCAGTTGCCGGCCGCGAGGGCCGGGGCCAGCTTCCACGCCGCCATCAGGATCGGGAAGTTGAACGGGATGATCTGCCCCACCACTCCGAGGGGCTCCCTGAAGTGGTACGCGACCGTGTTCCTGTCGATCTCGGAGATCGCGCCCTCCTCGCCGCGGATGACCGAGGCGAAGTAGCGGAAGTGGTCGGCGGCGAGCGGGATGTCCGCAGCGAGCGTCTCCCGCACCGGCTTGCCGTTCTCCCAGCTCTCTGCCACTGCGAGCGGCTCGAGGTTCTCCTCGATCACGTCGGCGATCCTGTTCAGGACCTTCGCCCGCTCGGTGGTCGAGGCCTCGCCCCACGCTTCCTTCGCGACGTGCGCCGCGTCGAGGGCGAGCTCGATGTCCTCCGGTGTCGACTTCGGAACCTCGGTGAACGCCTCGCCGGTCGCCGGCGTGAGGTTCTCCACGTACTCGCCGTGCACCGGCGCGATCCAGTGCCCGCCCACGAAGTTCTCGTAGCGGGGCTTCAGCTCCACCGGGCTGCCCGGATGCCCGGGCGCCTCGAAGCTCGCCACCTTCTCGATGGTTGCCATGCCATCTCCTTTCCGAGAGGGGCCCACGGCGCGCGCACGTCGTGCGCGCAACCTGAGGACAGCGTCGTCCTCGCCCGGCCGTGTCGCATCAGGGTCGGACCGGATCGCCGTCGTGGAAACCACGCAGCCCGGGCTGCCGGGCGCTCGGTGTCCGACTTCAAGTCGGACACCAAGTGCGTCAGAAACCGCGGTACGCGTGCCCAGCCATGCCGTCCGGGTCGAGCATCACGTTCACGATCGCGGGCTCGCCCGAAGCAAGGGCGCGCTCGAGCGCCGGTGCGAGATCCGCCGGTCGCTCGACGTGCTCGGCGTGCCCGCCGAACACGTCGCAGAGACGCTCGTAGCGGCTCGGCGCGAGGCGGGTGGCGACCTCTCCGTCAGGGCCGTACATGCCGACCTGCGGAACGCGGATCTCCCCCCAGGCGCCGTCGTTGCCGATGACGAGCACCGCCGGGACGCCGAAGCGGACGAGCGTGTCGAAGTCGAGGCCGTTCAGGCCGAGCGCGCCGTCGCCCATCACGCAGACGATGCGGCCACCGAAGCCGGCGGTACCGACGCCGAGCGCGTACCCCGGCCCGACGCCGAGACAGCCGAACGGACCCGGGTCGAGCCAGTGGCCGGGCCGGTGGACGCGCAGGACGCGCGACACCGCCGCGACGACGTCGCCGCCGTCTCCGACCACGACGGTGTCCTCGTCGAGGACGCGATCCAGCTCCGCACCGAGCCGGTAGTGGTGGATCGGCGAGGCGTCGGAATCGATCTCGGCGCGGTGCGCGTCCCACCATGCCGCCTCGGCCGCGCGGAGCGTCTCGAGCCACGCGGCGCGATCGTCCTTTGCCGGCGTCATGCCGTCGGCCAGCGCGCCGAGCGCCGCGGCGCAGTCGCCGACGATCGACGCGTCCGCGACGCGGTTCCGGCCCAGCTCGCGTGCGTCGCCGTGGACATGGATCAGCTTCCCGTTCCCGAAGCGCCCGTAGCGAAGCCGGAAGTCGAGCGGCGTCCCGACGACGCAGACGACGTCCGCCTCCTCGAGCGCCGTGCTCCGGGAGTGTTGGAAGAAGAGCTCGTGGCCGGGCGGCAGCGAGCCGCGGCCCGAGCCGTTCAGGTAGACGGGCACGCGGCCTGCCTCGGCGAATCGGGCGAGCTCCGCCGCCGCGCCGTCCCACCACACCCCGCTGCCCGCGACGACGGCCGGACGCTCGGCGGCGCTCAGGAGGTCGGCCGCCCTGTCCAGCTCGCGCGGGTCGGGGAAGGCGCGTGGCGCCTCGATCGGGATCGCGACGGGCTCCGCGTCGCCGTCGGCGAAGAGGATGTCGGCGGGAAGCTCGAGGTAGACCGGGCCGCGCGGCGGCGCCAGCGCCTGCCGGAACGCGATCGCCACGTACTCGGGGATCCGGTCGACCTCCGGGCACACCGCGGCCCACTTCGTGATCGGCTTCATCAGCGAGAGCTGGTCGAACTCCTGCAGCGCTCCCCACTCCGCCTGCGCGAGCGGCCGGGCACCGCCGAGGACGACCATCGGCGTCTGGGCCGCGAAGCAGTTCGCGACGGCCGTCACCGTGCCCGTCACCCCGGGCCCGGCCGTCACGAGCGCCACGCCCGTCGCGCGCCGGACCCTCCCCCACGCCTCGGCGGCGTGCGCCGCGGACTGCTCGTGGCGAACATCGACGACGCGGACGCCCTCGTGCCGGCAGCCCTCGTAGATCGGCATCACGTGGCCACCGGAGAGCGTGAAGATCGTGTCGACGCCGGCCGCGGCGATCGCTCTCGCCGCGAGCCTCCCGCCCTGCACGCGCTCACCCATGGGCGCGACTCTAGACTCGGGGTGGCCGGCTGGTCACGGAGGAGGAGCGATGGGCGTCGTGAAGCGCGTCGTGAAGGTCGTCGTCGTGCTCGTCGCCCTCGGGGCGGCGGGACAGCTGCTCGCGCGCCGGAAGACCTTTGGTGACGAGACCGCCGACGAGTTCGGGATCGCCACCTACCTCGGCGGCGTCGAGCGAACCTGCAAGGCCGCGGCGCTACGGCGCGGGTCGGTGAGCGTCGGCCTCGGCGGCGCCGAGCTCGACCTGCGCGAGGCGACACTCGACCCGAGTGGCGCCGATCTCGAGCTCTCGGCGACCCTGGGCGGCGTGAACGTGACCGTCCCGAGCGACTGGCGAGTGGTCGTCGATGACCGGGCGAGGCTCGGCGGCGTCGAGGCGCTGGTCACCGATCCGGAGGAACTGCCCGACGAGGCGCCGCTGCTTCGGGTCGTGGCCTACGCGCGCCTCGGCGGCGTCTCGATCGTCACCGACGCCGTCCGCACCCGGGCGGCAGCGCACCCGGGCCACGAGCTCCGCGGCGCCGCCACCAGCTGACCGGGAGAATCCCGCGCGAGGTGGCGAACGGGCACTGACGGGTCACGTGTCCGTCCCCGGCTCATAGACCAGGATCGAGACACCGTCGCCGACGGTCTGCGAGCTGACGAGGCGAAGCGGCTTCTTGTCGCTCGTCTCGCCGAAGAGCCGCTTGCCGGTGCCGAGGACGACGGGGAAGACCATCAACCGGAGCTCGTCGACGAGGTCTGCCTCGAGCAAGCCCTGCACGAGCTGCGGACTGCCGTGGACGACGACGTCGCCCTCGTGCGCCTCGCGCAGCTTCGAGACTTCCTCGGCGAGATCGCCGTCGAGGACGGTCGTGTTGCTCCACTCCGGGCTTTCGAGCGTCGAGGAGACGACGTACTTCGGCATCGCGTTGAACTTCTCGGCGAACTCGCCGTCGCGTGAGGGCCACGCTGCGGCGAAGCCCTCGTACGTCGTCCGGCCGAGCAGCAGCGCCTCGGAGCCCATCGTCTCCTCGAGCTTGAACCGGTTGCCCTCCTCGCCGCGGTCGAACTCGAACGACCAGCCGTCGTGCACGAACCCCTCGCCCCCGCCCGGCGCCTCGACGACGCCGTCGAGCGAGACGAACTCTGTGACCACGATGCGTCCCATCTCCGTTACCTCCCGGTTTCGATCCGACGCACATGAGACCGCGTCCCGCAACGCGAGTCATCGGTCGTAAAGGAAACGTACGGAAGGGAAACCATCACCCCGGGGCGAACGTCTTCATTCCCATGAGCAATGACGCACCACGCTTCGTGACCGGCGAGACCGTGACCCTCCTCACGGAGATCCACGCCGCCGACCGCATCCACGAGATCGGGAGCCGCGCTCGCGTGCTCGAGGATCACGGCGCGGTCGTCGTGCTCCACTTCCACGGCGCCGAGGCGGAGATCGTGACCTGTCCGAGCGACCACGTCGCACCCGCCATGCCCGCCCGTCCGCGGGCTGCCCGGCCCGCCGCCGCGTTCCGCCCGGCGACTGCCTGACAAGGTGCGGAAAACCGTACCGTCGCGTTTCGGGCTGCCCGGTGGGACACGCACCGCCGACGGCGGAGGATCTCCCGCGTGGGAAAGACCGGCGAGGCGTCGAACGGCGTGGCGCCCGAGCATGCGTACACCGCAGAGCTGACGCTCGCCGCGCCGCCGGCGCGCGTCTTCTCGGCCCTCGCGACGCCCGACGGGCTCGCGACCTGGTGGACGCCGATCGTGAGCGGTTCCCTCGCGCCGGGCACGCGCTTCGAGCTCGGCTTTCCGGGCTCGCCGGCGACCATCGAGCTCCGCGTCGAGCGCGCGCGTCCTCCCGCGCTGGTCGAGTGGACCTGCCTCGGTCACAGCGGGCACCCCGAATGGGAAGGAACGACCCTCGAGTTCCGACTCATCGAGCGTGGGCTCGGCGAGACTGCGCTCTTCCTCCGCCATGCGGGCCTCGAGCAGCGGCTCGCGTGCTTCCGCGCCTCGAAGAGCGACTGGGACCGCGTCCTGACGGATCTCCGCGAGACGGTCGAGAGCGACGGTCCGCCGTTCGCCGACCTCGACGCGGCGGCCTGAGCGCTATACGTCCTGGATCGCCACGCGGTCCCGCTCGTCGATCTCGCGCAGCACGCGGGCCGGGACGCCCGCTGCGACGACACCGGCGGGCAGGTCACGCGTGACGACGGCGCCGGCGCCGACCACCGTGTCCTTGCCGATCGTCACGCCCGGGCAGACGATCGCGCCGCCGCCGAGCCAGACGTTGTCGCCGATCGCGATCGGCTCCGCGGACTCCCAGCCGATCCGGCGCGGCTCGGGATCGATCGGATGTGTCGCGGTCAGGAGCTGGACGCGCGGCGCGAGCTGGCAGGCGGCGCCGATCCGGATCGGCGCGACGTCGAGCATGACGCAGTCGTAGTTGGCGAACGTCCGCGCGCCGATCGAGATGTGGCTGCCGTAGTCGCAGAAGAACGGTGGGCGGACGACCACGCCTTCCCCGACGTCGCCGAGCAGCTCTCGTAGGAGCGAGTCGCGAAGCACCTGCTCGTCGTGGCGGGTCGCGTTGTAGCGCTCCTGGAGCTCCTGGGCGCGCGCCTGTTCCGCTGCGATCACCGGGTCGTCGGCGAGGTACAGCTCGCCCGCGAGCATCCGTCGCTTCATCTCCGACATCGCGGCTGACGCTACCCGCACCGATGCGACGGACGCCCGGACGGCGCACGTACCGTGACCGGAAAGCGACGAAGGAGCCCCATGAGACTCGGAATCGGACTGCCCAACACGATGGCCCACGAAACCGACCGCGCCTTGATGCTCGAGTGGGCGCGCACGGCCGAGGATGCGGGCTTCGCCTACCTGTCGACGATCGACAAGCCGAACTACGACGCGTGGGACCCGCTCGTCACGCTCGCGGGCGTCGCCGGCGTGACCGAGCGGATCGGGCTCGCGACGACGATCCTCCAGCTGCCCCCGCGGAACGAGGTGCTCGTCGCCAAGCAGGCTGCGGTCGTCGACCAGCTGTCGGGCGGCAGGCTCACGCTCGGCGTCGCGCAGGGCGGCCGCGAGGACGACTACAAGGTGTTCGATGCGCCGTTCCACGGCCGCTCGGAGCGGTTCGAGGCCCAGGTCGGCCGCATGCGCGCGATCTGGCGCGACGCACGCGCATCGGATCGAGATCACGGCGTCGTCGGCCCGGCGCCCGTCCAGGAGCCGGCGCCGCCGATCTGGGTCGGCGCGATGACGCCGGGCGCCGTCGCTCGTGCGGCCCGCGTCGCGGACGGGTTCGTCTTCGGGACGGCCGGGAGCGCGGCGATGAAGGACGCCGCGCCGCGGATCCGCGAGGCGTTCGCGAAGGAAGGGAAGCACGACATCACCGTCGCCGGCCTCGCGTACGTCGCGGTCGGCGACGATCCGCAGGGGGCGCTCGACGAGGGCGCTCACCACGTCCTGCGCTACTACGGCCAGCTCTGGACGGAGCCGGGCAACCTGATCCACCATGGCCCTGCGACGAAGATCGCCGAGGAGGTGGCCGCGTACGCCGACGCGGTCGACGTGCTGATGCTCTTCCCGCAGATCCCGTCGCTGGACCAGGTCGAGCAGCTCGCCGAGCACGTACTGCCCGCGTACCGGGCGGAAACGGTCGCAGGGCGCTGACGCGATCGACCGGCCGGTCGCCGCGCCGACCGGCCGAGCGGGGAGCGCCTTCCCACGAGGCACTCCCGCTCGAGCCGGTCTCCAGCGCCGCGAGCTCCAGTGAGAATCAGCCCGCGGGGATCAGGACGCGGTCGATGACGTGGATGATCCCGTTCGAGGCCCTGATGTCCGTCTTCGTGACCCGGGTCGATCCGTTGAGATAGACCTTCCCGCCCCGGACGGCGACCTTGACGCCCTGCCCCTCGAGCGTCTTGACCGACTTGCCGTTCAGCGTCACGACCTTTGCCGCGGGCGCCTTCCCCTTGATCACGTGGTAGGTGAGCACCTTCTTGAGCAGAGTGGGGTCCTTGCCGACGGCTGCCAGCGTCGACTTGGGCAGCTTCGCGAAGGCCGCGTTCGTCGGGGCGAAGACGGTGTAGGTGCCCTTCTCGAGGGCGCTGACGAGGCCGGCTTTCTTGAGGAGGGAGACGAGCGTGGTGAACTGCGGCGCGGACGCGGCCACCTGGGCGATGTCCTTGTTCGTCGCGGTGGTGGACGAGCCGGCAGCGGGTGCGACGAGCGCGACAGCCAAGACGAGGGTCGCTCCCAACGAGGTGACGAGAGTGCGCATGAATGACCTCCTGTATAGAGTTTGAACCATCTCTGTACAGTTTTAGCACACACACCACGTGGTTCGCAACCCCTTGAACCTCGACACTAGTACGGTGTGTATAGGATTGGTACAGAGATATGAGCGCTTCAAGGGACAACATTCTCTCGCGGCTCGTCGTCGGAAGGAGACGGAGGTTCGCCGTGCTGGCCGTCTGGTTGCTCGGAGCGGCAGCGCTCGGGCCGCTCGCCGGGCGGTTCGAGCAGTCACAGCAGAACGAGCCGTCGACCTTTCTTCCCGGGGGAGCCGAGTCGGTCAAGGTGCTCGAGGCCGCCAAGGGGTTCCCTTCCGGTGAGCAGACGCCTGCCGTCGCCGTCTTCCGTAACCCGGACGGGCTCGGCGCCCGGGGCCGTGCGGCCGTCGAGCAGACGCGCGCCACACTCCGGGCCGCGTCGATCGAGGGCGTCTCGGGCATCTCGCCCGTTGCGTGGTCTCCCGACGGGACTGCCGCCGTCGTCAGCGTGCCGATCCGAGCAGAGGGCGACTCGGACTTGCTCGTGTCGGCCGTCGAGCACGTGCGCACCACGGTCGAGAAGGGACTGCCGCCGGGCCTCGAGGCGAAGGTGACCGGACCGGCCGGGTTCTCCGCCGACGCGACGAAGGCCTTCGAGGGGATCAACTCGACCCTCCTTCTCGTGACTGCGGGCCTCGTCTTCGTGCTGCTCGTCCTCATCTACAGAAGCCCGATCTTCTGGATGCTGCCGCTCTTCACGGTCGTGCTCGCCGAGTCGGTCGTGCGAGGGCTGGGAACGCTCCTGTCCGACGCCGGCGTGGTCATCAACGGGCAGACCGGCGGCATCCTGCTCGTGCTCGTCTTCGGCGCCGGCACCGACTATGCACTGCTCCTGACCGCCCGTTTCCGCGAGGAGCTTCAGCTCGTCGAGGACAGGTACGCCGCGATGCGCGTCGCACTGCGTCAGGGCGGTCCGGCCATCGTCGCCTCGGCCGCGACCGTGATCGCGGCGTTGCTCTGCCTCTCACTGGCCAGTGTGAACTCGACCGCGGGTCTCGGCCCGGTTGGCGCGATGGGAGTCGCGATAGCTGCCGTCGCAATGCTGACCCTGCTCCCCGCCCTGCTGCTGATCGGCGGCCGGCGCGCGTTCTGGCCGTTCGTGCCCCGCGCCGATCAGGCGCACCAGCCGGCCTCCAGCAGCCTCTGGCACCGGCTCGGCCGGACGCTCGAGAAGCGACGGCGAGCCGCATGGATCGGCACGACGCTCGCTCTCTGCGTGCTGGCCCTCGGCACCCTCGGCCTCGACGACGACCTCACGACCGCGGATTCCTTCCGGGGATCGGTGGAGTCGGTTCAGGGCCAACGCCTGCTCGCCCAGTCTTTCCCGGCGGGGGAGAGCGCCCCGACGGTCGTTCTCGTCACCGACCCTGCGAAGGTCGGGCCGGCCCTGACGGCCGCACGTCGGGCCGAGGACGTGACACGCGTCGGGTCGCCGGAGCGGGGAGCCCCCGGGACACGCTTCGACGTGATCCTGGCCGGGGACCCGTTCGGCACCAGCGGCTTCCGCTCGATCGAGCCGCTCCGTCAGGAGCTGCGGGCCGCAGCCGGGGAGGCCGTGCTCGTCGGCGGGTCGACCGCGGAGGAGGCCGATCTGCGTGCCGCCGTGCAGCGAGACACGAAGGTGCTCATCCCGCTCGTCCTCGCAGTCGTCCTCGTGATCCTGGTCCTCCTGCTTCGCTCCCTCGCCGCACCGGTGATGCTCATGGCAACGGTCGTGCTGTCGTTCCTGGCGGCGCTGGGCGGCAGCCTCGTTCTCTTCGACCTCTTCGCCGACTTCCCGGGCGAAGATCCGAGCTACCCGCTCTTCGCGTTCATCTTCCTCGTCGCGCTCGGGGTCGACTACAACATCTTCCTGATGGCGCGCGTGCGGGAGGAGGCCCTCGTACGTCCGACGCGCGAGGCGATGCGCCTCGGCCTCGCCGTCACGGGCGGCGTCATCACCTCCGCCGGGATCGTCCTGGCCGGGACGTTTTCTGTCCTCGCGGTGCTACCACTCGTCGCCCTCACGCAGATCGGCATCACGGTCGCGTTCGGCGTTCTGCTCGACACCTTCGTCGTCCGCTCCGTCCTCGTCCCGGCGCTGACGTTCGAGCTCGGTGAACGCGTGTGGTGGCCGTCGTCTCTCACCCGGCGGCGAGAGACTGTAGAGCCGTCGCGCGTCGCGCCGCCCGCCGAGCCAATCGGTCGCGGAGGCGCGGAATGACCGGGCTCCTTCCTCGCGCTGCTCGCGCTCGGCGCGCTGCTCGCTTCGGCCGCGATGACGTGCCTCTGGGCGATCCAGGTTCGGAGCCGTGACGCGAGCCACGTCGACGTCGGCTGGGCGACAGGGATCGCCGTCCTCGCAGTGGTCTACGCGCTGCCAGCGCACGACGAGCGTCTTCGTACCGCTTCCGCCGCGCGCAGACGACGCGCGGAACGGCGGTCTCGACCGTAGGGTCACGTCGTGAGCGAGTTCGCGACGGGCACCGCAGACGAGAAGCTCCTGCGCATCGGCGAGCTCTCGCGCCGGGTCGGCGTGCCCGTGGAGTCGCTCCGCGCGTGGGAGCGACGGTACGGTCTGCTCACGCCCAGCCGCACGCAGGGCGGCTTTCGGCTCTACGGCGAGGACGACGTCGCCCGCGTGCTGGCGATGCGGGCGAACCTCGACCGCGGCCTCTTCGCCGCTGAGGCCGCACGCCTCGCGCTCTCCGAGGACGTCACCGAGCCGAGCCGGTCGCCCGCACCCGTCGCCGACGCGTCGGAGCTCGCTGCCGCGCTCGACCGCTTCGACGAGGCCGGCGCCCAGCAGGCGCTCGACCGGCTGCTCGCGACGCTGACGATCGACGTCGTGCTCCGCGACGTCCTGCTCCCCTACCTCCACAAGCTCGGCGAACGGTGGGAGAGCGGCGAGACGTCCATCGCCCAGGAGCACTTTGCGAGCAACGTGCTGCGGGGACGTCTCACGGCGCTCGCGCGCGGGTGGGATCGCGGCTCCGGCCCGCGGGTGCTGCTCGCATGCGTGGAGGGCGAGCGTCACGACATCGCTCTCGTCGCGTTCGGTCTCGCGTTGCGCGGTCATGGTTGGCGGGTCAGCTACCTCGGTGCGGACACGCCAGTGGCGTCTCTCGTCGAAGCCGCACGCGAGCTGTCGCCCGACGCCGTCGTCGTCTCCGGCACCGTCGCGGGCGCGTTCGACCCGAGCGCCGTGCAGCTGCGGGAGGTCGCGCTGCACGCTCCACTCCACCTCGCCGGCGCGGCCGCCAACGGACGGGTTGCCCGCCGTGCGCACGGGACGCTGCTCGCCGGAGACGTCGTCGCTGCCGCCGAGGTGCTCGCGGCGGGGCGTCGCTGACGCGTCGCACGATGGAGCGATCCGAGGCCCTCTGGTCGACGCTCGAGCGGGAGACCGACGCAGGTGCTGTCGAGTCGCGCCAGTGGATCATGGTGCCCCGCGAGCCTGCGGACGCCGACGGTCGCGCACGAGGATGGGCATCCGGGAGCTCGTCCCCGTGGAGCCGACGCCGTTCGACGAGGCAGTCCGACTGGCGCTCGAGGGCTAGAGGCGCTAGGGCGCCCGCCGCGCCTCGAGGAAACGGCGGACTG
>Ga0070675_100004568_pt1 | contig 10566 bp, 9 predicted proteins | sample KBSM43metaG_FD_65343 | JGI IMG/M metagenome (GOLD analysis project Ga0070675, IMG submission 65343) | Miscanthus rhizosphere microbial communities from Kellogg Biological Station, Michigan, USA - KBS M4-3 metaG | ecosystem: Host-associated > Plants > Roots > Rhizosphere > Soil ...
CTGCTCTTCTACTCGTGATCGTTGCGTGCGCGTCTCATGCGAGGCCGTGTCGAACGTTATGCTCGACAACAGCACTTCATTGGGGGGAGGCAAGAAATGACCAGAATTACAAGCCTTTCAGCGCTGCATCTCCTGCTTCTTGCCTTTGCGTTCAGCCTGGGCTTCCACGCGGAACCGGCCGGGGCTCAAACCACGACACCGACGGCGCCGACGGCGCCAACGCCGCTTGGCTGCCAAAGCGATCCGCGGTTCGTTCGGGTGCTGGGCGTCTGGCAGGGGCCATCTGTTTGTGAGTTCACCGGGCACGGGACGGGCGAGGTCGACGGCATGCCCGGCACGTCCGCCCGGTGCCAAGGCCAAGTAGTAACCTTCGGCCTCTATCCCTATTGCGTCTGGTATCACGGCGGAAATTGGCTCCTCGCCTCCATCATCTACGATCGGGGCACGCAGCCCATGCCGCCCGACGACATAATGTTCCCGACCCCGGTGGGTCCGACCGAGGACCTGACTCTCTGGAATCATTGCACGCACGACCCGCGTCTGGTTCGAACTCTCGGGCTATGGCGAGGGGTGACGGTGTGCCAAATGTCGGGTTCCGGAATTGGCGATCCCCTGCCCGATTCCGGTTGCGCCCCCGGAGGCACTTACCCCAATGGCCGCGTGAGGGTTTTCCCGGACGATTTCGTCAATCCGCCAGCCCCTTCATCGACCCCCTCACCGGCCAATCCGGCCGGCACCCGCTATTGCGTGACTACGGCCGCGTTCTGGGAAGATCGAGGCGTGCGCGCCGTAATCATGGCGCGGCAGCCGAGCCATTTCGACCTCGGCATCGACACCCATCTCGTCCGCCAGTTGCCGCCCGCGGGAAGTCCTTCCACCCTTACGATCCGAATCGGCAGCACCCAGCCGATTCCCGCCGGAGCAGAGCTGGTCGTACGGGGCTCCTTGACCCCCGCGCACTATTTCGGGCCGATGATGCCGGCCGCCCTGGGATGGTCCTGCATGGGCAGCTGGAGCGCCTTCTCGTGCCACCAGGTGCTGAGCGCGCCGCTTACCGGCTCTCAGATCTTCGGGCTGCCGGCCAGCTACCTGCCGGGGCTCTCCGGCCAAAATGTCACCTATTCCGCCAGCGTGACGATGACGAACAACCTCGACCCGAATGGCGCGAACAACATTATGACGACAAACACCACGCTCTATTGATCGCGTTGCGGATCGGCGGCCAGGCGCGACCGAACCGAGCCTATTCGTGCCGCAACGCGTCGATCGGGTTGAGGCTCGCGGCGCGCCGCGCCGGGAAATAGCCGAAGACGATGCCGATCAGGGCCGAGACGCTGAACGCGATCACGTTGATCTGGATGTCGAACAGGAACGGCACCTGGATCAGCGGCGCCAGCACCAGCACCGCGACGAAGGCGAGGATGAGGCCGATCAGGCCGCCCAGGCAGGCGAGCACCACCGCCTCGACGAGGAACTGCATCAAGACCTCGCTCGCGACCGCGCCGATGGCGAGGCGGATGCCGATCTCGCGGGTGCGCTCGGTGACCGAGACCAGCATGATGTTCATGATGCCGATGCCGCCGACGATCAGGCTGACCGCGGCGACCGCGCCCATCACCGCGGTCAATATCCGGGTGGTGCCCTGCAGGGTCTCGGAAATCTGCTTGGTGTCGAAGATGTTGAAATTGTTCTCGGCGGCGCGATTGAGGTGGCGGCGCTCGCGGAGCAGATTCTCGATCGAGCTTTGCACAGACTGGCTGTCATAGGCCTCGTCGACCGCGACCATGATGAAGCGGATGTTGCGGTTGCCGGTGAACCGCCGCTGCACCGCCTTGATCGGCATCAGGACGACGTCGTCCTGGTCCTGGAAGCCGCCCTGGCCGCGCGACGCCAAGGTGCCGATCACCTCGCAGCTCAAGTCGCGGATGCGCATGCGCTGGCCGACCGGCTGCTCGCGCGGGAACAGATTCTGGACGACGGTCGAGCCGATCACGCAGACGGCCTTGCCCGATTGCTCCTCGGCATCGGTCCAGGTGCGCCCTGCGGTCAGCGCCCATTGCTGGGCTGCGAAGAACTGCCCGGTGGTGCCGCCGACATTGGTCGACCAGTTGGCGGCATTGTGGACGGCGAGGCCCGAGGTCTGCGCCTGCGGCGCGACCGCGCGCACGCCGGCGACCTGCTCCTGGATCGCCGCGACGTCGGCCATCTCGAAATCGGGCGCCTGCGGGCCGCCGCCGCCGCGGCCGAAGCCCTGGCCCGGGCGGATCTGGAGGATGTTGGCGCCGAGGCTCGAAATCTGCTCCGCCACCGCCGCGGTCGCGCCCCTGCCGAGCGTGACCATGGTGACCACCGCGGCGACGCCGATGACGATGCCCAATGTGGTCAGGAACGAGCGCAGCAGATGGCGGCGGATCTCGCGGATGGCGAGGATGATGGTGGTGAAGAACACGACGGATTTATCCGTCGCCCCGGCGAAGGCCGGGGTCTCGTTGGGACACGCCGTGACTTCTCGTCACGAGATCCCGGCGTTCGCCGGGATGACGATAGAGCGCGATCACGCCGGCGCCCCGTTCTTCTCCACGCTCTCGACCATGCCGTCGCGGAAGTGGACGATGGTGCGGGCGTAGGCGGCCATGTCGGGCTCGTGGGTGACCATCAGGATGGTGATCCCGAAATTGCGGTTGAGGTCGGTGAGCAGGTCCATGATCTCGAGCGAGGTCTTGCTGTCGAGGTTGCCGGTCGGCTCGTCGGCGAGGAGGACGTCGGGATTGGTGACGATCGCCCGGGCGATGGCGACCCGCTGCTGCTGGCCGCCGGAGAGCTCGGCCGGGGTATGGTCCCACCAGTCCATCAGGCCGACCTTGTCGAGGGCGGCCATCGCCCCCTGGCGGCGCTTCGCCTTGTCCTCGCCGCGGTAGAGCAAAGGCAGCTCGACATTTTCCAGCGCGTCGGTGCGGGCGAGCAGATTGAAGCCCTGGAAGACGAAGCCGAGGTAGCGGCGGCGCAAGAGGGCGCGCTGGTCGCGGTCGAGGCTTTCCACCGGCACGCCCTTGAAGCGGAACGAGCCGGTGGTCGGCACGTCGAGGCAGCCCAGGATGTTCATCGCCGTCGACTTGCCCGAGCCCGACGGGCCCATCACCGCCGCGAAATCGCCCGCCTCGACGGCAAGATCGACGCCTTTCAGCGCCTGGAACGCCGTCGCCCCGCTGCCGTAGGTCTTGGTCACGGCATCGAGCTGCACGATCGGCTCACTCGCCATCGGGCGCCGCCCCCTCCTCGGCCTCGCGCCGCTCGCGCCACTGGCGGCGGCGTTCGCGCATCTGCTGGCGCTGCTCGGGGGTCAGGCTTTCGAAGAAGGCGCGGCGCTGCTCGGGAGTCATGTCGCGGATGCGCTGGCCGCCGGGGCCGCGCATGCCGCCGCCCGGACGGCGGCCGCCCTCGCCGCGCGCCGGGGGCTGCCCTTCCGCCGCGGCGGGCGCCGGGGGCTGTCCCCGCGCGGGCCGTTCAGCGGCCGCGGCCGGCGGCGGCGCGGCCGGCGCGGCAGCCGCCGGCTGGGCCGGGGCGGCCTGCTGGCCATTGCCTTGCGGTTGCTCGCCGCGGTCGCCGCGGTCGCCGCCGCCGCGGCGGCCCTGGCCGCGGCGCGGCCGCTCGCTCTTGTCCTGGGTCTGGCCGGCGGCGAGGCGGGCGGTGATCACCTCCTGGCCCTCGCGCAGGTCGCCGCCGACGATTTCGGTCTCCGAGCCGTTGCTTTCGCCGACGACGACCCGGACCGGGCTCGGAGTGCCGTCGGCCCCCAGCACGTAGACGGTCTGGCGGCTGCCGCGGCCGATCGAGACCTCGCGGCCGCCGCCGGCGCCGCCGCGGCCGCCGCGGCCGCCGCGCCGGCCGAAGCGCGGCACCAGCACGCTGGTCGCGCCGCCCTGCTGGCCGCGCTGCGCCGCCTCGTCGCGCTCGGGCGACCAGCGCAGCGCCGCATTGGGCACGAGCAGCGCGTTGGCACGCTCGGTGGTGACGATCTCGGCGGTGGCGGTCATTCCGGGCCGCAATTGCTGGCCCGGATTCTGCACGGACAGCACCGCCGTATAGGCGACGACACTCCCGGTTCCGGCCGACGCGCTCCCCGCCGACGAGCCCGAGGTCGTCGAGCCCGAGGCATTGGCGCCGACGTCGATCCGGGTCACCGTCGCCGGGAAGGTGCGGCCCGGATAGGCATCGACGGTGAAGGAGGCGCGCTGGCCTTCGTGGACCTGGGCGACATCGGCTTCGTCGACCCGGACCTCGAGCTTCATCGCCGAAAGGTCTTCGGCAATAGTGAACAGGGTCGGCGCCTGGAACGAGGCGGCGACGGTCTGACCGGGATCGATCTGCCGCGACAGCACCACGCCGGTAACCGGCGAATAGATGGTCGCCTTGGAAAGGTTGGTCTGGGCCGAGGACAATTGCGCGCGCGACTGGGCGACCTGCGCCTGCGCGGCCTGGACGGCGGCGACGGCGCGGCGATTCTCGGCGCGGGCGGCGTCCAGCTCGGTCTCGGAGGGGACCCGGTGGTTGGAGAGCCGCCAGACCTCCTCCTGGCGGGCGAGGTTGGCGCGCGCCTGGGCGGCCGAGGCCTGCGCCGTCGCCACCTGCGCCTGGGCGGCGGCGAGCCCGGCCTGCACCTGGAGGATGGTGTCCTGGAGGCGGGAGGTGTCGAGGCGGGCGAGCGGCTGGCCGCGGACGACGTGATCGTTATTGTCGACGAACACCTGGGTCACCAGCCCCGATTGTTCGGAGCCGACCTGGACCTCGTTGGTCGGCTGCAAATTGCCCGTCGCCGAGACGGTGACCCGCAAATTGCCGCGCCGCACCGGCTCGGTCGCATAGCCGCCGGCGGCGGTGCCGGTGAAGCAGCGCGACAGCAGCAGCAGGACGAGGACGAGCGCGACCAGCCCGGCGATGTAGACCGGGCGCTTGTACCAGGGCTTCGCCGCCGGCGCGCCGAGGAAGACTTCGAGCCGCTCCTTGTCCGGCCCGGCCTCGTTGGTGACATTGGTCTTGGTCGCCTCGTTCATTGTCAGGTTCCGATCTGCGCGGGTGCGGCCGGATCCCAGCCGCCGCCCAGGGCACGATAGAGTTGCACCAGAGCCAGCGCCTCGTCGCCGCGGCTGTTGGCCATGCCGTCGCGTGCCGAGAGGAGGGTGCGTTCGGCCTCGAGCAATTGCCGGAAGTCGGTGAGGCCCGAGCGATACTGGATGCGGGCGAGGATGGCGCTGTTGCCCGCCGCTTCGAGCGCGATCGCGAACTGGACCTGGCGGGCGCGGGCCGCGTTGAGCGCGAGCAGCGCGTTCTCGACATCCTCGAGCGAGGTCAGCACCGACTGGTGATAGGTGGCGAGCGCAGCCTCGGTCGCCGCCCGCTGCGAGCGCAATTGCGATCTGAGGCGGCCGCCGTCGAACAGGGTCTGGTCGAGGCCGGCGAAGATGCTGCCGGTGATCGCGTTGAACAGGCCGCCGAGCGAGAAAGCCGAAGTGCCGATATTGCCGGTGAGGCGCAGGCCCGGATAGAGCTGCGCCTCGGCGACGCCGATCCGGGCGGTGGCGGCGGCGAGGCTGCGCTCGGCGGCGCGGATGTCGGGGCGCTGGCGAAGGGTGTCGGCCGGGATGCCGACGGCGACCTCCGCCGGGCCCTTGGGAATCGGCTTGGCCTCGCTCAGCTCGGCGGTGAGCGCGCCCGGCGCCCGCCCGGTGAGCACCGCCAGCCGGTAGCTCGCGCTGGTGAAGGCGTTCTCGGTGTTCGGGATCGAGGCCGCGGTCTGGGCGCGGGCCGCCCGCGCCTGCTCGACGTCGAGCGACGAGACCAGGCCTGCCTGCCGCCGCCAGGTCGCGATCTGGAGATTGTCCGAGGCGATGGCGAGCGTGTCGCGGGCGATGGCGAGACGCTCCTGGGCGAGCCGCGCCTGGACGTAGTTGGTCGCGACCTCGGCGGCGATCGCGACGCGCAGCGCCTCGCGGTCGTAATAGGCGCCTTCGGCGTCGGCGCCGGCCGCCTCGACGCCGCGGCGGATGCGGCCGAACAGATCGACCTCCCAGGCGGCATCGGCGCCGGCGTTGAAGCTGTTATGGTCGTTGCCCGAGCCGATTGTGCGGCCCGCGCCGGCCGAGGCGCCGACCGTGGGCACCAGCCCGGCCCGCGCCTGGACCAGCGACTCGCGGGCCTGGGTGAGCCGCGCCGCGGCGGCGGCGAGATCGAGATTGTCGCGGGTCGCCTCGTCGATCAGCCGGATGAGCAGGGGATCGTCGAACCGCTGCCACCAGCGCGCCAGCTCGGCCGGTGCGCTTTGGGCGGGGCGGCCGTAATAGGTGTCTGGGACGGACAAAGCCGCCGGCGCCGGCGCGCGGTAATTCGGCCCAACCGTACAAGCCGACAGGAGGAGGACGCACAAGGGGAAAGCGACTCTCATGCCGCTGCCCCTAACCATTCGAACCTGTCGCGCAAGTTTATGAGCGCGAAGACTTTGTCTCAATTTGTCGCGGCGTCAGAGGCCGTGCGAGCCCATGATCATGCAGTAGAGCATCGGCAGCGACAGGATCAGGTTGGTGCGCGAGGCCATCATCGCGACGCTCGCCGATTTCGCCTTCCTCGCGTCGTCGCAGGCGACGATGCCGAGCGCGCGCTTCTGGTTCGGCCAGATCACCAGCCAGACGTTCGCCGCCATGACGATGCCGAGCCACATGCCGATGCCGATGGTGCGCGCGCCCTCATCGAGGCTCAGGGTGCGTGCGGCATAGCCGGGCGTCTTCAGCTCGGCCGCGAGCAGGCCCAGAACGAGCGTGGCGATCGCCGCCCAGCGAAACCAGAACAAGGCCGCCGGGGCGATATATTTGGTCACGCCCGGCTTCAGCTCGGCCGGTACGGACGGCATGGTCGGGATCTGGACGAAGTTGAAATAGTAGAGCAGGCCGATCCACAGGATCCCTGCGAAAACATGGAGATAGCGGGCAAAGAGGAACCAGTAACCGGCGTCCATCGCGCCTCGGTGCAAGCCGACCATCGCGGCGACGAGCAGGATAATGCCGATCAGCAGCGCCAGATGGAAATTGCCGAGAATCTTGGCCATGTCGCGTCCCCTGTTTCGTTTGTGGAACGTCTTCTAGCTCAAGGCGCCGGCTCAATCGAGCCGCCACATGATGCTCTGCTCGAACGGCGTCCACAGGCCCATGCGGACGCCGGCGTGGCGAAGCGCCCGGCCGGTCCATTCGTTGCAGGTGAGGATGAAGCTGTAGCCGCCGTTCGCCTCGTAGAACATGTCGTTGGGCCCATAGCCGCGGCCGAGCACGGGCAGCGGGCGGCCGCCGGCGTCGAGCCGGAAGCGGGCCTGGATGAAGCCGGCGAGGCGGCGATATTGCTCGTGGCTGATCCGGATCGGCCGCTGCCAGGGATCGGGCCGGGGCCGATCGATATGCTCGACGTGGAGCAGGGTCGGGCCGCCGCCGAAGAAGGCGGCGAAGGCGCGGCGGACGGTGAGGTCGCCCCAGGTCGGCGTGTTCAGGTAGAAATCGCGATTGCCGTAGCCGATCGCGACATGATCGGCATTGCCCCAGCGCGGATCGCGCAGGTGGGACGGCAAAGCGTAGAGCCGCCAATCCATGTCCGCGTTGAGCTTGGGCATGACGATCCAGGTGTGGACGCCGTTCGAGCGGACGAAGATGGTGACGCCCTCGGGCGGCTCGTAGAAGGCGACGTTGGCGGGCACCGCGCCGAGCACGAGGGCCGCGGCGAAATAGAGGATCGGGACCGCGACGATCCCCGCCACGATCCGGAGCAGCCACAGGACCGCCCGCCTTGCCCAAGAAGCCCGCCGCGCCACGGCCTTGTGCTAGCCGCCCGCGCGGCCCACAGCCAGAGCGCGATGCGGGCGCATTTGAGAGAGATGTTTCAGGCCGGGATCGCCGCCTGCCACCCCCAAAGGGTGGTGCCGCCGCACCTGCCCGCGGTCGAGCGGCCGATCGTGCTGGCGATCGGCAAGGCCGCGGCCGGGATGGCGGCGGCGGCCGAGGCGCATTATCCCGAGCCGGCCGGAATCGCGGTCGTGCCGCACGGCACGGGCGCGGCCCTGGGGTCGATCGCGCTGGTCCATGCCGGCCATCCGCTGCCCGACGAGGCGAGCGTCGCCGCCGCCGAGCGCCTGCTCGCGCTGGCAAGCGCCGATCGCTTCGTCCTGGCGCTGCTCAGCGGCGGCGCTTCCGCCCTCGCCTGCCTGCCGGGCCCGGGGCTGACGCTCGCCGGCAAGCGGGCGCTGACCGATGCCCTGCTGCGCTCGGGGGCGCCGATCGGCGAGATCAACTGCGTCCGGCGCCACCTCTCGCGGATCAAGGGCGGCCGGCTTCGCGCCGACCTGACCCTGGCGATCGCCGACACCGCGGGCGCCCGGCCGGAGGACATCGGCTCCGGGCCGACGGTCGCCGATCCGACGACGGTGGAGCAGGCCAGGGCGATCCTCGACCGCTACCGCCTCGCCGCGCCGCTCCGCGAAAGCGCCAAGCGGGCCGAGGGCGAATTCCGAATCGTCGCCGGGCCCGCCGACGCGCTGGCCGCCGCCGCCGCGGCGGCCGAGCGGCTCGGCTACCGGCCGGTCGTGCTCGGCGAGGTCGCCGGCGAGGCGCGCGAGATCGGCCGCGCCCATGCCCGGCTGGCCATGGCGGCGGCGCCGGGCACGGCCCTCATCTCGGGCGGCGAGCTCACCGTCGCCGTCACCGGCAGCGGCCGCGGCGGCCCCAATCTCGAATATGCGCTCGCCGCCTCCGGGCATACGGGCATCGCCGGCCTCGCCGCGGACACGGACGGGCTCGACGGCACGAGCGGCGCGGCCGGCGCCTTTTTCGGCGCCGACGCCGACGGCGCCGCGGCGGCGCTCGCGGCGAACGACAGCGCCGCCTGGTTCGCCACCCGCGACGCCCTGTTCGTCACCGGCCCGACCGGCACCAACGTCAGCGATTTGCGGATCATCCTTCGCAGCTAGCCCCTCCCCTCCGCGAAAAATGGGGACAGTATATATTTTTCGTCTTCGCGGGGTGTGGCGCCCGGCAGCGGGGGGCCTGAAAAATATATACTGTCCCCACTTTCCTGCATAACCGTGCACCATGAGCGGGTGGACCATCGGCATTATCGGCGGCTCAGGCCTTTACGAGATCGACGCGCTCGAGGATGCGCAGTGGATCGCGGTCGATACCCCCTGGGGGGCGCCTTCGGACCAATTGCTGACCGGGCGGATCGCGGGGGTGAAGTTCGTCTTCCTCCCGCGCCACGGCCGCGGCCATCGCATCCCGCCGGACGCGCTCAACGCGCGCGCCAATATCGACGCGCTCAAGCGCGCCGGCTGCACCGACCTCGTCGCCATCTCCGCGGTCGGCTCGCTCCGCGAGGAGCTGGCGCCGGGCCGGTTCGTGATCGTCGACCAATATCTGGACCGCACCGCCCGGCGCCCGGCGAGCTTCTTCGGGCCCGGCCTCGTCGCCCATGTCTCGCTGGCCGATCCGACCTGCCCGCGCCTCTCCACGCTCGCCGCCGATGCGGCCGAGGCGGCCGGGGCGGAGGTCGCGCGGGGCGGCTGCTACGTCGCGATCGAGGGGCCGTGCTTCTCGACCCGGGCGGAAAGCCGCGCCTATCGCGCCCAGGGCGGCGACGTGATCGGCATGACCGGCATGCCCGAAGCCAAGCTCGCCCGCGAGGCCGAGCTGCCCTACGCCTCCGTCTGCATGGTCACCGACTGGGATTGCTGGCGCGAGGATGTCGCCGCGGTCGAGGTCGGCGAGATCATCGCCCGGCTCCACGCCAATGCCGAGACCGCCCGCCGCCTCATCGTCGCGCTCGCCGAGCGGCTGCCGGGGACTCGCGCGCCCTCGCCGATCGACACCGCGCTCGACGGCGCGATCCTCACCGCCCCGGAAGCGCGCGACCCCGCTTTGGTCGCGAAGCTCGACGCGATCTGCCGCCGCGTCCTCAACTAGGGGGCAGTCCCCTATTCAGGCGGCGCGACCGCCCGTCGGCATTTCGAACGGGCGCGCCCGGATCCAGCGGCTGGCGATCAGCTTCTCGCCCGCGGTCACCGGCAGGCCGGCATGGGCGGCGTCGGCATCGCGGCTGCCGTCGGGGAGCGCGTTGCGGAACAGGAGGGCGTCGCCGATGCCGCCCTTCACCTTGAGGCCGGTCTTCACGAACATCGTCTCGCCGCCCTCATAATCCGCGTTGAGCCAGACGATCATGGTCAGCACGCGCTGGTTGGCGAAGCCCGGAATGGCGTCGAAATGCGGCTTATACTCGCCGCCGGGGCGATAGCGCAGCACCTGCAGCGGCTCGCCCTGCGCCACCTTGGTCCCGCTCGCGGCGGCGATTCGGCGGTTGAGCGCGTGGACCGCGGGATTTTCGAGCGGCAGGGTGAAGCCGACCGAATCCGAGATCCGCACCGGATCGGGCCGCTGCCGCCCGGTCGCCGGATCGACCACGACCGCCGGCTCGAGCATCGGCGCCGCCGCCTCGGCCAGATAGCGGCATTCGTCCGCAGTGAAGAGCGCGCGGAACAGCGCAACA
>Ga0070675_100004571_pt1 | contig 10565 bp, 13 predicted proteins | sample KBSM43metaG_FD_65343 | JGI IMG/M metagenome (GOLD analysis project Ga0070675, IMG submission 65343) | Miscanthus rhizosphere microbial communities from Kellogg Biological Station, Michigan, USA - KBS M4-3 metaG | ecosystem: Host-associated > Plants > Roots > Rhizosphere > Soil ...
CGCGAGCGGTTGGTATTACTCCCGAATTGAATGGCGCCCTCAGGATCTGGTGAGCGTCTTCGCGGCGGCAGACGGTCAAAAGGTCGTTGACGATGAACCAGGCACGACGGTTCTTCACCTCGAGCCGCGTTTTCGTTCAGTGCGACTGTTGGATGCGGAACATCGGGAGCGAGGCATCATCCGCGCCGAAGGACTTGTACCGGGACGATTCGTTCTCCGCCGCGACGGTAATCCGGTGTGGGTTCTCCGCGTGCGATCCTTCGTTCGCAAGAGACACCGTTTGGAGCTTGTTGGTACCGATGCCTGGATGTTCGACACGCCATTCTTCTGGTGGCAACATCTGAGAGGCAGCGTCAGTGGTTTTCCGACGTTGCTTGGACATGTCGGCCCGAGGAAACGCTACTGGGGCTTCAAGGTCGAACCCGGTCGCGAGACGCTTGACGTGTTGGGAGCCGTCGCGTTCATGCATTGGAAGTGGTGGCGCTGGTAGCCGCTAATCCTGAGGAGATGCCTGTGGATGATCAAGCACGGTATTACATGGCGAAACTCCAGTACGAAATCGACCCGTGGGATTTGAACGAGGCTCTCGAACGAGGAGACAAGATTCATCTCGTCGATACGCGATCGCCGGAGGCCTACGGGAGAAGCCACATTCCCGGCGCCGTCAACATCCCACATCGCACGATGAGCCCTGCAACGACGGCTCGCCTCGACAAAGAGGCGTTGATCGTCACGTACTGCGATGGGATTCGCTGCAACGGCTCGACCAAAGGTGCGCTGAACATGGTCCAGCTCGGGTTCCGGGTGAAGGAGTTGATCGGCGGTCTCGATTGTTGGCGGTACGACGGCTATCCGGTTGATGGACTGGAGCCTGTGCAGCCTGCTGGCTCATGCGGCTGTTCATAGTAAACGCCCGTCGGAGGAACTGACGGGCGGTACATGATCGAGGAGTGCGTTGGCTGGTATGAGTGGTTCACGCAGAAGGCTCGCCTCGAATTCGCCGATGATTTTGTTGACGTGGTGCGCCACCCACGTGTGGAGGTGCGGCAGGCTGATTGGCTCGCGCTCCTGGGGATCGGTGATGAGGTTGATGATTCGGGGTGTCGGCAGCTTTCTCGCTGAATCGGAAAGATACCGCTGCTCCACGAGCACCAGCTTGAAGTCACGCCACTTCGCGCCGTACATCTCGTGCCCCATCCAGTAAACGTAGCCCTCCCGCCTCGATGACTTCTCCTGGCCAGTGAGCCAGTCGAGTTGATCGACTCCGTCAATCACGCGATCGTCCGGCTTGCGTAGTCCTGCCGCGCGCAGGATCGTGGTGAACCAATCGGTAATGTGCATGATGTCGTTGCTCACGACCCCCGACTGCACGTGTCCGGGCCAGCGGACGATGCACGGTGTTCGCAGGTTTCCTTCGCCGCCCGCGAAGTACGAACCTTCGAAATAGCCAGGTGTCCCGCGCCACAGCAGAACTTCTTCCGGCCCGTTGTCACCCGCAAACACGACGAGCGTGTTGTCCCGGATGTCGAGCGCGTCGAGGAGATCGAGCAGCATTCCAAAGTCCGTGTCCAGTTCGAGCAGGCTGTCGGCCCAGTCCCCTTGTCGCGTCCGCCCTTTGAACTCGATGCGTGGAATGACTGGCATGTGCATCAGCGAGTGATTGAAGTAGACGAAGAACGGCGTCCCTCTCTTCACACTGCGCCGAATAAACGCTTCCGTGCGACGCAGATACTCGTCGTCGCAGTCGCGTCGCACGTCGAGCGTCAACTGCTCGCGCTCGGTTGGATCGCGATCGCCACGCTTCATCTCGATCATGCGGCTCACGGGATCTCGCGTCGCGTCATACCAAGGATCTGTCGGCCACAACGCCTCGTCATACGTGCGCGGAGGTCCGTACCACTCCTCAAACCCTTTATCGGTGGGCCACCGCCCCGGTCCCTCCCCGACGTGCCATTTGCCATAGGTAGCGCAGGCATAACCGCCGTTGCTGAGAATGTCGCCCAGTGTTTTCTCCCAGGCGACGAGTCCCCACCCATTCGCGACTCCAATCGGAACCGCGTACGTGCCGGATCGGATCGCGTGACGGCCAGTCATTAACGCCGATCGTGATGGCGTGCACTGCGACTCCGGGCAATAGTTCGTCAGTCGGAAACCCTCCCGTGCGAAGGTGTCGATCCGTGACGTCGTCACACCGCGCAAAGGGCCGCCGCTGTAGCAGCTCAGCTCCCCGAAGCCGAGATTGTCGACATGGAAGAAAAGAACATTGGGCGTGCGAGTCATGGCATCTTCCGGAACTGGATGACCGAGACCGTGTGAGCCACGAGATATCGTGGCGGCGTAGATGGATTGCCGTCGTGACCCATGAGATTCGCGTCATAAACGGCCTCGGTCGCGAAGTCGAAATCGTCTAGAGCAGGAGGCGTACCCGCAGCGCGAATCACGACAATCGGACGCCGCGCATGTCGCGTCCGGATTTGCGCAGGATGAAGCCCGTCGCTCGGCCATCCCGGCCAGTTTCAAAAGTGATCTGCGTGTCAGTCACTCTCGCGAAGAACTGGTTCTCACCTTCGGCAAACAGTTCGAACTTCGGCAGGCCCGTCGGATCGCCGGGCCGATTCTGAGGAAGCTGCGCGAAGCCCTGTGAGAAGAGGCGGTCGCCGTCTCGGGTGATGTCTAGAACGAGGTGTGGCGTCACTTGATAGCGCCCGATGTAGTTATCGAGGAGCGTCGGCTCAATTCGAGTCTCGGTGTGCTCCTGTGGCGGCTCGGGATTGGCGAGCGGCGCCTTCGGGTTCAGGAGATGAATCCCGATGTCGTCGACACCGATGGCGGTAGACGCATTGGACAACACAACGACCCCGATGCGCGGCTTCGGATCGTATCCGGCGAATGAGCGGAAACCTCCAGTGCCTCCGTTGTGCACGGCGATCTCCCGACCGTCAGGTGAGTAGATAAACCACCCCAGGCCCATCTCTGTGTGACCGGCGGGACAGCGAGTGTCGAACATCGCGTTCATGGCGGGTGCGAGCGGCGATTCCTTGTCACCGAGGAATGCTTCCAGGAGCGTCAGCATGTCATTGGCGGACGAGCGCAGCGCGCCTGCACCGGCAAGCGGCGCGGGAAGGTCCGAGTTGGCGGCGGGAGCGAGCATCGCGTTGTGACCGGTCGCCATGCGCTGCTTCATCGACGAAGACAACTGAATACCCGTGTCAGGCATGCCGAGCGGTTGCGTGATGCGATGACGGACCAGGCTCTCATAATCCGTCCCGGCGCGACACGCGAGCAGATGCCCGAGCAGCCCTGCGCCCAGGTTTGAATATTCGAATGCGGAACCGGGGTCGCGCGGCAGTGAATAGCTGGAGAGGAACTGGTACAAGTCGTCCACGCCGTAGCCGAGGTGAGCACCGTCCGGGTCCTTCCGCTGTGCCATCTTCGCGACGAGGTTGCCGGGCATGGGTGGGAGCCCGGAGCGGTGCGTGGACAGATCGCGCAGCGTGATGGATCTGCCGCTCCGCTCAGGCATCCTGACATGCTCAGGAAGGTAGTTGGCGGCGGGATCGTCGAGGGCGACCTCGTTGCGATGCACCATGTCCGCAAGGAGAAGCGACGTGAAGACCTTGGAGACCGATCCGATTTCGAAAATCGTGTCTCCATCGACCTCGCGTGGATCGCCCTTGGCGAGGTGGCCATAGGTAACGAGGCGGCGACCACTCGATTCGATAAGGCCCACGACAATACCCGTCGCTTGCTTTTGTAGATCAACACGCCGCACGAGAATCTCGCGTATTGGCATACACAACTCCACACTGCGCTCCACAAGACCAGCGGTCTTTCCGGGAGACACACGTCGGCTATCGCGCCGAAATTTGTTGAGAGGGTTGGCCTAGCGAGGACGGGCGGAAAGCAGGCAGTCCTGATGCGCGCCGATCATCGCTTCTTCGGCCGGATTGAATTCGAATGTCATAGCGGACCTACCTCCTTTCGGTGAGGCGCCCGTTGGGAGGGGCGCAGTTGAGAGTTGCGGAACAATAGCACGAGTGCTCGAAATTGCTTCTGCCACGGGTGGTCCCATCTGACGGTCAGTCATGATGGATGTAGAAGCGATTTCCATCTACGTCTTCGAGTGTGAACTGCCGCAAGCCCCACGGTTTCTTTTCCAGTGGTTCGACGATGCGCGCGCCGGACGATTTCAGTTCGAGGTACGTGGCGTCGATATCGGGCGCGAATATCCAATGCACGGCCGGCTCGAATGGTGGCGTGCGCCTTCGAAAGAAGACGGCGAAATCCGATCGCGAGACCGCGCCAATTGATTTGTCCTCGTAGAGCCAGTTGACCTCGAAGCCCAGCACATCACGATAGTGTTGCTGCGCGCGCTCGACGTCTACGACCGGCAGTTCTGGAACGGGTGCAGCAAGATATGTTCGCGGGTTCATAGATCTCTCGCCAGTAAGACCTTGTATCACGTGCCCGCATTCAGCGCGGGGTTGGTTTAGCGCTATGCTGCCAGCCGCTCATGATGGCGCGCGTGTTTCAGTGGCTGGCCAACCTCGACCAGGCACTCCTGCAGGCGCCTCGAGCCGTCCGAATCGGAGCGTTCGTGCTGACGGCTGTCGTCATGGCCGCGACCGCTCTACCTCATGTGCCCCGCCACATCGTGGATTTCCGTGGTGTGCCGATGCTCTCCAGCCTGCAACGGCATGACAGCTACGGCAACGACACACTCGCAGACGCGTATGAAGCTCGCGTCGTGCTGAACGACTGGCGCGACATGTACACCAAGGCCAGGGTCGCGATGACGCGCCTCGAGGCCGCAACCTGGACGAAGGAGGCGAGCGCGCCCTATCCACCGGCGGTGCTCCTCGCGGAAGCCGGCTTGTCTGCGGTCGGCACCTCGATGGGTATAGGGTTCTACGGATCCATCCTCACGCTTGCGATCGTGTTCGTGGTGCTGTCCGCTCGATACTTCCTGCAGACGCGCTGGTATCTCTTCCCGGCTCTTTACGTGAACTTCGTGTACTTCAGCGAGCGGTTCGTGTACGTGCAGGACTGCAGCTACCTCGTCATGCTCACCGTCGTGATGGGCGCGCTCCATCTCGCACGCCGCGGGCAACCCAGTCACGCGCTCGTCGCGCTCGCGACCGTGATGAAGTTATTGCCGCTCTACTACGTGGTGAACCTTGGAACCATGCGTCGCCGGGACGCCATGCTGTATATCGCCATCCTTGTCGCGGGCCTGATCATTCCGTATTTCGTGTGGGAGAACTATCTCTACATCTTTCGATACAGTTCAGAGCTCAAAGGCGACTGGGACAACGCCGCGGCAGCGTTCCTCGTCGCCGCGGCGTTCGCGCTCGTGCTCCGGTATGTCGAAACGAGGCTTCAGTTCGACTGGGAGGATCGGGTCGGGTGGAGTCTGGTCCCTTTTGCGCTGCTGCTGGCGCTGAAAATGAACGCCGCCCGCCATCTGTTGATCGTGCTGCTCGTTCCCGACAAGCGCGGCATTCGCAACATCGCCGCCGCGATCGGACTCGCAGTGCCGGTCATGTTCGGTGTGCCATTCAACTCGTCGCTCGCATGTGCGGCGCTCGTGCTCATCGCTGGCCTGACGTACTACGTGAGGGAGATTGGATGGGAGCGCGTCCGGCTCGATCTTCGAACTCCGCTCCCCACACTTCAGGAAATGTTCTTATCTCGCACAGTAGTTGGTCGCGATGACCTCTGAACACGCCGGGCGTGGACCATAGATCGTCAAGTAGGGCGGCGCATCCGATGTCGCTTTGGCAGCGGCCAGTTTTCCAGAGCCTTCGAAATACTCGGTGTGAGAGACGAATCCGTCTCCAACACGGACGAAACGATACGTGCCGCACGCGCCAACGACAGCCATAAAGCAGCGGCCGCCGCTGCTGAACCGCTTGGCCGCTTCGACGCTCCTGGAGTAGTCGGGACAGCCGCTGTCATTGCAGTACGAGTTCAACGGCTTCGGCACGAGACGTAAGTCAGGTTGTGCTTCCTCGGCCGTCAGTACGCGCAGCCCCTTGTATAGGTCCATTGCCCGGCCGTCCGCCATCACGATCTTCTCGACCTGGGCCGCATGGGAACCATCGCGAAAGCGAAAACCGATCGCGGTGATGACGTCTCCCGGCTTCAACGTGTTCTTGTTCCAGCCGTTGACTTCCGAATTTTTCTTGCTCGAGCCGCCGAGCTTCCACTTTTCGATGGTGCCGTTGGCCTGAACGTCGAGCGCGATCGTCACGTGCGGATCGGCCCAGAGGAACGCGGTCACTGTTCCCATTATCGTGATCTGCCTGGTTCGATCGACCGGCCAATCATGGTGCGCGAGCAACGGACTCGCGGCCACGAGTGCCACGATGACACCCCATGCAAGGGCTGAGCACCTAGAACACATAAGGCACCATCCGTTTCGTGGCTGACGCGTAGAGCCGGTAGCCTGGGTAGCGCTGGACAAGGAGGCGCTCTTCGGCAGTCATCCGCATGAACGCGCCGACCACCACGAGACCGCCAAGGACAACGATACTCGGAGACGCGTGTGCCAGGACCGCCGCCGAGCAGAACAGACATATAGATGTGTAGATCGGATGCCGCATGAAGCGATAGGGACCCGAGGTGACGAGGCCTCCGTCAGTCGGATCCGCGGTGGCATGGAAGCTTCGGAGCCCCATCGTCAGTCGCGCCCAGATCATGAGTCCTACCGCCGCCGCCTGAGCCACGACGCCGATTAGCGACGTCGAGAGGATTGCGCCCCTCACGAGAAGGCCCACGACCCCGACGGCCATCACAAGCAGACCGGCGACAGAGATGATCCGCATTAGATAGCTATTGTGCGCCCGCGACGGGATCGGTCGATTAACGGCTGTCCCGAGTCTCGGTGTGCCGTTGGCGTGCGAGCAGTAACCCGCGCGGAGGAGCCTGCGCGGCGCGATGGTGTCCAACGCGACAGGAGGCGCTGTCATGCACGGGTTCGCTCGCAAGCTGCTTGTGCTGGTTGTTGGCTTGGCGCTAGTGGCGGCGCCTCCGCTCCAAACGGTCGCCGCTTTTCAGTCGCGCACAGCCGAAGGCAACACGCAGGCATTTGACGTCGCAAGCGTCAGATCAAATCCCAGCCGAACGGATTCGCGCGGCATCAGGGTTCAACCGGGACGGCTCTCGATCATCGGGCTCACCGTCCGCGAGATTGTGGCGTATGCCTACGGGATTCCGAACCCGCTTCGCTTCTCCAGAATCTCCGGTGGTCCAAAGTGGCTGAACGACGATCGGTTCGACGTCGTCGCGAAGGCGAATGGAGATGCGTCGACGGATCAACTTCGTGCGATGCTGCGTGCGCTGCTCGCCGATCGGTTTCGCATGGTCGCGCGGAACACGATCGCAGAGATGCCCATCTACGCGCTCAGACTCAGTCGGAACGACGGTGCGTTAGGTCCGCGTCTGCGTCGGACGCCGGACATCGATTGCGTTCGCTTCATCGCCGATCACGGTGGAGCGCCGCCGCCATTGCCACGCGATCCGAGGGATGTTCCAACCTGCGTCATCAGGGCTGAACCCGGTCTGATCGTTGCGAGATCGCGAACGATGCTGGACCTGACCACTGTTGCGTTTCCTCGAGTGGTGGAGGATCGCGTCGTCGTGGATCGTACCGGCCTCAAGGGAAACTACGACGTGCTCGTCGAGTGGACGCCCGATCGGCCGCCGTTCGCTGCTGCGACGGACGTGCCTCCAGGTCTTCCGGTTCCTCCGCCGCCCATCGCGGGTGGACCATCAATCTTCACCGCACTTCAGGAACAGCTTGGGCTCAAACTGCAATCCGAAAGAGGCCCTGTCGATGTCCTTCTGATCGATCGCGTCGAGAGGCCCCGCGAGGACTGATTTGAGCAAGCACTGCGAACAGCCGATACCTGGACAGGTGGCGACCATGTGGAGGACGCTTTTAACAGTTCTGGCAATCATCGTTGTGCTGGTGGCGACACCGTTCGCTGATGACTGTGGTCCACAAGAACCGATCCAAGTGTCGGCAGTGTGCGGTCGGACACTGCTTCTGGTCGGCGGGCTGTTCGACGTGCCCGAGGGTAAGCCATATGCCTATGCGGAGGTGTTTTCCCGCCAGCATGTTCAACTGTGGCGTGGCGAACGGAAGGTTGCGGAGACGATGAGCGATGGCAACGGCAGATTCATGTTTCCTCCGGTCGACAAGGGCTCATATCGATTGACCGTGCCGTATGTCGAATTCTTTGGAATCAATTCGATGATTGTCGTGACGAAGAATCGCGCTGCTCGGTGCGATACGCCGTTATTTCTGTACTTAGGTGACAAAGGCTGGCCCTGCCGCGCGCACGCGTCTGTAACAAGACCGCTGAAGTTATCGGCGGACAGTATTCACAAGATGCAGTGATGACGGACCGAGAGGCGCTTGCGCCTGCGTCGAGTGGATTGCGGGTCGAGATGTGGTTGCCAATTGCCATTGCAGCGGCCGTTTCGGTCTTCTGGTTTACGCTTTACCGCAGCCTTCCTGTGTACCCACCGAGTCTCGGTGTGCCGTTGGCATGCGTCGCAACGCTGTTCCTCATCGCCCTGGCGCTTCTTCACCGGATGCACGCCGGTCTGTGGCCGTGGCTCGCGCAGTTCGGCTTCATCATCAGCGCAGTCGGCCTCGGTGTCTGGATTGTTGGTGGCACTCTGAACACATTCGGACTGCCGATCACCTTCATCGCGCAACCACAACCCGGTTGGGGTCTGTTTTGTGTCGGGCTGATGACCATTGGCATGGCCGCGATCAGAAGCAGGTTGTCCCTGCCGATGCGTTGCCTGCTGCCGCTCGGTGGGCTCTTCCTCCTCGGAGAGCCATTGAAGTACGTCCTTGGCGAGCAAACAGGTGGCCTGACTGTGCTGCTCGCATTCGGCGTGGGATGGCTGGCGATTGGCGCGTTGCTGTTGCGAGACGGATCGCGTCAGGGAAGGCGGGCCTTGCCCACCACGTAGACGAATTTATTCTTGACGCGATTCTCGCGCACGTCATTGAGGACGTCTCGCAGTGCGACGCGCTCCCGCCCCTCCGGCGTATCGCCGATCCACGTCGCTTGAAAAGTAAATCCACCCGCCTCCTCGTGGAGCAGTTGCAGCGCTGCCGCCAACCCTGCGAGCACGTCTGGTGCGAGTGTCCACACCGGCGCCTTCCAGTCAGCAGCGTCTGTCATCAACGAGCATGAGCAGCCGCCGTCACGTGAGAAGTGAAAAGCTCCCGCGCCCGGACTGTGGTATTTCCTCACGCGAAGACCAGATACACGCGCCAAACGCTCTGCGCCAACCTGTCCTTCCGTCGCCGGCACCGCATAGAGCTCTAAGCACATGATTGAATTCTGTGCGATCGCGTTTCTTCCTGTGAAGCGCCCGAACCCAGAGCCGTCCGAGGCAAAGCCGAGCACCGTCGCCACAGCCACAGTCGTGATGCTGGTGATCTGTTTGCCAGCGTTCGTTGTCGCCGGCGTCAGCGCGTTCAAGGAATGAGCAATGTGATGATCGCGTCGTGTGCTTAGTTCGGTGTTGGATGCTCCAACGTGTCGATCACCAGGACATCCACCATCTCGCGCGCTGAGTTGAGCCGGAGACCGAGCTGCTCCTGCAGAGCAGTGAATATCGATACCGCGTTCGGATCCGGCGCCGGCGGTTCGTTGGACCCACGACCCTGGGCCGGAGACTCTGGCGTCCACTTGAGTTCAATGTCGTAGCGACCGTCGAGCCCCGTGCGATCCACGATGACTCTGTTCACATATGGCGAAAGATATGGTGTGAACTGGTTGAACGGCATGCCTCGCACGGTGAGAGAACCGACGCCGGTGGAGATGTTGACGCAGGGCTGTGGCTTGGTTAAGTCGATCGCAAGGTCTGGACATGCCGTCGAGCGAAGCCCCGGGCCGAACGAGCCGTCACGCCTCGAGCGCTCGAGCGCAAACACCGGCAGCTCACGTTTCTCAGTGTGCGTCGTCAGCTTGAACCGATCGGCGAGGAGCGTCCGAAGCATCTCCCCCAGCACGGAATAGATATCGACCGTAGTCTGAGGCGCGCGAGCGTCGATATCGAACCGATCGGTTGCGAGCCAGTCCGGACCGCCGACAACCTGATCGTCTTGCAGCTGATAGGCCGTGCGAATGAGGAGCCGCAGCGGAATGTTCGCGGCGACGAATCGGCCATTGGGCTGTCCCACCATGAACATCTTCTGATCGTCAGAGGTGTGGAGCTTCACCGACGTGACCTCGAATTGCGCGCGCTGCGCATCCGCGGTGACGCCCATGACCAGCACGACAAGGACGATCCACAGTTTGGCGATGTTCATGGTTGTACGTTCGCTGGGCAGTCAATCCAGTATCGCCGTTTTGGCGTCTCGAGATCGATCGCTCGAATCGCAGTATCTGTCGCGCGTTCGGCCGCTCGGGCAAATAGGACTGGGTATCGGGGTCGGCGGCGCGTTGGTTCCCCTGATGGCCGCCGGCATGTTTGAAAGCACTCCGACGCCGTTCGAGTCGATCCTGATGGCGGCGTACACGTTATCGATACTT
>Ga0070675_100004573_pt1 | contig 10562 bp, 9 predicted proteins | sample KBSM43metaG_FD_65343 | JGI IMG/M metagenome (GOLD analysis project Ga0070675, IMG submission 65343) | Miscanthus rhizosphere microbial communities from Kellogg Biological Station, Michigan, USA - KBS M4-3 metaG | ecosystem: Host-associated > Plants > Roots > Rhizosphere > Soil ...
GTTTGTACGATCCGAGCGATGAGGTACTCCAGCCGCCGTCAGGTTGTTGCAGCGCAAATGCGGCATCAATCGTCGCCTGGCGCTGCTCGCCCGTTAGCAGATTGGCAACATGGCCGGCCGCCCAGATGCCCATCAACTGATTGAGCAGCGAAACCTTGCCGTGCTCGCGCTCGAAGTAGCCGCGCAGGGCTTTGACGTTGTCCTGAACCTCGGGTGCGGCCGCGTAACCGTCGGGCGCAGACCCGACTGCGAGCGCCGCGAGCGATGCGCCGAAGTACGGCGAGTTGGGCGATTCCCACGGCTCGTAGTTGAAATTCAGCCAGGTCCACGCGCCTGAATTCGGGCCGGTTTTCATCTGCAGCGCCCACATCACGCCGAGCGCCGTTCGTGCGTCGCTGCTCAGATGTCCGGCCGCAGCATCGCGCCGCACCAGAACCAGCGCATTCATCACCGATTCAATCGCCCGCGATTCGCTGGTCTTGGGGACACCTCGCGTTTGATCCGGATAAAACGGCTCGACGTCACGCCAGTTGCGGGCTCGCGTCAACAAATTGCCGAGAATCTTTCCCTCCGCCGCCGACGGTTCGCGTTCCCCGAGCGGAGCGCGCAGCGCCGGCCTGGCGATCGCGTACGGCAACGTTGTATGACACGAGATGCAGAATGTACCCCGGTCGCGCGCCGCGTTGGGCCAGGTCGTCCACCACTCGGCACGTTGATCGAGGTAGGACGCCGCCGCCTTTGCGTCCCATGACGGCGCGTCGGTCGGCGCGGCCGCCAACCGCGACCCGACCACACCGGCGCCGAGCATCACGAGAACCGATACAACTGCGACACGAGACCGTGACGTCATAACCACCTCATCCTGCAAGGGCCGTGTAGATTGACGCCGCACTGGCAAACACGCACAACGCGCACATCACGATTGTCACCAGGATCGGCGCGGCCCCCGGCAGCAAGGCCCTGCTGGTGACGCGCACCAGCATCGCCGTGTAGGTGATGCTGATGAAGGCCATGAACCAGTGCACCAGCATCGCGCCTCGACGGAGCGGCTCGATCGCGATGAACACGATCGCCATTCCGAGACAGAACATCCCGGCGCCAAAGCCGCGCAGCAGGCCGAGCACGAGTCGCTGTTCGGCGGCGCTCAACTGGTTCCAGCGCTCGTTGACGACCTCCGCGTGGTAGTCCATGAACTGACTCGCCACCAGGTAGCGAATCCCCTGCGCCATCAGTCCGACGCCGACGACGCAGTAGGCGACGACGGCGAAGTCGATCGGGCTCACGCGACAGCCCGATCGGTGATCTCGAGGCCGCGGTCGATGATCGCAAACGCTTCACGCAGTTCCGCTTCGGTAATGCATAGCGGCGGGTTGGTGAAGAAGGTGTTCCACCGTACGAACGTGTAGAGACCTTCCTGCCGGAAGAACTTGCCGAGCGCCGCCATTTCATCCGAGGTACCGTTGAACGGCGCCAGCGGCACCTTCTTGGCCCTGTCGCGCACCAGCTCGACCAGCCCGAACAAACCGATCGAGCGCGCCGCACCGACCGACGGATGCTTGCGCGCCAGATCGTCGAGCAACTGGCGCATCACCGCACCCATGCGGCGTGCATTTTCAATCAGCTGATCTTCCTCGTAGACGCTGATTACCGCGAGCGCCGCCGCGCACGCCAGCGGGTGGCTGTTGTAAGTGAGGCCGCCGTAGAACACTTTGTCCTTGAATTGATCGGCCACGGCACGGCGCATGCCGACGGCACCCAGCTGAACGTAGGCCGCCGTCAAGCCCTTCGCCATCGTGATGATGTCGGGTACGACGTTCCAGTGGTTGATCGCGAACCACTCGCCGGTGCGGCCGAATCCGGCCATCACTTCGTCGCAAATCATCAGGATGCCATACTTGTCGCACAACGCCCGGACACCTTGCATATAGCCGTCGGGCGGAACCAGGACGCCGTTGGTGCCGGTCACCGATTCGAGAATGAAGGCGGCGATGTTGTTCGGTCCTTCGAGTTGAATCACTTCCTCGACCATCGCCAGCGACTGCTCCGCGGTGTCCCAGCCGCGAGCGATGCCGTGATACGGATCCAGCACGTGCACGACACCCGGCATCCCCGGCTCCGATGCCCAGCGCCGCGGATCGCCGGTCAGCATCATGCTGCCGGCGGTGCCGCCGTGATACGAACGATAGCGCGCGAGAATCTTGTGACGCCCGGTCGAGAGCCGCGCCAGCTTGATCGCGTTCTCGTTGGCTTCAGCGCCGCCATTAGTGAAGAAGAAGACGTCGATGTCGCCCGGCGTGATTGCGGCAAGCTTCGCTCCGAGCCGCGCGCGGGCCTCCGTCGCCATGAACGGATTCGCGTAGGCGAGCGTCTCCGACTGCTCGCGAATCGCACGCAGGACGCGCTCGTCGCCATGCCCGATGTTCACGCACATCAGTTGTGAGTTGAAGTCGATGAAGCGCTTCCCTTCCGGCGTCCAGAAGTAAATCCCCTTGGCGCGCGCCACGGGAATGGGATCCACCTTGGACTGCGCCGACCACTCGAAGAGCGTGTGCTTCTTCGACAGCGCCACCATCTCTTCGCCGCTCATCGTCGTGGGGAGTGTTTCAGTTGTCATAACCGGACCTCATACCACCATCGTGATCACGAAACCGCGGAATCACAAAAACCTGTTTCACTTCGCGTTCTTCGCGAACTTTGCGTTTTCATCGCTTTGTGTCTCGTTATTGTGTCGTGGTTTTCCTGCCGAGCATTGCCTCTCGCTTCGCCTTGAACTCGTTGCCGGGTTTCCATTCCGGAAACTTGTCGGCCTGCGCGACACGGTAGCCAACCGCGAACAATACCTTCAGATCCTCGCGCGTGCCATCGAGATTCCAGTCGGGCAGCACGACGTCTTTCGGGGTGTGATAGCGGTTGGCGTTCCAATCATCGCGTGTCTTCTTGAAAAAATCGGCCGGTTGGCCGATGAAATCCGCGCCGCTGTCGGGATTCAGCGCCGGCACACCCTGCTTCGCAAAGTTGAAGTGATCCGACCGATAGTAAAAACCTTTTTCCGGTTCGGCGTCGGCATGCACCGTCCGCCCCTGTTCGGCGGCGGCCGCCGCCGCATAGTCGTCGAGGTCCGACGCCCCATAGCCGATTAACGTCAGATCCTTGGTCCGGCCATGAACGTTCCAACTGTCCATATTGATATTCGCCACGGTCTTCGCCATCGGATAGATCGGCGTCACCGAGTAATACTGCGATCCGAGCAGTCCCTGCTCTTCCGCGGTGACCGCCAGAAACAGGATCGACCGGCGCGGCGGCGCCGGCAGCCGGGTGAACGCTCTGGCCACCTCGATCAGCGCGCCGCAGCCAAGCGCGTCGTCTTCAGCGCCGTGAAAGATCCCTTCCGCACTCTTGCCGAAATGATCCCAATGCGCGGTGTAGACGACGTATTCATCCTTCAATGTCGGATCGGAGCCTTCGAGCTTGCCGAGAACGTTGCGCGAGTCAATCGTGCGCAACTTGTTCCTGATGGTCATCGACGCCATCATGTTCAGCGGCACTGGTTTGAAGTCGCGGGTAGCCGCCTGCGTTTTCAGCGCATCGAAATCCTGGCCGGCGTCCTGGAACAATGCTTTTGCTTTGTCGAGCGTGATCCACCCTTCGATCGCCGGCCGCGTCATGTTCTTGTCGGGCGTGACCAGATCGAACTGCTCGCCGGTTCTTCCCTGCACGACGTTGAAGCCGTAACCTGCCGGAATCGTTTCGTGAACGATCAGCACGGCGGCCGCGCCCTTCTGTTGACCGATCTCGTACTTATAGGTCCAGCGGCCGTAGTAGGTCATCGCCTTGCCGCCGAAGGTCTTGGGATCCAGCTCGTTCGGATTCGCCGGATCGGGCACCGCTGGATCGTTGACCAGCATCACCAGCGTCTTCCCTTTCACGTCGACGTCCTTGTAGTCGTCCCAGTTGAACTCCGGCGCGACAACGCCATATCCGACAAACACCACGTCTGAGTTGTCGAGCGTCGCGGTTTCCGCGACGTGTTTCGTCCACGCGACCACATCGTCTTTCCAGTTCAGGGTTTCAATTGTCGAACCGTCTTTGCGAAAGGTCAGCGGCGCCGGCGTCGGGGTGATGCCGACCAGCGGAACCTTCTGGACGTATGTGCCGTCGGTGTTGCCCGGCTTCAGTCCAACTTTTCGGAACTGATCGTCGAGGTACTTGACGCTGAGGTCTTCGCCCTTGGTCCCGGGGGCACGGCCTTCGTATTGGTCCGACGAGAGAACGCGAGAGTGCTGAACAACAGCCTCGACATCTACGTTCGGCAGTTGGCCAAGCGGCAGCTGCTGCGAAGGCGCCGTGGACGGAAGCGGCGGCGCCGAAGGCTGGGCTTTTTGCTCGGAGGAACAGGCAACCGCGAACAACGCGGCGATGAAAACGACGTGTTTCATAGCCGATCAGTGTACGCCCATCAGGTCCAGCGTGGCCAGCGCGATGACCTTGGTTGCATTCACCAGATCGCCAATGCTGCACGACTCGTCGGGTTGATGCGCGAGCTCGAGTTCACCAGGCCCGTAGGCCACGCAGTGACGAACGCCGGCGATTCGCGCGACGTGCTTGTGATCGTAGGTGCCGGGACTCGCAACCAGCCGTGGTTTCGTTCCCAGCACCCGCTCGATCGCGCGGTCGAGCGCTCTCACCAGCGGTGATCCTTCGGGTGTCCGGACCGGATCGACGATCATCAGATCGCGGACTTGGTAGTCGACGTTGCCGAGCGTTCGTTGGATCAATTCGGCGATCTCGCTGTGCACTTCCTCGAACCGCTCTTCGAGCAGAAACCGCCGATCGAACACCGCGCGACAGCGATCGGCAACGCATGGCGTCTGGATGCCGTCAACCGCCTGGCCGCCGTCGATGCCGTTGATATTGATCGTCGCATGCCGCGCTTGTTCAGGAACGATTGGCATCGCCGTGATCCGCTGCGCCAGCTTCGGCTTCAGGTCGCGCTGAATCGCGGCGATCACGTCGTTCATCCCCTCGATCGCGCTGACGCCAAGGAACGGCATGCTGCCGTGGGCGATCCGTCCGCGCGCCGTCAGCTCGAACCAATAGACGCCGCGATGGCCGACGCAGATGCGATCGACGTTCAGCGGTTCCGGAATGATGACGAAGTCGGTGCGCGCCGCCGCCAGACGGCCGACCCGTGCCAGATACGCGACTCCGGCAAAACCGCCGCTTTCCTCGTCGACCGTGCCGCTGATCTCGACCGCTCCCGGCAGTTCGATGCCGGCCCGCGCGATCGCGTCCATCGCGAACACGGCAGCGGCGATGCCGGCTTTCATGTCGCAAACGCCGCGGCCGTAGATTCGGCCGTCGCGGATGGTGCCGGCGAACGGATCCATCGTCCATCCATCGCCGGCCGGCACCACGTCGAAATGACCGTTGAGATGAACCACCGGACCGCCGCCCGAGCCGCGGCGGCTGCCGACCACGTTCACGCGGGGATGGCGCCGCGTGTGTTCGGGCTGGCCTTCGGCGGCGATGTACTCGACGTCATAGCCGCGACGATTCAGGTCGTCACCGATAAATGCTGCGCAGGCGGCATATTGATCGCCAGGCGGATTAACGGTCGGGATGCGGACCAGATCCTGGGTGTATTTCACGATCTCGTCCGCGGCACGATCCACTTCGGCAGTGATGCGTTCAATCGAATGCATGCGTATTGCGCTCTAAAATACTCCAATGCGATGGGTGGTCCTGGCCGTGGCGGCCGCACAGGGCCTGACGCCTGGTGCTTCCAACACGACGCTCACGGCGGTTCCCGGCGTCAAGGTCGGCCATTACACGTTGACCGATCGTCCAACCGGCTGCACCGTCGTGATCGTCGAGGACGGCGCAACCGCCGGCGTCGACGTACGCGGCTCCGCTCCGGCAACCGCAGAAACCGACCTCCTCAACCCGATCAACCTCGTGCAGCAAGTACACGCGATCTCGCTGTCCGGAGGCAGCGCGTTTGGCCTCGACAGCCGTTCCGGCGTGATGCGTTATCTCGACGAGCGCAACATAGGATTCAAGGCGTTCGGCAACCTCAACGTGCCGATCGTGCCTGCGGCGAGTTTGATCGATCTCAATGTCGGCGGCAGTCCGAAAATTCGGCCGACGGCTGAATGTGGTTATCTCGCGGCGACCGGCGCGAGCGATGCGCCGGTGGTCGAAGGGAATGTCGGCGCCGGTGCCGGCGCGACCGTGGGCAAGATTGCCGGATTCGCTCGGGCGATGAAGGGCGGCCTCGGCAGCGCCGCGCTGCAGACGCCGGACGGCCTGATCGTCGCCGCGATCGTTGCGGTCAACGCCGCCGGCGACATCATCGATCCGGCAACCGGGAAGATCGTCGCCGGTACTCGAACTGCCGACGGCAAGGCGCTCGCCGACGCGCGAGTCCTGCTGACGACCGGAGCCTTCCAACCGCCCCGCATCGGCGAGAACACCACGCTCGGAGTCGTTGCCACCAACGCAACCCTGACGAAGACGCAGGCGGCGAAAGTCGCGGCGATGGCTCAGGACGGCTACGCACGTGCGATTTTTCCGAGTCATACGATGGGCGACGGCGACACGATCTTCGCGCTGGCTACCGGCCGCACAACTGGCGACGCCGACGTCAGCCGGATTGGCGCATTGGCCGCAGACGTCATGTCGCAGGCGATCGTTCGAGCGGTTCGCCAGGCGACCGGCATTCCTGGCTATCCCGCGGCGCGCGATCTGAACAAGTAGGCATACTGTAATATCGCCGCATGAAGCCGTTCGGTGCCTTCGTCGCCGTAATGTCGCTCGTTGCGGCCGCGTTGTCCGCTCAATCCGGGGCGTCAACCCGCGCGAGCTCGGGGCTGACCGCGGTGGAAGGTCTCCGAGTCGGCCATTACACACTCAGCGAGCGTCCAACCGGTTGCACCGTGATTGTGGTCGATGGCGATGCGGTTGGTGGCGTCTCGCAGCGCGGCGGTGCGCCCGGCACCCGCGAAACCGACCTGCTCGATCCACTCAACATGGTCGACAAGGTGAACGCGATCGTGCTGTCGGGCGGCAGTGCGTTTGGACTCGAAGCAGCGACCGGAACGGTTCGCTGGCTGGAAGAGCACGGAATCGGCTGGCCCGCAGGCCCGTCGAGAGTGCCGATAGTGCCGGCGGCAATTCTGTTCGACCTCGGCGTCGGCGGTAATCCCAGAATTCGACCGACCGCGGACTGCGGCTACAAAGCGGCAGAGGTCGCGACCGCCGGACCGGTAACCGAAGGAAGCGTCGGCGCCGGAGCGGGCGCGACGGTCGGAAAAATCGGCGGTGCCGGACGATCGACGAAAGCGGGCATCGGTACCGCTTCGATCCGCCTGGCCAGCGGGCTGGTCGTCGCAGCGCTGGTCGCGGTGAACGCTGTCGGCGACATCATCGACCCTGCCACCGGCAAAGTCGTCGCTGGAGTGCGCAACCCGGACGGCACGTTTGCTGACGCCCGCGTCCTGCTCCGTAGCGGCGCGAGTCTGCAGCCGCCGCGCGCTGGCGAAAACACCACCATCGGCCTGGTTGCAACCAACGCAACGCTGACGAAGGCCCTTGCCGCCCGCATGGCACTGATGGCCGACGATGGATATGCGCGGGCGATCAGTCCGTCGCACACCAACGGCGACGGCGACACGATTTTTTCCCTCGCAACTGGCCGCTGGGACGGCACCGCCGACATCACGCTGATTGGTGCGCTCGCCGCCGAAGCGATGGCGGATGCGGTTGTTCGCGCCGGAACACAGGCGACCGGCGTCGCGGGCATTCCGGCAGCGCGCGACCTCCGTAAGTAAGGTTGTCCATCTACCTCGTCGTACTGGCGCTCTACGCAACCGCGTTGATGGCGCTCGGCCTCTGGATCGGCCGGCGCGTGCGCGGTGGCGCCGACTTCTTCGTCGCGTCGCGACAACTCGGCCCGGGTCTGATTTTTTCGACGATGCTGGCCGCCAACATCGGCGCCGGCTCGACGGTCGGTGCGACGGCGCAGGGGTTTGTCACCGGGCTCGCTGCCGCATGGTGGGTCGGATCCGCGGCGATCGGATCGGTCGTCATGGCGTTTCTGGTCGGTCCGGCAATGCGCCGGGTGGCCGCATCGAAAAATCTCAGCAGCCTCGGCGATTATCTGGAATTCCGTTACGACCGACGGGTACGCGCGGTGATTGCGCTGTTGCTCTGGATCGGTTCCATCGCAATCCTCGCCGCGCAGTTGATCGCCATCGGAACGATTCTCAATTACGTCGCCGGCGTTCCGTTCGCCTGGGGCTGTGCGATTGGTGGACTTGTCGTCTGCGTCTACTTTTCCGCAGGCGGATTGCTCACCTCGGCGTGGGTCAACGTCGTTCAACTCATAGTGAAGATCGGCGGCTTCGCCATCGCGCTGCCGCTCGCCATCAAAGCCGTCGGCGGTTGGAATGGACTCACCGCGATCGGTACGGACCGGGCCCTGTACTGGACTTTCTGGCGGGCCGACGTGGCACTGGGATATCTGTTCGCGTTCGCGCCCGCATTCGTGATTTCGCCAGGGTTGCTGCAGAAAGTATTCGGCGCGCGTGACGATCGGGCCGTCAGGCTCGGTGTCGGATGGAACGCCGTCGGCCTCGCTCTCTACGCTGTCGTACCCGCCTTGCTCGGCATCGCCGCCGGAGGGTTATTTCCAGAGCTAGCAGACAGCCAGCAAGCGCTGCCGGCCATACTGGTTCGCACAGTGCCGCCGCTGGTCGGCGCGATCGGACTGGCGGCGGTGTTCTCCGCTGAAGTCAGCGCCGCCGATGCGGTGCTGCTGATGCTGACGACGTCGCTGTCGCAGGATCTTTACAAGCGGTACGTGGCACCGCAGGCGAGCGACGCACAAGTCCTGCGGACTGCGCGCATCGCCACCATCGCGAGCAGCACTCTTGGCGTCGGCCTCGCCGTTGCGTCGAGAAGCATCGTTGACGTGCTGACGATTTTCTACACGCTGATGTCGGTCAGTCTATTCGTGCCGGTGGTCGGTGGTCTGTTCGTCCGGCGAACGAACACCACGAGTGCGCTGGCGGCAATCACCTCGGGCGTGGCGGCGATGTTGGTCAATCACGTCGCGACCGGTGGTCGCGGCTGGGGAATGGTCACGCCAGCGCTCGGCGGACTAGTCGCCGCGCTGGTGGCGTGGACGACTGCGCTGCTGTTCGCTTCGGATTCGACACGCGGCGGGAGAATGCATGGAAACGCTGTTCAGGCTTGACGGAAAGGTTACGGCCATCATCGGCGGCGCATCGGGGATCGGCGAGGCGGTCGCTGTGGGTGCCGTCGCGCACGGCGCGACCGTCGTCGTGCTCGACGCCAACGCCGCAGCAGCCGAGGCCGTCGCCGGCCGGCTGCCGAACGCCAGCGCCGCGGCGCTCGATATTCGCGATCGCCAACAAGTTCAGTCGGCACTCGACGGCATCGTCGCGAAGCACGGCCGACTCGACATTGTTGTCTGCACGCCAAGCATCAACATTCGGAAACGGATTCTCGATTATTCGCTCGATGAATTCGACCGTGTGGTGGCCGTCAACCTGCGCGGCAGTTTCAACGTGTTACAGGCCGCCGGTCGAATCATGACAACCCAGCGAAGCGGCAGCATCGTGATCTTTTCGTCGATTCGATCGCAGGTGGTCGAACCGTGCCAATCGGTGTACGCAATGACGAAGGCCGGCATTGTGCAGCTCGTGCGAACCGCCGCTGCGGAGTTCGGCCCGGCCGGCGTGCGCGTGAATGCGGTCGGACCGGGCGTTGTCGAAACACCGCTGACGGCGCCGATCAAAGCGAACCCTGATTGGTACGAAGCGTACGCGAACAAAAACGCGCTCAACCGCTGGGCGCGCGCCGAAGAAATGGCCGGACCGACGCTGTTCCTGATGTCCGAGGCGGCGAGCTACGTCACCGGAACGATTCTTTACGCCGACGGCGGATGGCTGGCGGTTGACGGACGGTTTACGCCACCGGAATGAAATGCAGAATGCAGAATGCAGAATCAGAACAGGTCAAGCGCAACGGTGCAACTGGAGTTGTCGTTTTTTACTGAGTTGCACGCGCACATTGCGTTTTTAATGACATTTCGCAAGGTACGCTTCCTGCTATGACAGCAGCATGGCGCGAGATCTCGATGGCCGGATTTTCCGGTTTGCCTGTCGGATTGTCGAGATATTTGGCGTTCTTCACATACGCGGCGGCGCGGCGCGGCCAATCGCCGACCAGATGCTACGCGCCGGAACGTCGGTAGGCGCGAACTACGAGGAAGCCGCCGCTGGCCAAACCAAGCCCGATTTCATCGCCAAACTCTCGATCGCGCGGAAGGAACTTTATGAGACCAGATTCTGGCTGCGCCTAGTCGTTGCGACCGAGCTGGCCACGGCGATCGAGTTGTCGGCGGACTTGGATGAAGTCAATCAGCCGATCCTGATCCTCACCGCGATCATCCGCAAGGCAAAATCATCGCCGCGAAGAAGCGGGGAATGAAATGCAGAATGCCAAATGCAGAATGCCAAATGCGGAATGCCAAATGC
>Ga0070675_100004574_pt1 | contig 10561 bp, 11 predicted proteins | sample KBSM43metaG_FD_65343 | JGI IMG/M metagenome (GOLD analysis project Ga0070675, IMG submission 65343) | Miscanthus rhizosphere microbial communities from Kellogg Biological Station, Michigan, USA - KBS M4-3 metaG | ecosystem: Host-associated > Plants > Roots > Rhizosphere > Soil ...
GCGTCAACGAGATCCTCGGCGCGCGCCTCGCCACGATCCACAACCTCTTCTATTACCACGCGCTCATGAGCGAGCTGCGGGAAGCGGTCGCGGGCGGATCCCTGCCGGCCTACGCCGCGCGGTTCCGGGCGGAACGGGCCCGCGTGCTAGAATAAGCGGTTTCCCGCCAGGGCTTTTTCCAGTCCGGCGGACGCCAATCCCGCGGCGAGGCGCGACCGGACGCCCCGCCCGCACGAAACACCGGAGGAATTACCCCGTGTTCATCAGCGAAGCTTACGCCCAGGCCGCAGGAGGCGGCTCGACCGGCGCCGATCTCATGACGTTCCTGCCGATGATCGCGATCTTCGTCGTCTTCTATTTCCTGCTCATCCGTCCCCAGCAAAAGCGCGCGAAGGAAACGCGCGCGATGCTCGATGCCCTGCAGAAGGGCGACGAAGTGATCACCGCCGGCGGCATCGTCGGCAGGATCGCGAAACTCAACGACCAGTACGCGACCGTCGAGATCGCGCCGAACGTCGAGATCAACGTGCAGCGCGCGGCCATCTCGCAACTGCTCCCCAAGGGCACCGTCAAAGCGCTGTAAGTCATGAACCGGTATCCGTTCTGGAAGTACGCGATCATCGCGGTCGCGCTCATCGTCGGCATCCTGTACACGGTGCCCAATTTCTTCCCCGAGGTGCCGGCGGTACAGGTGTCCTCGGCGAAGGTGAAGGTCGACACCGCGGTGCTCGCACAGGTCGAGGAAGCGCTCAAGGGCGCGAGCGTCCCGTATCGCGGCACTGCGCTCGATCCCACGGGCATCAAGGTCCGGCTCCCGGATCCCGACACGCAGATCAAGGCGAGGGACGTGCTGCAGGCGAAGCTCGGCGAGAACTACATCGTCGCGCTCAACCTCCTGTCGTCGTCCCCGCATTGGCTTGCGTCGCTCGGCGCTTTGCCGATGTACCTCGGGCTCGACTTGCGCGGCGGCGTGCACTTCCTGCTGCAAGTGGACATGAAGGCTGCGCTCGACAAGAAGCAGGACAGCTACGCAGCCGATGTCCGCTCTCTCCTGCGCAAGGAAAGGATCCAGTACTCGGGCACCTCTCGCGAAGGCGGCAACGTGGTGATGCGCTTTCGCGACGACGCCGAGCGCACGAAGGCACGCGTCGCCATCGAGAAGAACTACCCCGATCTGGCGTTTCGCGACACCGATGCAGGCCCCGGCGAGCTTCGCCTTGTCGCGAGCCTCAAGCCGGAGGCGCTCAAGAAAGTGCAGGAGAACGCCGTCGCGCAGAACATCCAGATCCTGCGCAATCGCGTGAACGAGCTCGGGGTCGCCGAGCCGATCATCCAGCAGCAGGGCGCGGAGCGGGTCGTCGTGCAGCTGCCCGGCGTGCAGGACACGGCGCGGGCGAAGGACATCCTCGGCCGTACCGCTTCGCTCGAGATCCGCCTCGTCAACGAGGACCCGGGCGCGCTCGAAGGGGCGCTTGCGGGTAGCGTCCCGATCGGCAACGATGTATTCACCGAGCGCAACGGCCAGAAGCTCCTCGTGCGTCGCCAGGTCTCGCTGACCGGCGACCGCATCAGCGATGCGCAGCCGGGCTTCGACCAGCGCACCAACGAGCCCGCCGTCCACATCAATCTCGACGGACCGGGCGCCAACATCTTCAAGGAGGTCACGCGCGAGAACGTCGGCAAGCGCATGGCGATCGTGCTGGTCGAGAAAGGCAAGGCCGAGGTCATCACGGCGCCGGTCATCCGCGAGGAAATCGGCGGCGGCCGCGTGCAGATCAGCGGCCGCATGACCACGCGCGAGGCCAACGACGTCGCGCTGCTGATGCGTGCGGGCGCGCTCGCGGCGCCCATGGAGATCGTGGAGGAGCGCACTGTCGGACCGTCGCTGGGCGCGGAGAACATCGACAAGGGCTTCCGCTCGGTGACCTACGGCTTCATCGTGCTGGCGCTCTTCATCTGCATGTACTACCTGCTGATGGGCGTGATCTCGACCGTCGCGCTGGCCGTCAACCTCCTGCTGCTCGTCGCAATTCTGTCGATGCTGCAAGCGACCCTCACGCTTCCCGGCATCGCGGCCATCGCGCTGACGCTCGGCATGGCGATCGACGCCAACGTGCTGATCAACGAGCGCATCCGCGAAGAGCTTCGCTGGGGCGCCACACCCCACGCCGCCCTGCAGGCAGGTTACGAGCGCGCGTGGGGCACGATCCTGGACTCGAACATCACCACGCTCATCGCGGGCCTGGCGCTGCTGATCTTCGGTTCCGGACCGATCAGGGGTTTCGCCGTCGTGCACTGCCTCGGCATCCTGACGTCGATGTTCTCCGCGGTGTTCGTGTCGCGCGGCATCGTGGCCATGATCTACGGCCATCGCAAGAAGCTCGACCGCATCTCGATCGGGCAGGTGTGGAAGCCAAGCGGCGGCACGCCGCCGCCAGCGGCAACCAAGGCGTAATGGCGCGGAACTAGATAGGAAAGCACGAGATGGAGTTCTTTAGGATCCACCGCGACATCCCGTTCATGCGGCACGCGCTCACGTTCAACGTGATCTCGCTCGTGACGTTCCTGCTGGCAGTCATCTTCCTCGCGACGCGCGGGCTCAACTTCGGCGTCGACTTCCGCGGCGGCACGGTCATCGAAGTCGCCTATGCGCATCCGGTCGACTTCAACCGCGTGCGCGCGGCGCTCGACAAGCTGAACCTCGGCGAATTTTCCGCGCAGGCGTTCGGACGTTCCGACACCGCGCTCATCCGCCTGCCGCTCAAGGACGAGTCCAGCGCGGCGTTGTCGGACCGCGTGATGAACGCGCTGAAGGCGGACGACCCGTCGGTGACGCAGCAGCGCGTCGAGTTCGTGGGGCCGCAGGTCGGCAAGGAGCTCTACGAGAACGGCGCGCTCGCGCTGCTTCTCGTCTCGTTCGGCATCGTGGGGTACCTGGCGCTGCGCTTCGAATGGCGATTCGCCGTCGCGGCCATCATCGCCAACCTGCACGACGTGATCATCATCCTCGGCTTCTTCGCAATGTTCCAATGGGAGTTCTCGCTCGCCGTGCTTGCCGCCATCCTCGCGGTGCTGGGCTACTCGGTGAACGAGTCGGTCGTCATCGCCGACCGGATCCGCGAGAACTTCCGCAAGATGCGCAAGGCGAGCGTCACGCATGTGATCGACAACGCAATCACGAGCACGATCTCGCGCACGATCATCACCCACGGCTGTACGTTGCTGATGGTGCTGTCGATCCTGTTCTTCGGCGGCGAGACCCTGCACTACTTCGCGCTCGCGCTGACCATCGGCATCTGCTTCGGCATCTACTCCTCGGTGCTCGTGATGGCGCCGCTCGTGATGTGGATGGGTGTGTCGCGCGAAGACCTCGTGAAGCCCGAGCGCAAGGTCGCTGCCGACAAGATCCTGCCCTGACGAAATAGGGACGTACGCCGTGGCTGAATTGGGGTACGTCCCTTGCTGACGTCGCTGTTCTACGCGATCTTCGCGCTCGACGAGACACTCGCGTCGATCGCAGCCGAGTACGGCCCGTGGATCTATGCGCTGCTGTTCGCGATCATCTTCGCGGAGACCGGCCTCGTCGTAACGCCATTTCTGCCGGGCGACTCGATCCTGTTCGTCGCCGGCGCGGTCGTCGCCTCCGCGGACCTCAACGTCCACTTCCTCGTGGGGCTGCTCATCGTCGCGGCGGTGCTCGGCGACACCGTGAATTACAGCATCGGCCATTACATCGGCCCGCGCGTCTTCCAGAAACCGGATTCGCGCTGGTTCAAGCAGGACCACCTGCGGCGCACGCAGGCGTTCTACGACAAGTACGGCGGCGTCACCATCATCATCGGACGCTTCGTTCCGATCGTTCGCACGTTCGCGCCGTTCCTCGCGGGCGTGGCCGGCATGTCTTATCGCCGCTTTTTCGCGTTCAACGTGGTCGGCGGCATCCTATGGGTTGCCTCGCTGGTCTACGCAGGCTACGTCTTCGGCAACATCCCGTGGGTGAAGGACAACCTCACTTTCATCGTCATCGGGATCGTCGTGGTGTCGCTGATCCCGGTGGCGACCACATACTTCAAAGAACGCCGCCGCTCCTGACTAAAGACGCACCCGCCGCGCGGGTGCGTTACACCCTTTTTGCAAGTTGCGCCGCAAGCCCGACGTAGTTCGCGGGCGTCAGCGCCTTCAACCCTTGCTTGGCGTCATCGGGCAGCGGGAGCCCGTCGATGAACGCGTGCAGCGTCTCCCGCGTCATGCCTGACTGCCCCCGGGTGAGCGCCTTGAGCTTCTCGTACGGCTGGTCGACGCCGTAGCGGCGCATCACGGTCTGGATTGGTTCGGCGAGCACTTCCCAATTGGCGTCGAGGTCTTGCGTCATCCGCGCGGCATCGACCGTCAGTTTCGCAAGCCCCTGGCGCAAGGACGACCATCCGAGAAGCGCGTAACCGAGCGCAACCCCCATGTTGCGCAACACGGTCGAGTCCGTGAGGTCGCGCTGGAACCGGGAGATCGGAAGCTTCTCCGCGAGGTGCCGCAGCATCGCGTTGGCGAGCCCGAGGTTGCCTTCGGAGTTCTCGAAGTCGATGGGATTCACTTTGTGGGGCATCGTCGAGGAGCCGACCTCCCCTTCGCGCATCCTCTGGCGGAAGTATCCGAGCGACACGTAACCCCACACGTCGCGGTCGAGATCGATCAGGATCGTGTTCGTGCGCGCGATCGCGTCGAACAGCTCCGCCATGTAGTCGTGCGGCTCGATCTGCGTCGTGTATGGATTGAGCTCGAGGCCCAGCGACCCGACGACGCGCGCGGCGAGCCGCTCCCAGTCGACGTCGGGATATGCCGCCACATGCGCGTTGTAGTTGCCGACCGCGCCATTGATCTTGCCCTTGATCGGAACACGCTCGATCGCCACGATCTGGCGCTCGAGGCGCGCGTAGACGTTGGCCATCTCCTTGCCGAGCGTCGTGGGCGTCGCCGCCTGGCCGTGCGTACGGGAGAGCATCGGAAGCGCGGCGTTGTCGTGCGCGAGCGCGCGCAGGTCCGACGCGATGTCGCGCAGCATCGGCAGCAGGACGTCGCGCCGGGCGTGCGCGAGGGCGAGGCCGTGCGACAGGTTGTTGATGTCCTCCGACGTGCACGCGAAGTGGATGAACTCGGAGGCGCGCGCGATCTCCTCGATGCCGGCGAAGCGCTCCTTGAGCCAGTACTCGACCGCCTTGACGTCGTGGTTGGTGATGCGCTCGATCGCCTTGACCCGTGAGGCGTCGGCGGGCGAGAAGGCACTCATGGCGTCGTCGATCGCGCGCCGCGTCGGCGGCGAGAAAGGCGCGAGCTCGGCAATCGCGGACTCGTCGGAAAGCGCTACCAGCCAAGCGAGCTCGACGCGCACGCGATGGCGCACGAGGCCAAATTCGGAGAAATGAGGGGAGAGCGCCGCGACCTTGGCGGAATAGCGCCCGTCGAGCGGCGACAGCGCGGTCAACGCAAACAGTTCTGCTGCTTCGGCGCTCATGGGCGAACCGCGTACGCAGGAAGCGAATTTTATCACGCGGCCGCCGCGGGCCCGTCGCGCGCGCTCGCGATGCTATACTTTTTTTCCGTCTTCGCTCACGCAATTCGTGCTCACGCTTCTCGCAACGACCACCAGCCCGTATGCCCGCAAGGTGCGCATCGCGCTTGCCGAGAAGAAGTACGAATACCAGTTCAAGCAGGTGTCGCCGTGGACGGAAGACAACCCGGTCCACGCGTTCAATCCGCTGGGCAAGGTCCCCGTGCTCGTGCTCGACGACGGCACGCATCTCTACGACTCGCGCGTGATCGTGGAATACCTGGACACCGTGAGCCCGGTGTCACGCCTCATCCCCGAGCCGAGCCGGCAGCGCATCGCCGTGAAGCGGTGGGAAGCCCTTGCCGACGGCCTGTGCGACGCAGCGATCTCGATGGTGCTCGAAGGCAGGCGGCCCGCGCGCCAGCAAAGCAAGGAGTGGATCGATCGCCAGCGCAGGAAGGTCGAAGCGGGCGTCGCCGAGCTTGCGCGCGAGCTCGGCGACAAGACGTGGTGCAACGGCGAGGGGTACACGCTCGCGGACATCGCGACGGGATGCGCGCTCGGGTATCTCGAGTTCCGCAAGGCCGCCATCGACTACGCGCACGACTTCACGAACTTGAAGAAGCTCGCGGAGCGTCTGAGCAAGCGCGCGGCATTCGCGGAGACCGCACCGGCGTAGTGCGGCGCGTTCGTGCGGGTCGCGGGTGATCTGCCGAAGCCTTTCGGGCGTACAACCTCGCATGATGCTTTCCGTGCGGCGGCCCATCGCAACTTGCGTCCTCGTGGGCGCGACGGTCCTAGCTACGTTCGCCGTCGCGGATCCTTCCAGGAGGGAAGCAACCCCGATCGCCGAATGGCGGTTTGCAGCACTGCTCGAAGGCTCGCCGATCGGCACGCACCGCTTCGTGCTGCGGGCCGCCGGCAACGACGACGCAGTGCGCGAGGTCGAGAGCACAGCGCGGTTCGAGGTGAAGTTGTTGGGATTCGTCGCATACCGCTACGAGCACCGGGCCCGCGAGCGCTGGCGCGGCGACTGCATGGAGTCGATCGTGGCGCACACCAACGACAACGGCATCGTGACCGATCTGCTCGGCCGGAGGACCGCCTCCGGTCTCGCCGTCGACGTGCGGCGCGCCGGCGGCGATCCGTCGCGCGCGTCGGAGGTCACCGGATGCCCGATGACCTTCGCTTACTGGAATCCCAATTTCGCGTCGCAGCGCCGGCTTCTCGATCCCGCCACGGGCCGCCTCGAGAACGTCACGATCACCTCCCTTCCGCCTGCGACCCTCGAGGCTCGCGGACAAAACCTGCAAGCGCACGGGTTGCGCATCGCGGGGCTGACACACCCGATCGACGTCTGGTACGTGGGGAGCGAATGGATAGGGCTCGACACCACCGTCGAGGGCGGCCGCCGCTTCAGCTATCGGGTGCTTTGACGTAATGGTACTTCCGCAGTGACTCGATTCCTGACGTCTTACCTGGCCGCCGCGGTCGTCTTCGTGGCGCTCGACGCGATCTGGCTCCACACCATGGGGACGCGACTGTATCGCGCGAGCATCGGTCACCTCATGCGGCCGGACTTCGACGCGGTGGCCGCCGCAGCGTTCTATGTGTTGTACCTCGCGGGGCTGGTCGTGCTGGTGGTGCTGCCGGCGACGGGCGCATCGGACGCTCTTCTGCGCGGCGCGCTGTTCGGTCTCGTCGCCTACGCGACTTACGACCTCACCAACCAGGCGACGCTACGCGATTGGCCGTGGATCGTGACGCTCGCCGATCTCGCATGGGGCACCTTCGTCACGGCGGTGGCGAGCGTCGCGGCGTACGCAGCCCTCGCCCGCCTCGCGCCCTGACCGCGCCGGGCTCCACGACGTCACATCCCGATCCATCCGCCGATCGTTGCGGCAATGCGACCGTCGAATCGCAGCGACCCGCCGACGTGCGCGAGGCACACGCACTCGCCGCCGCTGGTCACGACCGGCTGATGATGCACGTCCGCATCGGCGGCGTCGAAGTCGCCCGCGCCGAACACAGCGCGCCCGTCGTCGAACGATCCGTGCAGGACCTGCGTAAGCTCGAGCCCGTCGTGCGTGTGCCGCGGCAAGTGCCGGCCTTCTGCGATGCGCAGCAGGAACAGCGCCGCGGCAGGGTCGTGCGGCATCGACAGGCGAGCGAAGTGCATCCCGGGCCCCATCCAATGCCATCTCGACACCTTGCAATCGCGAAGGCTCGAAGGCCACGTCATGCCGCCCGGCAACGCGAGCGGCGGGCTCGGACTTGCCTTCGCGCGCAGAGGCAGCGCGGCGCCGCCGAAGCGCGACTCCCTCTCGTCAATGCGAGCCAGCGTGCGCACCCATGCGTCGGGCGCCATCGTCGCGGGCTCGATCTCGTCGAGCAAGACGCCGCCGACGGCCTGAAGCAGATGCAGTCGGTCGCGACACCGCTCGCAGCCTTCGAGATGAGTGGACACCAGGAGCGACTCTCCGCCCGGCAGGCTGCCGGCGGCGATTCGCACCAGGAATTCGTCAGCGGGGTGATGTTCGATGATCATGAGTCAAAACCGTCCAGTAGGCGGCGCAGTTGCGCCACGGCGAGGCGAATGCGCGACTTCACGGTACCGAGCGGAATCCCGAGCTCCTCGGCGATCCTCGCATGCGATTGCTCCTCGAAGTACGACAGCTGCAGAACCCGCGCCTGGTCCGCCGGGAGCACGGACAAGGCGCGGCGGACGCCGCGCTCGCGCTGCGCTGCGAGCAGTTGGTCGTGGGGGCCGAGCGCTTGGTCAGCGGCCTGGAGATCGGCGTCCCACTGATCGCAGGGATCGGCGGACGCCGCGGGCGCCTCGCCCGCCGCGAGGCGTCGAAGGTGACTGATGCGCACGTTCCGGGCAACGGTGAAAAGCCAGGTGGAGAGCTGGGCCTTGGCGGGATCGAAGGTCACCGCCCGCCTCCACAGGATCACCATGGTCTCCTGCACGAGCTCCTCGGCTTGCGCATCGGGCGAGCCGCAGCGCCGGAGGTAGCTCATGAGGCGCGGCGCGAAGTGACGAAACAGCGCGGCGAACGCGAGCCGGTCCGACGAGGTCGCCACGGCGCGCATCCATTGGTTGAGCTCGTCGGTCGTCGGCATGCGGTGGGCGGAAGTCACTGACGCTACGCCGACGTGGGACGTCCCGGTCCGGGCCGGTCGAGCGGCCGGGCCGGCCATCCGGTGTCGGGCGCGTTCCATCTTGTTTGTACGCATCGCGACCGGCGGCGGATCAGCGTGCGGCATAACACCGGGCCGCATTGATCCAGCGTCCGCCGCGGCGCGTACAAGAAGTCAAATGTAACGGAGATTCCCTTGGCCCTGTCGAAGGTCGCAGACATCGCGTTCGCCGTCACCGAGCGCGGTGCCATTCCCGACGCCATCGTGCGAGCCGGCATACGCCGGCTGATTCGCGCGCGCCTCGAAGAGATCGATGCCGGCGGCGCCGAGAAAGGTGCCGCGCGCGCCGAGGATTTCGTCTCCGGCATGCTCGCCTCGCCGATCGCGCTCGTCCCGGAGAAGGCCAACGAACAGCACTACGAAGTGCCCGCCGCTTTCTTCGGTCACGTGCTCGGCCGACAGCGCAAGTACAGCTGTGCGTGGTGGCCGGCGGGCGTGGGCACGCTGGACGAGGCCGAGGCGGCCGCGCTCGACGCCACCGTGCAGCGCGCGGATCTTCGCGACGGTCAGCGCATCCTCGAGCTCGGGTGCGGATGGGGCTCGTTAACGCTGCGAATGGCCGAGCGCTTTCCGGACAGCCGCGTCACGGCACTGTCCAACTCGCATTCGCAGCGCAGGCACATCGAGCGCGAGGCGACCCAGCGTGGCCTGCGCAACGTGGAGGTCGTGACGGCGAATGTCGGGGAGTTCGAACCCGGGCGGCGCTTCGATCGGATCGTCTCCGTGGAGATGTTCGAGCATCTGCGCAACTGGCGCGCCATGTTCGCCCGTGTCGCGCGCTGGCTCGAGGCCGACGGCCGCTTCTTCATGCACGTGTTCGTCCATCGCTCCACGCCCTACGCTTTCGAGGGCCGGGACGCGAACGACTGGATGGCACGTCACTTCTTCTCCGGCGGCATGATGCCGAGCGACGACCTCGCGCTGCGCTGCCAGAACGATCTCGAGCTCGTGCGCCGCTGGCGATGGGACGGCACACATTACGCACGAACCTCGGAGGCGTGGCTCGCCAATCTGGACCGCCGGCGCGACGACGTGTGGCCCGTCCTTGCCGAGACGTATGGCGCTGCGCACGCGGGGCTGTGGTGGACCCGCTGGCGCCTCTTCTTCCTGTCGTGCGCCGAGCTCTTCGCTTTCGACGCCGGCCAGCAATGGTGGGTATCGCACTACCTGTTCCGGCCGCGACATGGCGGCGATGAGTGAGCACTGTCGAATGGCCAGGGTCGCGCGATGACTCCCGACGGGCCATGGCTGCTCGCGTCCACCGTGGGACTCGCCGCCAGCCTCCTGCTCGCAATCGCGACCTGGGTCGCCAGTCAGCCATTGCGCGACGTCAGCATCGTCGACGCCGCCTGGAGCGCGCTCGTGCTCGTGCCCGCCCTGGTAGTGGCCATGCTGGTGCCGCAGGGAGGGGCGCGCACGGGACCGGTGCTCCTCGTCGCCGGGGCATGGGCGCTGCGACTCGCGGCGTACATCGTGTCACGTCGCCGCGGCCACGACGAGGACGCTCGCTATCAGGCGATGCGCCGTCACAACGAGCCTTACTTCCGCTGGAAGAGCCTCTACCTCGTCTTCGGCCTGCAAGCTGCGCTTGCGTGGATCGTCTCGCTGCCGCTGATGGCAGCGGTGTCGAGTCCGCGTCCCTGGGGAGCGCTGGATGCGATCGGGCTCGCGCTCGCGTCGTACGGGCTCGTCTACGAGGCCGTGGCCGATGCGCAGCTCGCTCGCTTCAAGGCCAATCCGGCCGAGCGAGGACGGGTGATGGACCGAGGTTTGTGGCGCTACTCCCGGCATCCGAACTACTTCGGCGAGTGCTGC
>Ga0070675_100004575_pt1 | contig 10560 bp, 14 predicted proteins | sample KBSM43metaG_FD_65343 | JGI IMG/M metagenome (GOLD analysis project Ga0070675, IMG submission 65343) | Miscanthus rhizosphere microbial communities from Kellogg Biological Station, Michigan, USA - KBS M4-3 metaG | ecosystem: Host-associated > Plants > Roots > Rhizosphere > Soil ...
CCCCCACCGTTGCCACACGGGAGTGCTGCGGGAACGGTTGTACGGTTTAGTCATTTCGCTTGGATGATCCTGATCGTCGTAGCACTACGAAGTTGTCCTTAATTGCTAGGCTGCTTTCAATGGCGTTTTGACTGTTTGTTGCGCTTTCTTTGACGGACTTTCTTCCCTTAGGCCGCTCGCTCGGACCATCTCGGCCTCTTCGTCCTCGGGGATCCCCTCAGACTTTAAGGTTTCTTTCAGCTCGGCCATTTGAAGACGGAGAGCTACAAAGTCGATATTCGTCTTTTTCGCCTGGGGAAAGATTTCCCGCTCCTCTTCTTTGATATGGTGGCGCACATTCTCTGCAAGAACCATAAACTTGGCTTCCCAGTTATCTTCGTGCCCTTCCATCTGTTCGAGCTCAGCGATGAGGATTTTGGCGACATGATGCTCCTCGTCGGCCTCCTCCAACAGATCGTCTTCGTCCTCCATTTGTTGACGTAAGGCAGGATAGAACAGCTGCTCTTCAACAGCGGCGTGAACTCTTAATTCCTCAAGGACTGTCGTCACAATTTTTGATTTTGCTTCGGCCGGCGTGCTCGCGTTTTCAAACCTATCGAACAATTCTTTAACGTTGTCGTGGTCATCTTTAAGCATCGTGAATGCAGTTTCTTTCTTACTCTTCTGCCTGTTGGGCATATCATGCTCCTTTCGAACAGTCGTCAGCACGAGGCCAGCCAATCCGGTGTGAGTTATTTGGCGGACCTAAACGTATCCAGAGCCACTTTCAGATAGCGTGACTTCTTGGCCATAAACCGTTGTCAGGGAAGCGGGACAGGGCGGAACTGACCCGCAGCAATCGGGCGCGGACCTTCGTGCACAAAGTCAGTCTATGCCAAGGCAGGATAACCCGCCCGCCGAATCAAAGGTACTCAAGGCCCGACAGAATCGTTCGATAGCTTGCTTCTGCCTCGCCTGAACCACGAGTAGTGTCTTGCTGCTCAGTGGGTCGATATAGTCGCCTTTGGCCATCTGGTCCGAGACTTCTGTTGTATACAACGGCGGCCAATTTCTACGACCAAGTCGGTCAAGTTTGATAAAAATTCATACGGTTGATGGATTTCCAGACAACGTTCTTCTCAGAAAGAACTACGTCGCGCAGGCGCGCTTCCAGAAACCAACCAGGTCCGTCTGAATTCAAGGCATGGTGAACAACCAGATCCGGGACACAACCACGGCCGACAGGCGGGGAGTCAGCCAGCAAGGTCCTCCTTGGTGTGAAAGAGACCTGCGGCGCTTTTCACCGCGGGCTTGCTCTCCGCCGACCACTCGAGAGGGAGGCGGCTTCTGCGACAGTCCATGATCTCTTCCTCGGGCACATCAAAACGCGCGATCGGCGGGGGTAGCCACTGATCATCCTAGAATCCCGCTCCTCGAATTGCAAAGTCGACGCCGATGGGGAATCCACATGAAAAAAGAGGTTCGCGGTAACGTATCGAAGATCTTCTATATCGTGGGTGAAAGTGCTCGCATTACTTTCGCGTCTGTTGCCTTCTTAACCTACCGCTTGAACGACCGAACGCAGCACGCCGTTGTCGGTGTCATTCAAAGCAGTGATTGAACGTTTCAGCTGCGCTGGGAACCCCATCTGGCCGAGGGTAAACGCCCCTACGACGGCACGTTCAGACCCGCCGTCCTGCCGCAATTCGCCAGAAGGGGAACGGATGCGGGCTCTCGGTCGAGTAGCTTGCATCCAGTGATAAGACGACGGGAATAACACTGAAGACTGAAATCTGAAGCCACTTACAGATTCAGTAATATGTCTGTAAGATTCTGGTCAGCGACGTGCTTCTCCATCGGTGGCAGGAGGAGCTATGCCGCATAAAAACATTCCGCGTCGCAGTACAAAGCTTGCTGAAGACTATGCGAAGAAAGTTCGTATGGAACCTCCGAAAGCGACGCGACAGGAATCGCCGTTGGCCGCAAAAGGGAAGATCACGGCACGCCAGCACAGCCCCGTGAAAAAAGTCAGCTCTCGTAGGAGTCCGTTCTGAGCGGCTCACATAGTGACAACTTCGTGCTGGATAAAAGTTAAGAGCGTGACCCCAGCAGTCGGCGCACCATGGCTGCGGTGTCTCGTGAAGGTCGCGCTTTGATCGCCTGGGAATGAGAGAAAGATCACCCAAAGGCAAAGCTATCTTGAGAAGGCGCCGATTACCGACTGGGCGATCCCGTACCGAAAGCCAGGTGGAAACCCAGCCAGCACAAGCATGACCGCATACTCGACTGTCATCACACCTTTTTGCCCACGCTCAGGACCAATAAATACGTCGCGACGATTCATGGTTCAATCTTCTATATTTTGTGAATACAGGCAGGCTCAGCATTGATCCGGAAAATGGATAGCCCAGTCACAGACAGCCTTGAAGAGGCAGACAGGTTTCAGCAGTTATGCTGCGCGATGTGGTGTTCGAGCGACGTTTGGTCGTCTGGTTGGTGAGTGCGTTTAGCAAAATCCAATAGAAGCTCCCACTGGATAAAGGATTGCAGCCGTCCTTTCCTTCGACTCGGAAATGCTGTGAGACTATTCGCGTACTTTGGTAATTGGCGATACGTCTGCAAGCAGCCCATTTCCCTTGACGAACTTCGTAACGCAGGTTGGCCGTAGGGGCGGGCGTCGTCACGAGTCAACGACGCGGCTCCTGCGCCAGGTCGAGACACTCGTCATACCCGGCGCGGACTGCTTGCGAAGATGCCGAACTCCCGTTCGGTAAGCGAATAGACGGGACTGGCAGTCAACGGTCGTGCGCAGCGACGGATCAGGAGCCCACTTTCGACAAGGCGCCGGACTCTCCAACTGAACGATCCGCGATTGAGTTCGAAGCAACCAATGACCATAAACTCGAACAACTGATCGTGCGTAATGAAGCGCGAGTGCAGCACCTGGAGCAGTAAGGGGATGTCCTTCTGTAGGCTCAGCGTAATCGAACCTTTCTGAAAGCCCATATCTATCCTCTCAGTTGCAGAAGGGCGCGCCATGGGTACTGCACGCAAGGCTCAACGACGAAAAGCCCCAGGCTTCCTCTGAGCTAACTGTGAACCGGCATGAGCAGCATCGCCTCCTGTTGCCTACCGATCTGACTTAGCGAAACCAATACGACGCCATCAGACTTCCAGCCTTCGCAGTCGATCTGCAGTTCTCCCGTGCGATCTGAAGTAATTACGAAGAGGTAATAGTCAGGAGAGACCGGGCGGTTTAAGAGGTGGTGAAGCAAGACACATCGACTTGACGGCTCAAGGTTGCCCGTGGCTTTGAACACCCGGCCGATGTTTTTTTCAATATGCATTGGATTGAAACCGCCGACTTCGTAAAACGTACCTGGCCGAAAACGCGGGAACGATGCCGAAGCTGATTGTTCACAATGATTCCGGTTGTGTTGTGGAAGGCAGACACCTTGCGGCCAAGCCACGTGCGTCGTGACCAGACACTCCCGAATCCCTCAAGCCCGATGATCATCAACAGATGTCCCTTTCGCCTGCTGGTTCTTTCTCTGTTCCTCGCGGAGTTGCTTCTCCAGAGATTTGATGCGGGCTATGTACTGTGCCGGCGCAGACTCACCCTCGGTGGTGGCGGGTTCTTTCGATGCCTGTCTGGATTTCCTTAGTTCTTCCCGCAAGGAACCGTTCTCTTGCCGCATGTCTGCGAGTTGTCTCTTCAGAGCGTGGAGGGCGGACTCTCTTGCGGCCATGGAACTGCCCAGCCCATCCTGTCCGAGTTCAATGATCCGATTGCAACCTTCGATGTGTTGGTTGTACCGACCGATAGCTTCTTCGGCGACTTGCCGGGAGTAGGCGTCGTGACGCAACACGTCGGTGATCGAGTGCGCTGCGAGATCCATCGCCCGGCAGTGACTGAGCCTCTGAACAATGGCCACTGTTAAAAGGAGGATGACGGCGATTGTGATCCCGAGGCTATATTGAAGATACGGATTGCCCAGTTGGTTGATGAACTCCTGCTTCCGTTGCTCCCATATCGCGCCGTAGTCAACGTCTTCCGGATTGATCGTTTGCAGAAGCCGCTCGTACCAAGTGGCCGGCTGCTGCGGCCGACACGCCTGACCCTGCGCTTGTCCGGCAGTGAGTATCAAGACGAACGACGCGATCCAGAGTCGGCGTCTCACGGTCGGCCTCCGAACTTGCCACGTCGAGGAAGACGGATCCTTTCGGCAAACTCCGCACTCTTGAAGCGAAGGTTCGCTCCTTGCATGTCCGCCAGCGAATGACGTAATCGCGGGTAGAGCCGAGGCTCGAAGCACGGCACAGCGATATCCTCTGGTGCTCGCACATGCAGGCGCGAGTGCAGCACACCCCGCGCGTCATCCGTCATGAGGATTTGCATCTGCCCTTTGGGTAGCGTCTTCACGTCGAGGTCTTTTGCTCGGTATTCCTTGTCTTCCCTTTCCGTCGCCGCGCCGGTTTTCTCGTACCATTCGTGAATGAATACGCGTTGCTGAGCCAGGCTGTAGCTGCGGCGCGATACCGTCTCCTGCGCAGAGGCCGGATGAAGTAGCGGGCTGTTTCCTCATCGCGCGTGCGGAGAATGACCAGAATGCTCCATGCCGGTGGCGCAAAGATTGGAATCGAATCAACGACAAGTCCAATCAGGAACGCCCCAGAACGCCATAGCCATTGTTTGCCTTCTCTCCCCGCCGAAGGACGTTCAGTCCGGGACAAACCCAAACGGCTACCCTTCGGACGCACTACTTGGGGGCGTGGTTTTGCGAGCGAGTCTAGCGAGTGTCATAGCCGTTCTCGGAAGTCGCAGTTATACGCACCGCGTCCCTGTCGTAGTCCGAAGTAGCCCGTGCCGGGGCGGACATGATGGTCCCGCCAATCTGGCGCAAGTTAGTTGCCAGTGGAACCTATCGCTTGAAGTGCTGCTTCAGTTCTGGCCAGAAATAGGTGTTGAGTATGGATTCTTTCCGGAATCCTGCACGACGCGCTTGGCCGATGCCATTAGGGAGGTATCGAAACTCATTCACGCTATGCGCATCGGTCGTGACGGCAACTTTAACCCCCGCCTGTCGCGCGATTCGCGCGTTCTCCGCGGAAAGATCCAACCGATCCGGACTGGAGTTAATCTCGAAAAAACAGCCCTGGGTTCGAGCCTGTTCGACGAGAAGTTCCATATCGAGCTCATACCCTGGCCGCTTTAAGAGAAGCCGACCCGTCGCATGGCCTAGGATGTTGAAATAGGGGTTCTCCATTGCGCGAAGGACCCGCTCGGTCTGCTCAATTTTTCCGAGGCCAAAACGGGAATGAATCGAGCACACGGTGTAATCGAGTTCTTTGAGCAGAGAGTCGGAGTAATCAAGCGAACCGTCGATCAAAATATCGACCTCGGCCGACTTCAATACTTGAATTCCAACGAGCCGCTCGTTCAGCTTATCGATGAAGCGGATCTGTTCCCAAAGCTTTTCCTCTGGAAGCCCCCTGGCGATCTTTAACGTCTGAGAGTGATCGCTGATACCGATATATTGGTAACCACGCTCTCTTGCGGCATCGACCATTTCTTCTATCGTGTTTGCGCCGTCGCTAGAGGTTGAGTGGGCGTGAAGCTCACCCACGATGTCTTCAGTTGAAACGAGAGCCGGAATCTCCCCCTTTGCGGCGAGATCGACTTCGTCACGTCCTTCCCGAAGCTCTGGCGGAATAAACGCGAGCCCGAGACTCCGATAATTGCTTTCCTCGGTCAGCGAGCCGATTCTTTCACTTCGCCAGGCCTCGGACCGTTGCATGAGCTGAGCGACATGCTTCTCGCTTCCTGTAGATAAAATGAGCGCTCTACCCCAATTCTTTCGCGGCGTCCCGGTGATCTTTAACAACATGCCGGTCGAGAGCTTCAGCGTTGCCTCAGTATCAGCTTGTTCCAGGACGTCGGCCTTACCGCCGTAGCGCTCAAGCTTTTTTAGGACAGATGGAAAATCCTTGGTCTCAACGAGAAAGGAAATCTCGCGAATGACCTCGACCCGTCGGCGATAATCGCCAACGGCTTCGGCACGGCGCACTCCACACTTGTTTATCAGGAAATCCTTGAGACCCGGCACGATGCTGTCTGCTTCATAGAGCAGGACTTCCGGCGAAGGCATGAGGGCGTGACGCACATGCTGCGCCATTTTCCCGCCAAGCGTTGCCGCGATCTCTCCGCTTGCAAGCTTCTCTTTGAGGGCCGCTACTGACGAAATGTTGAGCTTTTTGTAGATGCGCTGAACACGCTTCGCGTCTAGCAGGGGATACTCCGTGAGTTCCAGAATTTCGAACGGAATATTCGCACGTATTCTCTCCGCCTGGCGAAGCTTACCGGTCCGGACGATTTCTTCAATGACACTGCTAATCGCGGGACCGATCCCTGGATACGCCCTGAGATCCCCGCCACTCTTTACGACCTCCTCAATACTTTCTCCGAGCATTCTGAGAGTTCTGGCAGCTCTGCGATAGGCCTTGACCTTGAAGGGATTCTCTCCTCGAATTGAAAGGAGCTGCGCAAGCTGAATGAGTTCATTCGCGATTGCACCATTACTGATCGGAGGAGACGGTGGATAAGCGGTATCTTCGGCCGACATCTGTTGTTCTTCGTTCACTACTTCCGGCAAGCCACTCATTTCTTAACACAGACCCAGTAGCCCAGCCTGACCTTGGTGCATGTCATAAATTTGTGTGGCATCTTGCGTGCCAGATAAGATGAAGAGAACCGGTGATCACAACCAAGACCTTCACGGCAACGTCCAGAGACCTGCAGTGCTGCTCTTCTACTCGTTCTGGATCTCCGAGCGATTTGTTATTTACATACCCTGAGAAGGATCCTCGATTAACCAGCGAACGGATATTAAACAGTTGAAACAATATTAGCCTTCGACTCCCCCAGAGCCACCCGTGCGCCGCTACGGGATTATCACGCTAAATTTCGATGGGTGAGGAACTCATGGCCGGTTCGCGCCATGATTCCGCCCGGCGTTTCTGTTTGGCGCGGTGATTGCGATTCTGAGTACTTAAGATTGGCACCTTTAAGGAGATCTTCCATGAAAAAGATGTGTTTAACCCTGGCGCTCATGTTTTCATTTGGTGCGATCGCTATCGCGCAGGATGGCGACGAGGTGAAGCGAATCGGGGAAGCAAAAACGGTTTTTCAAGAGATCATGGCCAGCCCAGACAAGGGTATTCCACGCGACCTACTTGAGAAGGCGCACTGCGTTGTCATTGTGCCGTCGGCGAAACGTGCCGGCTTCATCGTTGGTGGACAGTACGGAGTTGGCGTGGTCACCTGCCGTGCGGCGGCAGCAACTGGGGGATGGAGTGGACCATCGACCGTAAAGATTGAAGGCGGCAGCTTTGGGCCTCAAATTGGCGGCGGCGAAACCGATATCGTCATGTTGGTGATGAACGATACAGGCGCAAAAAAGCTCATGAAGAGCGAGTTCACACTCGGTGGCGAGGGTGCTGTTATGGCAGGTCCGATTGGCCGAACGGTAACCGCAGAAACCGACGCATACTTTCGAGCTGAAATCCTTTCCTGGTCTCGTTCGCGTGGCGTGTTCGCAGGAGTTGCCTTGAAGGGCTCCACGTTGCGGTCCGATGACGAGGATAACAAAGACCTCTACGGCAAAGAAGTCAAGCACGAGGACATTCTTTTAGGAAAGATTCCCGCAACCGCTGCAGCGAAACCCCTACTTGACACGATAAGCCAATACTCAAAAGTTGAGAAAAAGTAAGGAAGCATTGCTGTGCAATGCAATATTGGTAATTCCGGTTGCATAGGGTCGCTTGTTAACCAACTTGGGCGCCTGTTCGATGACATGCGCCCAGTTCTTTTTACCATCATTCCACAGGCGGATCGGGAAACCGAAACCGCCAATGGCAAAACCTCCATTTGAGTTGCTGAGTGCAGGCAGTAGTCAAGGGAACGTATACGTCTCGTCTCGGAGCAATCCATCATGGTCGTCTCCAACCGGGAGCCCAATTTCGCCGAACTGTCCCCACGCAGGGCTTCCGGTACGGGCCAATCTTTAGCGGACGCGTGGGAACGGATATCATCTTAGAGTCAGCAATCTTCTCTTATTCGCGAAGCAAAGACCTGTTTGCTGGCGTCTCGCTCGGGGGAACCGTCGTTGCCATTGATGACAGTGACAATGAAAAAGTGTACGGGAAGAAAGTTAAAGCACAGGATCTTCTTTCGGGCCAGGTGCAGTTAAACGAAATAGTCCGCCCATTCCTTGAAGCTCTTCGCATCTACACGCCGGTCAAGGGTTATTGCCGCAAGCTAGTGTAGTGTCCCCGATATAGCTATACATATAATTCTTAGCCATGGTACGAGCATGTGCATGGCAAGAAAAGCCGTCCGTTTGGAACTAACCGCATCCGATGTGGCGCAATTGAAAGGTTGGCAGGCTGCTCATGGAACCGCGCAGCAAGTGGCGTTGCGCTGTCGTCTGGTATTGGCCGCGGCAGCCGGCAAGCAGGACTTGGAGATTGCGGCAGTTCATGAAGTAAGTCGTCACACCGCTGCTCTATGGAGACGCCGAGTGCATGAGAAAGGAATCGGAGCGGTGTGGGAGATTGAGAAAGGCCGTGGCCGCAAACCGCAACTCGACCAAGCCCGGCGGGACGCCATTGTCGCCGCGACACTGGAAACAAAACCAGAAGGAGCGACGCATTGGAGTTGCCGCCAGATGGCCAGCGCACAGGATGTGAGTAAGAACACGGTGAATCGCTTGTGGCAGTTACACAATTTGAAGCCCCATCTGAGTCAGACCTTCAAGCTGTCGCGAGATCCTAAGTTCGTCCAGAAACTCACCGACGTCGTGGGGTTGTATCTGAACCCGCCGGAGAAGGTGATCGTGCTTTGCGTGGATGAAAAAAGTCAGATCCAGGCGTTGGATCGGACTCAGCCGGGTTTGCCGATGAAAAAGGGCAGATGCGGCACGATGACGCATGACTATAAACGTAACGGCACGACGACGTTGTTCGCGGCTTTGAGCGTGTTGGACGGTAAGGTTATTGGCCAATGTCAGCCGCGGCACCGGTATCAAGAGTTTCTGAAGTTTCTTCGCCATCTCGACCGGGAATTTCCTGGTAAGCGCCAGCTACATCTGATCCTGGACAATTATGGAACTCACAAGACTCCGGAAGTGCAAGCGTGGCTAAAGAGACATCGCCGCTTTGTCCCGCACTTCATACCCACAAGCTCCAGTTGGTTGAACCTCGTCGAGAGCGATGTTCTGCTTTAGGAGCGCCGGGCGTTCAGGTGCACTGGGACGCCTGCCGTGCAGACCAGCATGCGGCGGCCGTCGGCATTGCCTCGATGACTCCGAGATCTCTAAACCGGTTCTAACCGACGGAATCGGGGATTCAAAAGATCGAACGTTCCCGTTATGGTGCGCGACGTATCACTGGGCCGAATCAAAGCGATAGCGGAAATGATTGGCGGAAGGCCTGTGTGGCACTTTTGAACAATATCGGCTGTGGTGTAAAGATCCTATAACAGTGGTCAGAGGCCGTGCGGCTGTTGACGTCTCGTGCTAATTTCTTGGTGTCAGACGACAGACGGGAATGCCAAGCATGAGTTACGTCTCGTGCTACTTTCTTGATGTCAGACGACAGACGGGAATGCCAAGCATGGACGCTGTTGACCGCCCGGCCTCGGACTTATCCTGCTGATGCTTCTGCCGCGTTCCTTCCTTTGGATTTGCGGAAGGCCGACATCAGGTCCTCCCAGACGCCGGTCATAGCCGAACGGCCCCCGGGAATGAGAAGCCAAAAACTGAAGTAGAGCGCGGGCATGAGCGACCCACACAGAAGGAGTGTGGCTAGAGCGCCGTCAAATATCGCGACTGCCTTGAGGCTGTAGAGCACTGCTCCCATCAGAATGCTCGCCAGAAGTGGCCTGGCAATGGAGGCTGCGAAGAGCCGAAGAGTGATTGGGGTGTCTTTGAAGCTCCACAAGAGAAACGGAACGAGACATAGGAATGTCACGACAAGGTGACTGAAGGCGATCCCTTCCGCGCCCCAGGGTATTCCAATGACAAACGAGGCAATCATTATCAGGGACGCCGCAATGCCGACGATGAGGTATTTCCTCGACTTCCCGGTCGTTAGCAGGATCGAGCCCACCGTGGAGCCCGCGGTTTCGATGAATGAAGTGAGAGCCATGATCTGGAGAATGGCTGTTGCGGGAAGCCACTTTTCGCCGAAGGCAACAAGGATGGTCTCTCTTGCAAAGATAGCGAGGAACAACATCAGAGGCATCACGACAGCACACAAGGCCATCAGCAGCTTCGAATAGGAACGGCGGTATCGTTCAGGGTCCGATTGCAGACGGCTCAATACTGACTGCGCCACATTGTTGACCGGATATACCAGCTGAGCCGCGGGAAGGAGTGCGAGTTGGGCACCCTGTCTGTACAACCCCAGTGAGGCCGCGCCGAACAGGCGCCCGATGAGGACCTTGTCAACGCTCGAACTGATGAAATAGACGAGATTGAACGCCGTGAGATCGCCTCCAAAGGTGAGCATGGAAGAGACCCT
>Ga0070675_100004581_pt1 | contig 10556 bp, 12 predicted proteins | sample KBSM43metaG_FD_65343 | JGI IMG/M metagenome (GOLD analysis project Ga0070675, IMG submission 65343) | Miscanthus rhizosphere microbial communities from Kellogg Biological Station, Michigan, USA - KBS M4-3 metaG | ecosystem: Host-associated > Plants > Roots > Rhizosphere > Soil ...
TTGGTCGGAATCCCTATACTTGAGTAAATCGCTCAGGATTGCGCTGGGCGCCATTCCCCGGAGACATCGGCCATGAAATTGACGACCAAGGGACGCTTCGCGGTGACCGCGATGCTCGATCTCGCGCTCCATGGGCACGACGGCCCCGTCACGCTGGCCGGCATCAGCGAACGCCAGAAGATTTCCCTGTCTTACCTCGAACAGCTGTTCGGCAAGCTGCGCCGCCGCGAGCTGGTCGAAAGCGTCCGCGGCCCGGGCGGCGGCTACCAGCTCGCCCGCGATGCTTCCAAGGTCTCCGTCGCGGAGATCGTGCGCGCCGTGGAAGAGTCGCTCGACTCCACCCAATGCGGCGGGCGCGAGAACTGCCTGGAGAACCAGCGCTGCATGACGCACGACCTCTGGGAAGAGCTGAACACCACGATCGACGGCTTCCTTTCCGGCGTCTCGCTCGCCCAGCTCGTGGACAAGCAGCGCACGCGGCCCGTGTCCGTGGTGCGCGGCACGCGCATCCAGGCCCCGCATCCGGTGTCCGCATGAACGACATGACCAAACCCACCGCGAAGCACCCCATTTATCTCGACTACTCGGCGACCACGCCGGTGGATCCGCGCGTGGCGCAGAAGATGATCCCGTGGCTCACCGAGCACTTCGGCAACCCCGCATCGCGCAGCCACGGCTACGGCTGGGAAGCGGAAGAGGCGGTGGAGAACGCGCGCGCCGAAGTGGCGAAGCTCGTGAACGCCGACGAGAAGGAGATCATCTGGACCTCCGGCGCCACCGAGTCCGACAACCTCGCCATCAAGGGCGCGGCGCACTTCTACAAGACGAAGGGCAAGCACCTCATCACCATGAAGACCGAGCACAAGGCCGTGCTCGACACCATGCGCGAGCTGGAGCGCGAGGGCTTCGAGGTGACGTACCTCGATCCGCGGCCCGACGGCCTGCTCGATCTCGAGGTCTTCAAGGCGGCGATCCGTCCCGACACCATCGTGGTGTCGATCATGATGGTGAACAACGAGATCGGCGTGATCCAGCCCATCGCCGAGATCGGCGAGATCACGCGTGCCAAGGGAATCATCTTCCACGTGGATGCGGCGCAGGCCACCGGCAAGGTCGAGATCGACCTCGCCAAGCTGAAGGTGGACCTGATGGCCTTCTCCGCGCACAAGACGTACGGGCCGAAAGGCATCGGCGCTCTCTACGTGCGCCGCAAGCCGCGCGTGCGCCTGGAAGCGCAGATGCACGGCGGCGGCCACGAGAAGGGCCTGCGTTCGGGCACGCTCGCCACGCACCAGATCGTGGGCATGGGCGAGGCGTTCCGCATCGCGCGGCTCGAGATGGCGGCCGAGAACGAGCGCATCCGCATGCTGCGCGACAAGCTGCTGGCCGGCATCCAGGACATGGAAGAGGTCTACGTGAACGGCGACCTCGAGCATCGCGTGCCGCACAACCTCAACGTGAGCTTCAACTTCGTCGAGGGCGAGTCGCTCATCATGGGCATCAAGGAGCTGGCGGTGTCGTCGGGCTCGGCTTGCACGTCCGCATCGCTCGAGCCCTCGTACGTGCTGCGCGCGCTGGGCCGCAACGACGAGCTCGCGCACAGCTCCATCCGCTTCACGCTCGGGCGCTTCACCACGCCGGAGGACATCGACTTCGCGGTGAAGCTGCTGCGCGAGCGCATCGGCAAGCTGCGCGAGATGAGCCCGCTGTGGGAGATGTACAAGGACGGAATCGACTTGAACACCGTGCAGTGGGCCGCGCACTAGGCGCGAGGCACGAGGCAGAAGGCACAAGGAGACTCAAATGGCATACAGCACCAAGGTCATCGACCACTACGAAAATCCGCGCAACGTCGGCTCCTTCCAGAAGGACGAGGAAGGTGTGGCCACCGGCATGGTGGGCGCGCCCGCGTGCGGCGACGTGATGAAGCTGCAGATCAAGGTCAACAAGGCCGGCATCATCGAGGACGCGAAGTTCAAGACCTACGGCTGCGGCTCGGCGATCGCGTCGTCTTCGCTCGTCACCGAGTGGGTGAAGGGCAAGAGCGTCGACGAGGCGTCCGGCATCAAGAACACGCAGATCGCGGAAGAGCTGGCTCTGCCGCCCGTGAAGATCCATTGCTCGATCCTCGCCGAGGACGCCATCAAGGCGGCCATCGCCGACTACCGGAAGAAGTTCGGCGGCGACGCGGAGCCCGAGAAGAAGGCGGCGGACTGACCATGGCCGTGACACTCACCGATCGCGCCGCGCAGCACGTGCAGCGCTACATCGCCAAGCGCGGCAAGGGCGTGGGCCTGCGCCTGGGCGTGCGCACCACCGGCTGCTCGGGCCTTGCGTACAAGCTCGAGTTCGCCGACGAGATCCAGCCCGAGGACCAGGCCTTCGACAGCAACGGCGTGAAGGTCCTCATCGACCCGAAGAGCCTCGCGTACCTCGAAGGCACGCAGCTCGACTACGTGAAAGAGGGCCTGAACGAGGGCTTCAAGTTCAACAACCCGAACGAGAAGGACCGCTGCGGCTGCGGTGAGTCATTCAACGTCTGACGGCAGTTTCGCCGCGCGTAGTCACTTCGAGCTGCTGGGAATTCCCGCCCGCTACGCGGTGGACCCGGCATCGCTCGAGCGTGGCTATCGCGACCTCCAGAGCCGCGTGCACCCCGACAAATTCGCCTCCGCCACCGAGCCGGAACGCCGGGTCGCCATGCAATGGGCGGCGCGCGCCAACGAGGCCTACCGCACGCTGCGCCACCCGGTCGAGCGCGCCCGCTACCTCCTGGGCTTGAAGGGGTTCGACACCGAAGAGGAGAGCAACACCTCGATGCCGCCGGATTTCCTCATGCAGCAGATGGAATGGCGCGAGGCGGTCGAACACGCCCGGGCAACCAGCGACACCGGGGAGCTCGAGCAGCTGCGAGCGAACCTCGCGCAGTCGCGCACCGACATGCTTCGCATGCTCGAGCTCGCCCTCGACCGCGACGCCAACTTCGACGCCGGCTGCTCGCTCGTGAGGAAGCTGCGCTTCCTCGACAAGCTGGAAGAGGAGATCGACGAGGCGCTGCAGTAGATGGCTCTCCTGCAGATCTCCGAGCCGGGCGAGTCGCCCGAGCCGCACCAGCGCAAGCTCGCCGCCGGCATCGACCTGGGCACGACGCACTCGCTCGTGGCCACGGTTCGCAGCGGCACCGCGGAAGTCCTCGCGGACTCCGAGGGCCGTCCCCTGCTGCCGTCGATCGTGCGGTACTCGAAGGACGGAAAGGTGGTCGTGGGCTACGACGCGCGCGCGGCGCAGGCCGACGATCCGGCCAACACCATCGTCTCCGTGAAGCGCTTCATGGGCCGCGGCGTGGCGGACGTCGCGCGCTACGGCGCGCTGCCGTACCGCTTCACGGATACCCCGGGCATGCTGAACATCGAGACCGTCGCGGGGGCGCGCTCGCCGGTCCAGGTTTCCGCCGAGATCCTGAGAGTCCTGCGCGCGCAGGCCGAGGCCGCGCTGGGCGGCGAGCTCTTCGGCGTCGTGGTCACGGTGCCCGCGTATTTCGACGATTCGCAGCGCCAGGCGACCAAGGACGCGGCGAGGCTCGCCGGCCTGAACGTGCTGCGGCTCCTGAACGAGCCCACCGCCGCCGCCATCGCCTACGGGCTCGACCACAACTCCGAAGGCACGTTCGCCATCTACGACCTGGGCGGCGGCACCTTCGACATTTCCATCCTCCGGCTCACGCGCGGCGTGTTCGAGGTGCTCGCGACCAATGGCGACTCGGCCCTGGGCGGCGACGACTTCGACCAGGCGATCGCCATGCACTGGCGAAACCAGCACAAGCTGGTCGATGCGCGCGACACGCGCCGCCTCCTCGCCATCGCGCGCGAAGTGAAGGAGCGGCTCTCGAGCGAGACGGCGGTCGACACCTACGTGACCCTCTCGTACGGGCAGAAGCTGCACCTGCAGCTCACGCGCGCCGAGTTCGAATCCATGACGATGCCGCTGGTGCAGAAGACGCTGGGCATCGCGCGAAAGGCGCTTCGCGACGCGAAGCTCGAGGCCTCCGCGATCGACGGCGTCGTGCTCGTGGGCGGCGCCACGCGCATGCCGCAGCTGCAGAGCGCCGTGGGAACCTTCTTCGGCAAGCCGCCGCTGAAGGATCTCGATCCCGACCAGGTCGTGGCCCTGGGCGCCGCGATCCAGGCGAACGTGCTCGCCGGCAATCGCGCCCCAGGCGACGACTGGCTGTTGCTGGACGTCATTCCGCTCTCGCTCGGGCTCGAGACCATGGGCGGGCTCGCCGAGCGCGTGATCCCGCGTAACTCGACCATCCCCGTGGCGCGCGCCCAGGAATTCACCACGTTCAAGGACGGCCAGACCGCGATGGCGATCCACGTGGTGCAGGGCGAGCGCGAGCTCGTCTCCGACAACCGATCGCTCGCGCGCTTCGAGTTGCGCGGCATCCCGCCGATGGTGGCGGGCGCGGCGCGCATCGCCGTCACGTTCCAGGTGGACGCCGACGGCCTGCTGTCGGTCTCGGCGCGCGAGAAGACAACCGGCGTCGAATCGTCCATCGTGGTGAAGCCTTCGTACGGCCTCTCCGACGACGAGATCGCGCGCATGCTGCAGGAGAGCTTCGCGCACGCCACCGACGATCGCGACGCGCGCGCGCTCGCGGAGCAGCGCGTCGACGCCGAATCGCTGCTGGGGGCGCTGCGAGCCGCGCTGGCGGCCGACGCGGATCTCCTCAGCGCGCCCGAGCGCGAGGCGCTCGATCGCGAGATGGCGGCGTTGGAGCGCGCCTGGTCCGGCGCCGACCACCGCGCGATCAAGTCCGCGGTCGAGAAGCTCAATCGCACCAGCGAGACGTTCGCGGGCCGGCGCATGGACCGCGCGGTGTCGGGCGCGCTCGCCGGCCGCACGCTCGACCAGGTCGCGCGCAAGTGACCAAGCTCATCGTCCTGCCGCACGAGACGCTCTGCCCGGAAGGAAAGGAGATCGAGGCGGCGCCGGGCACCTCGATCTGCGATACGCTTCTCGCCCACGGCATCGAGATCGAGCACGCGTGCGAAAAGAGCTGCGCCTGCACCACGTGCCACGTGATCGTGCGCGACGGCTACGAATCGCTCGACCCGCCCACGGAGAAGGAAGACGACTTGCTGGACAAGGCCTGGGGCCTCGAGCTCACGTCGCGCCTCTCGTGCCAGGCGCGCATGAAGGATGCGCAGGTGACCGTGGAGATCCCGAAATACACCATCAACCAGGTGAGCGAGATCAAGAAATGAAGTGGACCGACACGCGCGAGATCGCGATCGCGCTTTCCGAAGCGCGTCCCGATGTCGATCCGGCGCGCGTGAACTTCGTGGACCTGCGCAACTGGGTGCTGGCGCTGGACGGCTTCGACGACGACCCGAAGCGCTCGGGGGAGAAGATCCTCGAGGCGATCCAGTCGGCCTGGATCGAGGAAGCCGAGTGAGCGACGGCGCTCGCGCGGGTCTCGAAGACCTTCGCGACTTCATCGCCGCCGCTTTCGAGACCGTCGGCATGCCCGGTGCCGACGCGCGCACAGTCGCCGCGCTGATGGCGGAAGCGGACCTGCAGGGCTCCGACGGCCACGGCGTGATCCGTCTGGGTCCCTACATCAAGCGCATTCGCGCGGGCGGCGTGAACCTCACGCCCGATATCCGCGTGTCGCGCGAGCGCGCCGGCATGGCGCTCATCCACGGCGACAACGGCATGGGTCACCTCGTGATGAAGCGGGCCGCGGAGCTCGCCATCGAGAAGGCGCGCGTAGCCGGTGTCGCATGGGTCGGCGCGCAATGGAGCAATCACGCGGGGCCCGCATCGCTCTACGCGAAGATGCCGCTGGCGCACGACATGATGGGTCTCTACTTCGCGGTCGGGAACGCGAACCACCTGCCGCCGTGGGGCGGCCTGGACATGCTGCTCTCCACCAATCCCATCGCCGCGGCCATTCCGGCGGGAGAAGAGCCGCCCATCGTGCTCGACATGGCGACCACGGTCGCGGCCTACGGAAAGGTGAAGGCCAAGGCGCAGCGCGGCGAGATGATGCCCGAGGGCTGGATGATCGACCGCGAAGGCAGGCCGCTCACGGATCCGAAGCGCGCCGCCGAAGGATTCCTGCTGCCCATCGGTGGCTATAAAGGTTACGGACTCGCACTCGTCGTGGGCCTCATCGCCGGCACGCTGAACGGCGCCGCCATGGGCAAGGACGTGATCGACTTCAACGCCGATGCCGCGAGCCCCACCAATACCGGGCAGGCGATCGTGGCCATCGATCCTTCGGCTTTCGGCGAGATCGACGAATTCAAGGCGGCGGTGGACCAGGTGATCCGCGACCTTCGCGCGAGCGAGCGCATGCCCGGCGTGGATCGCATCCGCGTGCCCGGCGAGCGCAGCCACGAGATCGCGGTGCGCCAGCGATCCGAAGGTATCGCCATCGCGCCGTCGCTCATGCAAACTCTCGACGGCCTCGCCAAAGAGCTTCGTATCGCGCCGCTGCGCACCCATTGAACAAGGAGTAACGACATGGCCTTCTTCCGTCTCGCGCTTGCCGCCGTCGCCATCGCCGCCGCCGCTCCCGCGTTCCCGCAGCAGGGATACCCCAACAAGCCGATCCGCATGATCGTGCCGCTGGCCGCCGCCAGCGCGGTGGACAACGCGGCGCGCATCGTCGCGCAGAAGATGTCGGCCAACATGGGCCAGCAGATCGTGATCGAGAACATCCCCGGCGCGGCGGGCCTCATCGGCACGAAGAACGTCGCCTCCGCGGCGCCCGACGGCTACACCATCGGCGGCTTCAACGACAGCATCATCACCATGCTGCCGAACATGCATGCGAATCCCGGCTGGGACATCCTCAAGGACTTCGAGCCGGTGTCGCTGGTGGCGACCGTGGAGTGGGGCCTCGTCGCCAACAACGAATCCGGCATCAAGAGCGCCGCGGATCTCATCGCGCGCGCCAAGGCCAAGCCCGGCGAGATCAATTACGGCTCCGGCGGCAACGGCAGCCCCCAGCACGTGGCGATGGCGTTGTTCGCTTCGCAGGCGGGCATCACCATGACGCACGTGCCGTACAAGGGCGCGACGCAAGCGGCGTTGGGCGTTGCGGGGGGCGACGTGCCGGTGGGACTGCAGGGCCTCGCCACCGTCGCCAGCCTCGCGCGCGGCGGCAAGTTGAAGCTCATCGGCGTTGGCACCCCCGCGCCCAACCCCGCATTCCCGGATGTGCCCACGATCGCATCCACCGGCCTTCCCGGTTTCACGTTCCAGTCGTGGTTCGCGGTGATGGTGCCGGCCGGCACGCCGAGGGAGATCGTCGCGCGGCTGAATGCCGAGATCGTGAAGGCCGTGGCGGACCCGGGCGTCCAACAGCAGCTGAAGGACCAGGGCCTCACGCCGCGCGGCAGCTCCCCCGAGGAGCTGGGCCGCGCCACGCGCGAGCAGCTCGCGCGCTATGCGCGCCTCTTCAAGGAAGCGGGCATCAAGGCCGAGTAGTGCTCGATTCGCCGCCGGTCCCGCTCGAGACCGTCGTCGTCTCGGCGACTCGCGAGGAAACGCGCGCGTTCGACGCGCCCGCGGCGATCTCCAGCGTCGGCGCGGAAACCATCCGCAACGCCGGAGCGCAGGTGAACCTCTCCGAAGCGCTCGCCCGCGTGCCGGGCATCACCGTCCTCAACCGCCAGAACTACGCGCAGGACCTGCAGCTGTCGATCCGCGGCTTCGGCGCGCGCTCGACCTTCGGCATCCGGGGCGTGCGCGTCATCGTCGACGGCATTCCCGCCACCATGCCCGATGGCCAGGGCCAGGCTTCGAACGTGAGCCTGCCCTCGGCCGCGCGCATCGAGGTGCTGCGCGGGCCGCTCGCAATCCTCTACGGCAACGCCGCAGGTGGAGTGGTGCAGGTCTTCACCGAGGCCGGCGCGGAGCAGCCCACCACGAACGTCTCCGGTGCGGGCGCGAGCTACGGGACGTTGCGCTACGGCGCGGGATTTTCCGCGACGTCGGGCGAGCACGGCTTCGTCGCGGACGTCTCGCGCTTCGAGACCGACGGCTATCGGCAGCACAGCAGCGCCGAGCGCACCGTCGCCAATGCGAAGTGGTCGTGGCAGTGGAGCGCCGCCACGCGCGTGGACACGGTGCTGAACGTGCTCGACCAGCCCCTCGCGCTCGATCCCTTGGGACTCACGCGCGCGCAGTGGGAGCAGGACCCGCGACAGGCACCGGCGATCGCAATCAGCCAGGACGCCAGCAAGGTCGTGCGCCAGCAGCAGCTGGGCACCGTGATCCATCACGACTGGAACGATGCCGCGTCCATCGAGGCCCGCGCTTATGCGGGCTCGCGCAACCTCGACAACAAGCTTTCCACGCCGCTCGTGAACCAGCTGCCGCCGACCTCGAGCGGCGGCATCGTGTCGTTCGATCGCCTCTATTACGGCGGCGCGCTCCAGGCTTCCCGGCGCTTCGCGTTCGGTGAAGGCAATTCCGCGCGCATCGTCGCCGCCGTCGAGTACGACCGCATGCAGGACGATCGCCAGGGCTACATCAACAACGCGGGCGAGCGCGGGGCGCTACGGCGCGACGAGGACGACCGCGTGCACAACGTCGATGCGCTTTTGCAGGCGACGGTCGACCTCGGCGCGCGCTGGAGCGCGGTGGCCGGCGTGCGCGCGAGCCGCGTGCAGTTCGAGACGAAGGACCGCTACATCGCGCCCGGCAATCCCGACGACAGCGGCACGATCGAGTATCGCTCGACGAATCCGGTCGGCGGCATCACCTGGCACGCGACGCCGGACTGGAACGTGTACGCGAATGCGGGCCGCGGCTTCGAGACGCCGACCTTCACGGAGCTCGCGTATCGCAACGAGGGCTCGGGCCTCAACGCGGATCTCAAGGCCTCGCGCAGCGACCACGCGGAGCTGGGGATGAAGTGGCGCGCCGCATCCGCCCACGCCCTCGAGGCCGCGCTCTTCGACATCCGCACCCGTGACGAGATCGTCGTGGACACGAATGTGGGCGGCCGCTCGACCTTCCGCAACGCGGGCAGCACCACGCGCCGCGGCGTGGAAGGGATGTACCAGGCGGCCTGGTCGCCGCATGTGAAGACCTATGTCGCGTTCACCGCGTTGAACGCGCGCTTCGACAACGGCAAGCGGCTGCCGGGAACGCCGGAGCGAAGCGCATTCGCCGAGCTCGAGGTGGCGCCGGGCGCGGGGTGGCGTGCCGCCGTGGAAGTGATGCACCTGGGGCGCATCTACGTGAACGATGCAAACGAGGACGCCGCGCCCTCATGGACCGTGCTCAACCTGCGCGCGGGCACGCGCATGCGCTGGGGCGCTTTCGAGGTCGAGCCGCTATTGCGGCTCGACAACGCCACCGATCGCCACTACGCCGGATCGGTCATCGTGAACGAGGCCCAGCGGCGCTTCTTCGAGCCCGCGCCGGGCCGCACCTGGATGCTCTCGATCACGGCGCGCTACAGGGGCTGAACGGCACCTAAGTCTCATATACGCCGGCCGCGCCCGGCGGCGATGATCGCCCCGATCATCCACCGGAGAGCATCGTGAGAAAAATCGTCATTGCCGCCGCCGCCGTCTCGTTCGCGGCCTTCGCCGCCCAGGCGCAGACGCTTGCCGACGTGAAGAAGCGCGGCGCGTTCCGCCTCGGTTATTCGGAGACGTCGGTACCGTTCGCGTTCAAGAACAACGACGGGCAGCCGGCGGGCTACTCGGTGGAGCTCTGCCAGCGCGTCGCCGCGGCGATCGCCACCAAGGCCGGCACGGCCGTGAAAGTGGAGTGGGTTGCGCTCACGCCTTCGACGCGACTCGATGCGGTGGCCACCGGGAAGGTGGACCTCGAGTGCGGCACGACGACGATCACCCTCGCGCGCCGCGAGAAGGTGGATTTCAGCCTGCCCATCTTCGTGGACGCCTCCACCATCATGGCGCGCGGCAGCTCGGGCAAGACGCTCGCGGAGCTGCAGGGCAAGAAGATCGCCGCCGCGGAAGGCACCACGACGCTGCCGGCGCTCGAGCGCGCGCTCAGCAGGCGCTTCATCAAGGCCGACATCGTGAAGACGAAGTCGGTGTCCGAAGGCTTCGACATGCTGAAGGAAGGCAAGGTCGACGCGCTCGCCAGCGATCGCGTGGCGCTGGTCGGCACGTTCCTGCAGGGCGGCGGGGCCGAAGGTCTCGGCGTGTTCTCCGAGGACCTTTCCTTTGAGCCCTATGCGCTGGTCATGCGCAAGGGCGACACGGAGTTCCGGCTGCTGGTGGACACCGTGCTCGCGCAGATCTACCGCAACGGCGAGATCGAGGCCATCTACGGTCGCTGGCTGGCCCCGCTGGGCAAGCCCTCGATCGGGCTGATGAACATGTACATGCTGAACAGCCTGCCCGAGTAACGCCGCGTCACTTTCCGAGGTCGTGCGGCACGCGGCAAGTCGCCGCCGCGGATGCGCTGTTTCCCGCGACGTCGGTCGCGGTCACGTTGATCGTGTAGACGCGGCCGCTGCCTGACGCTTCGCGGTCGGCGCGCAGCGTCACGGTGCGGGT
>Ga0070675_100004582_pt1 | contig 10555 bp, 9 predicted proteins | sample KBSM43metaG_FD_65343 | JGI IMG/M metagenome (GOLD analysis project Ga0070675, IMG submission 65343) | Miscanthus rhizosphere microbial communities from Kellogg Biological Station, Michigan, USA - KBS M4-3 metaG | ecosystem: Host-associated > Plants > Roots > Rhizosphere > Soil ...
CGCTCGTCGTCGCGGGCGGCCGCCACCTCGATGTACTTGCGGCCGTCGCGCGCCAGCGCCACGAACTCGGGCACCTGAGGATCGAAGATCCAGTAGTTGTCGACGCCGCTCGTCGCGTACATCTCCCGTTTGCTCTCCCTGTCGGTCTTCCGACTGCTCCGGGAGATCACCTCGACGGTGAGCAACGGTGGCGCGGTCAGGACGGCCATCGGCTGCACGTCCGCGCGCCGCGCGACCAGCAGGTCCGGCACGAACGAACGAACCTTCGTCGGCTGGAAGTCGATCGGCGACAACAACACGATGAGAGCGGCCGGACACGCCGCGAAGAGCAGGCGGTAAAGCGCTGCGACGGACATCTGGTGCAGCGGAAACGGCGACGGGCTCACGACGAGCGCGCCGTCGAAAAGCTCGTACCGCATCCCGTCGTCAGGCAGATGTGCCAGGTCATCGACGGTCCACTCGCCCGGCTTCGGGCGGGTCCATTTCCGGGCCGTCACAACGCTCATGGTGCCTCCCCAGGTCCCACATGTCATTCAAGGCTGGCGCCTCGCCGTCGCCATCTTCAAGAGGCATCTGGAATCTGTGGATAACCACCGTCCCCTGTGGATAACCCCCATCGCGTGGCGTGACCGCGCTAACGTTCCACACGGCCCGGCGAGCCCGAAAGCAGCAACCGAACCACCGCAATCAGGAGGCACGCAATGAGCGATCGCGGCGACCACATCGTCAAGGTCCTCACCACGGAATTCGGTGAACTGATGGCGAGCGATCCCGCCGCCTTCCGGCGCAAGTTCCGCAAGATGGCGGGCTCGGCGTTCGCCTTCTACCGCGGCAGCGCGTGCCTGTTCTACTCCGACGTCACCAACGACGACGACCCGTTCCTCGACGAGCGCACCAGCCGCGTCTGGATCCACGGCGACCTGCACGCCGAGAACTTCGGCACCTACATGAACTCCGAGGGCATCCTCGTGTTCAACGTCAACGACTTCGACGAGGCGTACGTCGGCCCATTCACCTGGGACCTCAAGCGCTTCGCCGCCAGCATCGCGCTCATCGGGTACGCCAAGGCGCTCTCCGACGACACGATCGCCGCCCTCGTCGACGAGTACGCGCAGGCATACCTCAAGGAGATCCGCGCGACGGCGGCCAGCCGCGACGACGCCGTCGGCTCGCTCACCCTCGACACCACCGACGGCGTGATCCACCAGGTGCTGCAGGCGGCCCGCCTCAACACCCGGGTCCAGATGCTCGACGAGCAAACCAAGGTCGAGGACTACGAGCGCCGCTTCGCCATGCAGGAGGGCGTCTACGAGGTCGACAAGGCGACCCACGACAAGGTCTGCGCGGCCTTCAACGAGTACCTCGGCACGCTGCCGCCGGCCCGGCTGAACCGGCCGCAGGAGTTCGTGGTCAAGGACGTCGTGCTGCGCAAGGGAGTCGGCATCGGCTCGGCCGGCCTGCCGAGCTACAACCTGCTGCTCGAGGGCCACACCCAGGCCCTGGAGAACGACATCATCGTCTACATGAAGCAGGCCCAGGTGCCGGCCGTTGCCCGGTGGATCGACGACGAGAAGGTCAAGGGGTACTTCAAGCACCAGGGCCACCGCACCTGCGAGTCGCAGCACGCGCTGCAGGCCCACGCCGACCCGTGGGTCGGCTACACCACCCTGGACGGCGTTGGCCAGATCGTCGCCGAGGTCTCGCCCTACGCCGCCGACCTGGACTGGGCCGACGTGAACGAGTTCGACGACCTCCGGCAGGTCGTGCGTGACCTGGGCCGGGCCACCGCCCGCATGCACTCGGTCGCCGACGACGACTCCGAGCACACGCTCATCGACTACTCCACCGAAGAGGCGATCGTCGCCGCCGTCGACAAGGACGAGGCCGGCTTCCGTCGCATGATCGGCGAGTTCGCGCACCGCTACGGCGCCCAGGCCCGCGCCGACCACCAGACCTTCGTCGACCTGTTCCGCAACGGCAGGCTGCCGGGCGTCTGAGCGAGCGAGGCGATGCTTGACGGCGCCCCCGCAGGTCGGGCCGCGCGCCGTACGATGCCGGGATGACGCCGGAGGAGATCGGGACGCGGCTCGCGTCACTGCTCGGCGCCGCTGCGGCGCCGGTGGAGCCGGGCGCCGGGCCGGAGTCGGTGTCCGGTGGTGGTGCGTTCGCGCGCGCCACCGTCGACGTCCCGCTCGCCGGCTGGCGCGACGCCCTGCGGGCCGGGCGCGACGACCCCGAGTTGGCCTTCGACTTCTTCGACTGGCTGTCGGCCGTCGACGAGGAGGCCGGCGGCTTCACGCTGGTCGTGCACGTCTGGTCCACGCGGAACCGGCACGGTGCCCTGCTCCGGACCAGGATCGCCGACCGGGCCCGGCCGTCCGCACCGTCCATCGTGGACGTCTATCCGGGCGCGGCCTGGCACGAGCGGGAGACCCGGGAGATGTTCGGCGTCTCGTTCACCGACCCCGGCGACGACCGTCCCCTGCTGCTGCCCCCGGAGTTCGAGGGGCACCCGCTGCGCAAGGACTTCGTGCTCGCCACCCGGGTAGCCAAGCCGTGGCCGGGCGCGAAGGAGCCGGGGGAGAGCGGTCACGGTCCCGCGAAGCGGCAGCCGATGCGGCCGCCCGGCGTCCCCGATCCGCGCGAGTGGGGTCCCGACGCCGGCTCACTGCCCGCAGACACCGAGCGGCCCGAGCGCCCGGCCCGCCCCGAACGCCGCGCCCCCGGCGCGACGCGCCCGGAACGCCCGGATCGCCCGGACCGGCCCGCGCGGCCGGACGGCGCGGCGCGACCGGCGCGGCCGCCCCGCGTCGCACAGCCGGCTCCCACCGGCGCAGCCGCGTCGCCGGCGGAGGCCGCGCCGGTGGAGGCCGGGCCGGTGGAGGCGGCGTCGCCGGTGGAGGCCGCGTCGCCGGTGGAGGCCGCGCCTGCGGCGGAGGCCGCGCCTGCGGCGGAGGCCGCGTCGCCGGCGGAGGCCGCGTCGCCGGTGGAGGCCGCGCCTGCGGCGGAGGCCGCGCCGCCCGCCACGCCCACCACAGAGCAGCCGGAGGACTGACGACATGCCGGTCTGGGCCGAGTTGGCCATCCGCGTCCTCGCGGTCGTCGTCGCGTTCCTCACCCTGCCGCTGCTGGTCGGCCAGACCGAGCACAAGGTGATGGCGCACATGCAGGGCCGCCTCGGCCCGATGTACGCCGGCGCGTTCCACGGCTGGGCGCAGCTGATCGCCGACGGCGTCAAGTTCGTCCAGAAGGAAGACGTCACCCCGCGCGACGCCGACCGCACGATCTTCCGGCTGGCGCCCGTGATCGCGCTGGTGCCGTACCTCGTGGTGCTGCTGGTGATCCCGCTCGGGCCGAGCGGCCTGGTCGCCCAGCCGCTGGACATCGGCCTGTTCTTCGTGCTGGCCGTCGTGGGGGTCGGCGTGGTGGCGGTGCTGATGGCCGCGTGGGCTTCGGCGAACAAGTACGCGCTGCTCGGCGGGCTGCGGGCCGCCGCCCAGCTGCTCGGCTACGAGCTGCCGTTCGTGCTGGCCGCGGCCAGCGTCGCCATGGCGGCGGGCACGTTGAGCCTGTCCGGGATCGTCGAGGCGTGGCGGCCCTGGTGGCTGCTCTGGCAGGCGCCGGCGGCCATCGTGTTCTTCGTCGCGGGACTGGCCGAGATCAGGCGGCCGCCGTTCGACATGCCGATCGCCGACTCCGAGCTCGTGTTCGGGTACATGACCGAGTACACCGGCCTGCGCTTCGCGTTCTTCCTGCTGGCCGAGTATGTCGGGATCGTGGTGATCGCGGCGCTGACCACCGTGCTGTTCCTCGGCGGCTGGAAGGGCCCCTTCGACGAGCAGCTCGGCTGGCTCTGGACCCTGGTCAAGGTCGGCGCGGTGTCGTTCGTGGTGATTTGGCTGCGGGTGGCCTACCCCCGGCTGCGCGAAGACCAGTTGCAGCGGCTGTGCTGGCTGGTGCTGGTGCCGATCGCGCTGGCCCAACTGGTGCTGACCGTAGCCGTGAAATCCGCCCTGTAGCAGGATGGGGAGCCGTGGATCAGGTACCGGGAGCCGGGCTCGCGAAGGGGCTGGCCGTCACCCTCAAGACCATGACCCGCCGGTCGCACACCCGGCAGTATCCGGACGTGCAGCCCGACCTGCCGCCCCGCTCGCGCGGGGTGATCGCTCTGGTCGAGGAGAACTGCACGGTCTGCATGCTGTGCGCCAGGGAGTGCCCCGACTGGTGCATCTACATCGACTCCCACAAGGAGGAGGTGCACGTCCCCGGCGCGGCCCGGGCCCGTCAGCGCAACGTGCTCGACCGCTTCGCCATCGACTTCTCGCTGTGCATGTACTGCGGGATCTGCATCGAGGTCTGCCCGTTCGACGCCCTGTTCTGGACGCCCGAGTTCGAGTACGCCGAGCACGACATCCTCAGCCTGATGCACGAGAAGGAGCGCCTCGGCGAGTGGGTGGCGACGATCCCGGCGCCGCCGGCCCACGATCCGAACGGGGAGCCGTCCAAAGAGGAGTCCAAGGCGGGAGGCCGATGACGGCCGCCGACGTCCTGCTGATCGCGCTCGGTGCCATCGCCGTCGGCTCCGGCGTGCTCGTCGTCACCACGAAGCACCTGGTACGCGCCGGGCTGTGGCTGGTGGTGACGCTGGCCGCCGTCGCGGGCGCCTACCTGGTGCTCGGCGCCGAACTGGTGGCCTGGGTGCAGGTGCTGCTCTACGTCGGTGCGGTGGTCATCCTGCTGCTGTTCGCCGTCATGCTGACCCGCGCGCCGATCGGGGCGAGCGACGACCTGGACCGCCCCCGCTGGCCCGGCGTCCTGATCGGCGGCGGCGCCGGCCTGGGCCTGGCCGCCCTGTTCGTGGCCGCGTACGGCTGGATGAAGGTGCCGCGCCCGCCGTCGGGCACCGCGGAGCGGCTGGGCGAGCAGATCTTCTCCGTCTGGGTGCTGCCGTTCGAGGTGGTGGGCGTGCTGCTGCTGGCCGCGCTGGTCGGCGCGATCGTGGTCAGCCGGCCGGATATCGGGGCACGCCGCTGATGCATCCCGTCATCGCGTACGTCATCGCTGCGCTGCTCGTCGGCCTCGGCGTGTACGGAATCCTGGCCCGCCGCAACGCCATTCTCGTGCTGATGGCCGTCGAACTGCTGCTCAACGGCGTCAACCTGGTGCTCGTCGCGGCCGACACCACGGTCAAGGCGGCGCTGCCCGCTACCGGCCAGGCGTTCGCCCTGTTCGTGATCGTGCTGGCCGCCGCCGAGATCGGGGTGGGTCTCGCGATCGTGCTGCAGTTGTACCGGATGCGGCGAAGCGTCGCCGTCGACGAGGTGCCGCTGGAGCGCGTCCCGTGACCGAGCGCAGCGAGGTCACCTACCGGCTCAGGGAGCCGAGCCGCGAAGCGGATCGGCGGCACGACCGCACCGCGCGGAGCGAGGTGCGGTCGTGAACGTGGCCCTCGCGGCGGCCATGCCGCTCGCGCCGCTCGCCGCGGCCCTCGTCGGGTTCCTGCTGCGCTCGCGGCGGTCGGCCGCGGCGCTCGCCATCACCGCGACGTCCGCCGCGCTGCTCGCCGCGGTGATCCTCGCGCTGCGTTTCGACAAGCCCGTGTCCGACGGGTACCGGGCCGCCGACTTCGTCGATCTCACCGTCGAGTTCGGGGTGCGGGTCAACGGGCCGACGACGCTGATGGCGTTGGCCGTCGGCGCGGTGGCGCTGGCCGTGCAGGTCTACTCGGTCACCTACCTGCGCGACGACGACAGGTACGCGCCGTACGCCGCCCAGGTCTCGCTGTTCACGGCCGCGATGATGACGGTGGTGGTGGCGAGCGACCTCGTCCAGCTGCTCATCGGCTGGGAGGTCATGGGCATCTGCTCGTACCTGCTGATCGGGCACGACCGTCGGCTGCCGGAGGCGCCCCGGGCCGCGGTGAAGGCGTTCCTCGTGACCCGCGTCGGCGACGTCGGCTTCCTGCTCGGCATCGCGGTGCTCGGTTACCACGCGGGCACGTTCCGCATCGACGACGTGCTGGCCCACGACTACACCGGCGCCCAGCTCACCGCGGCCTGCCTGCTGCTGCTCGCCGGCGTCGCCGGGAAGAGCGCCCAGTTCCCGCTGCACACCTGGCTCCCGGACGCCATGGCCGGCCCGACCCCGATCTCCGCACTGATCCACGCGGCGACGATGGTGGCGGCCGGCGTGTACGTCGTCACCCAGCTGTTCCCGCTGTTCGCCCAGGCGCCCGCCGCGCTCACCGTGCTCGCAGTGATGGCCGCGATCACCATGCTCCTGGGCGCGCTCGCCGCGATGGCGCAGGCCGACATCAAGCGGGTGCTGGCCTGGTCGACGGTCAGCCAGCTCGGGTACATGACCGGCGCGCTGGCCGTGAAGGCGCCGGGTACGGCGATGTTCCACCTGTTGACCCACGCCGCGTTCAAGGCGCTGCTGTTCCTCGCGGCCGGAGCGGTGATCCACGCGGTCGGCAGCAACCTGATCTCCGTCACCGGCGGGTTGCGCCGCTCGATGCCGGCGACGTTCGCCGCGACGACGATCGGCCTGGCCGCGCTGGCGGGGCTCCCGCCGTTCTCGGGCTTCTGGAGCAAGGAGGCGATCCTCGCCGCCGCCATGGACGAGGGCACCGGTCCGGGCTGGCTGGTCTACGTCGCCGGTGCGGCGACTGTCGCGCTCACCGGCTGGTACGCGACCAGCCTGTGGCTGCAGGTGTTCCTCGGCCGCCCGCGCAGCCCCGCGGCCGACCATGCGCACGAACCCGGACCGGCGATGCGCTACCCGGTGCTGCTGCTCGCGGTGCCCGCCGCCCTCCTCGGCTTCGCCGGGCTGGCCGGCGGGTTCGTCGACAGGTTGGGCCCCGGCGCCGAAGAGGTCGGGCACCTGAGCGCGGCTCTCGTCGTCCCGTTGGGGTTGGCCCTTGCCGGCGCGGCGGTCGCGTGGGTGATGTGGCGACGCGGGCGCGCCGCCGACGTTCCCGCTCGCGCCCTGCTCGCGGACGCCTTCCACCTCGACGCCGTGCAGGCGGCCGTGGTGTCGCGACCGGTGTCGGCGCTGGCCGGGGCGGTGCGGCGGGCCGACGAGACCGCCGTCGACGGCGCGGTTCTCGGCACCGGCGCGGCGGCGCTGCGCAGCGGGACGGTGCTGGCCGGGGCGCACCGGGCCGCGCTGCCGCGCGCGGCGGGGGCGGCGCTCGGCGGTGCGTTGCTGCTCGGTCTGGCGGCCATCCTTCTGGAGTGGGTCCGATGAACGCCGTGCTGGTGGCCGTGCTGGTGATCCCGGCGCTTGGAGCGCTGGCGTCCGTCGTGATCAGGAGCGACCGCGCCGGGCGCGTCGCCGGGACCGTGGCCGCGGCCCTGTCGCTTGTCGCGGCGGCCCTGCTGGCGGTGGACCGCGCGCCGGCGACCGGCGATCGCCTTTCGCCCTGGCATCAGGTCGACGTCGCCTGGGTGCCGGCCGTGCAACTGCGGTTTCACGTCGGGGTCGACGGGGTGTCCTACCCGCTCGTGGTGCTCACCGCGCTGCTGACGCTGTTGTGCTGCCTCTACTCGCTGTGGCAGGTGCCCGGCGAGCGGAACGGGCGGCAGCTGGTGGCGCTGCTGCTGGTGGTCGAGGTCGGCATCGTCGGGGTCTTCCTGGCGCTCGATCTCATCCTCTTCTTCGTGTTCTTCGAGCTCGTGCTGCTGCCGATGTACGCGATCATCGCCGGCTGGGGTGGGCCCGAGCGGCGCGCGGCGGCCCGGAAGTTCGTGCTGTACACGCTGTTCGGGTCGGTGATCCTGCTGGTCGGGTTGCTGGTGGTGGTCACCGGCGCGAACACGGCCGACCTGGTGACGCTCACCGAGAGCTCCACGCTCGGCGCGAACGCCCAGCGGATCGCGTTCGTGCTGCTCGCCGTCGGGTTCGCCGTCAAGAGTCCACTGTGGCCGCTGCACACCTGGCTGCCCGACGCGCACACCGAGGCGCCGACGGTGGGCTCGGTGATCCTGGCCGGCGTGCTCCTGAAGATGGGCACGTACGGGTTGCTCCGGATCGGCGTCGGCGTGGCCCCGGACGGCGCCCGTTGGGCTTCCCCGGTGCTCGCCGGCCTCGCCGTCGCCGCGATCCTGGTCGGCGGCCTGGTCTGCCTGGCGCAGACCGAGTTGAAGCGGCTGATCGCGTACTCGTCGGTGGGGCACATGGGCTTCGTGCTGCTGGGCATCGCGACGCTCACCACCACCGGCTTCCAGGCCGCGCTGATCGGGAACCTGGCGCACGGCGTCATCACGGGCCTGCTGTTCTTCCTGGCCGGCGCGATCAAGGACCGGGCGCACACGGGCGACCTCGGCCAGCTCGGCGGCCTGCGGGAGACCGCGCCCGTCCTCGCCGGCCTGCTCGGCTTCGCGGCGATCGCGTCGCTGGGGCTGCCGGGGCTGGCCGGGTTCTGGGGCGAGGCGTTCGCGGTGGTGGCGGCCGTGCAGCGGGGCTGGCCGGTCGCGGCGGTGCTGGCCGCGCTGGGCGGAGCGCTCGCCGCCGCGTACTTCCTGCGCCTGCTGCGCCGGGCGACGCACGGGCCGGCCGCACCTGCCGTGGTCGGCCTGTCGCCGCTGCACCGGTTCGAACTGGCCGCGTGGGCGCCGCTGGTGCTGCTGGCGATCGCGTTGGGGCTGGTGCCGGCGCTGGCGCTCACCCCGTCGGCACATCCGGTGCGCGGACTGACGGCGGTGACCCATGCGGATTGACCACGTCGCGCTGCTTCCCGGGTACGCCGCCGCGACGACCGCGGTGCTCGTCCTCGTCCTGGACCTGCTGTTCCCCGGCCGGCGGGGTGTGGTGCTGGCCGGCGCCGCCGTGGGCGCGGCCGCGACGGCCGCGCTCGCTTTCGGGTTGGCCCTTTCCGGCGACGAGGCCCGCTTCGCCTTCTGCGGATCCGCGTGCTCGTTCACTGTGGACGGTCGGGCCGCCGCCCTGATGGGCGTCTTCGCCCTGGTGACGCTGGGTGTGCTGGGACTGTCCGCGACGACCCGCGCGCCGATGGGGGAGCACTGCTTCCTGCTCGCGTGCTCGATGACCGGTGGCGTGGTGCTGGCCGGCGCCGCCGACCTGATCACGCTGATCGTGGCCCTGGAGACGCTGACGCTGCCGCTCTACGTGCTCGTCGGGCTGCGGCGGACGCTGGTGTCCGCCGACGCGGCCGTCACGTTCCTCGTGGTGTCGGTGGTGGCCACGGCGGTGAGCCTGCTCGGCGCCGGGCTGTTGTACGCGTCCACCGGCGCCGTCCACTTCGGACAGATGAACGCCGCCGCCAAGGATCCCTCGTTGCGCCCGCTCGCCGTGGTCGGCTGCGTGCTGCTGCTCGGCGGCCTGGGGTTCAAGGTGGCGGCCGTCCCGCTGCACGCGTGGGCGCCCCCGACGTACGACGGCGCGCCGCTGCCGGTGGCCGCCTACCTGTCGACGGCGTCGAAGCTCGGTGGCGTGGTCGCGCTCGTGTACGTCTCCGTGGAGGCGGTGCCGTTCGAGCACGACGTCGCTGTCGCCGCGCTGGTGGTGCTGGCCCTGCTGACGATGACCGTCGGCAACCTCGTCGCGCTGCGGCAGCGGCGGATGGTGCGGCTGCTGGCGTGGTCGTCGATCGCGCAGGCCGGCTACATCCTTGCGGCGCTGGCGGTGCCCGACGGCGGCGCCACGGCGCTCACGTACGCGGTGTTCTTCGTCGCGCTCGAGTTGGCCGCGTTCGCTGCGGTGGTCGCGCTGCGGACCCCGGCGCCCGTCGAGGCCGACGCTCGTGTGCTTGTCCCGGCGGGCGGCGCTCCCGCGGTTCCGGCGGCGCCGGCGCGGGCGCCGCAGGTGATCGACGACGGCGGCACCCTCGCGGACTACGCCGGCGCAGCGCGCGGCGCGCCGTGGCGCTCGGCCGCCCTGGTGCTGGCGCTCGCCGGGCTCGCGGGGCTGCCGCCCGGGATCGCCGGGCTGTTCGCGAAGGTGGCCGTGGTGCGCTCGCTCGTCGACAGCGATGCCACCTGGTTGGCGGTGATCGTGGCGCTGAACGCGGTGGTGGGCCTGGCGTACTACGTCCGGGCCGGCGCGGGGCTGTTCGCTCCCGCGGAGCCGGGCACGCCGGTGCGCTGGCCGCGTCCACACTGGACGATCGCCGTCACGACGGCGCTGATAGCCCTGGTGGCGCTGGCGATCGGCTTCGCCCCCCAGATCGTGTTCGACGCGGCGGCGGCGCGCTGACACTCCCTTGCGATCTTGGTCTCGAATGGGCGCTATAGCACCCACTCGAGACCAAGGTCATCGGACGATCCGCGCGGCGCGGGCGGCCGCCAGCCACTGCGGGAACTCGGACATCAGCGAGTCGTAGAGGACGCCGTCCGGGATCGAGCGGGGCTCCTTTCCGGCCGGGAAGAACCCCGCGTTGTCGACCACCCGCTTCGCCGGCACTGGAAGCTCGTCGAGGCGGTGCAGATAGGCGAACTCGTCGTCGCCGAACCCGATGAACTGCCAGAAGATCGGCAGCCGTGCGGCGTCGCAGAGCACCTCGGTGGTCTCGCGCTTGGAGTTCGGTGCGCCGTCG
>Ga0070675_100004589_pt1 | contig 10546 bp, 10 predicted proteins | sample KBSM43metaG_FD_65343 | JGI IMG/M metagenome (GOLD analysis project Ga0070675, IMG submission 65343) | Miscanthus rhizosphere microbial communities from Kellogg Biological Station, Michigan, USA - KBS M4-3 metaG | ecosystem: Host-associated > Plants > Roots > Rhizosphere > Soil ...
GCAACGATGTTCCCATTCTCAAGGTCAGCCAGGAAAAATACAGCGGCGTCATATTCTACCAACTCCTCAAGCTTCCGTCCCATGAAAGCAAACACGTCATTGGGATTTAGGCATTGAATGTTAGCTCTGGCGAATTCAAAGGCCGAAAAGAGGTGCGCTTGCAGCGAAGCATCGCCTGCGAGAGCTTTTCCGTAGGTCACGATGGGTTGCACCTTTTGCAAAGGACGAAGTGCGCTGGTCTCCTGTGCATTCAGCTCGCGAATTCCCCAGATATCCAGCGCGCCAGCTGTTGCCGTTTTTCCCACTTCTTCCAAGCGGTCAAGGTTGTTAAGTAAAGCATCGACAACCGCAGGATCATACGCTTTCCCAGACTCCTTTCGGAAGAACTCGATAAGCTCGCCGCGCTGCATTGGCGCGCGATACGGGCGATCAGTTGTGAGTGCATCGTAGCAGTCCACGAGGGAAAGAATTCTTGCTCCGATCGGGATTTCCTCGCCCTTCAGACCATCGGGATAACCGTTCCCGTCCCATCGCTCATGATGAAACCGAACCATTGGCAGGACCGGATACGGAAACTCGATATTCTTTAACATGTTTCCGCCGACCACGGGATGAAGCTTCATTTTGGTGTACTCGCTGTCCGTGAGGGCAGTAGGTTTGTTGAGAATATACTCTGGAATGGCAATTTTCCCGATGTCATGAAGCAAAGCACCTGCTCGGAGCGCCATTATTTCAGATTCGCCAGTAATCCCCATGCATTGGCCAAGCTCGATGGCGAAAGCTTGTACTCGACGGATGTGGCCATGCGTGTAACGATCCTTTGCGTCAACAGCTGCCGCTAAAGTTTCGACGGTCTGCAGGTATAGCTTGTTGAGGTCGGTGATGTGTTGTTGTGCCTGTTCGTACTTGGAGATGTGGTAACGGAATAGCTGGTAGAGAATAACAGCGATTGGCACTGAAAGAAAGAATACGGGAAAAAATACGGGAGAATCGACGCCCTCAATGAACAGCCTGATAAGACCAGCCGCCGCGGCCGATCCCGTGGAATTTAATAAGGATAAATTCCAACCCTCTCGCCATATGGACCAGAAACTCTTGTTCATCCAGAAAGAGATGGCCAGTGATACGGTTACAGTGTTCACAGCGAACCAAGAAAATGCTATGGCGGCCAGCAATGGAAGCAGCGCAGTCGTTCCGAGAATTTGAATCGCAAATACGCGCGCGTTTTCCATAGCAAAAACACATAGAGCACAGCAGCTCAAATTAAAGAAGAATCGATGTAGCAGAATCTTGCCCCGAATGCCGCTGCCGTGAGCTCGAAAGACATCGCTCAGGTGCGCTACTGCCATATCAATCCAGTACATCAGCAAGGCTGGTCCGGGGCCGAAGTACAGCAGAGACAAGATTACGAAAACATCTCCCATCGAAACGACCGAAGAGATTTTCGGGAGTCTTACATTAATCGTAGAAACAAATATGGAAACGCATGTGAGGAGGGCCCATTTTTGGCCAAATTCGGCAGGTGGTTGTCTGAGACTGTAGATTGTGGCGGGGACTGAAAGTGCTAGAACAAACGCGATGTAAATTCTACAGGCTATTGGTTGCTCGTTCCACCGCATGCGATCTTCACTCTAGTTGTAGAAGGGGATACCTTGAATAAGGTATCCCCTTGACAATTACTCAATAATCGGAACCGAAACACTCTCGTCTGGTGCGATCTTGGATTCAAGTTCCTCAATATCCAGGTCGATCGTGATGATTTCTTTATTTTCAGCCATTATCCTTTTCCTCCGGGGACGGTTCAGAGTCAATCAATTCTTGAATTCGGGTGAGGCTTAATCCAAACGGAGAGCTAGATCCAAATCACACCCAACTTCATGCCGAACTCCTTTCACAAACGGAACCTGCGCCGAAGCCACCTGAGCCAACTGGTTCGATAGACCTTTGAGCTGCCTTTCCGACGCCGCTTAGGCTTCCCGATGCTGGGTGAAGCATCAAGGTTTCGTCAAAAACTTATGCGGCTTCCTAATCGGAAACTCAGCCGAAGGTCTGCGCTCAACCAGGTGGCCCAACATTCAGCTGACTCCCCAGGGCTGAAGAGTCCGGTTCCACTCGTATAGAGCAAGAACGCGGCAGAAAAATACAAGAATTTACTTGCAAAGTCTATGACCCCGGGTTAATCGCGGGAATTTTCTAGGGGACTGTCATCCACCTACCTACGGGATAAGCAGTAGGCCCTGCCCCTACCCGTGATTCCCTTCTGCGGAAAAAGCAGCCTAATGTAGAATCCCGCGAAAAGGAGAACCACCGTGCGTCCGATCTTCATTTCAAGCGTTGCCACGCTTGCAGCAGCTATTCTGTTGGCGGGCATCCTGACCGCCGAATTTCATGCGTCAACGGGCCCAATCCCGTTGAATTGCAACCGCGCCTGTTTGGAAAATGTCGTCGATCAGTACCTCACGGCATTGGCCGCCCGGGATCCCAAGCGGTTACCTCTCTCCGCAGACGTCAAGTACACGGAGAACGATCAGGTCATTCCCATAGGCGATGGCTTCGGGAAGACAGTGGAAGGCCGTGGCAAATACACGCATATCTTCTCGGACCCTGAATTCGGACAGGTGGCCTACATGGGCACGATGATGGAAGCGGGGGCGCCGATTCTTCTGAGTCTCCGCCTGCGGGTTGAACTCGGACGAATCACCGAGATCGAAAGCGTTCTCTACAAACCGGGCGGCGGCGGACCGGCGGGGATAGCGGACATGGATAAACCCTACCAACCGGAACAGTTCTGGTTTAAGTCCATTCCACCGGCACAGAGAATGTCTCGACAGGAACTGATTGCAATTGCAGACGGCTATTTCACCGGTCTACAAAAGAACGATGGAAAAGGTATCAACGGTACCGGCACGTACCCTTTTACGGAAGACTGCCACCGTATCGAAAATGGCGCTCCGACAACGAACCGTCCGCGCCCTGCCAACGAAGCTCCTGGCACAATCAATGCCTTTGCCATGGATTGTCTTTCGCAGTTTAAGCTCGGCTATTACTTCGTGGTTCAGAACATCCATGACCGCCGTTATCCCGTAGTGGATCAGGAGCGCGGTATCGTATGGTCACATGCCGTTTTCGACCAGGGAACGGTGAACTCCGGTGTCCTCTCCACTGGCCAGCCCTATACGTTCAACGGTTTCAATCGACCGTCCAGTATCCTCGTGACTGAAGCTTTCCTCATTGAGAATGGCAAGATCCGCCGTGTGGAAATGGTCGGTCCTTCGGCTGCCTATCATTTAAATTCTGCATGGCCCGGAGGGCTGAGCGGGAATTAGCGCGGGAATCGATGCCAACCAAAACTAGCCCGAAATCGTTTTCGGCTGTGTTGAGGAGGTCAGGGAACACTCTCAATTGGATCATCATTGAAATACCTTTCGACGCTGTCCAGGTCTGGGGCGTGCGGGGCCAGCTTCGAGTAAAAGGCGACATCAACGGGTTCGGTTTCCGAACATCGCTTTTTCCAACGGGCACCGGCCGTCACTTCATGATCGTCAATAAGCAGATGCAGAAAGGGGCCAGGGCCTACCCGGGAATGGAAGCACAATTCAGCCTGGAGCCGGATACGGAGAAGCGCGTCGTCCCCGTCGTTCCCGAAATCGATCGCGTTCTCCGACAGTCGAAACGGCTCCAGAAGTTCTATCAGTCTCTCTCGACTTCGATGCGCAACGACATCGCACGCTTCGTCTCCGAACCCAAACAGCAAACAACACGCACCCGCAGAGCCGACCACCTCGCGCAACGCCTGATGGAAACAATGGAGGCCGAGATCGAACTGCCGCCGATGATTCGTCAGGCGATGGCACGAAATCCTGTCGCTAAGAGAGGATGGGAAAAAATGCCGCGCTCCCATCGGCGAATGCATCTTCTTGGGATCTTCTACTATCGGAATTTGGATTCGCGATTACGCCGCATTGAAAAAGCGATAGCGGAAATGGTTGAGTATGCCGGGCCAGGCAATGCCTGAATGACATTGCATTTAAGCCTTCGACAGCAGTCGTGTCATCAGCGTGTAGACCGCCCACACTACTTCCATGAAGATGAATATGAACAACGGTTCCCAGGTCAGCCCACCGGCCAGGTGTCCCAGCGTGTGCTGCACGATTGATAGGCCCAGCGAGTAGTCAGCTGAATGGAAGATAGTCTGGTGCCCTGTTGCCCAGGTATACGCGAGTGCCGCCACTTCAATAATCATGTAGGGGATGATCAAGAAGAACGCCGCGTGGAGCCGCTCCCGATGCGTGTTCGTCGTCACCGCGAAGTAGAGCGCGCCGATAGTAATCACGGCTGTCATGCTGAAGTACTTGACGGTACTGTCGGGCAGTCCGATGACCGTCAATAGGAAACGAATGACCCCCATGCCAAAGACAGCGGCAATGAAAGCTCGCATCGATGGTCTTCGGAGCAAGGGCGACAAGGTCATGCTTATGGAAGGAGCGGCAAGAACTCCGTCCTAACCCATCGACGCATTCGCCGCGTCGCGATGCTGATGATAGGACGCTTTCCCGCATAGATTTGCGCAACCCCGGTCATGTCCGGTTTGAGGAGGTCGCTTTTTTCTGTAAGTGCACTTCGCACCGTGATCGTCTGTTGACCTTCGACCACCTGCACAACGGGCGCTATGAAGTCCACGCGTCCTTGAAAATCGTGCTGAGGCAGGCCGCGCGCTTTCATCCAGATCACATCGCCGGGTTCGACATCTTCGATTTCTTTTTCCGGCACAAGCAACTCTGCCTCGAGTCCCGACGTGTCCACCAGCCGGATCAATTCGTCCCCCGCCGAAAGCTTCCGCCCCTTCATGTATTCCGGCCGAGGCGTGGCAACGGTCCCATCGATCGGCGCTCGAATTTCCAGCTTGCCGATTTCTTCCGTCAACGATGCTAGAAGGGCTGTTGATTTGTCCACCTCGGCCTGTGCTTCGCGGATAAGCTCAGCACGATTGCCGGCTTTTAGAAGTGCAAGCTCCTTTTCAAGAGTCTCGAGTTCCTTCTTCAGGAGGTCCGTCCTCCGGTCTGCGTCTTCGTCAAGCGCTCCAAGTCTGGCTACCGCCTCCGCAATTTTATGCTCCTGAACCTCGACAGCGTTCTGCCACTCTTCCCACTGGATTCGAGCAAACACACCCTTCTCGAAGCCTTCCTTTTGCGCCGCAGCTTTGGATTGGAGGTATTCCAGTTGCTTCCTGAGTTCTGCAACACCCTGCTCAAGTTGCGCACGCTCCTGCTGGTTCCGTTTTACATTGCCAAGTTCGGTTTCTTTGGAATTGATCAGGGCTTCTTTCAGCTCGATTTCCTCCGCAAGCGGACCGGCTCGGAGTCTTGCCAGAACATTCTTCTGTTGTTCGAGTTCGCCCGCGATCCTTTCAGCATCAAACTCCTTTGTGTAGTCGCGCATTTTGACCAGGAGGTCCCCTTTGTGAACCGGAACACCCTGACGTACAAAAATATCTTCAAGCATGCCCGTGGTCGGGGCGTAGACGGTGTAATCGCCCCGCGCCAAGATTTTGAAAGGCGCCCGAATCTTCAGTTCCCACGGAACAAAGATGGAAATGAGCAATGCCGCCACTACAATTAAACTATTCCGAAATCTCTTAACCGCTACCTGAGAAGCGATCGCTTTCAGGCCGGAAATCGATTCCACTGCCGTCCTTCGTAGTGTGAGGGTTGAGAAGACCGCGAACCCGACTAATCCCGCAGTTGCCCAGTGATCAGTCGACCATGTAAAAATCCGCGTATACACAAGAACTAGAAGCGTTGAAGAGAAGATCACAGCACAAACTCCATAAATCAGTTGGGCGCGTTCCTCGTGGAGGGGCTCTCGTTTCGGGCTGCGGATCAGCCAATTCCAAAACGAGTTGAACGCTTTCGCCCGCAGATTCGGTATCTCGAGGTAATCGCTCAGCATGTAATAGCCGTCGAGCTTGATAAGCGGGTTGAAGTTCAACAATGTTTGCAGACCCGAGAATAGAACGACGACTACCAGGATTTGATTGATGTACGTATCCGGCTCCGTGATGCGCCAGATGATCGTACATAGACCCCATAACATGAGCTGAGAATATCCGCCCGCCAGCGTGACAAACATCCGGTGCCGGCGCTCGCGAAACATCCACGCGTCGCTGACATCACAGTAAAATGCGGGCGAGAAATAGATCAGCATGAATCCGACTTCTTTGACCTGCCCGCCAAAATGGCGACATGTTAATCCATGCGAGAACTCGTGATATGCCGAAACGCTGAAGACAATCGGCCATACCATCAGGATGGTCCAGACATTTAGGAGGTTCGGGGTCGAAGCGCGCAACTCGTCCCAGTTCAGGAAGAAGATTGCAACCCCGGATGCAATTAAAAGACAGCCCAGAACCTGAAACGCAGGCGTGAAAGCCCATCGAGTGCGCGGCAGCAGCCAGTCGAAGATACGCTCGGGGTTGAACGATGCGACCTGCTTGTAGAGCACACTGCTCTGCTTGTTGGGACTCTCAAGCGCGCCGAGCCGTTCGCGCGCCGCAGGTGTATCGAGTAAATCCTTGGATTCGAGGGAATCGAAGAAGGCCCGGATCGATGAAGGACCGATGGTTCCACCGAGCTGCTGGGATACCTTTGCAGCGACGGACTCCGCATCCGCGGGTTCCAGAATCGATTCAACAATTGCGGCTTGTGCTTCGGTGAATCGAAAGTACCGTCTTGCAACGGGATCTTTGATGACGAGATATGACTTTCCCTGATGTTGTTGCGGAGATCGTTGAAGATCCTGCCGCAGCCGAACTTGACGTGGAGTGTCGTTGTTCATCGAAACATCGGCGCAGATAATAACACGCGGTCAGTAGGACCCGGCCAAAGCGGCCAAAGACAAGAAGACCCTGCGAGGACATCGGCCATCGCAGGGTCTCGAAGTTGGTTATGCTTTCTCGACGTTTTCTGCCTGAAATCCTTTCGGCCCCTGGGTAATCGTGAACTTGACGCTGTCACCTTCTTTCAGCGTCTTGTATCCGTCACTCAGGATGGCTGAGTAATGAACGAACACATCGCCGCCCGTTGCCCTCTCTATAAAACCGAAACCCTTTTTATTATTGAACCATTTGACCTTTCCCAATTCTTGGCTCATTACTCAGACTCCTTTATCGAACAAATGCCGCTCTGGGGGAACGTGAACGCGGGCATTATACAAAAATGGCCTGAGCTGTCAAATTGCAGTGGTCTCCTGAAATCCTTACCGGACGGGAGTTAGCGAGAATGCAGTTGCTACGAGGCCCATTTTACAAGGCTTCAAACGCATCGATCTCCTGTAATCCAAGCCAGCAACGTGTTTCAAACAGCTGTGATATACGTCCTATTCTTAGCCGTATCGGGGTTTTCTTGCAGAACGATGTCAGAGAAGCTTACTTCCGAGCCAACAATGACAAACACTTTTGTTCGTTGAAAATCTCGAGGACGGTGGGCGGTGCTTACTTGCTGAAGAGCACCGACTTGTCGGCGGTCAAAAGATCGGTGTGAATCTTAAAGCTACCGTCTTTCGCCCGTGTGCCTGTGACTCGAACGGACATTCCTACTTTGATCGATTCTCGGGTAAATCCCCGGCGAGCAAGCTCATTGGGACTTGCGAGTTCGCAAGCCCATGTTCGAGGCTTCCCCGCGGAAGGATCGCTGACATCGACGAAAACATACGTGTGAGGATTCATCCAGTCGACGTTGCTCACCGTGCCGGCCAGGCTAACCGGTTTGGTGCTATCGAATTCGGACGAGATGGAATGGTGGGCAAGGAGAGGGCCCGTTAGCGCAACGATCAAAATAATACCAAGCGGCAGAATTTTCGGATTCATGGCGCACCGTGATGAATCATGCACCCGAAACACGGCGACGTCAAAAGGAAAGAAAAAGGCGGAGAATGTGGACGCTTTCTCCGCCCAGGATTAATTACGCGCCGGTCTTCAAGACGATACCGAATCCGAACCGGATGATATTGTTTTTCCAGTCGCTGATGCCACCTTGTGAGAAGCGCGTGGGCGCCCAGTCGAACTGGAGAACTCGGACGTTGATACGTTCATTGACGGAGTAGTCGAACCCGCCGCCGAACCCGAGGCTGAAGCCATTCATCCCACTGGTTTCATCGCCAACGCGAGTTCCGCCGAGCATGGCATGGACGAACGGAGTAACCTTCTCCATGCGGTGGTTGTAACGCAGTCCGCCCATATAGCTATGCATCTTGACGCCGTCTTTGTAGTTGCCGGCAAAATCGGCCACGACGCCCATCTTGGGGTTGATGTTCCCGGCGAGACTGGCTGCCCATCCAACAGGCGTAAAGCCTTCATCGTTGTCACCGGCCGTGGTGTGCAATACCGAAAATCCACCGAAAACCTCGGCCTTTGGCGGGTCCTGGGCCCACAAACAGGCGGGCGCGAGAATCGCGACAGCCGCAAACATAATCATCAATCGTTTCATTTTGGCTCCTTGATTGTGTCTGAAGTAGTTGAGTGTTTCGAAACTGATATGTGTGTCTCTAGCAGTGAATCCATCCTTCAAAAGCGCCGCCAGGCTCTTCAAGACCAGTCCCGATTTAGCCATGGGGGCATGGCGTCGTCAAGCCACCGAAATGGTTTCTTAACTTGCTGGTATCGTTAGGCTTTCGAGATCAGCATGCAGTCGCCATAGCTGTAGAAGCGATACCTGGAACAAACGGCATGCTCGTAGGCTTTCAACACCAGCGCGCGGCCGCCAAGGGCGCTGACGAGCATAAGCAGCGTGGAACGAGGCAGGTGAAAGTTTGTCAGGAGGTTATCCACAATACGAAATTTAAAACCGGGCAAGATAAAGACGTCCGCATAGCCTGCACCTGAACGGATTTCTCCGTAGTTCGACATCAGGAACTCCAACGTCCGTGTTGTGGTTGTCCCCACCGCAGTTATGCGTCGCTTGTCATGTAGCGCGTCCTGCAGGATTGCCGCGTCTTCGTCTCGAACTTCGTAGCGTTCCGGTCGAAGAACATGATCCTCGGGGTTTTGCGCCCGGACGGGCAGAAAAGTTCCGATACCGACATGGAGCGTGATCGTCGCGATTTGCACGCCCCTGGCGCGGACCGCCTCCAGGGTTTCTGCCGTGAAGTGAAGTCCCGCAGTTGGCGCTGCGACGGCGCCCGGACGTTGTCCAAATACAGTTTGGTAAGTAACGTCGTCGGCCGGCGTCGGGGTCCTCGCAAGGTAAGGTGGAAGAGGAACTTGACCATACAGGTCCAATAGAGTTCCTGCGGACTGCACTTCTAAAACGTGAAGATCGGCCCCAAGGCTTTCCTGAAATGTACCTACGAATGCGCGGGCTCCAAAAATCGCCCGATCACCGGGTCGAATACGACGTCCTGGCATACACAACACTTGCCAAACGCCGCTGCTGAGCGGCTCTGCGAAGAACACTTCTATTTCCCGCGATGTTCCGTTGCGCCGTTCGAGTCGGGCGCGTGTTCGCGCTCGAATGACACGCGTATCATTGAGAACCAGGACGTCCGAAGGTTTCAGAAAGTCCGGGAAGTTTCGAAATTGCGAATCAGAAATGGTCCCGGAGCCTGGATCCACCACCATCATCCGCGAGGCGTCTCGCGGTTCAGCAGGCGTGCGTGCAATTAATTCCGGCGGCAGATAATAGTCGAAATCAGAAACGTGCATGGAGGTTAGCGTGACACCGATAGTGGAAGAAGGCCAGGTGCGCATTGGAAAACGCGGGGCTGTCAGGGTCCGCAATGGCCACCTGTGGGTCTACCGAAGCGATATTCTTGAGACTAAAGACGTGTCGGCTGGAGCGATTGCCTCTGTACGTGATGAGCACAACGCGGTCCTCGGGAAGGCATTTTACAGTGCTCAATCTCAGATCGCGTTGCGGTTCCTGGCGCGAGGGAATACTCGGATCGACGAGTCGTTCTTTCGAAAGAGGTTTGAAGACGCGGATGAACTTCGCGCTCGGCTCGGCGTGGACCCGCAGGTGAGCCGGCGTATCTACTCGGAGGGAGACTTTCTCCCAGGCCTCATCGTCGATCGCTACGGTGATTATCTTGTTGTCCAAAGTCTCAACCAAGGTAGCGAACGGCTAGAAGAAACCTTCACATCCATCTTGCAGGACCGATATCGGCCGCGGTCGATCCTCTTCCGAAATGATAACAAGGTTCGTGAGCTCGAGAATCTACCCGTCGTGCAACGCTGGATTGGCGAAGCCCCCCCCGCATCCGTGGTTATCGATGAAGATGGGAGACAGATGGAAATTCCTCTGACCACAGGCCAGAAAACCGGCAGCTATCTCGACCAGCGCGACAATCACCGCGCCGCCCGGCGCTATGCCCGAGGTCGAGCGCTGGACGCGTTTTGTTATGGCGGGGGGTTTGCACTTCAACTGGCGGATGTCTGCGATACGGTCGAGGCGGTCGACCTATCTCCCTCGGCAATCCAGTTGGTTCGGTCAAATGCGGCTCGAAACGGGGTCAAAAATATTTCTGCTGCGGAAGGTAATGTCTTTGACGTTCT
>Ga0070675_100004591_pt1 | contig 10545 bp, 10 predicted proteins | sample KBSM43metaG_FD_65343 | JGI IMG/M metagenome (GOLD analysis project Ga0070675, IMG submission 65343) | Miscanthus rhizosphere microbial communities from Kellogg Biological Station, Michigan, USA - KBS M4-3 metaG | ecosystem: Host-associated > Plants > Roots > Rhizosphere > Soil ...
CGCCTCGATCCTGCTCCTCTTCCTGCTGCCCTGGCTCGACAAGTCGCCGGTCCGCTCGGGCCGCTATCGACCGATGTTCCGGATCTTCTTCGTCTTCCTGATCCTCGACGTCCTCGTCCTCGGCTATTGCGGCGGCATGCCGGCGGAGGAGCCCTATGTGATGATCAGCCAGGTCGCGACCGCTTATTATTTCGCCCACTTCCTGATCATCCTGCCGATCCTCTCCATGGTCGAACGGACTCTGCCTTTGCCCAATTCCATCTCGGAAAGCGTCCTCGATGGCGCGCCGGCGCACGCTTAAGGGGACGAGAAGGACATGATTCGCGCCTTGGGCATTCTGATCGGACTGGGCTTCCTCGCCTCGGCCTTCTGGTCGCTCGGCAACGGCGTCTGGCTCTACACCCATTCGTCGCACGAGCCGACCGCCGAGCAGCGCCTCCACGAGGAGCCGCGGCGGGTCTCCTTCTCGTTCGACGGCCCGTTCGGCAATTGGGACCGGGCCCAGCTCCAGCGCGGCTTCCAGGTCTACAAGGAGGTCTGCGCGGCCTGCCACAGCCTCACTTTCGTCGCCTTCCGCAACCTGCGCGACCTCGGCTACAGCGAGGCCGAGGTGCGCGCGATCGCCGATCAGTGGCCGATCCAGGCCGCCTCGATCAACCCGGACACCGGCGAGCCCGCCACCCGCAAGCCGATCCCGGCCGATCATTTCCCCAATCCTTATGCGAACGAGACCGCCGCGCGCGCCGCCAACAACAATGCGCTGCCGCCGGACCTGTCGCTGATGGCCAAGGCGCGCGAGGGCGGCCCCGCTTATATCTATTCGATCCTGACCGGCTTCCATCGCCCGCCGGCCGGCTATCAGGTGCCGCCGAACCTCCACTACAACCCCTATTTCGCCAATTTGAACATCGCCATGCCGCCGCCGCTCACCGCCGACGGCCAGGTCACCTACGCGCCGGGCAACCCGGCGGCGACCCGCGACCAGATGGCGCAGGACGTCTCCGCCTTCCTGATGTGGGCGGCCGAGCCCAACCTGGTCACCCGCAAGAACGCCGGCATCGTCACCCTCATCTTCCTGCTGCTGGCGACGATCCTCGGCTACATGGCCTATCAGCAGATCTGGCACGGGCCGAAGCGGCGCGAACATTGACCGTCACCCCGGCGAAGGCCGGGGTCTCGGCGAGACCCGCCGTGACTTCTGGTCCTGAGATCCCGGCCTTCGCCGGTATGACGAGGGGCTAGGCTCCCGGTCGCCTTCTGATCAGCACGATCGAGACGAAGCGCAGCACCGGGACGCCGTCCTGGTTGGTGACCGTCGTCCGGGTCCGGAACGAGCCGATCTCGGGCTTCGAGCGCGACGGCGTCTTGTCGAGGATCTGGCCGTTCACGTGGAGCGTGTCGCCCGGATAGACGGGCTTCAGCCACCGGAGCTCGTCGATCCCGGGCGAGCCCAGCCCCGCCTGCTCGTCGGCGACGACATGGCGGGCGATCACCCCCATGGTCATCGCGCAGGTGTGCCAGCCGCTCGCCGAGAGCCGCCCGAAATAGGTCTTCGCCGCGGCCTCGTCGGAGAGGTGGAAGGGCTGCGGATCATATTTGCGGGCGAATTCGAGCACCTCCTCGCGGGTCACCTCGTAGCTGCCGAAGAAGGTCTCGGCGCCGATTTCTATGTCCTCGAAATAACGCACGCCCGGCTCCAATCGTCATTCCGGCGGAAGCCGGAATCTCACTTCCCCTTTGCAGCAAGTGAAACGAGATTCCAGCCTTCGCTGGAATGACGGGGAGGGGAGTCAAGCCTCCCTGAGCGCGACGTCGCCCCTGGCCACCGCCCAGGTCGCGCGCTTGCTCAGGGTCCCGCCGGGCGTGGAGACCCGGTCCACGACCATGAAGTTGGTCCGCCACTCGTCGGGGCTGACGTCGCAGGTCAGATAGCCGCGCTGGTCGTTGATGAACTTGAGCTGCGGATTCTCGGCGAGGATGCGATCGCTGCCGGCGCGCAGGTTCGAGCCGTCGCCGCCGCTGGCGATCGAGGTGGCGACGAACTCGACCGCCACCGGCGTCTCGCGATCGTGGAGCAGCCCGGCGAAATTCTGATGCTCGTCGCCGGTCAGCACGACGACATTGTCGAGCCCGCGCAGCCGCGCCAGCAGCCGCTGGCGCGGCACCGCATAACCGGCCCAGCTGTCCATGTTGAGGATCGGCGCCGGCTCGTCGCGGATGCGCCGGTCCAGCGACATCATCATCACCTGCTGGGCGATGCAGTTCCAGCGGGTGCCGCGCCGGGCGAGGTTGCGGGCGAGCCAGGCCTCCTGCTCCGCCCCGAGCACCGCCGCTTCGGGCGCCTGGACCCCCGGGCAGGCGGGCTTGAAGCCGTCGTCGCACGGCTGGTTGGTGCGGAACTGGCGGGTGTCGAGGATGTCCATCTCCATCAGCGTGCCGAAGCGGGCGCTGCGGTACATCGCGACGTCGCCGAAGCGCGGCATCTGCGCCCGGCGCACCGGCATATGCTCGTACCAGGCCTGGAGCGCGGCGGCGCGGCGGATTCGGAAGGCGTCGGGCGGGGTGTCGTCGTCGCCGGCCGGGCCGACCCAATTGTCGGTGATCTCATGGTCGTCGAAGCTGTGGAAGAAGGCGTGGGCGGCATGGGCGCGCTGCAGGTCCGGGTCGCTTTTGTACTGCCCGTAGCGGCGCCTATAGTCGGCGAGATCGAACAGATCCTGGCCGACGCTCTGGCGGGCGGCGACAATCAGCTCGCCGTTGCGGCCCGGCCGGGTCGCGCCGCCGCGATATTGGTAGATATAGTCGCCATAATGGTAGGCGAAGGCGAGGTCCTCCTCGGCCATGTGGCGGTAGGCGGTGTAATAGCCGTCGTCATAGGCCTGGCATCCGGCGATGCCGAAGCGCAGCGCCGCGGGGCTGCTCGCCGCGAGCGGCAGCGTGCGCGCATGGCCGTGGATGCTTCGTTCGCCGCCGGCGCGGAACCGGTAATGATAGGGCCGGTCGGGCTGCAGCCCGGCCACCTCGACATGGACGGCGTGGCCGAGCTCGGGCCGAGCCACCTCCTCGCCGTGGGCGACGACGGTGCGGAAGGCGGCGTCGGACGCCACCTCCCAGCTGACCGGCATCGGCGCCATCACCATCCCGCCATGCTCGGCGAGCGGTTCGGGCGCCAGCCGCGTCCAGATCACGAAGCCGTCGGGGGAGGGGTCGCCGGATGCGACGCCGAGCGCGAACGGATAGGAGCGGAAGAAGGCCTGCGCGCGCAGGATCGCCGGCGCCGCGAAGGCGGTGGCGGCGGCGCCGGCGATGAAATGGCGGCGGGTGAGCATGTGGCCTCCCACGTCATCCCGGCGAAGGCCGGGATCTCAGGACAAGACGTCACGGCGGGTCGCGCCGAGGCCCCGGCCTTCGCCGGGGCGACGGCCATTGTCAAACGTTGAAACGGAACAGGAGGACGTCGCCGTCCTGGACGACATAGTCCTTGCCCTCGGCGCGCATCCTGCCCTTTTCCTTCGCCCCCGCCTCGCCGCCGCAGGCGATGAAATCCTCATAGGCGATGGTCTCGGCGCGGATGAAGCCGCGCTCGAAATCGCTGTGGATGACGCCCGCCGCCTCGGGCGCCTTCGCGCCTTTCTCGACGGTCCAGGCGCGGGCTTCCTTGGGGCCGGCGGTGAAGAAGGTGATCAGATGGAGCAGGTCGTAGCCGGCCCGGATGATCTGGCTGAGCCCGGTCTCGGCGAGGCCGAGGTCGTGGAGGAATTCGCTCCGGTCCGCGGCCGGCATGGTCGCGATCTCGGCCTCGATCGCGGCCGAGATGGTCACCGCGCCGGCGCCTTCCGCTGCCGCCTTGGCGAACACCGCTTCGCTCAGCGCATTGCCGGCGGCGGCGTCGCCCTCGTCGACGTTGCAGACGTAGAGGACCGGCTTGGCGGTGAGCAATTGCGCCCGCTCCAGCACCAGCTTCTCCTCATGATCCTTCGGCTCGACCAGCCGCGCCGGCTTGCTGTCGCGCAGCAGCTCGAGCGCCCGGCCGAGCACGGCAGCCTGGACCTTCGCCTCCTTGTCGCCCTGCTGGGCCTTCTTTACGAGGTTGGGCACGCGCTTTTCGAGGCTCTCGAGGTCGGCGAGCATCAGCTCGGTCTCGACCACCTCGGCGTCGGCGACCGGATCGATCCGGCCCTCGACATGGGTGACGTCGCCGCCCTCGAAGCAGCGCAGCACGTGAACGATCGCGTCGACCTCGCGGATGTTGCCGAGGAACTGGTTGCCCAGCCCTTCGCCGAGCGAGGCGCCGCGCACCAATCCGGCGATGTCGACGAACTCGAGCTGGGTCTCGATCTCGCTGGCCGACTTGGCGATCTCGCGGATCCGGTCCAGCCGCGGATCGGGGACGGCGACCCGGCCGACATTGGGCTCGATCGTGCAGAACGGATAATTGGCCGCCTGCGCCGCCGCCGTCTCGGTCAGCGCGTTGAACAGGGTGGACTTGCCGACATTCGGCAGCCCGACGATTCCGCAACGAAAGCCCATTGTTTCTCCCTGTTCCTCCCTGCGAAGCGCAGCTTCGTGGGGAGGGGAACCGTCCGGAGGACGGTGGAGGGGTAGCTGACGAGGCCTCGCCTTCTGCCCCTCCACCATGCTTCGCATGGTCCCCCTCCCCACCGCTTCGCGGCAGGGAGGAATGATTTGCGGCCGCTCCGTTAGCCGTTGCGCTCGCCAATTGCCAGCTTAGTGTCCGCCCCATGAAGCACCTCCTCGCCGCTCTCCTCCTCGCCGCCGCCGCGCCCGCGCTCGCCCTCGATCCGCCCGCCACCGTCCTGCAGAACACCGTCGCGCAGAACGGCCTCCTCCCCGTCCATGTCGACGCCCGCGGCGGCCGCATCCTGCTGTCGCTGCCGGCGCCCGATGCCGAGGGGATTTCCGGCCGCTTCCTCTACACCGCCTCGCTCGAGACCGGGCTCGGCTCGGCTTCGCTCGGCCTCGACCGCGCGCAGAATAGCGGCGCGCGCCTGCTCGTCCTCCGGCGGGTTGGCCGCAAGGTCGTCGCCGAGATCGAGAATCCCCGCTTCCGCGCCACCGGCGCCCCGGCCGAGGAGCAGGCGGGGGTGCGCCGAAGCTTCGCTTATTCGACGATCTGGATGGGCGACATCGCCGCCGAGACCGCCGACGGCCGGCTGCTCGTCGATATCGCGCCCTTCCTCGCCCGCGACGACCTCAACATCGCCCGCGCGCTGCGGGAGCAGGAGAATGGCGACTATCGCCTCGTCCCCGAATTGAGCGTCGCCGACAGCAATTTCGTCCGCGTCTTTCCGCGCAACATCGAGCTCCAGGCGCGGCTCACCTTCGTCGGCGCCCGGCCCGGCCCCGAGGTCGGCAACATCGCGCCCGTCGCCGGCAATGTCAGCTTCATCGTCCGCCATTCGCTGATCGCCTTGCCCGAGCCCGGCTATGTGCCGCGCCGCTTCGATCCGCGCGCGGGCAGCTTCGGCATGCAGGTGGTCGATTTCAACGCGCCCTTGGGCCGCCCGGTCGTCTACGAGCTCGCCAACCGCTTCCGGCTCGAGCGCACCGACCCGGCCGACCCCGCTTCGCCGGTCAGGAACCCGATCGTCTTCTACATCGATCGCGCCGCGCCCGAGCCGATCCGCTCCGCCCTGCGGGAGGGCGTGCAATGGTGGGCCGACGCCTTCGCCGCGGCGGGCTGGCCGGGCGCGTTCCGGGCCGAGATATTGCCCGAGGGCGCCGACCCGCTCGACATCCGCTACAACGTCGTCAATTGGGTCAACCGCGCCACCCGCGGCTGGTCCTACGGCCAGCCGATAGTCGATCCGCGCACCGGCGAGATCATCAAGGGCCAGGTGCTGCTCGGCTCGCTGCGCATCCGCCAGGATTTGATCATCTACCAGGCTTTGGTCGGCGCCGGCCGGACCGGCAGCGGCGAGGCCGGCGATCCGATCGCCGCCGCTTTGGCCCGAATCCGCCAATTGGCCGCGCACGAGGTCGGCCACGCGCTCGGCTTCGCCCACAATTTCGCCGGCTCGATCGAGGGGCGCCATTCGGTGATGGACTATCCGGCGCCCCGGGTCGGCCTGGTGGACGGGCGGCCGGACCTTGCCGACGCCTACGGGGTCGGCATCGGCCGCTGGGACCGGTTCGCGGTCGACTGGCTCTACGGCGCCCGCACCGACGCCGAAGGCCAGGCGCGGATGAGCGCGGCGTTCGCCGAAGGGCTGCGCTTCGTCGCCGACGACGATTCCCGCCCGGCCGGCGCCGCCCATCCGCTCGGCAGCCTGTGGGACGATGCCGCCGATCCGGTCGCCGAGCTTCAGCGGATGATGGCGGTCCGCGCCGCCGCGGTCGCCCATTTCGGGCCGGGCGCGCTCCATCCGGGCGAGCCGCAAGCGCAGCTGCGCCGCGCCTTCGTGCCGATCTGGCTGATCCACCGCTACCAGGTCGAGGCGGCGGCGAAATTGCTCGGCGGAGTCGATTTCACTTATGCCGTGACCGGCGACGGCCATGGCGAGGCGCATCCCGTCGCCCCCGCCGCCCAGCGCCGGGCGCTCGAGGCGCTGCTTGCCACGCTCGAGCCCGCGGCGCTGACCGTCCCGCCCGCTTTGCTCGCCCAGCTATCGGCCGGCTGGTCGGGCGACTCCGACCGGCAGACCGAGATCGAGCTGATGCCGACCGCCGGCGGCCCGGTGTTCGATCCGCTCGCCGCGGCCGAGGTCGCAGCGACGGTGACTCTCGCCGATCTGCTCGCGCCCGAGCGCTTGAACCGGCTCGAATTGCTGAGCCCCGGCGATGCCGCCCAGCCGCGGCCCGAGCATGTCTTCGCCGCCTTGATCGAGCGCGCGCTTCGGCCCGCGGCCGAGCCGGTCCAGCGCCGGGTCGCGACCACCATCGTCCTCGCCCTCGCCCGGGTCCAGCGCGATCCCGCTTTGTCGCCGCCGGTCGCTCTGGCGCTCTCGGACCGGCTCGCCCGCCTCGCCGGCCAGCTCGCCGCCTCGAACGCCGAGTGGAGCCGCGGCCTCGGGCGCCTGCTCGCCGACCGCGAGACGCTCGCCGCCGCTCTCGCCGACCAGCGCCGGCTGGTGCGCGTGCCCCCCGGCATGCCGATCGGCGCCGAGGGCGAGGATTGGCCGGGGCTGTAATCCCGCGCCCCGTCATTGCGAGCGCAGCGAAGCAATCCAGGCCCCGCGGGATTGCCGCGTCGCTACGCTCCTCGCAATGACGGAGTAGGGACTAAAGGCGGGGCAGGCGGCGGTCGGCGCGGCACTGGCGCAACGGCACCGGCCGGGCCGAGAAGATCCGGGTCACCCGCCGGCTGCGGACGTCGACAGTGACGCTCATGCAGGCGCAGCCATGGCCGTGCGGGCCGTTGGTCTCGACCCAGCCGCGCGCCGACATGTCGGGCATCTCGTCGAGGCCCGGCGCCTGATAGCCGCCCTGCGAGCCGAGCAGCCATTCGCCGTCGCGGTCGGTCAGCAGCCAGTTGGCGGGCGTCGAATTGTCCAGCCAGCCGCACCGGGTCTCGGGCCGGCTTTGCGCCGCCGCGGCGAGCAGCATCAGGAGCGGCAGGACAGCCATGACCGGCTTCTACCGGTCCTGCAGCCGCAGCGCCACATCGCTCATGAACCGCGCGTCGTCGCCTTGGGCCAGCCAGGGCGCCTCGGCCGCGATCGCGCCGAGCGTTTCGGCGAGCCGGTCCATCTCGGCCTTGGCGTAATTGCCCAGCACGTGGCGGTTGACCCGCTGCTTGTCGCCGGGGTGGCCGATGCCGATGCGGACCCGGCGGAAGGGGTTGCCGATATGGGCCTCGGTCGAGCGCAGGCCGTTATGGCCGGCGGTGCCGCCGCCGATCTTCACCTTGACCTTGAACGGGGCGAGATCGAGCTCGTCGTGGAAGACGGTGACGTCGCCGACCTCCTTCTTGAAGAAATCCATCGCCGAGCGCACCGAGCGGCCGCTGTCGTTCATGAAGGTGGCGGGCTTGAGCAGCAGGATGCGCTGCCCGCCGATCCGGCCCTGCTGGGCCCAGCCGGAAAAGGATTTCTTCGGCGGGTCGAAGCCGTGCGTCTCGGCGATCGCGTCGACCGCCATGAAGCCGACATTGTGGCGCTGCAGCGCGTAGGACGCGCCGGGATTGCCGAGGCCGACCCAGATCTGCACGGGCGCGAACTCCCCCCAATCCACCGCTTCCGGGGCGGAAGCGGGCTGGCCCGGCACCTCGGCCGGCTTCGCGCCGAACAAGGTGCCGAGCCAGGAGAAAAGCGACAAGTCTAGCCTTCGCCGGATTCGGCTTCCGCCTCGCCGACGGTCGGCACTTCGTCGGCCGCGGGCTCCTCGCCCTCGACGCCGGCGGCGGCAGCCGCGGCCTCGGCGGCCTCGGACTTGACCCCGGACGGAGCGACGATGGTGGCGACGGTGAAGTCGCGGTCGGTGATCGCGCTTTCGGTGCCGGCGGGCAGGGCGACCTGGCTGATGTGGAGCGAATCGCCGATGTCCATGCCGGCGAGGCTGACCTCGACCGCCTCGGGGATCTCGGCCGCGTCGCAGACCAGCTCGAGATCGTGGCGGACCGCGTTCAGCACGCCGCCGCGCTTCAGCCCCTTCGATTCCTCCTCGTCGACGAAGCGGATCGGGACCGCGACGGTGACCTTGGCATGCTCGGAGATGCGCAGGAAATCGACGTGCAGCGGCCGGTCGCTGACCGGATCGAACTGGACGTCCTTGGGGAGGGTGCGGGTGGTCGCGCCGCCGGCGTCGATCATCACCACCGAGTTCATGAAGTGGCCGCTGGACAAGGCCTTGACCAGCCGCTTCTCCTCGAGGTGGATGGCGAGGGGCTCTTCCTTGTTGCCGTAGACGACGGCGGGGACTCGGCCTTGGCGACGCAGCATTCGGGCGGCTCCCTTGCCGGCCCGTTCGCGCGTCTCAGCCGACAGCGTAAGCTGTTCGCTCATTACGTGTCTCCAAAATGCGGGTTCGCAAAAAATCCCGCTCACGCCTCCAGGGATGACCATGAACGGGGAAGGCGCGGCCTATAGGGGAGGAGGGAGAGAGACGCAAGCCTACGGCGCCCCGGCGTGCGGCACCCGTTCGGCGGCGAGACCGTAGGCGGTGAGCAGGTGGCGGACGCTGTCGGGGCCGGCGAGATGGCCGGCGCCGATCGCGACGAACACCGTCCCCGGCCGCGCCAGCCGCCGCGCGATCCACTGCGCCCAATGGGCGTTGCGCCTGGTGAACAGCAGCCGGCGCAGCGCCAGATCGTCGGCGTCCTCCTCCTCGTTCATCAGCGCGCCGAGCCGCTCGACGTCGCCCGTCGACCAGGCGGCGAGCATCGGCGCGAGCTTGCCGGCGATCTCGTCATCATGCTCGAGCGTCTCGGATAGCTGGGCGATCTGCATCGCCTCGGGCATGGTGTCGAGCAGCCGGAGCTGAAGCTCGAACCCCTCGAGCTCGCCGATCGGGATGCGGCGGGCGTGGGCGGCGGCGGTGAGCACCGCCTCGGGCCCGGCCTCGCTGCTGATCCCGAGCCGCTGCGCGCCGAGCACCGCCAGCGTCATCGACACGAACCAGGGCTCGAACCGGTCGAACGCGCCCGGCGGGATTCCGGCCGCCGACAAGGCGCGGCCGAGCGCCGCATTCTGCCCCGCATCGAGGCGCGAGGGGAGGGTGCGGCCATTGGGATCGACCGCATAGCGAAGGATCAGCGGCTGCAGCGCGGCGGGGTCCTCGGGCAGCACCGCCTCCATCACCAGCTCGTCCGAGGCATCGAACGCGGTCCGGATCTCGTCGTTGAACCAGGGCCGGCCGTCGAGCAGGTGGAAGGTGCCGAACAGGTAGATGGTCGTGTCGGAATCGCGCACCACCCACAAAGCCGGATCGGCGTCGGGCAGCGGCGCGGCGGCCGGCGCGGCCGGCGCCGGGGCGGCGGGCGCGGGCTGGGCGAGAGCGGGCGCCGGGGCCAAAGCAAAAGCCGCGGCGGACAGGAATCGAAACATGGTCACGTGCGGCTTCTCCGTTTCAACCCGGTAGCCTGGAAAACAGGGACAGTCCCTCTCTTTGTCAGACGCGCCAGCTTTCCTTGCCGTCGCCATCCTCGAAAATCTCCTCGATGGCGAGGCCGAACAGCCGCGCCAGCTTGAACGCCAGCGGCAGCGACGGATCGTGCTTGCCGGTCTCGACCGCGTTGACCGCCTGGCGCGAGACGCCGAGCCGGCCGCCGAGCTCGGCCTGGCTCCAGCCCCGTTCCGCCCGAAGCACCCGCAACCGGTTTCGCAAACCTTCGGCTCCTGTCATGCCATGCTGACGATATGTCAGCCAAGCCTGACTATGCGGTCCGGACCGCTACGTCAATAGTACCTTACAATATGCCGTCCCTACCTGACAGCGCGCGCTTCCTTGACCCGTCCCGCCCCATGCGCCAAAGCGAAGCGACCCTTTTGTTGCAGGCGCGAAGGCAGGGAAGTGGGGCAGAAGCCGCTCTCGTTCCAGAAGCTGATCCTGACGCTCCACGATTATTGGAGCGCGCAGGGCTGCGTC
>Ga0070675_100004594_pt1 | contig 10544 bp, 10 predicted proteins | sample KBSM43metaG_FD_65343 | JGI IMG/M metagenome (GOLD analysis project Ga0070675, IMG submission 65343) | Miscanthus rhizosphere microbial communities from Kellogg Biological Station, Michigan, USA - KBS M4-3 metaG | ecosystem: Host-associated > Plants > Roots > Rhizosphere > Soil ...
AGCAGGTGATCAACAACGGCTTCGGCGCGATGACCAACTTCGCGCTGGTGCCGATCCCGATGTTCCTGCTGATGGGCGAGCTGTTCTATCACACCGGTCTCGCCAGCCGCTGCTTCAACGCGGCCGACAAGCTGCTCGGCAACATCCGTGGCCGCCTTGCCTACGTGACGCTCATCGGCGGCACCGCCTACGCCGGCCCGGCGGGCTCGTCCATGGGGGCGTGCGCGCTGCTCGGGCGCTTGATGGCGCCGGAAATGATCCGGCGCGGCTACAGCAAGTACCTGTCGATCGGCCCGATCATGGGCGTGGGCGGGCTCGCGGTGATCATTCCGCCCTCGGCCCTGACCGTGCTGCTCGCCACGCTCGGCACCACCGACGTCGGCGCGCTGCTGATCGCCGGGGTGATTCCCGGCTTCATCCTGGCGACGATGTACGGCGTGCTGATCTGGGCCTGGACCGTGATCGACCCGAGCGCGGCGCCGGCGGACACCGCGCCGAACGTGTCGCGGCGCGAAAAGATCCGGCTGATCTTCGTCGACGTGATCCCGATGGTGGCGATCATCGTGTTCTCGGTGCTGATCATGCTGGTCGGCTGGTGCACGCCGACCGAGGCGGCGGCGCTCGGCGCCGTGTCGGTGATCGTGCTCGCCGCCTGCTACGGCGAGATGACCTGGAAAGCGTTCGTCAAATCGCTCGACGGCGCGCTGCGCGTCACGGTAATGGCGTTCCTTGTCATCTTCGGCTCGGCCACCTTCGCGCAGGTGCTGGCGTTCACCGGCGGCTCGAGCGGGCTCATCAACTGGGCCACGGGCTTCCAGGTCACCCCGCTGCAGATGGTGTTCGTGATGATCGGCGTCATCATCTTCCTCGGCAGCTTCATGGATCCGCTGTCGAAGATGCTGCTCACCGCGCCGATCTTCTTCCCGCTCGCCAAGACGCTCGGCTTCGACCTCACCTGGTTCGGGCTGATCATGCTGCTCGCGCTCGAGATGGGCTACACCATGCCGCCGTTCGGCCTGCTGCTGTTCGTCATGAAAGGCGTCTCTCCGCCCGGCACGCGCATGCGGGACATCTATCTCGCCGGGCTGCCCTTCATCGCCTGCGTCATGCTGCTGATCCTGATGGTGATCTATATTCCGCCGCTCGCAACCTGGTTACCCAAAGTCAGCCGCTAGAGGAGATCCATTGGCAAGCAACGTTGGAATGAGAGCGGGCGACGAACTCGCGGGCAAGGTAGCGCTGGTCACGGGCGGCGCGCGCAACATCGGTCGCGCCATCGCGCGCTCGCTTGCCGCGGGCAGCGCCTCGGTGATGGTGAATGCGAAGACCTCGCGCTCCGAGGCCGAGAAGACCGTCGCGATGATCGGCGAGCAGGCCGCGCTGCACATTGCCGATGTCACGAATCCCAAGGAAGTGGAGCGGCTGGTCGAGGCGACCGTCAGCCGGTTCGGACGAATCGATTTCCTGGTGAACAACGCCGCCGTGCGCTACGAGACCGCATTCGCCGACATGAGCTACGACGAATGGCGCAGCGTGCTGTCGATCGTGCTCGATGGCGCATTCCTTTGCGCCAAGGCGGCGCTGCCGCATCTCGTCAAGGCGGGCGGCGGCAGCATCGTCAACATCGGCGGCCAGACGGGGCACAAAGGCGCCGCCGAGCGTGCGCATGTGATCACTGCGAAGGCGGGCCTCGCCGGCATGACCAAGGCGCTGGCGATGGACCTGGCGCCGCACAGGATCACCGTGAACTGCGTGGTGCCCGGCACCATCGAGAGCCAGCGTGGCTTGCCCGGGGTGCCGGACCGTCCGGCGCACCGCCAGACCGTGCCGCCCATCGGGCGGCGCGGCGAGCCGGAGGAGATCGCGGCCATGGTGCGCATGCTGTGTGGACCCGATGCGCGCTACATCACAGGCCAGTCGATCCACCTCAACGGCGGCGGGTTCATGCCGTGAGCATTTCCCCGGTGATGCAGCGGCTGAGCGCGTACATCGCGCAGGCCGGCAGGACGCGCCTGCCGCCTGCGGTGGTGGAAAGAACGAAGCATCACATCCTGGACACCATCGCGGCGATGGTGTCCGGGTCGCGGCTCCTGCCGGGGCGCAAGGGAATTTCCTACGTGAAAGGGCTCGGCGGCACGAAAGAAGCCTGTGTCATCGGCAGCCGCATCGTCACCACCGCGATCAACGCCGCGCTCGCCAACGGCATGTGCGCGCATGCGGACGAAACCGACGACTCGCATGCGCCTTCGGTGATGCACCCGGGCTGCGGCATCGTGCCGGCGGCGCTTGCAGCTGCCGAAAGAGAAGGAAGCAACGGGGCAGCGGTGCTGCGCGCTGTTGCGCTAGGTTACGACGTGGCGACCCGCCTCACGATGTCGCTCAACGCCTTCAAGTTCCGCGAGGACGGGCTCTCGACCCACAGCTACGGCCCGACGTTCGGCGCCGCGGCCGCGGCAGGGATGCTCGTCGGCGTGAATGAAAAGAAAGCCCGCTACCTCCTTTCCTACGCGGCGCAGCAGGCCTCTGGGATCTCGTGCTGGATGCGCGACGAGGAGCACGTCGAGAAGGCGTTCGACTTCGGCGGCATGCCGGCGCGCAACGGCGTCACCGCGGCGACCATGGTGGCGCAGGGCTTCAGCGGCGTGGACGACGTGTTTTCTGGCGAGCGCAATTTCTTCGCCGCCCACGGTCGTCCGGCGGACCCGGAGCGCCTGGTGCGCGGGTTGGGCGAGGAATACGAGATCCTGCGCACCAACATCAAGCGGTGGTCGGTAGGCTCGCCGATCCAGGCGCCGCTCGATTCGCTCGCGATCCTGATCCAGGAGCATGGGGTCAACGCGGAGCAGGTCGAGAAGCTCACCATTCGCGTGGCGCATCGCGACAAGAACACCACCGACAACCGCCCGATGCCCGACATCTGCATGCAGCACCTGTGCGCGCTCATGCTGCTCGACGGTACGGTGACGTTCAAGTCCTCCCACGACGAAAAGCGCTTCCGCAATCCCAAGGTCCTGGAATTCAGAAAAAAAATAGATCTTCTGGGTGACGATGCCTTGACCAAGACCATGCCGGCGCGCCAGGGCATCGTCGAGATCGCGCTGCGCGACGGCCGCCGCCTGCGCCATCACACGGTGGCGGTGCGCGGCACCGCGGAAAACCCGATGAGCCGTGCCGAAGTCGACGTCAAGAGCTACGATCTGATCGCGCCGGTGTCCGGGAAGGCCCGTGCCCGCAAGCTGTGCGACGCGGTGTGGAATCTGGACAAGCTGCCGGATGTTCGCAAACTGAGACCCTTGCTGATGGAGACGCCATGAATCGAATCGTGCACCTGGCGCTCAAGGTCGACGACCTCGAGCGCACCACCGAGTTCTACCAGAAGGTGTTCGGCTTCAAGGAGATGAACACCGCCAAGGTGCGCGACCACACTTCGCGCCACCTGAGCGACGGCGTGCTCGACGTCGCCCTCATCAAGTACGACGCGGGGACCGAGTCGGCGGAGTCGAAGGCGGCGGGCGAAGGGCCTTGCATCCATCACTTCGCGGTCGAGGTCGATGACCTCAAGGAGGCGACCAAGCAGGTCAAGGCGTACAACTGCGAGATCATCAGCGACCCGGGAGTGATTCCGGTCAAATTCCGCGCCCCGGGCGGGACGGTATGCGAGCTGGTGCCCAAGGGCCGCTACCAGAAGCCCCGCTCCAAGAAAAAAGCCAAATCGAAACGATGAAGGCGCGCAGCGCCGATTTCTGGTCGGGCCTCGCGCTCGGCGGCCTCGGCGCCTACATCATCGCCGTCGCCTCGCGCTGGGAGTACATGGGACAGGACGGTCCCGGGCCGGGCTTCTTCCCGCTCTGGTACGGCATCGGCATGGCCGCGCTCTCGCTGATGCTGATGGTTTCCAGCGTGACCGACAAAAGCGGCAGCACAATCGACTGGTCCGGCGCGCGCAGCGCCTTTGTCGCATGGGCGGCGTTCAGCGCGATGGTCGCCACCCTCCCGCTGGTCGGCTTCGTGATCGGCTTCGCCGCGCTCACCTTGTTCATCGTGCTGGTGATGTACCGCAAGCCCCTCAAGGTCGCGGCGACCACCGCGGTTGCGCTTTCGGCCGGCTTCTATCTGATCTTTCCGCTCGCGCTCGGCGTCAAGCTGCCCTAGATGGACGTGCTCTCGGGGCTGATGCAGGGCTTCGGGGTGGCGTTGCAGCCGCTCAACCTGCTGTGGTGCTTCGTCGGCGTGGTGCTCGGCACGGTGATCGGCGTGATGCCGGGGCTGGGCCCGCCGGCGACGATCGCGATGCTGCTGCCGCTCACCTTCCTGATGAACCCGGCCAGCGCGATCATCATGCTCGCCGGCATCTACTACGGCGCGAAGTACGGCGGCTCGACCACTTCGATCCTGCTCAATGTGCCGGGCGAATCGGCATCGGTCGCCACCTGCATCGACGGCTACGAGATGGCGAAGAAGGGCCGTGCCGGCGCCGCGCTCGGCATCGCCGCGATCGCCTCGTTCATCGCCGGCACGGTGGGCGTGCTCGGGCTGATGCTGATCGCGCCGCCGCTCGCGCGGGTGTCGCTCGCCTTCAGCTCGCCCGAGTACTTCGCGCTGATGGCGCTTGGCCTCGCCATGGTGGTGCTGCTCGGCGGGGATTCGATGGTGAAGGCGCTGCTCGCCACCCTGGTTGGCCTGTGGCTCGCCGGCATCGGCACCGACCTCTTCAGCCAGACCTCGCGCTTCACCTTCGGACGGATGGAGCTGCTCTCGGGCATCGACTTCGTGGTGGTGGCGATCGGCGTCTTTGCCATCGGCGAGGTGCTCGCCAACATGCACGAGCGCGGGGGCGCGACGGCGATCGCCGCACCCAAGGGCTTGCGCAATCTGCTGCCGACGATGCAGGACATGAAGGACTCGCGCTTCGCTTTCGTCAACGGTTCGGTGATCGGATTCCTCATCGGCGTGCTGCCCGGCGCGGGCTCGACCATCGCCTCGTTCATCTCCTACGGCGTGGAGAAGGCGGTGTCGAAGCACCCGGAAAAGTTCGGGCACGGCGCGGTCGAAGGCGTGGCCGCGCCGGAAGGCGCGAACAACTCGGAGACCGGCGGCGCGCTGGTGCCGATGCTGACACTGGGCATTCCGGGTTCCGGCACCACCGCCGTGCTGCTCGCCGCGCTGGTGCTGTGGGGCTTCAAGCCGGGGCCGCTCTTCATTTCGGAAAACCCGGCGATGTTCTGGGGCCTGGTGGCGAGCATGTACATCGGCAACGTCATGCTGCTGATCCTCAACCTGCCGCTGGTACCGCTGTTCGCCCAGGTGCTGCGCGCGCCGGTGTACGTGCTCTATCCGCTGATCCTCGGCATTTCCGTGGTCGGCGTGTACAGCACTTCGGGCAGCCTGTTCGATGTGTGGCTGCTGGCCGGATTCGGCTTGCTCGGCTACCTGATGCGTAAGCTCGACTTTCCGTCGGCGCCGCTGATCCTCGGACTGGTGCTCGGCGGCGCGATGGAGCGCGCGCTGCGCCAATCGCTCATGATGTCCGACGGCCACCTTTCGATTCTCGTGTCTAGGCCGGTGTCGGCCGTGATGCTATCGTTGGCGCTGCTGATCCTGCTGATTCCGCTGTTCGGCAAGGTCAATGCATGGCGCCTGAAGGCGCTCAAATAAGACGAGGAGGATGGATGAAGAAGCATTTTCTTTGCGCGGTGTTGCTGGCGTCGTCGACGGCGTTTGCCCAGGGCTTTACCCCGACCAGGCCGTTGGAGCTCGTGGTGCACACCGGGCCGGGCGGCGGCAGCGACGTGCTCGCGCGCGCCATGGTCGTCATGCTGGAGAAGGAGAAGCTGCTGCCGGTGCGCGCGCAGGTCACGAACAAGCCAGGCGGTGGCGGCGTGGTGGCCGCGGCGTATCTCGCCGAGAAGAAGGGCGAGACCCACACCCTCGGCATCTTTACGGGAGTCTGGCTGACCAACCCGCTTACCAGCAACGAGGCCAAGGTATCGCTGAAGGACCTGACCCCGATTGCCCGCCTGCTGCTCGAGCCTGCGGTCATCGCGGTGAAGGCCGACGCTCCCTACAAGACGCTCGGTGACTTCGTGAACGCCGCAAAGCAGAAGCCGGGCGAGCTCAAGCAGTCGGGCGGGTCGATTACCAGCCGCGACAACGTGGTGCGCCAGCAGCTGCAGAAAGCAACCGGCACGCGCTGGCAATTCATTTCGTTCCCGGGTGGCGGCGAGCGCATCGCGGCGCTGCTCGGCGGGCACGTCAACATGATGGTGATCGAGCCGAACGAGGCGGGCGAGCACATCCGCGCCGGCAACATGCGCGTGCTGGCGCAGGTGAACGAGACGCGCCTCTCCGCGTTCCCGAACGTGCCGACGCTCAAGGAAGCCGGCTTCAATGTCACGCCGGTGCCGCAGGTGCGCGGCGTGGTCGCACCGCCAGGAATCCCGCGCGAGAACGTCGCCTACTGGGAAGGCGTATTCAAGAAGCTGAGCCAGACGGAGTCGTGGAAGAAGTACGTCACGGACAACCAGTTCGAGGACGCCTACCAGAACGCCGCCGAACTGGCCAAGTTCTACGAGGAGTTCTCCAACCAGATGCGCGGCATCCTGCAAGAGGCAGGCGTCAAGACTGTCCGGTGATGGCAGGTACGTGGCCGCGGTAGCGCGGCCATGGATATCGCCATCTAAGATGTTGTGGCGACAGGGAATTGCCGCATCGCTGGGTCAGCGCGCCCTTACGCGCGGCTTCGCGTTGGCGCGCAGGAGCGCATCATCGCCCGTGCCCTAAGTCGCCGATCGCTTTGAAATTTTTTCCTGATGGGCGTGGTCGGCGCAATCGTGCTGCGTTGCAAAAAGGAATAAATGTATGTCAGGACTTGGCGCCTGACCGCGAGCAATGTATTAGACTGCGGGCAATGTAGTATTTCACGCGAATAAGGTTAGCTAAGGGCTAGAGTAGAAACGTTTTCTCGTAGGCGGGAGAGCGCCGAGGCGGGTTGTGTGACCCGCGACAAGAACAGAAACGGCGTTTCCTTACCGAGCACCCACAAGGTGCGGAACTGAAGTTCATATAAGGGGGAGTTCCCCGCGTGACGGTCGCGGCAACAGGTTCTATCAAGGTGCTCGTCATCGACGACAGCAACACCATTCGTCGAAGCGCCGAGTTGTTCCTGCGCCAGGCAGGCTACGAAGTCATCCTCGCCGAGGACGGCTTCGACGCGCTGGCAAAGATCAGCGACCACCAGCCGCAGGTCATCTTCGTCGACATCATGATGCCGAGGCTCGACGGTTACCAAACCTGCGCGCTCATCAAGCAACACCCGCTGCTCAAAACGACGCCGGTGATCATGCTGTCCAGCAAGGACGGCGTGTTCGACCGCGCACGCGGCCGGCTCGCCGGCTCCGATCGCTATCTCACCAAGCCGTTCACCAAGGAAGGCCTGGTCGAGGCAGTCATACAACACGTGAAACCTGCAAGCGTCTCTTCCTAGAAAGGCAAGCAATGCCCATCAAGAACATCCTGATCGTCGACGACTCCGCCACCGACCGCCAGTTTCTGAGCGACCTGCTGTCGAAGAACGGCTTCAAAGTCTCCACGGCCGAAAATGCCGACGACGCACTCGCCAAGGCGAAGCAGCTCAAGCCGGACCTCGTCCTGATGGACGTGGTGATGCCCGGCCAGAGCGGCTTCCAGGCGACGCGCGCGCTGAGCAAGGACGAAGCCACCAAGGCCATTCCGGTGATCATCTGCACCAGCAAGTCGCAGGAGACCGATAAGCAATGGGGCATCAAGCAGGGTGCGCGCGACTACGTGGTGAAGCCGGTGAAAGGGCCCGAGCTGCTCGCCAAGATCGCGGCACTCGGCTAAAGAGCAATGGAAAACACCCCCGACCGCACGTCGACCCCGGTGCGCCTTTCGCTGCGCGACTACCAGCGCGAGCTGGCGGAGCGCCTGCGTCAGGCCGACAGCACGCGCTCGGCGTCGAAGCTCGGGGTGCAGGTCGGCAGCGAAACCTGGCTGGTCGATCTGATCGAAGCCGGCGAGGTGATCCCGGTGCCGCCGATCACGACCGTTCCGCTCACGCGCTCCTGGTTCCGGGGCGTGGCGAACGTGCGCGGCAATCTGTACAGCGTCGTCGACTTCGCCGCCTTCGTCGGGGTGGGCAGCGTGGAGACGACCGAACGTGCGCGCCTCGTGCTGCTGGGCGAGCGGCTGCGCAGCGCTGCGGCGCTGCTGGTCGATCGTTCGCTCGGCCTGCGCAATCCGGCGCAGTTGCGCGTGCGGCCGCCGGCGGGGGAGCAGCCGGGCTGGGTACGGGCGGAATATGACGACGAAGCCGGCGGGCGCTGGCGTGAACTGGACGTGCGCAATCTCGTCCAGCACGAGCAGTTCCTGAACCCCGGCCAATGACAATGGGAGGACACAACATGCTGGCAACCATTTCTCGCAAGTTTCCTTGGATCGTCGCGCTCGGCGCTCTGTTGCCGACCCTGGCTTGTGCACAGGGCGCGCCCGGCGTGTCCGCCGACAAGATCCTGATCGGCCAGGCGGCGGTGTTTTCCGGCCCGGCCGCGCAGCTCGGCATCCAGATGCGCAACGGCATCAAGGCCTACTTCGACGCGGTGAACGAGAAAGGCGGTGTGCACGGCCGCAAGCTCGAGCTGGTCACGGAAGACGACCGCTACGACCCCACCGTGGCGCCGCAGGCGAGCAAGAAGCTGATCGACGAGCACAAGGTGTTCGCGCTGGTCGGCTACGTCGGCACGCCGACGGGCGTGCAGCACCTGCCGGTGGTCACGCAGGCGAAGGTACCGCTGGTGGGCATGTTCACCGGCGCCGAGGCGCTGCGCGTGCCGATGAACCGCTACGTGTTTCACGTGCGCGCGAGCTACTACGACGAGACCGAGAAGATCGTCGAGCAGGTCGTGTCGACCGGCGGCAAGAAGATCTCGGTGTTCTATCAGAACGATGCCTATGGCGAAGCCGGCCGCAAGGGCACGGAGCTCGCGCTCGAGAAGCGCAAGATGAAGATCCACTCCCAGGGCACGGTCGAGCGCAACACGGTAGCGGTGGAGGCGGCGGCGAAGGCGATCCACGCCACGCAGCCCGACGCCGTCGTGATGATCAGCGCCTATACCTCGATCGCCGCCTTCGTGCGCCAGATGCAGAAGCTCGGCAGCGGCGCCACCTTCTACAACGTGTCCTTCGTCGGCAGCAAGGCGCTGTCCGAAGCGCTTGGCAAGGACGGCGTCGGCGTGGCCATTTCCCAGGTGGTGCCGTTCCCCTGGGGTACCGCGGTGCCGGTGGTCAAGGAGTACCAGGCCGCGGCCAAGAAGGCCGGCCTGAAGGACGTCGATTTCAGCGCGCTGGAAGGCTTCCTCAGCGCGAAGGTGCTGGTCGAAGGCCTGAAGCGCACCGGCCGCGACCTGAACCGTGAAAAGTTCGTCGATACCATGGAAAAGATGGACGTCGACCTGGGCGGGTTCCACGTCGCCTATTCACCCAAGACCCACGCCGGCTCGAAGTTCGTCGATCTGACGATCATCGCGCGCGACGGCAAGTTCCTGCGTTAACTCAGTCACCTCAGCGAGACTCATCATGGCTACCAAACTCGAATCCAAACTGCTCTCCGGAAGACTGCCGCTGCTCGGCAAGCTCTCGAGCGGCCGGCAGCTCCAGATCCTTACCGGAGCGCTGGTGTTCTTCCTCCTGGTCGATGCCGCCGTCGTGTGGTTCGATGCACGGCAGAGCACGTTCGGCACCATCTACATCGCCACGGTCGGCAAGATCCGCATGCTCTCGCAGCGGCTGGCCAAGGCGGCGCAGCAGGCCTCGCAGGGTAACGTCGAGGCCTTCAAGCAGTTGCGCGACAGCCGCGACGAGTTTGCGGCCCAGATGAAGCTGCTGCTCTCCGGCGGTGAGGCGGGCGGGGTGTCGCTGCCCGCGACCGCGGGCGACGCGCGCCCGGCGCTCGAACAGCTCGACGCCGAGTGGCAGAAGAACGAGAAGAACGCGTCGCTGGTGATCGGCGAGGAGAAGAACCTGATCGGCCTGGGCAGCGCGGTGCGCCTGATGAACGAGCGCAACCCCGCATTGCAGGAACTGGCCGACGAGGTGGCGGCGCTCAGCGTGCAGACCGGCGGCTCGACGCGCCAGAACGCGATCGCCTCACAGCTCATGATGCTCACGCAACGCATGGCGAAGAACGCCAACACCATGCTGGCGGAAGCGCAGATCGACCCCGAGGTCTCGTTCCTGCTGGGCAAGGACACCAATACCTTCCGCGACACCATGCAGGGCCTGCTCTCCGGCAGCGAGTCGCTGCGTATCCAGCGCGTAAGCGATGCCGAGCTGCGCGGCAAGCTCGGCGAAATGGAGGGCGCGTTCAAGGAGTATCAGAAGGCGGTGGGCGACATCCTCGGCAGCCAGCAGCGGCTGATCGCTGCCAAGCGCGCGACTTTCGACCTGTTCCGCGACAGCGAAACCCTGCTGCGCGCCGCCGAGCAGCTGAACACCACCTACGAGCGCCAGCTCGAGGGCCGGCGCCTGAA
>Ga0070675_100004595_pt1 | contig 10544 bp, 9 predicted proteins | sample KBSM43metaG_FD_65343 | JGI IMG/M metagenome (GOLD analysis project Ga0070675, IMG submission 65343) | Miscanthus rhizosphere microbial communities from Kellogg Biological Station, Michigan, USA - KBS M4-3 metaG | ecosystem: Host-associated > Plants > Roots > Rhizosphere > Soil ...
ACAAGATCGCATCTTGAGAGATTGCGCGCTTTGGGACCCGGGTAGGCAAGCACGGGAAAGTAACCGGGATCGTTAATCAAGCGCTGAACCTCGGCGTCATCGTCGAAGCCCACTCCCATGTGAATCTCGCTGTTAGTAAGGCACAGATGTGTGAGTCGGCCGGTCCCGGCTTTCTCCTGTTTGAACTCCTTCGGGTGCATCAGGAGAAGGAATTTCGTCCGTGTCTCCATCGGCCGGATTGAGGTACACCAGCAAATCGCCTTCGGCCAGAAACACTGGTAACACATGGGACGCATGCAAGATCCTCGCATGATAAACCACGATTGCAGAAGGTTTCCAACGGGGTTGTTCGAAGGCTTGGTGGAGACCGCATGGGCCAACGGCGCGAACTAAAGAGAGATCGTGCCGGTGCTGTCTCCGAAGGTCTTTCGCTCCACACCCACCTTGTCCAGCAGGGTCAGGTGCAGGTTTGCGATCGGCGTCGGTTGGGGCAATGCGATGTGACGGCCACCAGACAGTTTGCCGCCGCCCCCTCCGATGAGAAGTGTCGGAAGCGGGTGGGTGGTCTACGTGTCGCTGTTGGACATGTTCGAGCCGTAAAGAAACATCACGTTATCCAGAAGCGTGCCTTCGCCGTCAGGCACGGCCGCCAGCTTGCCGAGAAACTCCGCGAAACATTCCATGTGCCAGGTCTGAATCTTGACGAGCATCTCGATCCGATCGAGATGGTTCGCGTGATGAGAGACGGGGTGGAACGACTCTGGGACGCCGATGTGGTTATAGGTTTGGTACGTTCGTTCCGCGGCCATCATGAAATCATGGCATCCAATAAGGGTAGCACGAGGCTGACGCCTGCACCCTTCAGGAAGGTTCGGCGAGACAGATGTTTCCGGGTGAGGAACATAAGTCACATCCCGAAGTCTTCAATCTCGGTTTAGCGCAATCATCATAAGCCTCCGTCAGCACTCGGGTGAACTAAATTGGGGCCCTCCGGTTTCGGTGGCCCGCTCCAACCGGTTGTTGTTAGGTTGTTCAGTTCTTGCAGAACGCCAACGAACGGTCCTGCAGAAGTCTTACAATCCGCGATGTTCGAGACGCGGAACTCTCTGCGGTTCATCGATTGGCTTGTCGGCCTACCCGTCGTCCGCGGCTATACCACCGCGTTCCTGACAGCTGCCTCGCGGAACCACGCGGCGCTGAGCTTGGGAGTGCGCTTCTGAGTTTTGAAGTCCACATACACAAGTCCGAAGCGGTTGCCGAAAATATCCACTCGAAGTTGTCCATCGTGCTCCACTGGAAATACCCATTCACCGGCACCCCGTCGGCAGTCGCCCGCTGAAGCTGCGTCAGGCAGGCGCGAAGGAACATAATGCGGTCGGTATCGTAAACCTTACCGTCGTCCGCCGGCACGTCGTCAGTGACGCAACCGTTCTCGGTGATGAAGATCTCCTTCGCATTCCACAGGGACTGCACCAGTTTCGGAGCCCAGTACAACGCCTCGGGCCCCACTGTGAGCCAGGATGTGGACATCTTCGGGTGTCCCCTGGCGAATGGGATCTCGCACCAGCCGGGGCTTGGTCGGACGCCAACACGTAGACTGTCGGCTTGTAAACGTTGATGCCGACGAAGTCCAGAGGCGAGGCGATGATCTTCAGATCCTCATCGGTGAACTTCGGCGCGTCCTTGCCGGCCTCCTTGAGATAGGCGTCGGTGTACTTGCCTTCGAGCATCACCGTCAGGAACGGCGCGTTGCGTTCGCGCGTGGCATTTTGGGCGGCCTTGATGTGCTCGGGGGTTTCGATCAACGGGACGGCGCTCTCCAGAACCTCGGCCGGGCCGACTTTGGTCCCCGCTTTGCCTTTTGCCCGGATGGCCTGCACGGCCATCCCGTGAGCGAGAACTGAGTGGTGTCGAACTTGATTGAGTTCGCCCGAAGCGAGATTCAAGCCGGGGGCGATGGAGATGGTCATCGTCCCGCCTGGAATATTGACTACCTTGGTCTGATGGCCCATGTCCACGAATGAGCGGAATTCGTTGATCGTGAAGAAGTGCCGAACGCGGTCGCTGAGCTTTTCGGCCATGTAGCCGGCGTAGTCGGCGAACGCTTTGACCGTGTCACGGTTCTGCCAGCCGCCCTTGTCCTGCAATGCCTGCGGCAGATCCCAGTGGTAGAGCGTGGGAAACGGCGCGACGCCGGTCGCGACCAGTTCGTCCACGAGCCGGTTGTAGAAGTCGAGGCCCGTGGCGTTGGGCGCCCCCGTGCCTTGGGGAAAGATGCGCGGCCAGGCGATGGAGAACCGGTAGGCGTTCGCGCCGATCGACCGCATGAGCGCGACGTCCTCCTTGTACCGGTGGTAATGGTCGTTAGCGATGTCGCCGGTGTCGCCGTTTTTGATCTTGCCCGGTGTGTGCGCGTACGTGTCCCAGATCGAAGGGCCTTTGCCGTCCTCGTTCCACGCGCCCTCGATCTGGTACGACGAGGTGGCGGTACCCCAGAAGAAGTCCTTCGGGAAAAGCTGTGTCGACATCCGATTCCTCCTGCGACGAATCGCCGTCAGTCAGCTGCGCGTGGCGCGGGAGTGTCGTTTCGGCGCTCCGGTCTGTTACTGAGCCCAGGGTGTCTTCTCAAGCCCGCCACCCATCAATGGACGATGTTAAATTGGCGGGATAATGGTTTCAAAACTTGATGCGCCCCGTTGTTGCAACGCCTCGACAACATATTGGGCACGAGCGTCTTGGTCGATTCGACTCCCCCGTTCCTCGCACCACCTTACAAGCTCGAGTACATCGACTGGGACCTTGACGAGCGTCATACCAGTCCTGATGAGATCAGGTACGGTACGTCTAATTACAGCCAGCCACTCTTCATAGGTTGATTCGATCACTTCAGGATCTGAAGCCACACGTCTCAGGTCTGCCCATTGTGCCGGTGTGTACCAAGCGATCCCGGTTATGATGTTTGAGCCTTTCCCCTTCAATTTGTTCCGAGCAGTTTTCATAAACTTTCCGTCATCAGCCGCGGCGTGCTCTGGCAGTGGAGTTACCGTTGACTAGCCACACCGCATAATCATGGAGCAGTTGATAATCATAAGAATGTTCATTCGTCGCCTTCAATTCCGACAAACCAAGAATAAACTTTTTCCCGTCAGTCTTGCGACGAACGTGCGCTTTCAAGTCCCGGCAATAGCGGCAAGGCGAGAGCGTCGCGCAAAACCGCCGCCTGTTTGACACGCTCACTTAACGGCACCTCGACCATGCCGAATGGGAAGCGCGTCTCGCCCGTATTGAAGCCATCTTCGGCGAACCGTGGTATCACGTGGAAGTGAACGTGAAACACATCCTGACCTCCATGCTCTTCGTTGTTCTGGCGCACGGAAACTCCGTCGGCCGCACACGCATTCTTGAGCGCCCTGGCAACCCGCGCCACTGTGGTCATGAGAGCACCCGCGAGAACACCGTCGATGTCGTAAATCTGTGCGAGACGATTCACGGGGACAACGAGCATGTGCCCTTGATTCCGCGGTTGCTGGTGACGACTGGGGAACGCGGCCGTATTTTGATCACGGTAGGCGACGACTTCGGGCGTCAGCGCACCCGACGTGATAGCGCAGAAAGGGCAAGTCGTTCCGTCCCTCGCCAAAGTGTCAATCATCCGCTCTCCATCTCGACTAGACCACCGCGCCAGCGATACCGTAGCCAACAAAAACGCCCAACACTACAAGGTTCGCGATCATTGGAACACGTCGTTTGAAATACCACGAGAACAGGGCGCCACCTCCAGTCACCGGCAAGATGTATACGGTAGCCAACAAGAAGATCGGTCCTCCGTCGTCGAAGCCAAGAGCGTAACGCGGACTCAAACCGAACCCGGCATAGGCTCGTAAAGCCAAAAACGCCACAACACCCATGGCTCCAAGAAACGCACATGTCCAACCCGCTAACGCGAGCCACTTCTTATCATTTTCGATGGCCACTTCAATCGAGCCTCGACCAAATCTGCGGATTGTTCTAGCGAGTCAGCCTCAATTCGGAGTCTGTCCCCCGATCTACACCATTGATTTATGTCTGCCGGCAGACACTCTCGTACTCGGGTGCCTGAAGCCTCCAAAATCGCTCAGACATTTTCCTCCTGAAAAGTTGACTTCTTGAACAGTGTTTAGGAAACTCTCAGCGAGCGGTGACCACCAGTCCAAATTCCGGGTTTGAGATCCTCGTACCGGGGCGTCAGGACAAAGTTCTTCGGAACTAATTAATCCTGTTTTCAGGAGCGCCGATCTCCTTTGTGGCACCGCTCACTCCCTTCCGTTCAGCTTCACCGCGTCATTGTTACGTCTAGCACCTTAATCATCCGCAGCGCTGCAAAGACTATGGCGTAACACAGGCGTCTCGACTGGCAAAGGTACCGGCGCACGAGCCCTCCACACCCTGCTCCCTACGTTCAGACTGAACGAATCCGAGATTCCCAAGGTAAAATCGCCGGCCGGAGGCCATGAAACTTGAGCACGATCACAACACAGGGCCCGTCCCCTGCCCCGGAACGATCTCGCGAAACGCGGATCGGCCTGGTGATGTACGGAGGCGTTTCACTCGCGGTCTATATCAATGGGGTCTCGCAGGAGTTCTATCATGCCGTTCAGGGCAACGGCGTCTACAGCCTCATCAAGGAACTGACCGATTCCGAGATCGTTCTCGACATTCTCAGCGGATCTTCCGCAGGCGGCATCAACGGGATTCTTCTCGCGTATTCGCTATGCAATGGGAAAGACTTTACCCGGTGCTCTGATCTCTGGCGCAATTCAGCCGACATCCGGCGGTTGGTGCGAGTGCCATCGAGCGGCCCCGAGGCCATTCGCTCCGTGCTCGACAGTGAGGGCTACTATCAGGGCGAACTCGAGCGCGCCTTCCGAATGCTCGATAACGCGCCGGCCACCGGAGAAGCGCCATCTCCCGTCAAAGAACTCGATCTGTTCGTCACCGGAACGCTTATCGACGGCCGTGTCGACAAACGTGTCGATGATGCCGGCCACGCCATCGAAGTAAAAGACTACCGCTCCGTCTTCCACCTCAAACATCGCCAGGGACGCAAATCCAACCTGGACTCCAACAGCAACCCCGCGGTGATCACCGCACTCGGCAAGCTTGCCCGCATTACGTCCTGCTTCCCGGGAGCATTTGCCCCCGTGTTCGTCTCGCACTCCGATATTTCCGGCAAATCCCCCGCCCGCATGTCGGCGAACGAATTGCTTCAATACTGGGGGAGCCTGCCAGAAGCGGCGTATCTGATCGATGGCGGAGTGATCGACAACAAGCCCTTCACGCACACAACCCGAGAAATCTTCTTCAGAACCACCGAACGTAAGGTCGACCGGCGACTCTACTATGTCGAGCCCGACATCGAGCGATTCCCCGAGAAAGACGTCAATTCCATTCCCAGCGCGCCCAGCTTCCTGAAGCCAATTCTGAACTCGCTGGTCACCATTCCCGGTTATGAAAGCATCACCGACGACCTGAGACTGCTGGCCGAACGCAATGAGAGCATCCGGGAATATCGGCGGGTCCTTGAAAGTGTGGCGGGCACGTTCGAATTTGCCGGCACATCGAAGCCCGGCGTCGAAATTCCGCCGGAGATCCCCGAACCCCAGCGATCGATTTACACGCGGACACGCTATGCATCGATCAGTTCCCGTGTTCTCGATGGGGTCTTCAAGGAAGCGACCGTCAAGAACTCCGCAAGAGCCGCGGCCTATCGAGCGTCACTGATTCAGGAGTGCGACAGCCGGACCGCAAACACAACCGGAGTCCTGCGCGATTTCGACATCCTTTTCAGACTGCGGCGCATCTTCAATCTGATTTACTTCGTCTACGGGCAGCTTTATGCCCCCACCGACACCGGCAACTCCGCTCGAAGGGAGCGTTATCTTCCCGTCCTGAAGCGACTAAACCATCAGCTGGAATTGTATGAGGTTCTCCATTCGGCAATGGAGCGGATCGTCCATAAGACCGACTACGGATGGGACGAAACACGTGAGCCCAATCCGGGCGAGATCTGGGACAGGGTCATCGTGAGCCTTCAACTACTCCTCCGATCGGAGGGACTCGTTGCGAACCTCGACAACCTTCAGGAACTCCATCAGGCCCTTCAGCGCCGAATTGACCGCGTCAGCGAAGGCCTGTCCTTTCCGATAAGCGAGTTCTCCAGCGTGCTCGTCCATGCCGACAATGTCGAAAGCGCATTCTTTGAAGATCTCTTGCCCAACGACGATCCCGTCTTCCTCCGATATCGCCACTTCAATGCGATCGACGCTTACCTGTTTCCACTGGAGTGGGTTTCGGGGCTCCGGGAGAGAGACGTTATCAATGTATGCCGTATCAGCCCTTCCGATGCGCAGCGAGGTTTCAGCCATCGCGAGGCGGCAACCAAAACAGCCGGCGACTCGCTGGCGCATTTCTCCGCATTCTTCAAACGCACGTGGCGCGCGAACGACATCATGTGGGGGCGGCTCGACGGACAATGCGAACTCGTCGAAACCCTTCTCACAGCACCGGCGATCGAATCGGCAATGAACAACGACGACGCGCGGCAGAGGGCACGCGATGTCCTGCTGCCGCCGGATGGCTCACCCTCGCCTCTCGACGCGTGGTTCAAGGATTCCAGCATGGCGGCCATCGAGAAGATCAAGTCGTGGGTCGCCAGCGTCACCGACCCCGATCCCTGGACACGCACTCAGGCTCTGACTTCGTTCTATGCGGACCACGATCAGCAATCGGGAGAATCGATCCGAACACTGCTCATCGAAATGGCACAGTTCCGGATCCTGCACGAATCCCTTCCCCAGGTCTTTGAAGACTCCATTAAGGAGCAGGCGGAATGGAAACAGGTTCGGAGAGAAGGACTGAACACGCCGAAACTTCAGTGGTTCGGAACGGATGTCGGCATGGACTCCACAGCTCTGAATGCCGTCGCCGCGATTGGCGGAAAGAAGCTTCTCGAAGAGCTGGAAGGTGAACGTCCGCAGGAGTTGTCTCCGAGGGAAAGCCGGCTCGGAAGGATGTTCGCTGATTTTCAGATCGGATCCCAGGAAGTGTGGGGCGGCGGCGTTCCGCTGGTTGTGCTCGGCGAAATCGGATTGAAGTCTGTGCTGGTACTGAGAAGCTGCATCCTCGGGTCGTTTAGCGAGCGGACAAGCGGGAAAATTCGATCAAGCGCCCTCTTTCGATGGGGAGTGGATCTTCCGCTGCGAAGTTTTTACAGTGCGCTGACTCTGCTTCGAGGCGCGCCGTCCATCCAGCCTGCAATTGTGGCGGGAGGCACGATCCTTTCGATTCTCGCACTGTTTGTTGGACTGCGCTGGCGCGACGCAATCATTGAGCCGGAGGCAGGATTCAGCATCTTCTGGTTTTGCGTTTTCATTGTTGCCCCGCTGGCCTGGCTGACAGCCGTCCTATACCAACTGACCCGTTCCCGCTCGAGCCAACGACTCGGCAGCAGCCTGCGGAATGCGTTTGCCGCCATCTGCACCGCAGCGCCGCTGATCTCCGTCACGATGCTGTTTTTCGGCCTGACGGACCTTTTCCGCGACTGGTGGAACGGGGCGCTCGATCCCACGGGCAGCCTGCGATTTCTGATGATTGTCCTTTATGGTGTCGTTCCCTTCGTACTTTCATTCCTGGGCGGGTACCTGGCGATGCAGGAAAGAAATCGCGAACCGGAGGTCGACGATCTCGCCGATGCTCTGGGCCGCATGACCGAGTCCGACCTGCAGGACGTTTGCGACAGGGTCGGCGAACGACACCAGATCACGCCCGAGAATCGCGCGAAGGTCGCTAAGGCCCTCACGGTGGCGGCGGAGATGAACAATGGGATGGGGACGCTGACGCGGGCCATTCGGGCGGTTAGCCCGGGCGCTTTGGGTTAGACGTGCGAGGATTTGGCGATCTCCTTTACCGGGGGTTGCGCGCTTCGCGCTTACCCCCGGCTACATTCCTGGCACCGCTCCGCGGTGCCCGCCGCGCGAATACGTGATCGCAATTGCTAAAAGTCGAGCGATGCAGCTAGAGGCGATCGATCTTCGCGGCGAGAATAAAGTCGCTTTCGGTGAGCCCGTCAATCTTGTGCGTCCAGACCGTGATCCCGACCTTTCCCCAGGCCAGCGCGATATCCGGATGATGCCCCTGATCTTCAGCAAGATTTCCGACCTGATTCACAAAGCGCAGTGCCGACTTGAAATCCGGAAAGGTCAGCTGCCGCTCGAGATGGTGGTTGTTAACAACCTTCCAGTCCGGAACCTGACCCTCCAGCGGACGGATCTCAGCTGCTGTCAGGGGTGGTACTCCGCCCCTGCAGGGGATGCATGTTTTTTCTGCGAGTCCTGACATCGTAAATCTGGCAGCGGCTGCTGCCACCTCCGGTTTTTGATTCTACCTCTTCGTGATACTTTGTCTTCCGGCGGTAATGTCTCCGTTGGATACTAACCTGCGACACCCGCTCGAGAACCCTCGAATGAATTGGAAGGATATCCGAACTCTCTACCTGCGCGAACTCCGCTCTGCCCTGCGAGAGCGCGGGATTGTCATCTATAGCATCCTCATTCCTGTTGTGCTGTATCCGCTTCTGATCTGGCTGGTCTATACCGCCTTCAGCTACGCCAGCGGGCAGGCTTCAGAGATGAAATCGCACATCATGCTGCGAAACCTTCCAGTCGCGCACAACGCCTTGCGCCGTGCGCTTCAGTCCGAGCGCGCGATTGAGGTCGAGTCTTCGGAAGATCCCGATCAGGACATCCGGACCGGGAAGCTTGATTTGATCGTGGACTTCGTTCAAGTGCAGGATGCGCCCCCACTTGCAGAAGGCAATGTGGGGGTCCACTTGACCTATGACGCTTCGCGAGATGAATCCGCCACGGCGAGGGCTCGAGTGAAGCGGGTGCTGGATCGATACCGCGACCGCTTTATTGAGAGAGAGGCCGCCAAGCTTGGCGTAACGCGTGCGCAACTTCAGGGCTTCCGCGTCGAAGAACTGAACGTCTCCAGCAACAGTGAAATGGGACGCTTCGTGCTTGGACTGCTGCTTCCGGTGATGCTGGTGATCATGCTTGCGATGGGCGCTGTCTACCCCGCCATCGACACGACCGCGGGAGAACGCGAGAACGGAACATGGGAAACCATGATGACGGCAGGAACATCGCGGGAGAACATCCTCGTTGCCAAATACCTTTACGTGACGACGATGTCGTTTGTCGCCGGCTGTCTCAATGTGATGGCGATGATGTTCACCATGCGATCGAATATCGCTCTGCTGGGCGGGCCGTCCGGGCTCGTCTTCCAGGTCCCGCTGGCATCAATCCCCGTGATCGTGGCGGGAGCAGCGCTGCTCGCCCTGTTTATCGCAGCGGGAATGCTGATCCTTGCCTCGTTCGCTCGCACGTTCAAAGAGGGCCAGTCCCTTGTAAGCCCTTTCATGATCGCCTTCGTGCTCCCCCTTGTTTTTATTCAAAGCCCATCGCAGGAGTTCACGACAAAGGTCGCGCTGATTCCGGTGGTCAATGTCGCCATGATGTTTCGCCAGGCCATCGGCGGCTACTTCGACTGGAAGCCGATAGCGATCACAATCTTGATGGAGATCTTCTTCGTTACTGCCGCATTGAAGATAGCCACGACTCTCGTGGAGAGAGAGGATTTCATGATGGACACTTCCGGCGGAGCCTTCCGCCGGCTTCTGAGACGATGGACGCGGCGCAAGGCCGAAGGCGAGGGCACCGTTGCGGGTTGATCCGTCCGGCGATGCCCCCGTCGTCGTGTGCAATCTCACGAAGACGTTTCTGGACGAGTCTCGCGGAACGATTCGCGCCGTCGACGGCGTCAGCTTTCAATGCCGCGAAAGCGAAGTCTTCGGACTACTCGGAGCAAATGGCGCCGGCAAGACGACAACTCTTCGCATGATATCGACGATCATCACGCCCACCTCCGGAACTGCCAAGATTCTGGGCCACGACATCGTGAAAGACCCTTCCAGCGTCCGCCGCTCCATGGGGTTTTACTCCGCCAGCACTGCGCTCTATCCGCGATTGACGGCACGGGAGACCATCGAGTTCTTCGCTCGCATCAACCAATATCCGGCGGACAAGGTTCAAGCTCGGGTGAACAGCCTGGTCGAACGGTTCGGAATCACAGAGTATGCGGGTGTGCGGGTTGAAAAGCTCTCAACGGGCATGAAGCAGAAGGTGTCGATCGCGCGAACCATCGCGCACAACCCCCGCATCGTCGTCTTCGATGAACCGACGATCGGTCTCGACGTGCTCAATGCGCTGGAAGTTCAAAAGGCCATTCATGACCTGCGCAGCGACGGAAGGACCATAATCTTCTCGACCCATATCATGAGCGAGGCGGAGAAACTCTGCGACCGCATTGCCATCGTTCACAGGGGTCACATCCTCGCATGCGACACTCTCGCCGGATTGCGTGAAGCGACGGGCCTGCACTATCTCGAAGACATCTTCCTGCTGTACGTCCGAGGCCCGGCATGAACTGGGCTGCGCTAAAACTGC
>Ga0070675_100004602_pt1 | contig 10535 bp, 7 predicted proteins | sample KBSM43metaG_FD_65343 | JGI IMG/M metagenome (GOLD analysis project Ga0070675, IMG submission 65343) | Miscanthus rhizosphere microbial communities from Kellogg Biological Station, Michigan, USA - KBS M4-3 metaG | ecosystem: Host-associated > Plants > Roots > Rhizosphere > Soil ...
CTTCCGGGCTGCTGGTTTGCACGCCGGAGGCGTGAAGGAAATTAGCCCCCGGTGAGCGAAGCGTAGCGAGCCACCGGGGGTTGGTGAATCCTGGAGGAGAAATTGGCGGTTCAGCAACAGCCCCGGCCAGGAGGGGTGGACGCGACATCAAGAGAATCGCGAAGCTCCTCTGATGGAGCGGACGGGGTGGTGGTTCAAGCCCAACAAATCCTTTTGATCTTGAGCAACCACCCCGTCTCTGGCTATGAGGTTGCTAACGTGTCTTTTTCTTAGTGCCAGAGACACCCTCCTGGCCAGGAGGGGCGATACGTGCCGTTCAGGGAACGGTGTTCTTCATCCGGAACGGTGCGCTGGTGACCACTCCTGAAATTATCGACGACCAGCGGTAGTTTTTCGCGGCCGCTGAGCGGACAATCGCCCGAACGGAAGGCATTTCGTAATCGTAGAGACGCCCCGATCTCCCTGTACGGTTGAGTGCATGCGCCAGAAGGTGCTGCGTCACGTTGGCGTAGTAGGCATCGCTATATTTCAGCAGGCCTGCGCGAAGTTCGGCGGGACCATCAAAGCGACTTCCATCGATGAATGCGCCGGAAGCATTGATCGGCTCTCCCGCATCCGTATTCCGCCACTGGCCGATGCCATTGAAGTTCTCCAGGGCCAGACCTAGAGGATCGAAGCTGGCATGACAGTTCGCGCACGAGGCGTTGACCTTATGGGCGGCCAGTCGATCGCGCATGGGTTGTTCGCGAGCAGCCGGAGTGTCCGTCATAGGAGGAACATTGGCGGGAGGATCGGGGGGAGCCATTCCCAGGAATCTTGTAAGCACATAGATGCCGCGCTGCGTCGGCGACGTTCGCGAAGGGAATGAAAGAGATGCCAGGGGCCCGGACATTCCGAGAATTCCCGCGCGAGACGTGTCGCGCCAGGTGACGCGTTGAAACGCCTTTCCCGAGATTCCGGCCATACCGTAATGACGCGCCAGCCGATCATTCACGTAGGTATAGTTCGCGGTCCACAATTCCACCGCACCACGGTCTTCGCGCAATTGGCTCTCGAGAAAGAGCCGTGTCTCGGCTTCCATGGACTGGAGGAGTTCGGAATCGGCCTGAGGAAAAACTGCGAGGTCGAATGGAGTTTTGTTGGGCTGATCGAGGGAGAGCCACGGTTTCAGGAACTTCGAAACGAGGCTCGCCGACTTCGGATCACGCAACATGCGAGTGACCTGGCGGTTAAGTACCGCAGGATCGTGAAGACCGCCGCTCCGAGCATCTTCCAGGAGGGAAGCATCCGGAGGGGCGCCCCAGACCAACGCGGCGATCCGCGTAGCCCATTCCGTATCGGTGACATGCTCGGCAAGGTTCAACGATTTGTTCGCGGGATATGCGCTGTCGAGTGCCTCCTCCAGCTTGGAGATCACAGAGCGATAAATCTTGTCATCCGGACGCGGCGAGTTTGTGGGGGGATCGCGCCGCGCCCGGACCCGACGCAGGACGTTCTCCCACATCGAAGCGTTTTCGGTGACGTTCCTGGCGTTCAATGAACTGAGATCCAACCCTCCTGATGCACTTGTCGCGTTATGGCAGGTGGAGCAGTAGGTCTCGAAAACTGGTCCGGTTACACTGGACACGTCTGTCAGGACTCGGGTTTGTGGGTTCTGGGGACGTGCGGGTGATAACCGCCGCAGCTGATTCATGCGGTCCTGGGCCATGGAGGCTTCGGCGCGCTGTTCAGGGTACGAGCGCACCACCTCGGCGTAGGCGATCATTGCTTCGGCCTGATGCCCGAGCTTTTCTTCGGAACTCGCAATGCGGATCAGCGCCTTTGCGGCGAGACCACGATCCTTGCCGGCTGATTTTGCAACCTGCGAGTAGAGTTTGATGGCTTCGTTGAGATTTCCTTTGGAGTGCTCCTGGACGAGACCGCGCTGATAGACTTCCTGCGCATTCTGGGCCGCCAATGCCAGGGACAATGCCAGCGCGAACAGAATCCCCAATACCACTCTCACTCTCATGATCACCTCCGACGGAGCCTACGATAAGACGTTTCGGGCCGTGTGGTTGTCATGCCGGCGTAGAGCGCGTGTAATAACGTGCAAGATCGGTGCAAATTATTTGTCACCCCGCCTGATGTGGAACGAATTTGTATCCGACGCCATGTACCGTCTGGATGTACATGGGCCGCGCAGGATTGGTCTCGATCTTGGCCCGGAGGCTTGCGACGTGGTTGTCTACCGTACGAGTGACAGGATAGGAATCGAATCCCCAAACCTTGTTCAGCAGTTCGTCGCGAGTGACAACGCTGTCTTCACGCGAGGCGAGGAATCTCAGGAGGTCGAATTCCTTTCGCGTCATTTCTATCGGTTTTCCACGACGGCGTGCCACGTACTTTTTGAAGTCAACTTCCACCTGCCCGAAATTGAGCATGACTGGAAGTTCGGATGCTGAAGACGTGCGGCGCAGGAGCGCTCGAATCCGCGCCATGAGTTCCGGAACGGAGAAGGGTTTGGTGACGTAGTCGTCGGCCCCAAGATCCAGCCCCAGGACTCGATCCGCCTCTTCGCTGCGTGCTGTCAGTATCAGGATCGGAATCTGTTCCCCTTCGGTTCGGAGCTTTCGACATAGTTCCAGGCCGCTCATTCGCGGGATCATAAGATCCAGAACGATTAGATCGGGTTGGTGGCTCCGGTGAAGCTTGTATGCAGTTTCGCCATCCGTCGCTGTGACGACGTCATACTTTTCGAACTTCAGATTGTCCGCTACCGTCCGGAGAATCCCGGGATCATCTTCAACGACGAGAACCTTTGTCATACCTGCCCCTGCAAAGGAATGCGAACCGAGAATGTGCTGCCTCGACCTGGAGAGCTGACGACGTCGATTCGTCCATTGTGCGCTTCCACGACGTGGAGCGCGAGGGCCAGTCCGAGCCCCGTACCGGCAATGCCATCTGTTTCTGCAGACTGGACGCGATGGAATTTTTCGAAGATCCGCGCCTGCTCTTCGGGAGGAATTCCGATGCCATGATCGACGACATCGACAAACGCTTCCTGCGCCCCGCTGCCCATGCGCATCTCAATACGTCGCGCCACGCCGGAGTATTTCATGGCGTTACCGAGCAGATTGAGAATTGCCTCCTTCAGCGCGTCCGCGTCGGCGAGTAATGTTGGCTCCGTCTGGTCGCTGGAGATCGTCAATGTGAACCCGAGTTGCGACAGGGGGTAGTCCATCGCTTTGGCTGCTGACCGGACAACCTCGCCCAGGCATGTCGACTGCATCCGATAAGTCTTACGTCCCTGCTCGATTCTGGAGACGTCGAGGACGCTTTCGACAAGGCGGGTCAGGCGCTCGCTTTCACTCACAATGGTTTTCAAATACTCCGAAGTGGTTTCCGGAGTCTCGGCGCGCCCCATCAGCAACGTTTCCGCATGCGCGCGGATCGATGTCAGAGGTGTCTTGAGTTCGTGAGAAACGCTTGCGACAAAGTGCGATCGCATCGCTGTCGTCTCTGCCTCGCGATGCACATCGCGCAGCAGCAGGTATGCTGCGAGAAACACCGCTCCCAGCACCACAAACAGGACGGAGCCATACAGGGTGAGTGGCATGCCCTGCTGAGGAGCGAATCGGTCCGCCGGCCATTGAACATGAAGGTTCAGGAACCCATCGCCCAGGGGAACGGCGTGGGGCGCCTGGGCAGCGTGAAGAGTTGCATCGCCAGGAACAACTCTGCTGGAGGAAACGGCCATGACGACAGGCTCCGCAAACGATGTGGGCGAGACGATAGTAATCAGCCAGGGTTCGTCTCCGTAACCCATCCACGAAAGGTCCCCAGGCGCCGATCGAAACGCGCGTTGCAGTTTACCGAGGTGGTCGTCCATGTTCTGCGCGAGTGAGGTGATCTGCTCGATGTCATGGATTTCCGAAGAGAGTTTGCTCAACGGTTCGACAGCCACAGGAGTCGATATTTTTCGAAGCAGTGACTGCAGCATGTAGGCCTCGTTCGGGTCACGCGGCTGCCTGATGTTCGAGTTGCCAACGACATAGTCTTGCGCCTCGGCATCATTCGTAGACAGAAGGCGGTCCGCTGCATACAACGCGTAGGGAATTCCCTCGTTGTCGGGAACTGATCGGCAGTCTCGCAACGTGGCGCGATCTGCCCGGTCGGCGGAAGGAGCCATTTCTGCTTTGCGATAAGCGCGGCCAAGCCGCAGGAGTGCGGCGCACTTTTCCGATGACGTGTGTGCGATTTCCAGCGCGCGCTGGTAGGCTGCTGCCGCAGCAGCCGCATCGTTGCGTTGAAATTCCAGCGATTCACCTTCTGCCTGGATTCGCGTGAATTCCACCGCAGGTGACTGCGAGGTTTGGTTGTCTTCCCAGGGCAAGACCATGCGGTCCTGCATGATTGGAGCGACAAAAACGATCGGGGAATCCGGTGGCAACCGCCTGCCGGACTCGCCGATCAGTCGATTCACCTCTTCCAGCCGGATGGCCTGGAGACGAGCTGACAACTCGCGCCGCACTTGATCCAGCGCTTCGCGGCGTGCCTCTGCCGATCGTCGTTCAGACAGTTCGCTCTCCTGCCGGACAACGCGGAATACCAGGAGGATGACAACGGCGGTCGGAACCACAATCGCCGAAAGAAGGAGCAGGATTCGACGTTTCCGCCGACGGGAATCCGCGGGACTCACGTGCAGCATTCTAAGGGCGTGCACAGCAGAGGGTTTGTCATAAAAATGTAAGATCGGCGGGAGGGAGGCCATCTCCCTCCTGGCCAGGCCTGTTGCTCAACGGGAATCTCCTCGCACGCTTTCAGCGTGCATCTGTGTCGAGGGTTGCGGCTAATGTCCGCGCAGCCCTTTCGGGCGGCTGGTTTGCACGCCGGAGGCGTGAAGGAGATTAGCCCCCGGTGAGCGAAGCGTAGCGAGCCACCGGGGGTTAGTAAATCCTGGGAAAACGCACGCCGGAGGCGTGCGAGGAGAATTGGCGGTTCAGCAACAGCCCCGGCCAGGAAGGGCCGGTAAGTGGCGACGCTCAATCCCTCCTTGACCAGACTCTATGTGCAAGGCTCCCTCACCCGGCCTTCGGCCACCCTCTCCCGGTGGGAGAGGGCACGCGCGGCCATATTCATCCACCATTTCTCACGACGCCTGCAATTACCGCAGACCATCGCGGGTTTTTCACCCCGCGCAGGATCTCTCGCGCACGAACGAGAGTCTCAGGCGACCGCGCAGAACCGACCGGCTCGCCCGACGCATAAACCAGCAGGCCTTCCGTTATCGTCGTCCGGAATGCCTCAGGACGTTGCAGCAAAACCTTCCGCAGTTCGACTACGCCGTTTGTCGGCGACCCATCCACGAATGTGCCCGAAACATCAACCGGCCCGGCTTGATCGTGAGTACGCCATCGTCCGATGGGATCGAAGTTCTCCAACGCATAACCGAGCGGAAAGAAATTCCGATGGCACGTCATGCAAGGTTCGACCGGCAGTTTGCGTGTTTGCGGAGTGATCGGCAACTCGGGTTTCACGGGTGCGGCATTCGGAAACGGCATAGGCGCTGGTGCTCCCAGGAAGTGCAGACGAACCCATATGGATCGGCCGGCCGGCGTCGTGTATGCGGCATCGGGGCCGTGCCCGTGTCTCGAGGTTGCCATCAGAACGCTGCCCTGACCGAGAAGACCCGTGCGTTCTGGTAAGGGCAAGGTCACCTTGCGGAACTGCGATCCTTTAACGTTGGGAATGTCGTAGTGCCGCGCGAGTTGCTCGTTCAGGAACGTGTAGTTCGCACCCCAAAGTTCTACCGGGTCGCGGTCGTCTCGAAGTTGACTGAGCAGGAACATCTCGGTTTCTCTGGCGAAGCCGTCGCGTAACGAGACGTCGTAATCGGGGAAGAATTTCTTCTCCGGATCCGCAGTCCTGAGCTTGTCAAGACCCAACCACGGAAAGAAAAAGCGCGAAGCGAAAGCGCGGGCTCGATCGTCGCCGAGCATTCGGTGAATCTGGCGTTCAAGGACTGCAGGTTCGCTTAGGCGATTGCGTTGCGCATCCTGAAGGAGCGACGCGTCCGGGGCGCTGTCCCACAGCAGAGTGGCGAGGCGCGCCGCGATGTCCTGGCTGGTCGCGGGAACATTCGCCTTCGCTTTTGTGCCCCATGCCTGCTCGATGGAGGTCACCACCGAGTCGTACATTGCGCGGTCCGGACGCGGAGCACCGACCGGCGGCATCGTGCCTGCCTGGAGCTGGCGATACGCTCGCGCCCACACATCCGGCGCTTCGCCGATACGACCGACATCGAACTGGTCGAGCAGAACTCCCGACGGCGACCGCATCGTGCCATTGTGACAGCTGGAGCAATAGGTATCGATGACGTTCGCAACATTCGACTTTGGGGCCGCTTGCCCGCCGCTGATGGAAACGCTACCTGCAATGAGCAGGGCAAGAATAACTAATGACGATGCAAGGCGCATGGGCTATCTCCTCCTGGAGGCGAAACGTAGCGCATCCGGAGAGACCAGTCTCCATGGAGATGTTCGACGCCTGCAAAATTTTTGCAAAGCGCGACTCGAACACGCTTCAGCCGGAACACAGGTTGCTCGGGGTTGTCGATGAATTCTGCAGGATGCCAAACATATCCCCTCCCTAAGGAGGGGTCGCTGAGCCCTATAAGAAAAATGCAACGCTACCTCAGCCAGGGCGAAGCGGGGGAGGTCATAACACGGTGACCCGTTGTCGGACCTCCCCACGCCGCGCCGATTACTATAAGGTAGCGTTGCATTCTTAGATCGGCGCGGCTGCCCCTCCTTAAGGAGGGGATATTTGCTGCCTCCGGGGAGGCATCACTCCGTCAACTGAGTCAGCAGGCGACGGTAAATATTTTTCAGCGTTTCCAACTCGGCGACCTCCACGTGCTCGTCGATTTTGTGAATCGAAGCATTCGGCGGACCGAGTTCGATAACCTCCGGGCAAACCTGAGCGATGAAACGGCCATCGCTGGTCCCACCGGTCGTGGAGAGTTCCGCCTCGATGCCTGTTTCCTCCCGGATCGCCTGTTGCGTGCTTCGAACCAGCGCACCGGGAGTTGTAAGGAACGGGAGACCGCCGACCACCCACTCGAGAGTGTATTCGAGCCCATGGCGATCGAGGACGGCAGTCAGGCGTTGTTTAAGGGACTCTGGGGTGGACTCGGTACAGAAGCGGAAGTTGAAATCCATCACACAGACGCCTGGGATCACGTTGCCCGCTCCTGTGCCCGCATGGATGTTGCTTACCTGCCAGCTCGTCGGCTGGAAGAACTCATTACCTTTGTCCCATTCGATGCCAACGAGATCGGCCAATGCCGGTGCCAGCAGGTGGATGGGATTTGTCGCGAGCTGGGGGTAGGCAATATGGCCTTGCACTCCCTTGACGGTGAGCCTGCCGCTCATCGTACCTCGTCGCCCATTCTTGATCGTGTCGCCGGTTCGTGCAACCGCGGTCGGTTCGCCCACGATGCAACAGTCCAGGTGTTCGCCACGGGCCGTCAAAGCTGCGCACACCTTCACGGTGCCGTCCACCGCCGGACCTTCTTCGTCACTGGTGAGCAAAAACGCGATGGAAAGTCGGGGGGCGGGATGCGCTGCCAGGAACTCTTCACATGCGATGACCATCGCGGCGATCGATCCCTTCATGTCCGCCGCGCCTCGTCCATAGAGCTTGCCATCGCGAACCGTTGGAGTGAAGGGATCGCTGATCCACTGATCCAGCGGGCCGGGCGGCACCACGTCCGTATGTCCCGCGAATACGACAGTGCGATCGCCGGATCCCTTGCTGCGGCGGATTGCCCACAGGTTGCTCACGCGGAAACTCTCCGGTCCGCTGTCCATGCGCTCACAAGAAAAGCCGAGAACAGCAAGTCGCTCGGCGATGAGTTCCAGGGAACCTCCGTCCTCCGGGGTTACCGATGGGCGTGAGATCAATTGTGTGGCGAGTTCGAGTGTGCGCGACATGAATGAGGCGGCAAATCAGTCGCGAAGCAAGTCGTTTAATGAAGTCTTCATTCGGGTTTGAGCATCGACCCGTTTAACGATCACGGCGCAATAGAGACTGTACTTGCCGTCCGCAGATGGGAGGTTTCCGGAAACAACAACGGAACCTGCCGGCACCCGCCCATAGAAAATTTCTCCGGTCGCGCGGTCATAGATTTTTGTGCTCTGGCTGATGTACACGCCCATCGCGATGACGGAATTTTCTTCTACAATCACGCCTTCAACGACTTCAGAGCGTGCGCCAACGAAGCAGTTGTCTTCAATGATCGTGGGATTGGCCTGGAGGGGTTCGAGCACGCCCCCAAGGCCCACGCCGCCGGACAGGTGCACGCCCTTGCCTACCTGTGCGCATGAACCAACGGTAGCCCAGGTATCGATCATCGTGCCCTCGTCTACGTATGCGCCGACATTGACGTACGACGGCATCAGGATCGCACCTTTCGCGATGAAACTTCCCCGGCGCGCCACGGCCGGGGGCACCACGCGCACGCCGCTGGCCTTCATTTCTGCTTCGGTGAAGCGGGCGAACTTCGTGGGGACCTTATCGTAGAAGGCAAGTTCCCCGGACTTCATGATGACGTTGTCACTCAGGCGGAACGACAACAGGACAGCTTTCTTGATCCACTGGTGCGTGGTCCACTTGCCCACGCCGGTGCGCGTCGCCACACGTAAACGGCCGGCATCGAGTTCCGCGATCACGTGTTCCACGGCCTGGCGCAATTCGGGTGTGGCGCTGGCGGTGTTGATGTTGGCGCGATTTTCCCAGGAATCATTGATGATTGTTTCCAATTGTTGAGTCATTCGTTTCTCGCTCTATGTCCCTTTCACAAAGGTCACAATACGCCGCGCAGCCTCTACACATTCCTCGGTTTCCGCCACCAGGGCCATCCGGATGCGGCCGGCCCCAGGATTGCCGGACTCAGTGTGGCGCGCCAGATAGCTTCCCGGCAAGACGGTGACATGGTATTTGGCAAACAAGTCCTGCGCGAACCTCTCGTCGTCGCCATCCGGAACGCCGGCCCAAAGATAGAAGCTCGCGTCGGGCAAACGGACGTCAAGCACCTCGGCCAGCATCGGAGTGACTGCTGCGAATTTCTGTCGATAAAGATCACGGTTGGCAACAACATGCGCCTCGTCATTCCACGCCGCGATGCTTGCCGCCTGCACCATGCCGCTCATCGCGCAGCCGTGATACGTGCGGTAGAGCAGGAAACGTCTAAGGATATCGGCATCACCGGCAACAAAACCACTGCGCATACCCGGCACATTGCTCCGCTTCGACAGACTGGTGAACACGATCAGGTTCTTGAAATCGGTGACACCTGCGCGTGCTGCCGCTTCGAGTCCGCCGAGAGGAGCTTCGTCGCGAAAATAGATCTCGCTGTAGCACTCATCGCTGGCAATCACGAACCCGTAGCGGCGGCTAAATTCGAAGAGTCTTTCCCAGTCCGCCATGGGCATCACAGCCCCGGTGGGATTGCCGGGCGAGCATACGTAAACCAGTTGTATCGCAGCCCAGACCGCATCCTCAATACCGTCCCAGTTGATGTTGAAGTTTCGAGATGGATCGCTGGGAGCATAGTAGGGCATTGCCCCGGCCAGCAGAGCGGCTCCCTCATAGATTTGGTAGAACGGATTCGGGCAGATGACAGTGGCATTTTCAGCGCGAGGATCGACGACAGCTTGCGCGAAAGCGAACAAGGCTTCACGAGAACCATTGACCGGCAGTATCTGCGTCGCCGGATCGAGGTGCACACCATAGCGTCGCTCGACCCATCCGGCGCACGATTGTCGCAAGGCCGGCGATCCCGCCGTCGGAGGATAGACAGCCAGTTCTCCGGTCGACCGTGCCAATGCATCCAGGACGAGTTGGGGTGTCGCGTGCCGTGGTTCGCCGATTCCCAGGCTGATGTGCCGGTAGGCGGAGTTCGGAGTCACAGAAGCAAAGAGTTGTTTCAAACGTTCGAAAGGATACGGGTGAAGAGTTCCAAGCAGGGGATTCATTGCGAACGGTTATTATCCCCAATTGCTTGCCGGCATCGTCAGGAGTTTTTTGTGATTCCTATCCTTGCTGCGACAAATCGTCGTGTGCGGTAGACTTTTCGGTCTATGAAGAAAAGCATTGTTCTCCCGATCGTCGTTGGTCTTTGCGTTCTTATCGCGGGTTGCTCTTCGACCCCCGACAAGACAGAACCTGCGACACCTGCATCCGCGCCCGCAGAGCCTGCCCCGGTGGCACCTCCGCCGGCCGAACCTGCGACTCCTGAGCCTCCGAAGCCAGCCGAGCCAACGAAGGCCGAAGCTCCGAAAGTCGAGCCCGCCAAGTCTGCTGCTCCTGCGAAGAACGAACCAAAAGCCGCTGCACCAAAGGAGACAACATTGGGTTCCGGACTAAAGATGACCGATCACAAAGAAGGCCAGGGTGAAGCCGTGAAGACCGGCAACAGGATCGCGGTGCACTACACGGGCTGGCTGTATGAAAACGGCAAACGTGGAGCCAAGTTTGACAGCTCTGTCGGT
>Ga0070675_100004603_pt1 | contig 10534 bp, 10 predicted proteins | sample KBSM43metaG_FD_65343 | JGI IMG/M metagenome (GOLD analysis project Ga0070675, IMG submission 65343) | Miscanthus rhizosphere microbial communities from Kellogg Biological Station, Michigan, USA - KBS M4-3 metaG | ecosystem: Host-associated > Plants > Roots > Rhizosphere > Soil ...
CCCACGCTCGACGCGCTGCTCGAGCAGGTGTCGGCGTTGCCGATCGAGCGTGTGGCGATCGTCGCGCGAGCGTTCACCCTCTTCTTCCTGCTGATCAACACCGCGGAGCAGGTCCACCGCGTGCGCCGCGCGCGCGAGTATCGCTCCATTGAGACTGACGCGCCGCAACCCGGAAGCGCGCGGTGGGCGATGCGCAAGCTCCGGTCGGAAGGACACGACGCGACGGCGGTGGAGCGCGCGCTGCTCGCGCTCGACGTTAGGCCGGTGCTCACCGCGCATCCCACGGAGTCGACACGGCGGACGCTGCTCGGGCTTCAGGCGCGAGTCGCCGCCATGCTCCTCGAGCGCGAGGGAGCCCCGCCCGCCGATCGGCGCGCCATCGAAGAACGGCTCGACGCCGAGGTGGAGGTGCTGTGGTTGACCGATGAGGTACGCCAGGATCGTCCCACGGTGATGGACGAGGTGAGCACGGTCATCTGGTACCTCGAGACGCGTCTGCTCGACGCGAGCGAACAGGCGCGTGAGACGCTCGTGCACGCGTTCGAGGAGGAGTTCCAGGCCACGTCCGAACGTCTGAGACAGTCGATCCCGCTCACGCTGGGCAACTGGGTCGGCGGCGACCGGGATGGCAACCCGTTCGTCACGCCTAACGTGACCATCGCGACGGCACGCCGCGCCAGCTACGCGATACTCGGACGGTATGCTGACGCGCTCGGGCTCCTGATAGAACGCCTGTCCATTTCGTCAGCGCTGGCTCAACCCAGCCCCGACCTGCTCGCGTCCATCGAGCACGACTCGGAGCTCCTGCCTGACGTGTACCAGGCGAATCGACGACGCAACGCGAAAGAACCGGTTCGTCTCAAGCTCACCCTCATGCGCGCGCGCGTGGACGCGACGCGCCGGCTCACCGCGTCACGCGACGCCGGGAGTCAAATCAGCGAGCCGGCCGCGTACGCCAGTGCCGCGGCGCTGGAGCAGGACCTGCTGCTCGTGCGCGAGAGCCTGACGGCTGCCGGCGCGGCACGCGCGAGCCACGCGACGATCGATCCACTGCTGGCTACCGTTCGTGCGCACGGGTTCTACGGCTACGTGATGGACGTACGCGACCACGCCGACTCGCACCGCGAGGCAGTGGCGGGCAAGAACCGTCGCGTCATCGAGACCTTTCGCGCGATCCGCGCGATTCAGGACGAGGTGGGTGAGCGGGCTGCCAGCACGTACATCGTCTCGATGACCACCGAGCCCGCCGACCTGCTCCGTGTGTTGCAGCTCGGCACCGAGACCGGGCTCGTCGCGCTCGACGATGATCCCCCGAGGTCGCGCCTCGACGTAGTGCCGCTGTTCGAGACCAGAGCCGACCTCGAACACGCAACCGAGATCATGGGCGCGCTGCTGCGCGACGACCGGTACCGACGGCAACTGCGGGCGCGCGGCGACCGACAGGAAGTGATGATCGGCTACTCGGATTCGGGGAAGGACGCAGGGATTCTCGCGTCGTCGTGGGCGCTGTACGAGGCACAGGAACGTCTCGCGAATCTCTTCGCCGATGCGGGGATCGCACTCCGGCTCTTTCATGGCCGCGGCGGGAGTGTGGGACGCGGTGGTGGGTCACCCGTATCTCGGGCGCTCGCCGCGCTTCCGCCCGGGACCGTGAACGGACGCATCAAGATCACCGAGCAGGGCGAGATCGTGTCGCAGCAGTTTGGTCTTCTGCCGGTGGCCGAGCGCACACTGGAGGTGACGCTCGCCGGAGTGCTCATGCAGCAGTTCAGTCCCCCCGGGCCCGACGACCCAACGCCGGCCGAGAGAGCCGAGTTCCGCGAGACGATGAGCGATCTCGCGGAGCGCGGGCTCGCGCTCTATCGCGAGCTCACGCACGAGGACGATGCACTGTTCCGGCTGTTCCGTTCCGTCACGCCGATCGATGCGCTCGCGGACGCGAGGTTCGGCTCTCGCCCAGCCTACCGGCCCGGCGGAAAGGCCGGCATCGAGGGAATCCGGGCGATCCCGTGGGTGTTCGGATGGACCCAGATCCGCCTGACGCTTCCGGGCTGGCTCGGCGTCGGCACCGCGTTAGGCCACTACGTGACGACCGCCGGCGGCCTCGACCTGCTCCGGCGCATGGCGAGGCGCTGGCCGTTCTTCGACGACCTGCTGAGCAAGATCGAGATGGTGTGCGCGAAGTCGGATCTGGAGATCGCTCGACTCTACGTCGAATCGCTTGGCGGAGACGTGCGGCTGTTCGAGCGTCTGGAGGCGGAATACGACGCGACGGTCGACGCCGTATTGCGGATCAGACAGAGCGATGCGTTGATGCGGGACACGCCGGTCATCCAGGCAGCGATCATGCTGCGAAACCCCTACGTGGATCCGTTGTCGCTCATCCAGGTTTCGATGTTACGGAGACGAGCGACGAGTCGAGGGGATGACCGCGGGGCCGGCGAGTCGCCATCGGACGCCGCGGTTCATACGGTAGATTCGGTGTTGTCGACGACGCTGAGCGGGATCGCGCAGGGGCTCAGAAATACCGGATGACTTGTTAGGCGGCCTACGAGCCTTCCCGGCTGTTCAACTGCGCCGCCGCGTACAGGATCGCGTACCCGTGCGCGTCCTCGACGTCCTCGGGCACGTGGACCCAATCGCCGAGCGCGTCCTCGTATTCGTAGGTGGCCTGTTCGCCCGCGCTCTCCAACGTGGGATGCCACGTGTCGCCGCCGAACTCTCCCGTCGCGGTGTAGCGGAAGAGCATCGCGCCCGGCTCGGGGCCGGCAATCATCAGCACGACGTCCGGTGCGGGGAGCACCTGCGACGAGTCGATCGGAAACCCGGTTGTCTGCGTGATCCGCCGTTCACCGGCAAGCGGTCCCACGAGCGCAAGGCAGCGCGTGCGGTTGGACTTGGTCATCGGATGGCCCTCAGCTGCGAGTGGACATGTAATGACTTGGGCCGGTGAAGACGCCGCGCAAGATTGCCCGATGTGCCTACCAGTCACCTCGGCTGTTCAATCTCTCGACAGCGTATTGCACGGCGTACGCATGGGGGTTTTCGACCGTATCCGGGATTTCCACCCAGTCGCCCAGCGCGTCGCTGTAGTCGTAGATGGCGTGCTCGCGCGCTTCGTCGACCGACTGGTGCCAGGTGTCGCCACCGAACTCCCCATGCACCGTATAGCGGAACAGCATGGCTCCCGGCGTGGCGTCGGCGATCAGGAGGATCACGTCAGGCGCCGGGGGGATCTTCGACGGGTCGATCGGGAAGCCCTTTGTCTGCGTGATGCGCCGCTCGCCTTCGAGTGGCCCCACGAGTGCGAGGGCCCGTGTGCGGTTGGGTTGTGTCATAGGACGAGAGACCGGGACACATCTAGCCTACTACCCAACCGGCTTCATCGTCAGGGTCCGACTTCAACTCCCGAACGGCGCAGGGCCGGAAGGGCGCAGGGCCGGAACGGCGCCGACCTCCAGACGGCGCGAACTCACAGACCACGCGAAATCCCAAACGGCGCGAAATCCCAAAGGGCGCCAGGCGCGAAATCCCGAACGACGCTGGCCAATCGGTCGCCTAACGTTTTCGCAAATCGGTGGAATTGTCGCCGGGCCGTTCGGGATCGTCAATCATGTGACGTGGCGGTAACGTGGGCCGCGGTGTGTCGTCGGGGGCGGCGACGTCGGGGGCCGGAAGTGGGTCCGTGTACGGTGGCGTTCCCTCGGAGGTCGCGGGCACCGCGTGCTTCTCGCCACGTTTGATTTGGTTCTCGTTTTCGCGCATGCTGATCACCGGCAGGCTCGAGAGCGTACATGGCTGAACAGGACAGCCTGCGTACGATCCGGCAGATCGCATGCCGGCGGAGGATCAACGGGGTCAGAGTCGGCCTTTCCCGGAGATCTCGAATTCAACCGACTCTGACCCCGTTGATCCTTTCCAGGTGCCCTCGGCCCCAGAGCCTAACGGTTTCAACGAGCGGGAGCAGAGACCGCCCGTACGGCGTGAGCGAGTAGACCACCGGCTCCGATAGTCGGCTCGCCGGGCAGCGATCGACGATCCCGTCGTCGCTGAGCTCGCGAAGCTGCTGCGTCAGTACCTTCCGCGAGATCGACTCCATCTTCCGATGCAGCCCCGCGAAATGCGTAGGCTCCTCAGCCAGCCAGTAGATGATGATCATCTTCCACTTTCCGCCGATCGCAGCGAGCGCCGCAGTCAGTGGACATCCCGTGACCGGATTCGCCCGACGCAAAGTCGTGGAGTTACCCCGAGGTTCCTTCTTGTCAGGCATCGGTCCACTCCGTAGCTAAAACGAATGCCAAACACTGCTAGTCGTTTTCGGACCATCTTCGCGTTCTGCGCCTGCGCTGCCGCAGCGGCCGTTGCGTGGCCGGCACGAGTCGACGCGCAGTCGAACGCGAGCTCGCCCCCGTTCGTTCAACAAACGTCGGCGAACCGTGACGGGCAAGCCGACTTCGACTTCGAGATCGGTCCGTGGAAGACGCACCTCCGCCGGCTGCTCAAGCCCCTGACCGGCTCGACCACGTGGGCCGAGTACGACGGGACCACCGCGGTGCGAAGGGTGTGGAATGGCCGTGCCAATCTCGTCGAGCTGGAGGTCGACGGGCCGGCCGGGCACATCGAAGCGCTGAGCCTGCGGCTCTACAACCCGCAGTCGCGCCAGTGGAGCCTGAACTTCGCCAATAGCGCCGCGGGGACGATGGCCGTGCCAACGCTCGGCGAGTTCAGAAACGGGCGCGGGGAGTTCTACGATCAGGAGACACTGAATGGCCGAGCGATCCTGGTTCGGTTTCTGATCCTGCCCGTTTCGGCGGACACGATCCGGTTCGAGCAAGCGTATTCGGACGATGGCGGCAAGACGTGGGAGCTCAACTGGGTGGCGCTGGACACCCGCGTGAAGGAATCCACTCGTTAGGAACGCGCCATGGTCATCGAGATGCGTACCTACCGCCTGAAGCCGGGTAAGCGCCCGGAGTTCCTCGAGATATTCGGCACCCGGTCCGTCCCCGCGCACCGCGAGATCGGCATGACGATCGCGGGGCCGTTCCTCTCGGTGGAGGATCCCGACACGTTCTTCTTCATGCGCGGGTTCCCCGATCTCGAGTCTCGGGAGCCGATGAAGGCGCAGTTCTACGAGGGCGAGCTCTGGAATCGCGAGCTCGAGAGCGTGCTCATGCCGATGATCGATCGGTACGACGTTGTCGTTGTGGAGGGACCGCCGGAGATCGTGCTGCGTTAGGCAAGCGCGCTCGAATTCGTTAGGCTCGCCGTCATCGCGAAAAGACCGTACCGTGCGGAATGGCCTTGCCGGTGAATCCGTGAGGCCACGTCTTCTGGCTGAGGCTGACGCCAGGGCGCGCGGCGCCGGCGTCGCGAAATCGCTCGTCCAGCGTCAGCGCACCGCTCGCAGGATCGAAATCAATGATGAAGAGACGATTGCCTGTGCCCCCGCCAGCGGAATTCAATGCGATCCGGCGTCCCGCGCCGTCGATCGCGATCCAATGCGGCTGTTCATCGTCGCCGAGCTTGAGTGTCGCGACCTCGCGGGGATGCTCGGGATCGGCGATGTCGAGCGAGACGAGTGCGTGCGAGTCGGGCACAGTCTGCAACCAGTAGTGGCCAGTAAGCAGCGGGACACCGCAATTCTTACCCTCGAACCCCTTCACGAACGCCGCGCGTGGGTCGTTCCCATCCAGGCCGCGAACGAGATAGAGACCGCAGTTGAACGTGTGGATGTACGCACTCTTGCCATCGCTCAGCAGCAGCGGTTCGCCGGTGAACTGCTGTTCGTCGCCGCGCGGGCCGGGTGGGAGTGCGATGGTCTTGACGAGCGTGAGGTCGGACAGCCGCCACAGCTGCACCCACTGTGACGTTGCCTTCTTGTTCGCCTCGTCCATGTCGGTGGTCGTCGACAGCGCGCGATCGATTGTCTGGATCGGCAGCACCGAGTACGGATAGATGTACCGGTCGGGAATGGCCGAATCGCGTGCTGCGGCCGTCCGGATGACCGTTCCGCGTTCGTCCATCTCCACGAGGCCACCAGTGGTGTGCTCGCCGTTCGAGGCCGCCGCGTCGTGCGCGTGCGAGGTCGCGTTCATGTGCGCGGGCGCGACCGAGTCGGCCTTCGACTGCTTGTACTGGAACGTGGCGAGCACGTTCCCGTTAGGCAGCCTGACGTACGTGTGCGGGTGGCTGAAGCCGCCCAGGTCGCCGAACGACGTGAGGATTTTCGGCGTTCGCGGGGCGGACAGGTCGAAGAGCCACGTGCGTCCGGCGTGGAACCCGTTGGCGAGCAGGTGATGGTTCGCGGCCAGCACCGCCTCCGTGTGGTGCGGGTGCGTCCCGGCCACTCCGGTCGGCAGTGAGGCGAGGACTGACCCGTACGTGGGCGACGACGGCGATGCGTCGATTACCCCGAGGAAGTCGCTCGACGCGCCGGCGGAATCGCCGGCCCAAACGAAGAGGTATTCGCCGGTCCGAGGCGACGCCTCGTGGCCACACGCGGCACTCGAGATGACGATCGCCGCAGCGAGACATCGGCGCATCCGGCTCATACCCTGCGCCGCCTCCCGACGGCCAGCAGACCAATGCCCACGATGAACACCACCGCGCCGTACACAGCCCACTTGGTTTGGCCAGTCATGAAGCTCCCGGGGAGGACGTTGATGCCCTGCAGGAACCAGATGCACCCAACGAGCAGGCACATGACGCCAACGATGGTCGACGCGATTCGCATGGTGATCGGAGTGTAGGGTCTATCGATTCGGTGCTTCTGATGTTCGGCGTCGTCACGGTCGACCGCCAGTGGTATGCTGGCGGCACGTGGAATCCGAATCCCCTGGACGAAACGACGCGAGCACCACCGGCGCTGCCAGATGGGGCGCACGGCAATAGCGGCGCACGGCAACGCGCCGTCAATGCCTTGCGCCGTTAGGCACCGCCATTAGTGCCTACCGACCTGCAGCCACGAGGACCACCCCGACGCCGATCATCGCGACGCCGCCCACACGCGAGATGATCGCTCCGCCACGGCCAACGCGCTCGGCCAGAATGAAGACCGTCAGGATCACGACGCCGGCGAGGTTCATCACACCCACGGCGAAGAGCACCGCCATCAGCGCCCAGCAACAGCCCAGGCAATACACGCCGTGTCGAAGTCCCATCCGGAAGGCGCCGCGCGGGCCCTCCCGCCAGTGACTCATGAGAAAGCCCACCGGCGACTGGCAGTGCTGGAGGCATCCGTGCTTGAGAGGAGTCAGCTGGTATACGCCCGCACCGATGAACAGCGCACCGGCAACGCGCTGGCTCGCGACGGCCATGGTCGGTGACAAGAGCATCGCCTGATTCAACGCCCAGTGCACCAGCGTCGCACCCACGCTGAATCCGAGCCAGACGGTCAGATAACCGACACCGAACAACAGCGTGAGCCTGGGCACCCTGCGCGCCTCACGGCGCGCCTGCGAGGTCGCGAACAGGAGCAGCATCGGCGCCGCACTCGGGCCCATCATGCCGACCATCATCACGGACCACATGGCGAACGTGAGCAGGACGCCGGCGACACCGCCCGTCGAGTCCATCGACATCCCCATCGCGGTGGACGACGCGAGCGCGGAGGATTCCTGCCCACGGAGGTACACCAGGTACGCCCACGAGAACCCACAAATGAGCAGGATGCAGGTCGCGATGAGGATCTGGTCGCGGCGAGGAACCACCTGTGGGTGAACGCTCGAAGCGTCTCGTTCGATCATCGCGGCGTCGTTGCGGATAGCGCTTTGCCCTCGTAGAGTCTTGGGCTACGCCGAGGCTCCGGGTCGAGCCTCCATCAAGGGAGTCTGGCTCGTACGCCCGAGATTATCCGATGGCCGAACGATGGCATCTCACCGGACAGGTTCTCGTCGCCTGCAACTGCGACTGGGGATGTCCGTGCAACTTCAACGCACGGCCGAGCAAGGGCAAGTGCGAGGGCGGGTGGACGTGGCACGTCGACGCCGGCACGTACGGCGACGTGGCTCTCGATGGCCTGAACTTCTCGGTGTATGTCAACTGGCCGGGCGCGATTCACGAGGGCAACGGCGAGGCGGTGGTCCTCATCGATGAGCGCGCGGACGCCCATCAGCGTTCGGCGATCGAGACGCTGATCGGCGGCACGGTTGGCGGACCGTGGGGCGTCCTGGGCTGGACGTGGCCCAAGGTGCACGGACCGTATTCCGTCGCCTACGAGGCGACATTCGACGGTTTGCGGACGCGCCTTCGCTGCGGCGACGCGGTGGAGATCGAGGGTGGGCCGATCCGCAATCCGGTCTCGGGAGCGGAGGTGCACCCGGGCGTGGTGCTCCCGGAGGGGATCATCGTGAAGCGTGCCGACCTCGGTGCGACGAGTCGCTTCCGTGTCTCGCGCGGCATCACGTACGACCACGCTGGGCAATACATGGCAGTCGGACCCTTCGAGTACATGTCCAGATGACACCACCCGCTCTCGTCATGCGCACAACGCTTCTCGCGCTCCGCCACTGGACGCTCGCCGGTGTGTGCTTCGCCGCGACGCTCCACGCGCAGCCGTCCGCCGGCAAATACGATCCATCTACGTACGAGCATAGCTCCGCCGATATTGCCATGCGCGACGGCGTGAAGCTCCACGTCGAGATCTTCTATCCGCGTGGCGCGACGGAGCCACTGCCGTTTCTGTTCGAGCGCACGCCGTACGGCGTCGGCGGGTCGGCGGAGGAAATCACGGTCAGCTACAAAGACCTCGCGGAGGACGGTTACATCTTCGTCTTCCAGGATATCCGCGGCCGCTACAAGAGCGAAGGCAAATTCGTCATGCAGCGCCCGCCGAAACCAGTCGACGCACCAGGGCAGGCGATCGACGAGACGACGGACACCAACGACTCGATTGACTGGATGCTCGCGCACATCCCAAACAACAATGGCCGAGTGGGGATGCTCGGCGTCAGTTACGATGGGTGGACCGCGGCGATGGGGATGCTCGGCGGCCACAAGGCGCTGCGCGCCGTGAGCCCGCAAGCGTCGCCGGCCGACATGTTTCTCGGCGACGACTTCCATCACAACGGCGCCTTCCGCCTGAGCTACGGCTTCGAGTACGCGTGGCTCACCGAGGCAACACGAGAGAACTCCGACTTCGACTTCGACCGCTACGATACGTTCGAGTGGTATCTCAACGTGGGCCCGCTGTCGAACATCCAGGCGAAGGTCCTCAAGGACAAAAAGCTGCCGACGTGGACCGACTTCGCCGCGCATCCCAACTACGACGACTTCTGGCAGCGGCAGGCGATGCGCCCCTACCTGACGAGGGTGACGGTGCCGACGCTGAACGTCGCAGGCTGGTGGGACCAGGAGGACTTCTATGGTCCCGTCACCATCTACCGCGCGCTCGAGAAGCACGACCAGGCGAATCGCAACTTCCTCGTCGTTGGTCCGTGGCGACACGGCGGCTGGAGCGGTGGTCCCGGACAGAAGCTCGGCGCGATCGACTTCGGATCACCCACGGGCGAGTACTATCGTGCGAAGATCCAGGCGCCGTTCTTCGCCTACTATCTCAAGGACAAGGGCTCGCTGACGCAGCCCGAGGCCATCGTGTTCGAGGCGGGCAGCAACACGTGGCGGACGTTCGATTCGTGGCCGCCAAAAAACGCGACGACGAAGTCGCTCTACTTCCAGCCTAACGGTGGCCTCGCGTTCACGCCGCCGAAGGCGACGGGCGACTCATCGTTCGACAGCTACGTGAGCGACCCGGCGCATCCGGTGCCGTATCGCAAGCGACCGATCGAGCCGACGTATTTCCCGAAGGGCTCCGGCTGGTACACGTGGCTGCTCGAGGATCAGCGGTTCGTGCAGGGTCGACCGGATGTGCTGAGCTGGGAGACGGAGCCGCTGACCGAGGATGTCGTTCTTGCCGGTGAGGTCACGGCGAAGCTGTTCGCGAGCACGACCGGCAGTGACGCCGACTGGGTGGTGAAGCTGATCGACGTTTATCCGGAGAAGTACGATCCCGACCCGAAGCTCGGCGGCTGGGAGCTGATGGTGTCGAATGACGTGTTCCGCGGCCGCTTCCACAACTCGTTCGAGAAGCCGGTGCCGCTCGTGCCTAACGCCGTTACCCCGTTCACGATCGACCTGCACACGCAGAGCTACCGGTTCCAGAAGGGCCACCGGATCATGGTGCAGGTGCAGAGCACGTGGTTCCCGATCATCGACCGGAACCCGCAGACGTTCGTCCCGAACATCTTCACCGCGAAGGCGAGCGACTACACGGCGCAGACGCATCGCATCTGGCGCACGCCCACGCAGGCGTCACGCGTCGAGATACAAACGGTCAGCCAATGAAGGGAAGCGACACGTCAGGGGTGTCAGTCAGTGTCAGTCAGTGTGATACCGAGGCCTTGATGTATCCCCAGTTGTCCTGCTGCTTCTCGGTGAGCTCGCGGATGCCGTCGGGCACCGTCTGGGTGCCCGTCACGAACATGCTCTTGTCGAGCTGATTGTTCTTCATCGCGATCTCGCACACCTTGAACGA
>Ga0070675_100004611_pt1 | contig 10523 bp, 9 predicted proteins | sample KBSM43metaG_FD_65343 | JGI IMG/M metagenome (GOLD analysis project Ga0070675, IMG submission 65343) | Miscanthus rhizosphere microbial communities from Kellogg Biological Station, Michigan, USA - KBS M4-3 metaG | ecosystem: Host-associated > Plants > Roots > Rhizosphere > Soil ...
GGTGCGCGCGTAATGTTCCGCGATTCGCTGCGAGTCGGCGCTGTTCTCGTTGACGATTACCGCCACGTTTTCGGCGGTTTGTCCGCTGCAGGGCAGCGCCACAGCAAGGCAGACCGTCAGACATGCTGCCGTTAGGCTCGGAAGTTGAAAAACCGCAGTTGGCTTCGCGCGAGTTGTCGGGCTCATTCGGGCACGCCTGAATTATAGCTGCCGCTCCAGTCAACTTCTTTCTGAATGTCGGACGCGCCAAGAACGCCCACGCTCAGGAAGTCATCCATGGCTCGGCCTCGCCGGCACATGAAGCCGGATCCTGATCGCTGAGGTCTCATCTATTGAAATCCCGAGGCTCGGAACCTCGCGAACCCCTTTAACCTCGGAACCTCGCGAACCCTCGAACCTCGGAACCTCGTGAACCCCGCGAACCTCGGAACCTCGTGAACCCCTGGAACCTCGCGAACCCCGTGAACTTCGTTTAAGGTGTTTTGTATGTCCGATTCAGCCGAATTCCTCGATGCATTCGAGAAGAACGATCTTGCGAGGATGCGTCGGATGCTGGCCGCCGATGCCTCGCTGGCGCGCGTGGTGGTAAGTGGCGGGCACGGCGGCTGGACCGTGTTGCACGAGGCGGCGAAGCGTGGACAGGCGGACGTGGTGTCGTTGCTGTTGCAGCATGGTGCGGATCCGAACGCGCGCGAAGCGGGCGACAACACCTATCCTCTTCACTGGGCAGCCGCGCGCGGCGATGTGGCCATCATGCGATTGCTGCTCGACGCTGGCGGCGACGTGCATGGCTTCGGCGCCGATCATGCCGGCGACGTAATCGGCTGGGGAACCTTCTTCACCGAACCTGGCAAAGACATTCGCGCGGTCGCCGATTTCCTGGCGTCGCGCGGCGCGCGCCACAACATTTTTTCCGCCATCTCGATCGGCGATCTCGACGTGATTCGAGCGGTCGTCAAGGAAAATCCTGTCGCGCTCGACAGCCGCCTCTCTCGTTTCGAGCATGGCGTGACTCCGCTGCAACTGGCGGTCGTCAAGAAGCGCGACGATATCCTGGCGCTACTGGTCGATCTCGGCGCGGATCTCGAAGCCGAAGACAGCCACGGCCAGACCGCGCTCAGCGGTGCAATAGCGCTCGGCAATCGCGAGGCCGTTCGACGACTGCAAGCCGCCGGCGCCAGAGCTCCGAAGACCATCTCATCGAGCGAACTCAAAGAGGCGGTGGCAACGCTGTCGGGCTCAACTCACAAAATCGTTCCGATGATCAGCGTCGCCGATGTTGCCGCAACGCTGGATTGGTACGTCTCGATCGGTTTCACCGAGCTCGGGCGCGTCGCAGACGAGGGCGTCGTCAACTGGGGGATCGTGCGGTACGGCGGTGCGGAAATCATGTTCAGCATGCACGGCCAAACCGGTCGGCAGCCGGTCAGTCTCTGGTTTTACACCGACCAGGTCGACGCGCTCTACAACCTGTTCAAGGCGCGTCAACTCGAAGCGGCTCGAGCAGCACTCGATGGCACGCCGGTCGATTCTCCGGTGGTTGAAATCACGCAAGACATCTACAACCCGTTCTACGGAGGACGGGAATTCGGTATCAGAGATTTGAATGGATACGAGCTGTATTTCCGTTGTGGTGAGTGAATGCCACGGAGATTGACAGAGACACGGGTTCAACACGGAGCAACGGAGAAACGGAGAGAAAATGTTTTTTCTGTTTCTCTGCTACACCGTGTTGATCCCGTGCCTCCGTACGACTCCGTGACGTCGATTACTCGGTCAGCGCCGGCTCGGCCATCTGGGTCCGCAGCGGTTCGCTCCGCAAGAACAGGTGGAGCACGACCGCCGCGCTCATGATAATCGCGCTCCAGAAGAAGATTCGTTCGAGACCGTGGGCCAGTGAACTGCGTACGGCCGCGAACAGGCCGCGCAGCACGAGCAGACCGCCAGGGGTCCGCGCGATGCTGGCTTCAATCTGCGGCCGCAGCTGGACCAGCAGCAGCGGATTCGAGAAGTACATCACGAGATCGGGCGGTACTTTCGCCGGCACCGCTGCCGCGAATTCCTGGTGATACCGCGTCAGCATGATCGATCCGAATGCTGCCACCCCAACGGTGCTGCCGATCGATCGAAAAAAGATCGTGGACGATGTCGCGGTGCCCATCTGGTGGCGCGGCGCGACGTTTTGCACCGCAACCGTATAGACCGGTTGGGCGAGCCCCATCCCGAGGCCGGCGACGATCATGCCGAACGCGACGTAGGTTCGGGTCGTCGATGGATCCATCCGCGCGAACAGAATCATTCCGGCGGCGATCAAGATCGAACCGGCGATCGCCATCGCTTTGTACTTGCCGGTGCGCGAAACGGTTTGACCGCTGACGAAGCTGCCGACGACAGCGCCCATCATCAGCGGCGTCAACAGATTCCCCGATTGTGTGGCCGACACGCCGAGCACGCCCTGCATGAACAGCGGCAGATAGATGATCACGCCGAACATGCCCATGCCGAGAATGAACACGCACAGCGAACAGACGGTGATTACCGGATTCTTGAAGAGGTTCAACGGCATCATCGGATCGGGCGATCGCGATTCGACCATGATAAATGCTGCCAGCATCACCGCCGACACCAGCAGCAGCGATTCGACCCGCGTCGAAGTCCAGCCGTACTGGGTTGCCCAGGTCAGCGCCAGCAGCAACGGAACGACGCAGCTAATCAGCGTGGCGAAACCGGGCCAATCGAGGCGTCGCGCGGCCGCCCGCGGTTTCATATGGGGGAACTCCATCCAGATCGCGGCCACCGCGATCGCGCCGACTGGCAGGTTCACCCAGAAGCAGGCGCGCCACGACCACTGATCGGTCAACCACCCGCCGAGCGTCGGTCCGAAGATCGACGCCACGCCCCACACCGCGGAGAACAGTCCGACGTAACGTCCGCGTTCGCTCGGCGAAAAGATGTCGCCGACGATCGTGAACAGCAGGCCCATCACCATTCCCGCGCCGATGCCTTGCAGCGCCCGGAAGAGAATCAGCTGATTCATCCCGTCGATCGGCATGAAGGTGAGCGTTCCCGACATGCCACACAACGCCGAGGTCACCACGAACAGCACCGCCCCCAGCATGAAAAACGGCTTGCGGCCGTGAATGTCCGAGAGGCTCGCGAAAATCGGAACCGAGAGCGTCGAACTCAACAGGTATGCGGTTGCGACCCACGGATATCGATCGAATCCCGACAGCGACGCGATGATCCGCGGTTCGGCGGTGCCGACAATCGTCTGGTCGATCGCCGCCAACAGCGCGGCAAGCAGCAGTCCGGTCAGCGTGCCGATTAACTGCGGCCGGGTCAGGCGGACGATCCCCGAGGTCGCGTACTGGGCGTCGGTAACGGTCTCCGTTGTCATCGGTATTGGGCCTCAGCGCATCCAGCGGCGCATCACGTCGAACACCCGGCCATGCTCGAAGCAGACCATGCGCCCGCGATGGTACGACAGCGTAGGACTGCGAGTGTACTGCCAGCACATCCCGACCGGCGGACCGAGGAGTTTGGCGACGTCGGCGCCGGTCATTCCCTGGCGGACCCCTGCGCGTTCGCACAGTTCGACGATGAAGGCGGTGAGGTGCGGCTCGGCGACCACCCGGTCTGATTCGATGTAGACCGACGGACACGGTGGTGGGGCCGCCGGTCGAGACTGTCCGGGCTGATCGTCCGGCGAAAAATACATCCAGGCCTGTCCGATCGGTTCGCCAAGAGAACGGCGAACGTCAGCAATTGGCTGACCGGCCGCGATGCCGCGAAACGCCTGCTCCGAGAAATCCGGGCCGTACTGCGTGTCTTCGCGAAGCGCAACGCCGACCAGCCGCTCGCGCACCGGATCGGTGGACGCGAGTAGCCATCCGACGATCAGCCAGCTCGATAAAAACGCGGCGCCGAGCCGCGGCCGGCCGAGCGCGACTGCGAGCAGCGGCGCGAACAGTGCCAGCTCGGTCATCGCCACGAAGAAGCCATACGGCGACAAGAAGGCCAGACCGATCGGCGAGACCGGAATTGGCCGCCACGGCGCAAAGTAGCGAGTCAGGTCGAACGGCCATAGCAGCGCACAACCGAGCCCGCCATCGGTCAAGGTATCGAGCAAACCGTGGCTCGCCAGCACCGCCAGCGCAACCCACCACGTGCGTGATCGCGGCCAATTGAATTGTGGCGCGATCGCCGCGATTATCGCTGCGCCGATGAAAGCGATCGTCAATGAATGCGCAGCGCCGCGGTGTCCCCACGGATCGGCGTAGCGCACACCAATCGAGAAGCCAATCACGTCAGCATCGGGCAACATCGCGAGCACCGACCAGGCGAACATCGATCGCCCTGAGGAAACATGCTGCGGCCGGTGTAGTCGCGCCGCGGCCATGCCGACTGCGATGTGCCCGAGACTGGCCACCCGCCTACGCCTTCGGCTTTGGTGCGGCCGCTCGGCTCTGACGCGCGTAGTGCGGGCTGTAGGGCATGCCGTAGGGTGTCGTCTGGGTGGCCGCCGCTTTGTCGCGTGAAAACTGATCTTGCGACTGCTTGATCGCCGCCACTTCCTCGGTGGTGCAGTCGCGCAGTGTTACCTCTTCGCGCGGAATGAAACACACCTGACCGATCGGCATGGCGTGCTGGCCGGAAATCCCTTCACCCGGTTGCAGGACGTAGCGAAATTCGGTTTCGTGCGCGTACCAGTCGGTCTCGACGCGGACGACCAGCATCGGCGCCACCGGGCGCTCGATCATGTTGAAGATTGGTGTGTAGACGGTGTCCCAGCCGGCCGGTGTCTGAAAATTCGTGGAGCCGCGCAGCGCCAGTGCACCGGGAGGTGTCCCCATGTCTTGCGGCACGATGAAGGTTCGTGCAGCCAGCAGCGCATCATCGCGAGTCATGTTGGGATGCCTGACCATGAACTCGACCTCTTCTTTGATCATGCCGAGACTGCCGATCGGAAAGCTCATCGTGACCGAAAACAGCGCGTCCCATTTGCCGTGAAGGTTCTTGACGAAATACGCGAATTGATAACGGCCGTCGCCTTGAAACTCGACGTGGTACGACTCGTTCTCTTCGAGCGGCGGGTAGACCAGAAACCCCATCGCGCTGCCGGCTTCGAGTACTGGGCAATGGCGCGCGTGCTGCGGCAACAAGGGACGCTGGCTCTCGCGCCGCGGCTTCATGCCGACACCTGGACGGCTGGAATTCGGAAACAGGCGGACTTCCATCGGACTATCATACGCACGGAGCGGCTATGGGACCCGTGTTCACGATCGGCGTCGAAGAGGAATTCCAGATTGTCGACCCGGAAACATGGGAGCTGCGCTCGCACGTCTCGGAGCTGCTGGCCTCGAGCGCTGCGACCTTCGGGGATCAGATCAAGCGCGAGTTGCATCAGTCGATCGTCGAAGTCGGCACCAAAATCTGTGCGAACGTCGATGAACTGGCGACCGAAGTGATCCGGAGCCGCCGTGGTTTGGCCGACGCCGCCGAGCGCGTCGGCCTGCGGGTTGCCGCGGCCGGCACGCATCCGTTTTCGTCGTGGATCGACCAGCGGCTCTCACCCGGCGAGCGTTACGAGAACATCGTGGACGAACTGCAGCTGCTGGCGCGGTCGCTGCTGATCTTTGGCCTTCACGTCCACGTCGCCATTCCCGACCAGTCGCTGACCATCGAGTTGATGAATGAGGCGCGCTACTTTCTGCCGCACTTGCTGGCGCTGTCGACCAGCTCGCCGTTCTGGATGGGACACGATACCGGATTGAAGTCGTACCGCACCGCGGTGTTCCGCCGCTTTCCGCGGACCGGCATCCCGGATCGATTCGAATCCTGGAGCGAGTATCAGGAATACATCAAGCTGCTCGTCGAGCTGAACTGCCTGGACAACGCCAGAAAAATCTGGTGGGACATCCGTCCGCATCCGACCTTTGGGACACTCGAATTCCGAATCTGCGACGTGCCGACGGCGCCGCGCGCCACCATTGCGATCGCCGCGCTGGCCCAGGCGGTGATCGTCAAGCTCTATAAGCTGCGGACGCGTAATCTCGGTTTTCGGCTCTATCACCGCCGACTGATCGAGGAAAACAAGTGGCGGGCCGCGCGATGGGGCCTCGACGGCAAGTTGGTCGATTTCGGCCGGCGCCAGGAGGTCGCGATGCGCGACCTGGCGCTCGAACTGCTCGAGTTTATCGACGATGTGGTCGACGAGCTGGGCAGCCGCGGCGAGGTCGATTACGTGCGGACGATTCTGCGCGACGGCACCAGCGCCGATCGGCAGCTGCGAGTGTTCCGCGAAACCGGCGACTTGCGTGCGGTGGTGCGCGCGATTGTCGAGGAAACCCGCGACAGCGTCGAACAGTCGGCGCGCGCTTACCACGTCTGAGGATCCGGCGATGAAAGTTGGACTGCTGTGCGGCCGCGAATACTCGTTTCCGCCGGCATTTCTCGCACGCGTCAACGAGCTCGGAAAACCTCACGGCATCAGCGCGGAATTTCTCAAGCTGACCGGTACCAAGATGGGCGACCCCTCCGGCTACCGCGTCATCGTCGATCGCATTTCACACGAGGTCGAGTATTTCCGCGCCTATCTCAAGCACGCCGTGCTGGAAGGCACCTACGTGATCAACAACCCGTTCTGGTGGACGGCCGACGACAAGTTTTTCAATTATTCGGTTGCGAAGCGACTCGGCGTGGCAGTGCCGAAGACTGTCGTGCTGCCGCAGAAGTCGTACCCCGCCGACATCGACCTGACCGCGGAATCGCTGCATAACCTGGGCTATCCGATCGACTGGGAAGGCCTGCTCGATTATGTCGGCCGGCCGGCGATTCTCAAACCGTACTCGGGGGGTGGCTGGAAGCACGTTTACAAAGTGAACAACGCGCAGGAACTGATCGACGCCTACAACGGCACCGGGCCGTACTGCATGACGCTGCAGCAGTTCGTTCACTTCGATCAGTACGTACGCTGTTTCACATTCGGCAAGACCGATATCGTTCCGGTGGCCTACGATCCCGGCGGCCGCCGCTACCTGGTCGATCATTCGTATCTCTCGGCGGAACTTGGCGCGCGGATCGTTCGCGACGCGCAGACGCTGAACACCGCGCTCGGCTACGAAATGAACACGATTGAATTCGCGGTGGAGAAGGGCGTTCCTTACGCAATCGATTTCCTCAACCCGGCGCCGGACTTCGAGCGGGACCGCATTACCGAGTTCTACTTCGACATGGTCATCGAACGGATGTCGGAAATGGTGATCGAGCGAGCGCGCAACGGGCAGCCGCAGCAGACCTGGCCGCGCTGGGCCGAGATGCTCGGGATTGGACCGGTGCGGCCGGTTTAGTAGACTGTCTCGCGTGACATGCTTTTGGGGACACCCTCCACGAATCTGATCGACGAGTGGCACGCGCTGGTCGCGCGTGACGGCCGCGGCGCACTCTGTTCGCCGCTCGCCGATCGGATGCGCGCAGAGCACCTGACGTTCGGCGGAAGGCTGCTCTGCCCGTTCCTGCGGCCGTTCTTTCTCGATACCGCAGACGAAGCCCGCGTCAAGCAGGCGGCCGAGGCGTTGTGGACGTTCGGCGAGCGGGTGGCGCGGGCGGCGGTCGACGACCCGACGCTGCTCGACGACCTGGCGCTCAGCCCCGACGAAATCGCTCTGGCCCGTATCGAACCCGGCTACGGGACGACCAGCACCGCGGCGCGCGCCGACGCATTCCTGTTGCCCGACTCGCTGCAGTTTGCCGAATACAACGGCGAGTCGCCGGCCGGCGCCGGCTACAGTCAGCGGCTCGCTGAAGTCTTCGACTCGCTGCCGTTGATGGCGGCGTTTCGCCGCAACATCGCTTCACGAGAGGTGCGGATGTACCGGCCAATCGAGCGGCTGCTCGAAGCGCTGGTCGCGAGCTATCGCGAATGGGGCGGCGCTTCGACGGCGCCGCTGACCGCGATCGTCGACTGGCGCGAGGTGCCGACCTTCAGCGAGTTCGAACTGTTGCGTGACGCCTTCACCGCGCTCGGCGTGCCGACGATCATTGCCGATCCGCGCGACCTCGAGTTCCGCGGCGGCAAGCTGCTCGCCGGCGGCCGGGCGATCGATTTCGTTTACCGCCGCGTGTTGATCAACGACATCGTCGCGCGCCGGGACGAGTGCGCCGCGCTGCTCGACGCCTACGAAGCCGGCGCGGTCTGCGTGGCCAATTCGCTGCGCTGCAAGATCCCGCACAAGAAGGCATTTTTTGCGGTGCTCACCGATGAGCGCCGCACCAAGCTGTTCGACGCACGTGAACGCGCGATGATCCGTCGCCACGTCCCGTGGACGGCGCTCGTCCGGGAAGGACGGATGGTGCGCGACGGCGCAACGTTCGATCTGATTCCTTACCTGCGAACCCATCGCCAGAATCTGGTGATCAAACCGAACGACGAGTATGGTGGAACCGGCGTCACCCTGGGATGGGAGGCAACCGAGTCGAGCTGGGACGCGACGATTACCCGCGCGCTGGCGGAACTCGATCGCGGCTGGGTGGCGCAGGAACGCATCGCGATTCGTCGTGAATCGTTTCCGGTGTGCGTCGAGGACCGCATTGAGATGCGCGACATGCTCGTGGATTTCGCGCCCTATTTGTTTCGCGGCAAGTTGGCGGGGTTTCTCACTCGCCTCAGTGCCAGTGGATTGGCGAACGTCACGTCGGGTGGCGGCCAGGTACCAGCCTTCGTCGTGAAAAGTACAATGTAGCGCGCGGCCCTCGAGCCGTGCGAGAGGTGAAGATGTCCTTTGGTGAAGCGCCCGCCGACTTGATGCCGGGCGCACGGAACGCCGTAAATGTCTGTCTTGGAATCGCGCCGGGCGAGCGTGTCGCGCTGATTGCTGACGAGGCCAGTGCCACTGTGGCCGCCAGCCTGGCAGCGGCGCTCGACGAAGCAAGGGCGACGGCCGACGCGGTTCTGATCGAACGGATTGCCAGGCGACCGATGGGTGAGGCGCCCCGTCAGGCGCTCGACGCACTGGAACGGGCCGACGCCGGCATTCTGTGCGTTCAGCCGCGGGAAGGGGAGTTGCCGGCGCGGATGGCGATCGTCGCGCTGGTCGAGCGCCGGGCCATCCGCTACGCGCACATGATCGGGGTCACTCCCCAGATCATGCGTCAGGGTATGCGGGCCGACTATCGTGCAGTGGACGCGCTCAGCCAGCGCCTGTGCGAACGCATGCGCGGCGCCGTATCGTTGCGCGTCGAAACCCCGGCCGGCACCTCGTTTCGCGCGTCGTTCGATCCTTCGCTGGCGTGGGTGAAGACCAGCGGATTGATTAACACGCGCTACTGGTCGAATCTGCCGGCCGGCGAAGTGTTCACGACGCCGGCCACTGTCGACGGTACGTTTGTCTGCAACGGCACGGCCGGCGACTACTTCGGTCCTAAGTACGGCGACCTGCAGGGGAATCCGCTGACGCTCGAATTGTCAGGCGGCCGCCTCACCGCCGCACGCTCCGAGCGGTCGGACCTCGCCGATGAATTCTGGGCCTACTGCCACACCGATGACTGCAGCGATCGTGTCGGCGAACTGGCGTTCGGCACGAACATCGCGCTCGACACCATGATTGGCGTGCTGTTGCAGGACGAGAAGGTTCCGGGCGTGCACCTTGCCTTTGGCGATCCGTACGGCAGCCAGACCGGCGCCAACTGGAAGTCGCGAACGCACATCGATGTGCTGACGCGCGATTGCAATGTCTGGATTGACGACGAGCAGGTAATCGAGCAAGGGAAGTACTTGATGGAGCGCGTAATGGCTGATGGCTAATGGCTAATGGCAGAAGGTCAATGGCCATCAGCCATTCTGGAGATACTGTCTCAACTGGTTCTTCCAGTATGGCCAGTCGTGGCCGCCCAGCGGGCCCCAGTCGTCGAGGTGATGCCGGATGCCGCGGCTCGAGAGAATGTCCGATAGCCGGTACGATTCATCGCTCTTCTCCCACGGTCCGGTTCCGGTTGCGAGGTGAATATCGCACGACGCGAGGTGGCCGAGCGTCCAGGAATCGGAGAGGTTCGAGAGATAGTCGACCGGATTGTTGAAATAAAAATTGTCGTCGTAGGCGCCGTCCATGAATCGCTTCATGTCGTACACGCCCGACAGCGCGAAACAGCGTTTAATCACATCGGGAAACTTGAATAGCGTGTTCGCCGCATGATACGCGCCGAGCGAGGCGCCAACCGTGGTGATGCCGATGTCGGCGGATTGGCAGTCGTGCCGAATGAACGGCACAACTTCGTGCCGGATGTAATGGGCGTATTGGTGCTGCATCCAGCTGCGGTGAAAGGGATGTGCGCCGCGATTCGCGAAGGCGTCGCCGTGGTTGATGTCGACGCAGTAGAGTTTGGTGTGGCCCTGCCCGATCAGATCGCCGAGCGCCTCGACCACGCCCTGTCGATCGAATTCCCACTCGTCGCCGCCGCTGGTCGGAAAGACGATCGTCGGCGGTCCCCAGTGGCCGTAAACCACAACGCCCATGTCGCGGTTGACC